>Ga0101944_10003905_pt1 | contig 19627 bp, 16 predicted proteins | sample DewCreD2012metaG_FD_75245 | JGI IMG/M metagenome (GOLD analysis project Ga0101944, IMG submission 75245) | Hot spring sediment bacterial and archeal communities from British Columbia, Canada, to study Microbial Dark Matter (Phase II) - Dewar... ... | reverse complement strand
CGATAACCCCAACGCTTACTTGCCGGATGTGGCCACAACGCTGAACAATTTGGCTCTCTTACAACAGCAGACCAATGAACTATCGGAAGCACAGAAAAACTTCGAAGAGGCCCTGAGCATAAGAAGAAAACTGGCCAGCGATAACCCCCACGCTTACTTGCCGGATGTGGCCACAACGCTGAACAATTTGGCTCTCTTACAACAGCAAACAAATGAACTATCGGAAGCACAGAAAAACTTCGAAGAGGCCTTAGCGATTTACAGAAAACTGGCCAGCGATAACCCCGACGCCTACTTGCCGTATGTGGCCATGACGCTGAACAATTTGGCCGATCTACAACGGCAAACAAATAAACTATCGGAAGCACAGAAAAACTTCGAAGAGGCCTTAACGCTTTACAGAAAACTAGCCAGCGATAACCCCAGCGCTTACTTGCCGTATGTGGCCATGACGCTGAACAATTTGGCCATTCTACAACGGCAAACAAATGAACTATCGGAAGCACAGAAAAACTGCGAAGAGGCCTTAACGATTTACAGAAAACTGGCCAACGATAACCCCGGCGCTTACTTGCCAAAGGTGGCCACAACGCTGAACAATTTGGCTCTTTTACAGCAGCAAACAAATGAACTATCGGAAGCACAGAAAAACTTCGAAGAGGCCTTAGCGATTTACAGAAAACTGGCCAGCGATAACCCCGGCGCTTACTTGCCAAAGGTGGCCATGACAGCAGTCAACATGGCCATCTTTCACCTGCAGAGCGCGCCTGACCGAGAAAAGTCGCTGGCGTACTGTGTGGAGGCTTTGAGAGCGGGACAGCCTTTTGTGGAGCGCTTGCCCTCAGTGCAAAACTACTTTGTAACAGTCTTGCAGATATTAGCCGCCTGGGGCGAAGATCCCAAAACCTTCGTAGAAGAGAACATCTCCTAGATAGACGAACGAGATGCGCTCTAACATCGCCGCCTAAGCCTGTAACTATTCAAATTCACAGAGAAGCATGGAATTCTTTACTCGGTGTCTCTCTGTGTTCTTCAGAGGCAATAACTGACCTTATCTGCAGTGACGATAAGTCGTTCGTTGCGGGTCTGCTCGGAATTTCCAAAATAAACTCATGCAAGCTTAGTCGATACGTCAATCGCTATAAATTTGCATTTGGGAGTACATGCATTGACGGGATAGGTAATTTTTTAATTTCAGAAGTGCATTAGCCCAATACACGTGTAAGTTTATTTACAAAGAATGTAAATTTAAGCGTTAGTCATAATACTTGGGTAACGAGTCATGCAAAAAAATAAACCTACAGAACCAATGTTTTGAATATAGAAGTAAACACTGTAGTTAATATTAATATGGATAAAATAGCGATATATAAAATTAAAAAATACACATGTTCCGCTGTTGAAGATCTTTTTAACCCTTATAACGTTGGGGCAAAACCATTTTTAAAATGGGCCGGCGGCAAAGGGCAACTGCTTGATAAATTTAAAGAGCTCTATCCAAAACAGCTGAAACAAAAGAAGATTAAAACTTATTACGAACCTTTCTTGGGGAGCGGTGCGGTCTTTTTTGATATCGCGCAGAACTACGAAATAGAAAGTGCTTACTTATATGATATAAACGAAGACCTTATCTTAACCTACAAGACAATTCAAAGAGATGTTTCTAAACTGCTTGATTTTCTCTATCGCTATCAAAAAGACTACTTAAAACTTGACAAGAGGCAACGTCGAGAATTTTTCTATAACCAACGAAATATCTACAACTTACAACGCTTTAACGTCTCCTGCGATAAATATTCAGAACAATGGTTTCTGAGAGCTGCTCAATTGATTTTCTTAAATCGAACTTGTTTCAACGGATTATACAGAGTTAATTCAAAAGGTGAATTTAACTCACCAGCAGGCGACTACGACAATCCAACAATATGCGATGAGCAAAACCTGTTAGCCGTACATCAGGTTTTACAGATGGCTGAGATTAAAAAAGCTGATTTTAGGCAAGTTATTACAGACTTAAGCCACCAATCATCATTTGTTTACTTCGACCCGCCTTACAGACCCATTAGCAAAACAGCAAGCTTTAAATCATACAGCACACAAGGCTTTTCAGACAATGAGCAAATTGAATTGTCAAAATTATTTAAAAAACTCGACGAAGAAGGTGTACATGTCATGTTGAGTAATTCAGACCCTAAGAATAGCAATCCTGATGATAACTTTTTTGATGACATATACAAGGGCTATAACATAGTCAGAGTTCAAGCAAAAAGAATGATAAATTCAGTCTCATCGAAACGCGGAGAGATAAATGAAATCGTGGTCACTAATTATCCGATTGAATAAATGAAAAAAGGAACAAAGAGTAATATTACAGGAAACCAGCTTGAATTAACGGTGAAAACAGTTTTATCTAACAAGGGATTTGAACTTATCCCTTATCGAACCTGGGAAAAAAACAAGGAGAAATATGGAGAGGAACTGCTACTTGAAAATGTTCCTTTCTCGACTATTTACGCACATAAAGGGAACACTGAATTTCTTCTCATGTCCAAAAAATATGACTTAAGAATAAGAATAGAATGTAAATGGCAGCAAGTCTCAGGTTCAGTTGACGAGAAACTTCCCTATCTATATTTAAACACTATTGAAGCAATGCCCGAAGACACAATAATGATTTTAATTGACGGGGCAGGCTGGAAGGCAGGAGCCATTAAATGGCTCAAAGAGGCTGTTCAGCAAAAGAAATATACAACTGAAGAAAATAAGAACAAAAGCGTAATGGTATTTAGCTTAACAGAGTTTCTTACTTGGGCGAATCAAACTTTTTACAAGTGACGGCAGAGAGAGGGTGGAACCAGAAGTCATATTACAGAAGACCAGCCTGAATTAACGGTCAAAACAGGTTTATGATTTCCCACCACAGAGGGCACAGAGAAGCACAGAGTTCTTTCCTCCGTGTCCCTCCGTGTGTTCTCTGTGGTGAATGATTCTCCCACCACAGAGGGCACAGAGAAGCACAGAGAGATTCCCTCCGTGTCCCTCCGTGGGCTCTGTGGTCAATAATTCTCCCACCACAGAGGGTACAGAAAAAGGCGACGCAGCACCTCTTCGCAGAGCATTGCGCCGCCTTTTGTTCAGTGGCCTTTTACTGCCTTAGCTCCCAAAGTCGTCGAAGGCGATCATTTCTTTAGGCACGCCCAAGTTATCTAGCATGTTTTGCACCGCAGCGAGCATGAGCGGCGGGCCACAGAGGTAGTACTCGACTTCTTCCGGTTCGGGGTGGTTTTTCAGATACTGGTCATAGACGACTTGGTGAATAAAGCCCTTGTAGCCCGTCCAGTTGTCCTCGGGCAGAGGTTCGGAGAGTGCGATTTCGAAGCGGAAGTTGGGAAACTCGCGTTCGATAGCCCGAAAATCCTCCTCGTAGAAAATCTCCCGCAAACTGCGCGCGCCGTACCAATAGGAGACCTTGCGCCCGGTTTTCAGCGTGTGGAAGAGGTGGAAGATGTGTGAGCGCAGCGGAGCCATGCCCGCGCCGCCGCCGATGTAAACCATCTCGCGGTCGGTGTCTTTGATGTGAAACTCGCCATAAGGGCCGCTGATGGTTACTTTGTCGCCAGGTTTGCGCGAGAAGATGTAAGACGAGCACAACCCCGGCGGCACGTCGGCAAAGGCGCCTTTAGCGCGGTCCCACGGTGGGGTGGCAATGCGAACGTTGAGCATGATGATGTTGCCCTCTGCCGGGTGGTTCGCCATGGAGTAGGCGCGAAAGATGGGCTCTTCGATCACGGTTTTCAGGTCCCAGATTTTAAACTTATCGTAGTCGTCGCGGAACTTTTCCGGGATGTTGTACAAGTCGGTTTTAAAATAGATGGTTGTCTCCGGGACGTAGATTTGGATGTAGTCGCCCGAGCGGAATTTGAGCGTTTCGCCTTCGGGCAATTTGACCACAAACTCCTTGATGTAGGTGGAGACGTTGTCGTTTGAGACGACCTCGCACTCCCACTTTTTCACTCCAAAGACTTCATCGGGCACGCCGATTTCCATGTCTTCTTTGACTTTCACCTGGCAGGCTAAACGCAGGTGTTCGCGCACTTGGGCTCGGTTGAGGTGGTTCGTCTCTGTAGGCAACACGTCGCCGCCGCCCGAATAGACGCGGCAAGTGCACATGGCGCACGTGCCGCCACCGCCACAAGCCGACGCCAGGAAGATGTTGTTGGAAGCCAGTGTAGAGAGCAAGCTGGCGCCGGGCTTGACGCGCAGCGGATGCTCGCGGTCGCCGTTGACGATAATACTGACCTCGCCCTGTGGCAACAGGCGATCTTTAGCTGTCAGGATGAAGTAGGTCAAAAACAAGATGACCAGAATAAAAACCGCTAAACTGGATAAAATGACAGGAAGCATACACGTGCTGTTTTCAGAGTTGAATACCGGAGAAGCTCAGGAAGGCCATGCCCATCAGACCTGTGATGATCATGGCGATGCCCAGCCCCTGCAAGGGAGCTGGAATATTGGCATAACGAAGGCGCTCGCGAATGGCCGCCAGCAACACAATGGCTAAGAAAAAGCCAATGCCCGCACCCAACGAGAAGACCGCCGTTTCAACGAAATTGTACTCGCGCTCCTGCATGAACAGCGACGTGCCCAGAATGGAGCAGTTTACCGTGATGAGTGGCAGGAAAATGCCCAGCGAGTTGTAAAGCGCAGGCGTAAACTTCTCCACGGCCATTTCTACGATTTGCACGGCGCCAGCAATCGTAGAAATAAAGAGGATGAATGCCAGGAAGGTCAAGTCCACATTCGCCAGCGAGGGGTGAATCCAGGCCAAGGCGCCGTCCTTAAGCAGATAGGTCAGGATGAGGTAATTGAGCGGAGTGGTCAGGATCATGACGAAAATAACCGCCAGCCCTAAGCCAAAAGCCGTCTTGATTTTTTTGGAAACGGCCAGAAAGGAGCACATGCCGAGGAAGAACGCAAAGACGACGTTCTCAACAAAAATGGCTTTTATCAATAGATTGAGCAGATGTTCCATAGTGCGCTGTTTTTAGGAGACGTTTACCAATTTTTTATTTATGCTGCGCTGTATCCAGATGTAAACCCCAATGATAAAGAGGGCTGCCGGCGGCAGCATCATCAGGCCGTTGTTCACGTAGCCCATATCGTAGGCCCATTGTGGCACCACCTGATAGCCCATCAGTGTGCCTGAGCCAAACAGCTCGCGGAACACAGCCACCACGACGAGAATAATGCCGTAGCCGACACCATTACCAACGCCGTCGAGAAACGAGGGCCAGGGCTTATTGGCCAAAGCGAAGGCTTCCAGGCGTCCCATGACGATGCAGTTCGTAATGATGAGGCCTACAAAGACCGACAGTTTCTTGCTCACGTCGAACATGTAGGCGCGCAGCACCTGGTCTACGATGGTTACCAACGTGGCAATGACGATCAGCTGCACAATGATGCGCACACGCGTCGGGATGGTATGGCGCAGCAGCGAGATGATGAGATTGGAAAAGGCGGTTACGAAGATGACGCCCAGGGCCATGATCAGCGCCGGCTTTACCTGCACGGTAACGGCCAAGGCCGAACAGATGCCCAACACTTGCACGGTGATGGGGTTATTGTCGTCCAAAGGGTCGCGCAGGGTGCGGATGTTTTTTTTCGAGAAGAGCGGTTCTTTCTTCTTCTCGACTACGGGTGCGGGAGCGGTTTCTACTGCCATAATCCGGTGTATTTTATAGCCAAGGGGTTATTGCCCGGCTGGGTGGAGCGATGATTTTTGTTTTTCGAAATAAGCCAGATAGGGCTCGATGCAGTTTTTCAGCATGGCATCGGTGCCGCGCGAGGTGATGGTGCCACCCGAGATGCCATCCACGCGGTGCTCATCGCCGAAGTCCACCTGCTCCGTTGGTTTAACCACGCGTACCGAAACGAAAGTGTTCGACTCCGACATGATTTTCTTGCCGCGGAATTGCTCTTGAAACTCCGCCTCGGCAATCTCAGCGCCTAGCCCTGGCGTTTCGCCTTTGTGGTCGAAGGTGGCGCCATAGACGGTATTAAAATCGTCTTCCAGAGCCACATAGCCCCAGATGGGCCCCCACAAACCAACGCCATAGGTAGGAATGATGTAATACTTGCGGCCCTCCTCGCTGGTGTAAATGTACAGCGGCAGGTGGCGCTGAGCAGCGGGCTTGTTCACCTCGTCCTTCAGCACCAGCGCGTCGGGGCTTTTGTCCGCCAACTCTTCGCCGCGGCTGTTGACCACCACGGCACGCACGCGATTTTGGAAAATATCCTTCGCCTGCTCGGGCTTTAGATTGGACAGCCGCACCGAGCGCAGGATGTTTATTTGCTTATCTAAGGCAATGTTTGCCTGCTGGGCTGGCTTCAGGCTTTCCGACAGCAGCGCCAGGATAATAGCCGTCAGCACCGAGATGGCTGCGGCATACATGAGGGTATATCGGTTGCTATGCACGGCTCAATTTGCTTTTTTTAAGTCTGCTCTTGATGTGTTGTTCGACGACCAGATGGTCAATGACCGGCGCAAAGACGTTCATCAGCAGAATGCTCAGCATCACTGCCTCGGGGTAGGCCGGATTGAATACGCGCAAGATGACCGTGAAGGCGCCGATGAGGAAGCCATAAACCCATTTGCCCTTTTCCGTGTGGGCAGCGCTCACGGGGTCAGTGGCCATGTACACCGTTCCGAAGGCAAAACTGCCCATCAGCAGGTGGTAGTAGCCCGGTGTGTGCATAGCGTGATGAGGCATGCTATCCGGTGCCAGGACGTTGAACAGATAGCCCATGAACAAGGCGCCCAACACACACGACAGCATGATGCGCCAACTGCCCACCCCTGTAACTACCAGAATAAGTGCCCCGATCAAACAGGCGGCCACGCTCGTCTCGCCAATAGAGCCTTGTTCAAAGCCCCAGAACATATCGGCAGGCGAAGGCAGATTTCGAAAATTTTCATCGAAAACAACCAGGTTTGTCGCCCCTGAGTAACCATCCACCAGGGCTCGCCCTCCTTCTGGGGATAGGTCTGTCCAAATCTCGCCCGACATGTACGCCGGAAAAGCAAAGAACAGAAAGGCGCGCGCCAGCAGTGCCGGGTTCATGAAATTCATCCCTGTGCCGCCAAAGATTTCTTTGCCAATAAGCGTACAGAAAATAGCGCCTAGCGCCACCATCCACAGCGGCACCGTCACCGGCATCGTCAGAGGAATGAGCAAACCGCTGACGAGATAGCCCTCGCTTACCGAGTGCCCGCGCAGCACACTAAAGATAAACTCCACACCCAACCCGGCGGCGTAGGACACCACGATAATCGGCAGCACCTTCCAGAAGCCAAACATGAAATAGTCCCAGTGGCTCATCTCCAGGCCATAGGCTTGATAGTGCTGATAGCCCACATTCCACATCCCAAAAAGCAAGGTTGGAATCATGGCCACAATCACCGTGAACATCGTGCGCTTTAGGTCAATGGAGTCGCGCACATGCACGCCGTCGTGCGTCGTATGCGGGGGGGTGAAAACAAACGTTTCAAATGCCTCAAAGGCCGGATACAGCTTCTCGAACTTGCCGCCCTTCTGAAAATTCGGGCGGGCTTTATTGAAGAAATCTTCCAGAAATTTCATAGAGGTCTGCAGCTTTTTTGTTTCCAAGTATCAGCGAGTGTTTTCGTCTGGCCCTCAGGAAGAAAGCGCATTAGCCTTCCTTGCGCATGTATTCCAATCCTTCGGCCAGGATGCGCTGCACAGGCACCTTCGACGTGCACACAAACTCGCACAAGGCAAAATCTTCTTCAGCCACCTCGTAGATGCCCAGCTGCTCCATGCGCTCCACATCGCGCGCCAAGATGGCCCTGAGCAGATACGTAGGCAATATATTCATAGGCAATACCTTTTCGTACTCTCCACTCATCACAAAAGCGCGTTCCTCGCCGTGAGTGTTCGTGTCCAAATTGTAACGCCTTTTGGGCCACAGCCAGGAAAAGTACGTGCGCGAAAGGCTCAACTTATGAAAGCCCGGCAAAAGCCAGCCCAAGAACTCCGGTTTATCGCCTTCCGGTATAACCGTTATTTGGTTAGTGTAGAAGGAAACAAAGTCGGCTGCTGAAGACGTCTTTCCGGTGAGCACATTGCCCTGGATAATGCGAACATGGTCAGCGTTGAGCTGCCCGTCCACGACATCGCTCATGCGCTGCCCTGTCCACACGCGCACATAGCGCGGCTTCGCCACGCAACCGCCTGTGAGGGCCAGCACGCGGTCAGCCCGAAAACGACCTTCCCGGAAAAGACGCCCTAAGATGACTGCGTCTTGCGCGTTGATGGTCCACACTTTTTCTCCCGGTTGTATAGGGTCAATGTGGTGTATATGAACGCCCACATTGCCGGCGGGGTGCGGCCCGCGAAAGCGGTGGATGTTCTCCGGCGGCACGATACCGCCCAAATCGACTTCGCGTAGGCCGCTGCTCTCATCGCTGCGAAGCCCTACGTGCAGATTGCCGTTGGCCAGGATGCGCAGCACCTGTAAGCCCGCCTGCAGGTTCTCCCGTTCAGCGGCCAAGGCAAAGCCCCAGTCGGGTGCCAGAGGAGCCGAGTCGAAGCCAGAGATGAAAATCGCTTTCGGCACATCCACTGGGTCAGCAATAATAGAAAAAGGACGCTGGCGCAGATACTGCCAACAGCCGCTGTCGAGCAGCTGCTGGATGACCGAGGCGCGATCCAACCGCGCCAGGTCGGCCCTCGGAAACTCCAGGTAACGCACTTCGCGGTCGGCCAAGATGCGCACCTCCAAAATGCGGCGTTTTTCCCCGCGGACAATCTCAGCAACCTCTCCACTCACTGGCGACGGAAAACGCAGGTTTGGGCGGTCTTTGTCGTAAAACAGCGCTTGGCCAGCCATGACCTCATCGCCGGGCGCTACTAAGAGCTTGGGGGTAATGGCTGGAAAATCGGCAGGTTTGACGGCGAAGAGGTCAGAGAAGGGCGCCTCCTGGAGCACTTTTTCTGCTTCTCCTACTAATCGAATGTCGTAGCCGCGTCGAATGTTGATCGTTTTGCCCATGTTTCTCTCTCCTTTACAGGTGCCGGCAAATGAACTACATTCTGTTCTGATGACAAAGAATGAAGCCCTAAAGAATTTTGAAGAAAAGGCTTCTTTATGACGACTGCGACAAAAAAGCAAGATTAGACCTCGCTTAAACGACCTGCTTAATTGCCGTGATCAAAAAGCAAACAATCCAAACGGGCAGTTGTTTCGCATTGAGTAAAAAAGTAGACTAAATGACAAATTTTATTGCGAGAGATGGAAGCACTAAATACGGATAAATTTATCCCTGCATCGCCTCACCTTTGTTTCGTCTTTTTAAAAAACTGCTGGCTTTGACCATTCTACTCCTGGACAACTACGACTCTTTCACTTACAACCTGTACGACTACGTGCGTCAAGCGGGTGCCGAGTGCACGGTGGTGCGCAACGATGCGCCCGACCTGCTGGCATTTTCTCCGGGCGATTTTGACGCTGTGATGCTTTCGCCCGGGCCAGGGCGTCCTGGGGAGGCTGGGCTTATGCTCGACTTGCTGGCAGCCTGGCACCGTGCCCTTCCCATTTTAGGGGTGTGCCTGGGCCATCAAGCCATTGGCGCCTTTTGGGGCGCTCGGGTGGTGCGGGCGCCGCGTCCTTTGCACGGCAAAACTTCCGAAGTGCGGTGTGATGGCCACCCCATTTTTCAGGGCATACCCAGTCAGTTCCGCGTCATGCGGTACCATTCGCTGGCAGTAGTGGGTTTAGAGGGAACGCCTCTGCAGCCTATAGCTTGGGCCGATGACGGCGTTCTCATGGCGATGGCGCACCGCACGCTGCCGATAGTGGGCGTACAATTTCATCCCGAGTCGGCCTTGACCGAACACGGTCTTCAGCTGATGCGCAATTGGGTAACTTGGGCAGAGCAGCAGGCGCTATCCCGCCGCCGCTGGGCCAAACCGCTATGGAGTTAGTGCGCTTCCGTGTGGAGGCTGCGATTTCCTTTGTTGCCTTGTTAGAGGGTTTTGAGAAGATACTCGAGCGTAGCCGCGTAGGCCTCTTGGGCAGCAGCCTCGTGGTAGCGCTGCCCGCTGGGGTTAGCAAAGGCGTGGTCGGCGTCGTATTCGCGCAGGTGAAGGGTTTTGCCGGCGGCGCGCATGCTCTCGGCAAAGGAGGCTACAACCTCATCCGTTATCCAGCGGTCGCGCTTGGCGTGTACGAAGAGAACGTCGGAGTGCAAGCCCTTGAGCTGCTCAACGTCGCGCTCGGGCATGCCGTAATAGACGACGCAGCCTTTGAGGCGCTCGCCCAACAGAAGCGCAGCCTTGAGCGACCAGCTGCCTCCAAAACACCAGCCCAGCGTGCGGAAGTTGGCTTGTTCGCCAGCGAGAGCCGTCGCCCCGCGAATGATGCGCTCCGCGCGCTCAGCCGAACAGGACTGCATCAGCTGGCGCGCCTCGTCGGCCGTAGTCGCCACCTGACCATCGTACAGGTCAATAGCCAGGACGTGAATGTTTAGCGCATGCGCCCAACGGATGGTCTCATTGCGGATGTGGTCGTTGAGCCCCCACCACTCGTGAAAAAGGAGGAGGTACTGGTTGGTTTGGCGGTGGGCTGTTGCCAGGAAGCCCCGCCCTGTGGTGCCATCGTCGAGCGGGAAAGCAACAGGCCGGCCCCCATGCAGAGGGGCCACGGGCTGAGGGGTCGGGTGGGCTTGCCGAAAAGCCGGGTCGTCGGCAAAGGCTGAAAAGCCCGCGTGGCACATAACCAGGCGCGACGTAAGCGCGGGCTCCTGGCAGGAAAACACCGATAGCAAAAAAGCAGCAAAGAGCGTAAGGCGTAACATGGCAGTGCGGTTGAGGGTGTGTGTTTGTGTGGAGTAAAGTTAAGCCATGCGCCGCTCGCAACCCAGTCGCCGCGATCAAGAGCCCGCTCAAGGGCGTGTACTACGCCTTTTTTTCGCCTTTCAAACGATACCAGACGGCCTGAGTTGCCTGGCGAACTTCTGGCAAAACGCCTGACCAAAGCACGAGCGCCCCGTAGGCTATGGCAAAAAGGCTCCCTCGCACGGCAATATTCCAGAGCGGATGACCCAAATCGGGCAGCCACCAGGCTACTCCTGCGGCGGCTCCGGTGAAAAGCACCAGCAGAAGCGTCTGATGGCTGAAGGGCTGAAGGCCAAACTTAAACCACACTAAAGCCGCGCTTGTAGCCTGGTAGGCTGCCGCTGTCAGCAAGGCTGCCAAAGCGGCTCCTGGGAGACCCAACTGCGGGATAAGCCAAGCGCTGAAGCCCACGTTAGCTGCTGCCAACACAGACAAAGAGACCAGCGCATAGCGATAGTGCTGCGAATAGTACACCAGCGGGCCGTTGAGGCTCATGGCCGTTTCAAGCAATTTGGCCGTGCACAACAGAAAAAGCACGTGCTTGCCTTGCGCCACTTCGGCGCTGTTAGGCATGAGGCGATAAAGGTCGTCAGCAGCCACAGCAATACCGCCGAAAAGGAAAAGACCTGCTGCCAACAAGTGCACAGACACCGACGAATACAGCGCGCGCAGAGCAGGCCGGTTCTCCTGCGCCAGGTGCTGGCTCATGATAGGGATGCTGACCGTAAGCAAACCCTTGAGTGGGATGTCCATGGCTACGGCAATGTTCAGGGCAATGGCGTAGATGCCCGTGCGCCGCATGTCGGTGAGGGTGCCCACCAGGAAGGTGTCTGCCTTAGTGGCCACCAACAGCGCCAATCCCGAAAACACTCCGAACGCGCCGTAGCCCCACATCGAGCGGCGCAGCGACGCCGGCAGTTGGCCAAGCCGAGGCCAGGCGAGACGCTCGCCCAAACGGCTCAAATACACCCACAGAGCAATGACCACGACAAAAAAATGGGCTGTCAGCAGCACAAAAACAGTAGTCTGGCCTATCCAACCCTGCCACAAGGCAATCATCAGCAGCGGCAGCAAGATCTTGAGCGACACCTCAAAAAGCAGCGAAGGGACCACGATGCGCTGGCGATTGGAGGCGTAATAAGTTAATACCAGCGACAGCCCATAGAGCAGCGTCAACGGAAGAGCAAACCAGAGGTGAGGCCTCGCCATTGAAGCCGGAAGCGGCAACCACAGCCAGCCCAACGCGACCATCAGCGCCCACACCAGCCAACCGCCTAAAGGCAGCAGGAACATGAGGGCAAAAAGCTGCTCGCGCCCATGAGGGAACTCTTGAAAATGCGGAAAAAAACGCACGCCCACCGTATGCGCCGAAAGCGAGAGGATGGGAAAACTCAACACGCAGATACTCAACAAGTACTGTGTCAGACCATACGTTTCCACCACCTCGCTCCGCGAGTACACCAGCAGAGTGCTCGCCGTGCCAATGGCTAGGCCGACGAAGTTGAGGAGGGTGTACTTAATGCCCTGCCGCTGAATAACTCCCATAAGCGCCTCATTCTCCCACCACCAGTCGGCGGATGATGATGCCGAGCTCGTTGCGCATAGCCACCGAATAAACGCCCGTGGCTAAGCGATCTACAGGCAACGAGAGGGTGTTCTCTCCCGGATAGAGGCGCACGTCTTGCTGCCAACACAAGCGCCCGGCGGCGTCGTGAATAGTCAGCACTATATCCAAGGCACTTTCCAACTGAACGATGAACTGCGCAGGTTGCCCCAGCGAGGTAGGGTTGGGCTTGAGCGTGATAGCCACTTGACGCTCCAGCTCGTTCGTAGCCGAAAGGTTCTGCGTGCGGAAAGAGCCAACAAAGGCCTGGTCGTGAGGCTGACAGAGGTCCCAGTTGCTGTAGGCCCGTACCCGCCAGAAGAGCGTCCAATTGTTGGGCATGGGCTTGGTAATGACGATATGATCGGCATCTATGAGCGTCTCGCTGAAAAACCGCTGCGAAAACGTCGGCGTGCGGCTGATTTCTACCACGTAATAGCGCGCTCCGGGCAGCTTATTCCACTTTAACTCGATGTGGTTATATTGTACCAGTTGTGTAGAGTCGAGGGGGCTGACCAGTTCCACCTGAGCGTCGTCGGGCAGTTCGGGCAGCGGAGTGGTCAGTTGCAGGTAAGACTTGTGTTCTGTGCGTAGGTTAGCCCGCATAGCTGCAATCTGCTCCGGGCTGAAGCGACTGGCGCACCGGTCATAGGCATAGCTCATGATGAGAGAGCCATCGGAGCGGAAAGAAACCCCGGCGGGGTCTATCTGCGGCACCGTGCTCCGCCGCGCCGTATCGCACGCCCAGCGGTAGGCAAGGTAATCCGGGGGCGTATCGCAGAAGCCATCTCCGGCCGCATAGCAGTTGGAGCCATCCACCAGCTCGACCGGCGTGCCTCCGATTGTGCTCGGCGCGGGGTTGGCGTAATTCCACGTAGAACCTTCCCAGCCCAAAAAAGTATGCGGCAGCGAAAAGTGATGCCCTACCTCATGTGCCCACGTCGTATTGTCAGGGCCAGAGCAGCTGTTGCGCATTACAACAGCATCCATCCAAGCATAGCCACAGTTGCCTGCCGGGTCTCCTACGACGAAGACGTTCAGACGATTGCGCAACTGCGAAACTACGCTATTGAGCATCTGGAAGCCGCCGGAGAAGTCGTGAGTGTACCAGTTGCTGTTGTTGTAGTAGCGCACCGGGTCGCTTGGCATCAGGTAAAAACGCAAATAGGCCGCTGCAAACTGCTGGTTCAGCCGGCACATGGCCGTTAGCGCCTGTTCTAAAGGAAAATGCCCAGAGCCACTGCTCGTGCCTACGAGGTGTAGCGTTACCGGCACATAGAGCCAGGCGGTGTCGCCGTTCTCTGGTGTTTCAAATAGACCGCTGTTCCGCTGATACCATTCGAGCCAGGATGACTTCCCTCTGTATCCACAATCGCCGTGCTCTCCCGATTGCGACCAAAGAGGAAATGTCATGAGCAAAAGCAGAAGCGGAGTGAAAAAGAGGCGCATAAGTGGTAGGTGTCTTTTTGTTGGTCAGCGGCCTTGGCGCAGCGAAGGTAAGCGGCTCCCGTTGTTCAGTAGCTAATCTACTTTGTACAGCGTTGGCAAAACGGTTATTTTTTAACCTGCCCCGTCCAACGGCTCCAAGCGCTCAGGCTCAAACCCAGGAGCATAAGCAGCGAGCCCAGCCACACCAAATTGATACCCGGGAAGACGATGGCTTCCAGCACGATGTAGTCGGAGCGCGGCGCATTCTCCGCCACTTCTAAGGGAATACGGCGCGTTTGCTCAGACGCTTTGGCAGCGCTAATGGTCATCGTAGCCGTGTTAGGGTCAATGTTGTCGAAGCGGAAGTGGAGCCCCCACTTAGGCACCTCGTCCTTGAGGTTGAGCGAGCGGCTGTCGCGGATGAGGAAGACGGGGCGCACTTCAGCGGTATTGCCGCCAGGCTCGGTGATGCGCAATTCGGCCGCTACGGCGATATCGTCCGGTTCGGCGGCATAGTGCGGGTGCTCAATCGTGCGATTGAGGCGCACCAACTCCACGCGGTAGTTTTCCCACTCTGTGCTTTCCCCTTCTTTCAGGCGGAGCGGGCGATACTGGAGCATTTCGTCGGCATCAATGAGGCGGGCCAAGGAGGCTTCCGTCAGGCGCACGCGCATTTGCAGCGGCCCGATTTGGGCCGGCAAAGTGAAAGCCCCTTGTCGGGGGCGCAAGTAGAGCATAGGCGCTGCGGCGTAACCTGTAGTGTCGTCCAGCGCATAGGCGCGCAGCTGCACCCCAAAGGCGATGTCTCCTTTTTCAGGGCGGTAGTCGGGGTGCTGAGGCGCCTTGGTGTAGTTCTCCAGCACCAGGTAGTGCTTTTGAGTAAAGATGGTGTCGCCAATAGCGGCTTCATAGGGTTCGAAGCGGATGCTGTCCTCCTGCTGCCGCGCAAATTCGGGGTCGAGTTCGGCCTTAGGCAAGGAGGAAACGTGGGTGAAGATGTCGTGCGTCAAATAGTGTTTGGTGGAAGGGTTGGAAGCAACGACTTGCTTGAACTGGCGGTCGTACATCACATTGGGATACAGCGTAAACTCCTCCCCAGTTGGTTGACCTTGGTCGTCCTTTTTGCGAAAGCGCACGATAAACGTGCGGGTTTGGCGTTCGATGGTATCGCGCAAATAGGTAGCCTCGTAGCCGCGGATGGGCATAGGCGCATCCTTGAGCAGCAGCACGTTTTTGTTCAGTTCCTCCGCACCCATGCCCTCAATTAGGCCTTCCATAGCAAAGGCATTGGCCGAAATCCACTGCTTGTTGAGCCCTGTGCCCAAAATGCCCAACAGCAGGACGCCAAAGCCAATGTGCGAAAAAGCCGAGCCGGCTTGTTTGAGGTTTTTGCGCAAAAAGGAGATGAGGTAGTCGGTGTTGGCCACAATGGCAAACATGGCAGCAAACAAAAGAGCGAAGTACTGCCACGCGAAAAGATTGAGCCAAAGCGCGTTGAGTGCCGTTAAGGCCGCTGCGCCTAAGGTAGCGATAGCCATGTGCTTCAACCACGTGCGACGCCACAGGGCCGCGTTGCGCTCCTGATAGCGCAGCCATTGAGCCACACCCGTCAGCAGCCCTACAAATACGCCAATCCACAGCTGGTAGCGGTTGTGGTGCGCCACGGGGTCTTTCAGCGCCGCGCCCACATAGTCCGGATTGAACAATTGCACCAGCTTATTCCACACCGGCAGCGAGGTGGCTCCGGTAATGAGCACGGCTGAAAACAGCAGCACCAGCGAGCCCACGAACATCCAAAACTCGCGCGAAGCCAGCGCCTCCTCTTTCTCTACGGTCGGAATGGTCTTGCCGCCTACAAGCAAGAGCACCACCGATAAGACGGCAAAAAAACCAATAAAGGCTATCAACTGGGCGCCCAAACCCATTTCAGTGAAGGCGTGAGCCGACGAATCGCCCAAAATGCCGCTGCGCGTTAAGTAAGTGGAATACAGCACCAGCACAAAAGTCATCAAATAGAAGGCATACGTGCTGCGGATGGAGTAGCCCGTGTTGCGGGCAATAAGGTGGGTGTGCACTCCTGCCACCAGGGTAATCCAAGGCACCAGCGAGGTGTTTTCCACGGGGTCCCATGCCCAGTAGCCGCCAAAAGAGAGCGCCTCGTAAGCCCAGGCCCCGCCCATGAGGATGCCCAGCCCCAACACAGCAGCCGAGAACAGCGCCCACGGCTGCGCCGGCTTGAGCCACTCCCGATGCTCCCCCGTCCAGAGCCCTGCCACCGCAAAGGCAAACGGCACCAGCGTAGAGGCAAAACCCAGGAAAAGGGTGGGTGGGTGTATGGTCATCCAATAATTCTGCAACAGCGGGTTCAGCCCATTGCCGCTGACCTGGGTCAAATAGTCTGCCCGCTCGAAAATGGGCGCCTCCATCGTCTGGCGCAACAGGTCGAAAGCGCTGACGCCCAGGCGATATTCTCCCACATACAAGCCCAAAATCATGGAGCCGATAAAGACTTCGACGGCCGAAAAAACCGCCAATACGGGCGCCTCCCATCGGCCAGCCCGAAGCATCAGCACCAGCCCAAGGACAATATGCCAAAAACTCCACAGCAGAAAACTGCCCTGTTGTTCTTTCCAGAACGCAGAAAAGGTGTACTTAAACGGCAGGTCGTCCGACACATTCGCCCAAGCGTAGTAGTACTCGTAGTACTTGCTGACCAGTATCCAGAACAGCGAGGCAATGACCCCCATGGTGGCCAATCCGTGCACGACAAAGGCACCGCGCCCCAGGCGAAGCCAACCGATCTCGTCCGCTTGCGAACGGCGGCGCACCGCCAAGACATAAGACACCGCCGCCAACAGCGCCGCCACAAACGACAATACCGCGCACAGGTGTCCTATCTGACCCGGCAGCAAGTGTTCTCCAATGTATTGCATAGCGCTTTACCGCTTTTCCGAACGCACGTACACTTCTTCGTCCTTGTATTTTGATGGGCATTTGAGCAACATATCCGAAGCCTCGAACACTTCGCCCTGTATCTGACCTGTCAGCACGATTTGCTCCGAGCGTTCGAAATCTTGAGGCTTGCCCGCACGCAACACCACGCGGCGAACGTCGCCAGCGTCGTCGCGCAGGTAAAACGCTAAATAGTTGGGGTCTTTCATGGGGTCATACTCAATGGGGCGGTCTTTGACCAGCTGGCCCACCAACTTCACCCGGTCTCCCTTTTGGGCGGCCTGTGCAAAGTTGGCATAGGTGGTTACGTCTTGCCCTGCCGAAATAAGGATACCAATAGCTACGGCGATAATCCCTATAGCAATCAAATGCGAGCGTTTCATATTTATCTGTTTTTGTTGGCAAAGGTACGGGAGGATGAGGGTGTTCAAGGTGATTTTCCTCTCTGACGAAGTTGACCGCCGCGAGCGTTGGCCGCTCCAATAACATCCTACGGGCGGAAACGTTCAGCCCTTGTGCCTATGGGCTACATTCTGGGCATCGCACCGCCGTTACGGCGTAAAACGCCTCCGGTGAGGAGGTTACCACTATCCGCGGGGCGCCCCGGGCGGCTTCGATGGTTAACGAAAAGCGGATGTAGTGGCGATTGTCGTAGGTCAGGCGGTTTGGCGCGTCCGGCGCCTGTTGCAGATAGTCAGGGCGCGAGAGGCAGTAGGGAAAATGAGCGCCGGTGAACACCTCTGCGTTGCCATCGGGCAAGGGGCGCAGGAAAAGATTTGCCCGGCCCAGGTCGTCGCCTACGGTTAGCCATGTCACGCCTGGGCGCAGGTAGAAAAAGCGCCGCTGCACGCTGCCTGTGTCGGCGCCAAAGACCTCCGTTTCTGGAAAATCGGCCAGGCACCAATTGCGCTGCCTATCGTGGTTGGCCGGCGGCTTGGCTGTGCTCAATCGAAAAACTGCCCCTTGGGAGGCGGGCGATGTCTTGGCAACAGCGGTGGGCGCCTTGTCAGACGTGCAAGCTTTTCCGAACAGCGCGGTCAGCCCTAAGAGGAGGAAGCACAAGCGAACATTCACCATGTGGCAAAGGTAGAGACGCTGCGAACAACCGCCCTCTTTGCCACACGCCGGCAATTTTTTCTCAACCCTCGTTTAGTATTCCGATGTCATGAGTAGGTCAATATCCGTACTTTTCATTTGGAAGCGCTCGCCGAGGTATTGGTTGGTCAGGCATCCTTTGTACGTGTATATGCCATTGCGCAATCCGTCGTCTTGAGTGATCAGGGTGTGAATACCGCCGCTTTCCGCTCTAAGGAGTAGAGAGGTAAGGATGTTGCTAATGGCCTCGGAAGCTGTGCGAGCAACGCGCGAAGGGATGTTGGGCACGCAATAGTGAATCACGCCATGCTTGATGAAGGTGGGCTTATCGTGAGTAGTGGCTTGGGAAGTTTCGAAGACACCGCCCTGGTCAATGCTCACATCCACGATGACAGAGCCGGCTTTCATGCGCTGCACAATGGACTCCGGCACGAGGAGCGGCGAGCGCCCATAGCTGGAATGCATGGCTCCAATAGCCACGTCCGCCGTAAGCAGTTGCTCGGTCAGATGAATAGGGTTGACGACGGAGGTGTGCAGCTGCCGCCCGATGTGGCGCTGCAGGCGCATAAGTTTGTACACGTTATTGTCAAAGATGCGCACCTCAGCACCCAGGCCGATGGCTGTGCGAGTGGCAAATTCAGCCACCACGCCGGCGCCCAGGATAATCACTTTGGCCGGCGGCACCCCAGCAATACCGCCCAAGAGTACGCCTAACCCCCCTCGGGCTGTCGCCAGCAGGTCGGCGCCGATGAGGATGGCGCTGGTGCCAGCAATTTCGCTCATGGCGCGCACAATGGGATAGACACCCATCTCCGTGTCGCGGATGTATTCCATAGCCAAGGCAATAACGCGCCGCTTTTGCAGGTGGGTGATGTATTCAGCAGTAACCAGAGGCAAGTGAAGGGGCGAAATGATGACCTGGTTGGGACGCATAAGGTCAATTTCCTCCAGCGTGGGCGGCGCCACCTTGAGGATGACGTCGGCTTTGAAAACTTCCTCGCGCGAGTGAGCGATTTCTGCGCCGGCTTCCGTGTAATCGAGGTCGGAAAAGCGCGCCTTTTCGCCAGCGCCGCTCTCGATGAGCACGCGGTGGCCGTGCGCCGCCAAGGTAGCTACCGAATGGGGGATGAGCGCCACGCGGTTTTCCTGCAGCGTGGTTTCGCATGGAATGCCGATGAACAGCTGATGCTGGCGACGACCCACTTCGAGGGTCTCGGCTTGAGTAGTGAGTTTAGCAAAAGTGCGAGCAAGGGTTTCCATACAACCAAGCACTGATATGAGCTTAAGAAAGAACAAGGAGACGTTCGTCAGCACCGCCGACAAAGCGCAAGTGAAGCCTGGCGGCGGTAACGGGTAGTATCGGCTCTACGATTTGAGGCCACTCTACAAAGCAATACCACGGGTCATAGAACATCTCTTCGATACCGAGGTCTAATGCCTCCTCTATGCGTTCGATGCGATACAGGTCAATATGATGCACCCATGCGGGGCGGCCGTTGGCGTCGGTGTATGCGTAGTCGTTCACCAACGAAAAGGTGGGGCTGTCGGGGCGTTCGACTGTGCCGAGCCAGCGGCAAAAAGCCTGCACAATAGTAGTTTTGCCCACACCCATGTCGCCATAGAGAGCCAATTT
>Ga0101944_10003904_pt1 | contig 19628 bp, 15 predicted proteins | sample DewCreD2012metaG_FD_75245 | JGI IMG/M metagenome (GOLD analysis project Ga0101944, IMG submission 75245) | Hot spring sediment bacterial and archeal communities from British Columbia, Canada, to study Microbial Dark Matter (Phase II) - Dewar... ... | reverse complement strand
GATTCCTGGTTGGGCTGGCCTATATGGCCTTCCTCTCGAAAGCCAGCGAATATGACAAAATGTACGATGTTGTTACCAGCGTTATCCTGACGGCAGCCTTCTTCCAGCTTGGCCTGACCGAATCGCTGCCCAACATTGGGTATCCCACCGCAATGGACTGGATGTTTTATATCCTATATCTGCTCTGTATTGCCCAAATCATCGTCATCCTGACCATCAGGAAATACATTCACAACGAAAAAGAGCCAGAAGCAGACAAAATTGTGTGGAGCGCGCGCTATGCCTATCCCATTCTGGTCATCCTGGGCGGCTATGCCGTGTATCTCATGTTCTGGCGCTAGGGTTTGGCTGTATAATCATTGGCGGCGGAAAATTCCGCCTTACATTGAATTATTGTTAATCCCAAGCGCAGAAACATAGCAAAAACAGTCGAACGCGGTTATAAGCAAAAAGAGGTGCTTTATGGCAACTGTTATCTTACGCTCAAAAGCGAAAACCGACCTGCCCGAAAAGCGAAGAATGCTACTGGAAACGCTCGGCTGGCAGATGCGAATGCAGACCCATATCTGGAGCCCACCCACCGATTTATTCGAGAACGAACGCAACTACGTTATCCGCGTTGAAGTGGCCGGGATGCGCCAGCAAGATTTCAGCGTCGTGCTAGATAACAACCTGCTCACCATCAGCGGCTCCCGACCCGATACCCCAGAGCGGCGAGCCTATCATCAAATGGAAGTGCGTTTCGGCGAATTCAACACAGTGGTCGCCATTCCTGGCCCGGTCAATGTCGAAACATCCACCGCCGAATACGAAGACGGCTTTCTGGTCGTCACCCTGCCCAAAGCATCGCCCAGCAAAATCAACATCAAATAACAACAAGGAATTCTATGCCCGCCTCCCGCTGGCAGACCAACCCTGCCGAACTATTCAATTGGATAGACGAAAACGACGCCGAACTGTTGGATATGCTCATGCCCTCTCTCTTTACACACCTGCCGCCCCTGGCCGGGAACGGGGAACCCGCCGCTCCTGAACCTGCTTCCCCAGAAGAAACATTTCCCACCCCCGAAATCGTCCCCATCCTGCCGCTGCGCGGGGTGGTGGTTTTCCCACAAACCGCCGTCCCGCTGACCATTGGGCAGCCGCGCTCCATCAAACTGGTCGATGATGTCGTCGCCGGTGACCGGCTGGTCGGCCTGGTGGCCGCCATTAACCCAGAACTGGAAACGCCCGGCCCCGAAGATTTGTACAAGGTCGGTACAATCGCTACCGTCCACCGCCTGCTGCGTGCGCCCGATGGCACTATCCGCCTGCTCGTGCAAGGGCTAGAACGGATTCGGATTTTGGAATTTACCCAGACCGAACCCTACCTGATGGCGAAAATCGAGCGTCATCCTGAAACAGTAGAGACCGGCCTCGAAATTGACGCTCTGGCGCGCAACGCCCGCGACCAGTTTTCGGCAATCGCCGAGTTGATTCCCTCCTTCCCGCGTGAACTGGTCGGCTCAATTGCCATCCTCGAAGACCCGCTCCAAACCGTCTACTCGATTGTCAACTTCCAACGTATTGACCTGGCCGACGCCCAAAACCTGCTCGAACTTGACTCAACCGCCGAAAAATTGCGCAAACTGGTCTCCTTCCTGGTGCGCGAGACGGAAGTGCTTCAGTTGGGGCAAAAAATCCAAAACGAAGCCCGCTCCGAGATAGATAAAGTCCAGCGCGAATATTTCCTGCGCGAACAGTTGAAAGCCATCCAAAAGGAACTGGGTGAGAAGGACGAGCAGGCCGTCGAGGTGGAGGAATTTCGCCAGAAAATCGAAGCAGCCAAACTGCCTGAAGAAGCCGAAAAAATGGCGCGCCGCGAGTTGCAGCGCATGGAACGGCTGCCCACTGCCGCCGCCGAATACGGCGTCATCCGCACCTATCTCGATTGGCTGGTTTCCCTGCCCTGGTCAGTTAGCACCGAAGACAACCTCGACATCTCCCACGCCCGCGAAGTGCTGGAAAAAGACCACTACGGGTTGGAAGACATCAAAGAGCGCATCCTCGAATTCCTGGCCATCCGCAAATTGAAACTGGAACGCAAGGAAGAACAGACTGAATCTGAAGATATCATCCGCCGTGAACGCGAAGGCGTGATTTTGTGTTTCGTGGGGCCGCCCGGCGTGGGTAAGACCTCGCTGGGGCAATCGATTGCCCGTGCCATGGGGCGCAAATTCATCCGCATTTCACTAGGCGGCGTGCGCGACGAGGCCGAAATTCGCGGGCACCGCCGCACCTACATTGGCGCCATGCCGGGGCGCATTCTGCAAGCCCTGCGCCGCGTGGAAAGCCGCAACCCAGTCTTCATGCTCGACGAAATCGACAAACTGGTCAGCGACTTTCACGGCGACCCATCCTCGGCCCTGCTCGAAGTGCTGGACCCAGAACAGAACAACGAATTCCGCGATAACTACCTGGAGGTGGCCTACGACCTGGCGCAAGTCATGTTCATCACCACCGCCAACACCCTCGAGACCATCCCCGGCCCGCTGCGCGACCGAATGGAAATCATCAGCCTATCGGGCTACACCGAGGGTGAGAAGGTCGCTATTGCGCGCGGCTATCTCATCCCGCGCCAGGTGCGCGAAAACGGCCTGAAGCCCGAAGAAGTGACCTTTACCGACGAAGCCCTCTATACCATCATCCGCCAATACACGCGCGAGGCAGGTGTAAGGAATCTGGAACGCACCATCGGCTCGGTTTGTCGTAAGATTGGCACGCGCATCGCAGAGGGCAAGGGAAGCACCTTTGAAGTCACGCCAGAACTGGTCAAAGAATTTCTCAAACACCCGCCCCTGCAAGGACCAGAAGAATTGAGCGTGCGCACCTCCGTCCCCGGCGTCGTTCCCGGCCTGGCCTGGACGCCCTACGGCGGCGATGTCTTGTTCATCGAAGCCACGCGCATGCCCGGATCAAAAGGCTTCCAGATTACCGGCTCAGTCGGAAACGTGATGCAAGAATCAGCGCGCGCCGCACTCTCGTATGTCCGCTCGCACGCCGCCAGCCTGGGGCTGGAAGCCGGATTCTACGACAAATCCGATATCCACCTGCACATCCCCGCTGGAGCGCAGCCCAAAGACGGCCCATCAGCAGGTGTAACGATGGCAACGGCTCTCGTCTCACTCCTTTCAGGACGGCTGGTAAAACCTGGCGTAGGCATGACCGGTGAAATTACCCTGCGAGGCCAGGTGCTGCCAATTGGCGGCGTCAAAGAAAAAGTGTTAGCGGCGCACCGCAACGGACTGAAAACCGTCATCTTGCCCAAGCGCAACGAACCCGACCTGGAAGATGTGCCAGACGAAATCAAACAAGCGATGACCTTCGTTTTTGCCGAAAGCGTAGATGATGTGATTGCCGCCGCGCTCGAACCCGCCGCTGCTCCCGCTGCTGAAACACCCGCCGCAGTTGAGCCTGATGTTCCTGCCACGGTTCAATTGCAGCAGGACAGACCCAAAAAGCGAAGCAAAAAGACCAAACCCGAGGAAAGCAATCATGCCTAAAATTTTATTGGCAGAAGATGACCCAACCATGCTCTCCCTGCTCAAGACCCTGCTCAAAATGGAAGGGTTCGAGACCGTTCCGCTGAAAGACGAGGACAACCTGCTGGAGGTCATCTACCGCGAACATCCCGATGCCGTCTTGCTCGATGTGCACCTGGCGCAGGGCAACGGCGTCGATTTGTTGCGCGAAATCCGGCTCGACCACCAACTCGACCGCTTACTGGTCATCATGCAATCGGGCATGAACCTGGCCGAGGAATGCAAAGCCGCCGGAGCCGATGAGTTCCTGGTGAAACCGTACATGCCAGATACCCTTATCAACGCCATCAAAACCGGGTTGGCCGGCCGTCAGTCATGACCGAAATCACAATCCGAGCATTCCGTTTTCCTGAAGACTATGAAGCCGTTCTCGCGCTCTGGCAAAACGCCGGGGAGGGGATTGGGATTGGCGTGTCGGACAGCCCGGAAGAAATCGAGAAGAAAGTCCGCCAGGCTCCTGAGCTATTCATCCTGGCTGAATCCGGCTCCCGCATCGTTGGCACGGTCATCGGCGGATACGATGGGCGGCGCGGAATGCTCTATCACCTGGCGGTCGAGGCAGGCTTTCGCGGGCAGGGCATTGGCACGCTCCTGATGGACGAAATCGAAGCCCGATTGAAAGCAAAAGGCTGCCGCAAAGCCTACCTGCTGGTCAAACAAGGCAACAGCGCGGCAGAAATGTACGAAAAACGCGGCTGGAACGAAATGACCAACGTGCGGCTGTTTGGCAAGAATTTGTAGAATTTTCCACAGATTTCGCAGATGACGCAAAAAATCTGTGAAATCGGCGAAATCTGTGGATTTCAGGTTTTCCATGCGATTCGGCATTCTCACCATATCAGACCGCTCCTGGCGCGGCGAACGCCCCGACCTTTCAGGTCCGGCGTTGGTCGAAGCCGTGCGCGCGCAAGGCTGGCAGGTGCTGGAAACCGGCATCCTGCCGGATGAAATCGAAGTCATTGCCCAAAAACTGGCCGAGTGGGCCGATTCAGCCCATTTCGATGTCATCCTGACCACCGGCGGGACCGGCTTCGCCCCGCGCGATGTGACCCCCGAAGCCACCCGCCAGGTAGTGGAACGCCTAACGCCCGGCTTCGACGAGGCCATGCGCGCCGCCAGTTTGAAGATTCACTCCCACGCCATGCTCTCGCGAGCGGTCAGCGGAATCCGCAAGCGGACGGTTATCGTCAACCTGCCGGGCAGCCCCAAAGGCGCAGTGGAAAACCTGCTGGTGATTGCTCCAGCCCTGCCCCATGCGGTGGAATTGATCAGAGAAGCCCCTGATTCGGAACAGAAACACATGAAATAGGGCGCGGTCATCACGCCCCAACATCGCCTCATGCCCATCCTTCCCCACGTTGACCAAATCATCCGCTCCAAACGAAAAACCGTCGCCATCATCGTCCAACGGGATGGAAAGGTGATTGTCCGCGCGCCGCTCAAGACCTCCGAGCGGCAAATTCGGCAGTTCATCGAATCGAAAATCGGATGGATTTTGGAGAAAAAAGCCCAGGCGCAAGAGCAGCCTCTGCGCTCCTCAAGACAGTTTACAGCCGGAGAAAAGTTCCCCTACCTCGGGCAGGAATATGCCTTGAGCGTGGTCTCCGGCCCCATGGCAGGACTCCGGTTCGAGAGCGGTTTCTCCCTGAGTCAAAATTCCCAGCCCCAGGCCGCGCTCTTGTTCGAGAAATGGTACAAAGCGGCGGCCCACAAAATCCTGACGGAGCGCGTCCGTTATTACGCCCAAACGTTCGGGCTGAAGTACCAAAAAATCCGCATTTCCTCGGCCCGAACGCGCTGGGGGTCGTGCAGTTCGCGCGGCACGCTCAGTTTTACCTGGCGGCTGGTGATGGCCCCGCTGGAGGTGGTGGATTATGTGGTGGTTCACGAACTGGCGCACCTGCGGGTACCGAATCACTCGGCGGTCTTTTGGGCCGAAGTCGGCAAAATGATGCCCGATTTCAAACCCCAGCGCGACTGGTTAAAAAAGAACGGGCGGTTTTTGACGCTGGATGCGCGATAATTCGGATAAAAACCCTTAAAGTCGCTTAAAAACATCCTGTTTTATCCTGTATATCCTGTTGAAAACTGCCATTTGCGTAAGTCCTATTCCACATGAAACTTTTGGGACGGTTTCAGACGAAAACCCGCCTGCTCAATCAGCGTCAACGGTATAATCGCCTTATGCCCACATCTTATCTTTCCCCTAAACTCGAAGTTCGCGCCGCCCCCGAAAAGGGCGGCTTTGCCGTATATGCGCGCGAAATGCTGGAAAAAGACGAACTGCTCTGCGTCTGGACTGGCCGCGCGGTGACGTTAGAGCAGCTGGCTGCGCTTTCGGAGGCCGAAAAAAGTCACACCATTCAGGTCGACGAGGGCATTTACCTGGCCCCGCTCGGCCCACAAGAAGAACCCGCCGATTACATCAATCACTCCTGCGACCCGAATGCCGGTATTCGGGGGCAAATTTCGCTGGTTGCCATGCGCCCCATCGCGCCGGGCGAGGAAATCACCTTCGATTACGCTATGTCTGACAGCAGCGTCTTTGACGAGTTCGATTGCGCCTGCGGCTCACCCCGCTGCCGCGGCCGGGTGACCGGGGAGGACTGGAAACGGGCGGAGTTGTGGGAGCGATATAACGGCTATTTTTCGGCCTATTTGCAGCGGCGAATAGGGATGAGCCAATGACCAGCGCCCGATTACGCTGGTCAAGGCATACAATTCCTGCTGCGGAGCGACTCGGTCCGCTGGCGCAGGTCAATCCAGTTATGGTTAGATTCAATGAGTAAAACAAACAAAAGGCCTGCTACCACAACCGCAACAAAAAGAGGCGCTGCAGCAAACCACTTTTTAGTAACGCGATAGACCTCCCTATCGCCTACAACTTCGGCAGCACAATCGACTTCTGGTTCTGGTACTTCCCTTTCTTATCGGCATAACTCACCTCGCACTCTTCATCGGCCTCGAAGAAAAGCACCTGCGCCAGCCCCTCGTTGGCGTAGATTTTGGCCGGGAGCGGCGTTGTGTTCGAAATTTCGAGCGTCACATAGCCTTCCCATTCCGGCTCGAAGGGAGTCACGTTAACGATAATGCCGCAGCGCGCATACGTCGATTTTCCCAAACAAACCGTCAATACCCCGCGTGGAATGCGGAAATATTCAATTGAACGCGCCAGCGCAAACGAGTTGGGCGGCACAATGCACACCTCGCCCACAAAATCGACCATCGACTTCGGGTCGAAATGCTTCGGGTCCACTACCGCGCCAAAAACGTTCGTAAAAATCTTGAACTCATCGGCCACGCGCAGGTCATACCCATAAGACGACACGCCATACGAAATGACGCCCTTGCGCACCTGGCTGTCTACGAACGGCTCAATCATGCCGTGTTCGCGCGCCATCTTGCGAATCCAATGGTCTGGTTTTAGTCCCATAACATCTCCTCATCATTTTGTAAAATTCCAGCGATTACCACTGGGCTTGGATTAAGAAAGCCAATCTGTTTTTCTCTACCAATGCGTTCATCGTTTTGGGAAACCCGAATACATCACGATAGAGAGAAAATTTCGCAAAGATTAGCGCAGATGAGTGGATTCTCGCGCCTGTGATTGAATAGACGTGAGAATTTCGCGCTCACTATTTCACCAAAAAATTAACGAATGTCAACTTACCTGCTTCAATTTTTACCACCTGTTCATACACCATCCCATAATGAACCAGTGACAAACGATACTCGCCCGCCGGAATCTCGCCCAGCGCGAAGGTTTCCTGCAAAACGTCATCGCCATTCACGCCGGTTGGGGCATACGTAGCCGCCGAACCAAACGAAAGCGGGTTGAACGTCCCATTTTCCATGCGCTGGACGTTCACCAACCCCTTCACCAGGCTGCCGCGCCCGTCCACAATGCGCCCGGCCAGCACGCCCGTCCCCTCCGGCGGGGCCAGCCACAACTCCGGGTTGCGGGTCGCAAAATAATCGTTCGCCCCGCGCCGAATCTCGAAGTGCAGGTGGCTGCCAATTGCCGTGCCGCTCGCGCCAACCTCCCCAATCGGCTCGCCCGCCGCCACCTGCTGCCCGACGCTCACGTCAACGCGGTACAAATGCCCATAGAGTGTGTAAAACGTCTCGCCGCCCAGCGAATGCTCCAGCACAACCACATTCCCGTAAAACGCCGGCACCCAGGCCAGTTGCGTCTGCCGGTCATCGCCAGCAAAGACCACCTGCCCGGCGGCGGCGGCCAGCACGGGCGTGCCTTGCGGGTTATAGAACTCCACTCCATGGTGAACTTCGCGTTTGCCATCTTGCGTGCTGCCATAGGGATAAGACCGCTCGACGGAATGCGGCCCCGTTAAAGGAACAGGACGCTGAAACAGGAAAAGCCCGTCTAAATAGCAGACCGGCCTGTCGGTACACGCCTCGCTGACTACCGTTATTTCGACCGTCGGCGTCACGGAAAGGTTTGCCGCTGCTGTAAGAGTGGCTTGAACCATCGGCGCGATTGCCGTCTGAGTCATCTGCATCACTGCCGCCGTTTGGGTTGCCGGCACGCGCGCCGTCATGGTCATGGCCTGGCTGCCGCACACCATGCAACTATTCTGGGTCGGTTCAGGCGTGCCTAAAACAGGAGTCGCAAACAACGGCATCCGCTCCGGCCCGGTTGTCGCCTGTCCCGCGCTCCCCGGCATAGAACAGGCTGCCAGCACGAGAGCACCCAAAAGCAGAACCATGCGCATCAAGCGGCAATTCCCCCCCGCGTCTCCAGAGATTGACGAATTTGCCCCTCCGCGGCATTCGCCCGCGCTTCAAGCGCTTCCAATTCCGACAATAGGCTCGCCCCGGAGGTTGTATCGGCCAGGCTGTTGATATTGATTCGCACGTTGTACCCGGCAGCGGTCAGGGCGGCCCGCGCCATGGCCGCGCCGCTCGCTCCGTCGCTGATGGCATTCAGGTTGCCTTCAGCCACAACCTGGGCGGCCAGTTCAATGACCCGCGCAGCCATGCCCGCCACCTTGAGCGGCACGCGCGCGGCATGAAGGGTAGCCTTTTCGATTTCAGCCTCGCGCAATTTGGCCTGGGTTTCGGACTCTTTGGGCAGTTTGAAAGCCGTCATAACTGCCTCGAAGGCAGCGGCGTCCTCGGCAATGGCAGAGGTCAAGTCCGCGCGCAGGGTTTCGGCCTCGGCCAAAATTGACCTGGCCTGCGCATCGAAGGCGGAATACTTTTTCCGGCCAGCCGTCAGCCCGGCCATCATCGCCACCAGCCCGGCGCCCATCGCGCCCGCATACGCTGCCGCGCACCCCCCACCCGGCGCTGGCGTGGCAGCGGCCAGGTCATCCAGGAAATTCGATTTGGTAATTTGGTGATTCGACGGTGGTTGCGCTGCAAACAAGCGCGTTTCCAGCACCTGGTCAGGCTTGAACCCATCCAGTTGGGTGTACCACACGGCAGCATCTATCAAAGCCTCCTGCGGAATCAGGCCGACCAATTCGCTGTGATAGATTCCAACGCCATAGCGCGCCGCCTCGCGCCGAATCGTCTCCACCACCCGCGCAATTGGCGTCTGGCGGTAGTCGGTCAGGTTCATCGAAACCTGAGCGCGGCCCTCCACCAGGAACCCGGCGGCCTTGACAAAGCGGAACCCGCCCGAGGACTGGCGCACGGCCTTTGCGATTGCTTTGGCAATGGCGACATCTTCCGTAGTGAGATAAACGTTGAACGCCACCAGCGGGGCGCGCGCCCCAATGACGGTCGCGCCGGCTGGGCCGAGTTTGGCTGGGCCATAATCGGGAGCTCGGTCGGGGTTAGTTTCGATTTCGGCCTTGAGTCCCTCGTACTGCCCGCGCCGGATAACTTCCAGGTTGGCGCGCTCTGGTCGGCGGGCGGCAGCCTCGTAAAGATAGACCGGCAGATTCAATTCTTTGGCTACACGCTCCGCAAGGCGGTTGGCAAGCGCCACGCACTCATCCATCGTCACGCCGGAGAGCGGTACGAAGGGGACGACATCCGTTGCGCCAATGCGCGGATGTTCGCCGCTGTGTTGGTTCAGGTCAATCAGTTCGGCGGCTTTCGCAATTGCCCGAAATGCGGCCTCCTCCACCCCGGCAGGGGTCCCGGCAAAAGTCAGCACCGTGCGGTTATGGTCGGTGTCCGATGACCGGTCGAGGATGGTCACTTCGGGAACAGATGCGGCAGCAGCCACAATTGCCTCCACCACTTCGGGGCGGCGGGCTTCGGAGAAATTAGGAATACATTCGATAAGTTGGGACATGGAGATTTCCGATTTGGGATATTCGATACTGGATACTAGATAACGACTTTGGCATTTTCTTGTCTGACTATTTCCTTGCTTACCTGTTTCCCTGTCTACCTGCTTTCTTGTGAACTTTTACCTTCTTCCTTGTTTACTTGCCCATTATAAAAGGTTACAGATAAGTTAACACATATTTTTGTTCAAATAGACGGGATTTCTATCGATTCTAATCAAACCAACGACAGTTCCATTCTGAAAAGCCAGGAAAAGCCTGGTGCCCAGACAGTTTCACCAGCAGGCACAAAAAGATACGCGAAGAATACTTGCTCACCTACTGTGGCTATAACGAGAAATACCGGTCGTATCAGTGGCGCATCGCTATCTGGGCAGTGTGTAAAGGCAACTCTTCGGAAACTCAATCTACATAGGTTTCCAGCCCTCAACGGTGCTATACTGAAGGCATGGAGGAACAATGATTGACCGCATATTCAAAGCGATGCCGCCATCGCTATTCGACGAAAACATCCTGCGCATTAAAGCGCGCCTGGTCAACGCCATTGCGCCAGGCTTGCAAAAAATTCCAACTGCCCAATTGACTCGCGACAACGTGCATCGCGGGCTGGAGCAAACCCTCGACACCTTCAACGAAGTCCAAAGCCTGTCGATGGCAACCCGTATCCAAATTGTGGAGAGCGCCCTGGCCGACCTGGTAGGTTACGGCCCACTCGAATTCCTGCTGCGCGACCCCGAAATCAGCGAAATCATGGTTAACGGCGCCAAACTGGTCTTCATCGAACGCGGCGGTGAGTTGTACGAAACGGATGTCAAATTCGACGACAACGCCCATGTTATGCGCATTATCGACCGCATCCTGCTCCCGCTGGGACGGCGCGTCGATTACGACAACCCTGCCGCCGACGCGCGCCTGCCCGACGGCTCGCGCGTCAATGTCGTCATCCCGCCGGTCGCCGTCGATGGGCCCACCATTACCATCCGCAAATTCCTGCCGACCAAAATGAATATCGATGACCTCATCAACCTCGGCACGCTCACCCCTTACATGGCGAAATTCCTCGAAGCCTGCGTGGTTGCCCGGCTGAACATCCTCATCTCCGGCAACACCAGCTCGGGCAAAAGCACCATGCTCAATATTCTCTCGACCTTCATCCCCGAACACGAGCGCATCATCACCATCGAGGACGCAGTCGAACTCCAGATGAAACAACGTCACGTCGTCCGGTTGGAGACCAAACTGCCCAACGTCGATGGACAGGGCGCAGTCAGCATCCGTGAATTGGTGCGGAATGCCTTGCGGATGCGTCCCGACCGGTTGGTGGTAGGCGAAGTGCGCGGCGGCGAGACCCTCGACATGCTTCAGGCCATGAACACCGGCCACTCTGGTTCGCTAACCACTCTGCACGCCAACTCTCCCCGCGACGCCATCGCCCGGCTGGAAACTACTGCCCTTATGTCTGGCATCGACCTGCCCGTCATCGCCATCCGCAAGCAAATTTCCTCTGCCATCAGCCTCATCGTCCACATGACCCGCCTGGCCGACGGCACGCGCAAAGCCACTCAGATTACCGAAATCTCCGGTATGGAAGGCGATATCGTCACGCAGACCGACATCTATAAATTTATCGCCACCGGCACCGGCCCCAATGGAAAAATCCTGGGTGACCTCAAACCAACGGGGATCCGTCCTATGTTCGGCCCGAAACTCGAAGTAGCCGGGTTCAAATTCGGCGGCGAATTCTTCGGCCTGGGGCTGTGAGTTTCTCCTTGTCCGACATCCATTTCTTCGCTTTCCACAGACCGTCCGTTTCTCCGCTTCGCCGCAAGCCACACGTACTCGATAGAGTATCCCTTCCTGAATCCGCTTCTCTGTTTCATCCGTGTCCTCTCCGTTGCCCACCCTGCCCATGATATAATTTACTTATACTTTTACCCGCCAATGGAGGAACGATGGAAGTCACAACCAAACAATTCAAACATTGCGACCTGGTGACCATCAAAGGCCGCGTTGACAGCGCCACAGCCCCCAAACTGGCCGAAGCGCTGGAGGCCATCAATAGCGAGAGTCGCTTCAAAATCGTCATCGACATGGCCGGGCTTGAATATATGTCCAGCGCGGGCTTCCGCGCCCTAATTGCCGCCCAGCGCAACTGCAAGCGTTTCAATCGCGGTGAAGTGGTGCTGGCCTCCGTGCCTCAAAACATCCATGCCGCCCTTGAACTGGCAGGTTTCACCAGCCTGTTCAAGGTGTACCCCGATGTTACAGCGGCTGTCGGCAACCTGTAAATCACCCAAGAATCGCTCAACCGCGAGCCGCCCAACCCAGGCGGCTTTCTTTATTTGACCGAAACACCATCCCGAAGGTTTTTCCAGAAGCAATTTTAGCTCCTCTCGACAACCGCTCGACTGAGTGATTGCGACAAATCTTTCGGAATGTTTCGCGCTCAATCCAAAATCGCAAATCCAAAATCTCCAACCCCCATGCCCTCCCGAACCTTCCCCGCCCAATTTGAGAATCTCGACCTCATCCGCGACTTCGTTGGAGAAATTGCGCGTCAGGCTGGAATGGATGCCACAGAAGTTTACAACGTTCAACTGGCAGTGGATGAAGCCTGCTCTAACATCATCGAATATGCCTACGAAGGTATTCCCGATGGGCAGATAGAAATCAACGTCTTCGCCACCCGCGAAGCCCTGACCATGATACTCAATGACCAGGGCAAGCGATTCAACGCGGATGAAGTCGCCGAGCCTGACGTAGATGCCGCCCTGGAAGACCGCGCCATCGGCGGGCTGGGACTGTTCTTCATGCGCAAACTGATGGACGAAGTGCGCTTTGAATGGTCGCCAGAGAAGGGCAACACCCTGACAATGGTCAAACGCCGCGGCGGGGTACAAAAACCGGCCTCGCGCAGCAAACCCGGCTACCCCGACCTGTTCGACCTCGGCGAGCGCATCCTGGCATCCAACACATTCGCCGCCCAGCGCGACCTGATTCTCGAAACTGCTGCACGTCTTGTCCCTGGCGAAACCTTGCTCTGGCTCGACGAAACTGCCTTTCGCCTGCCAGATTGGATGGAGAGCGTCTTCCCGCCGGAGCCGCCCGAAGAGTTCATGCGCCTGGCCTTCGAGCAGAAAAAAACTGTCCGAAAGCAGGTTGAGCAAACGCATACAGTCGCCATCCCCTTTCGGCATGAAGAAATCGGGTTGGGCGTGATTCGAATCCGGCGTGGGAACGACGAACATTTCACGCGGCGCGAAATCAACTTTATCGAAGGCCTGGCGCGGACCGCATCCATCGCCCTCATCGCCTGGCATCGCATCAACGTCGAACGCTGGCGCATCGGCCAGTTGGGGCTGGTGCGCACCGTCACCGCCCAAATTGCCAACGAATCTGACCTCGACGAACTGGCGCATCGCGTCACCCGGCTCATCCAATCGACCTTCAAATACTATTATGTCGGCATTTTTACGCTGGAACCGGGACAGCATGTCCTGACCTTTCGCTCTGGCTCGGGCGGCGCCACCCGCCGCAAGGGCAGACGCAGGGAGTTGGCGTTCCATGTCGAATTGGGACAAGGCCTGGTCGGCATGGCTGCGTTGACCGGAGACGAGAAAATTGTCAACGACGTGCGCCAGGAACCTTCCTATCGGCCGGTCGATGGCTTGCCGGAAACGCATTCCGAGGTGGTCATCCCGCTCAAAATCGAAGAGCGCGTGCTGGGCGTGCTGGATGTGCAGTCCGATGCGCTGAACGCCTTCCACCCGTATGACCTGCTCGTGCTGCGCGCGCTGGCCGACAGCGTGGCAGTAGCCATTGAGGGCGCCAATCTCTATGGCAGCCTCCAGCGACAGGCCAACCAGTTGCGGGTCGTTGGCGAGGTCAGCAAACAGATTACCTCCATCCTGAACCTGCGTGAACTGATGCAGGAAGTAGCCGAACTGATTCACGACCGCTTCGGCTTTGCCCACGTCCACCTGTTCACGGTGCATCCCAACCGGCGGCAGATACATTACGAGGCCGGCTCAGGCGCGCGCTCCGACGCCCTCGAAGGCTACATCATCGACCTCGACGAGCCGGAGGGCATCATCCCCTGGGTGGCGCGTAGCGGCAAAACCCTGCTCGCCAACAATGTGGACGATGAACCCCGCTACCAGCCCTCGCCCCTGCCCCCAGCCAACACCCGCTCCGAGTTGACCGTGCCGCTCGTTTTCAGCGGGCAAGTGCTTGGAATCTTGGATGTGCAATCGGACCAGTTGAACGCCTTTACCGAACAGGACAAACTCATCATCGAGACCCTCGGCGACTCGATTGCGGCAGCCATTCGCAACGCCGATTTGTACCGCTCCGAGCAATGGCGGCGCCAAGTGGGTGACAGCCTGCGCGAAGTGGCTGTGCTGCTTTCGGCCAATGCCAGCCTCGAACAGGTGCTGGATGCCATCCTGACCGAATTGGAGCGCAACCTGCCCTCCGATATTTCCGCCATCTGGCTGCTTGATGATGAAACTATTTACTGTGCCGCCGTGCATGGCGCGCGCGCCAGCGACCTGGAACAGGCCCGCCAAACCTACCCCGAAGCCGATACTATGTTGGCCATTGCCCTGCTGGCGCGCCAGCCTTTCGTCCGTAAGCCGAGCGACCCCAGCGGCCCTTCCGCGCTGTCGGCAGGTTTCGCCCCCGACCATTCAGCCATCGCCGTGCCGCTGCGCATCGGCGACCAATCGGTCGGCATCCTGACCCTGGCGCACCACACGCCCGGTCGCTACGGCCACGAAGCCCAGGCCATGGCCACCACTTTTGCCAGTTACGCCGCCGTCGCCATCGAAAACGCCCGCCTGTACGACGCCGCCCAGGAGCAGGCCTACGCTTCGGCAGCCTTGTTGCAGGTTGCCCAGGCTGTCGTCAGTCTCTCCGAGTTGGATGACATCCTCAGCACCATTGTCCGCATCATGCCCATCCTGGTTGGAGTGGAGCGCTCAGCCATTTACACCTACAACGCCGAGACTGGCCTGCTGCGTCCGGCCCAGGCTTACGGTATCCCCGAAGAATTCCGCCCTCTGATATGGAGGACGTTGCAGTGGGATGAACTCCCCCTTTTGGCGGCGGCCCTCGAAAGCGGCGAAATGGCGATGTGCGCGGAAGCCCATCTCGGCCCGGAATCCTGGTTCGAAATCCAACCCTGCCTGCCCCACGAAATCGAAGAATTGACCTTCAGCGATGAACGCTTGCTGATTGCGCTCCCGCTCATCGTCAAAGGCGAAATCTTTGGCGTCATGCTGGCCGAAGAAGCCACCGGCGGACGGCGCTTCCGGGCCCGGCGGCTGGAGATTTTGAACGGCATTGCCCAGCAGGTGGCCCTTTCCATCCAAAATGACTTGTTCCAGCGCGAGATGGTGGCCCGCGAACGCCTGGAAACCGAAATCCAGCTGGCCCGCCAAATCCAGCAGACTTTCATCCCCAAAAGCCTGCCCAGCCTGCCTCACTGGGATTTAGCAGCCCGCTGGCGCACAGCCCGCCAGGTGGGCGGCGATTTTTACGATGTTTTCGAATTGCCAAACGGCAAACTTGGACTGTTCATCGCAGATGTGGCTGACAAAGGTGTTCCAGCCGCTCTATTCATGGCTCTTACGCGCACGCTGGTACGCGCCGCCGTCTTACAAACCGATTCGCCCGCTGAAGCGCTGCGCCAGGTCAATGACCTGCTTTATCCCGATGCCGAACAGGGCATGTTCGTCACCGCCGTCTATGGCGTGTTGGATTGGCACAGCGGACAATTCACCTACGCCAACGCCGGACACAACCCCCCACTCTGGGTAAAATACTCCCAGGCCGGCACCCTCCCGGCCATTGAGCGATTGACCCGCACAGGCATGGCGCTCGGAGCCGATACCGGGATTGAAATGGGCCAAGCAAGCATCGACCTGGCCCCTGGCGATGTCCTCTTATTCTATACCGACGGCATCACTGAAGCATTCTCTCCCACCGAAGAGATTTTCGGCGAAGACCGCCTGTATACCGTGCTGAATTACCTGGCCCCCTCCTCAGCCTCTGAGGTGCTGGATGCGGTCGATACCGCTGTCGCCAATTTCACCGCCGACGCGCCCGTTTCCGACGACATCACGCTGATTGTGGTCAGGCGAAATCCCTGATCGCCTGGCTGGCAGCATTCATTATCATGGCGCAAGCGCAAAATCATACCCCGTTACACGGGTATCGATAACAAAACTGGCGGCAGGTAAATCGCGCAGGCGCAGTTCCTCGCCGCCCAGGAACAGGAAGCGCGTTTCTGTCACCCAGCGTAAATTAGAGAGGCCGCCGGTCGTGTCGTTGAGCGGCAGGGGCGGCTCGCCAAAGGCCTGTGAATACACATCCGCCGGGGTGTTGGGATTGTAGATGACGACATGCCGCGAATCCAGATTCCAATTCACAATATGCAGCCTGGTATCGGTCTGTACCGCGCGGTCGGCGGTGCTTAAGTCAATCACATGCAGGGATTGTGAACTGCCCTGCAGGCGCACATACGCCACGCTCAAGCCATTTGGGGCGATGGATGGGAAACTCTCCCACACCGGGACGGCCACGAATTCGGCCAGTTGAGCGGGACTGCCCTCGGCAAGCGGAACATAATAGTAACGGGTCGGCTGGGATGGGTTTTCAAGGGCGGCAGAGGCCGGGATAACGGTATAAAATCCGGCAGAGTCGTTTCGCCAAACGACCTGCGGGTAATATGTCCATTCGCTGTACGTCGAAACGAAAGTGAAGGGGAACAGGACGCGGTCGCCGCTGCCATCACGGTTCAATACCCGTATCTGATTGCCCTGCGACAGGGCAAAGAAGCGCCCATCGGGAGAAAAAGTCCATTGCCCATCGCCCTGCCCGGCAGCCAAAACGATAGATGGCGCGCCGCCTTCGGCGCTTACCCGGTGCAGGTCGCCCAGCGGCATAGGATACCCTTCCGTCTCGGCGTAGAGCGAAAAGAAGACTTCGCGGCTGCCAGGGATGAAGTCGAACTGCCGAAGACGGACCTCCAACATGCCCACCGCGCGGAACGAGTCGAGATAGGCGCGGTTGACGAGCGGGCGCTCGCCCGTCCCGTCGGCGCGAACGGAGTACAGTTCGCCGTTGCGCAGGAAAACGATTACCTGGCCGTCATCGCTGATGCGGGGCGATTCATCCAGCCGGGTCGTCGTCAGGGCGCGCGGAGATTCCCCTTCGCGCCAGAGCAGGATGTCCCCCTCGCGCGCATATACAACCGTCAAGACGGCAGCCGTGGAAACGGGCAGGGCGGGGGTTTCGAGCAATTCAGGCGTCGGGTCGGCAGAGGACGCCGTCAGGGTGGCAGCCACGATTGTCGCAACATCGGGCGTGGCGGTATCCCCACCTGGCGGGGAATCGGTTGTCGGCAGCGAACAGGCCAGGGCGGCCAGCAAAAGCAGGGCAAACAAGGCGAGGCTTCTCGGCATAAAACTCCTCCTGGAACGGTTTATCGCAGAGTGTAGCAATCCTGGTGGGTCATCTTCCATCCCCCGTGTGGGCTATCCGGTTAAAAAACAAACTCCCCAACCGGGGAGACGCGGCCCGCAAACGGGCAGGGAATTGTTTGGGAGCGCTGGCAGGCTTCAGCGTGGTCAGCGCGCCATCGGCACGCGTTGTCGTTCGAGTAGTTCATCCACATCCGCCGCGCGGGGGACAAAGGTTTCGCGCATGAAGCGCCCGCTTGGGTCGGCCAGGGTCAAAATGTAGCCGCCGTTTTCGTCGTTCGCGCCGCGCGCCAACACAGTTGCGGCTTCGCTGATGAACCAACCATCGCTCAAATAGGACTGAATTGTTTGCATGGTTTCCTCCTTTCTGCAAAACTTGATATAGTTTACCAGTCAAAGATAAAAGCAAGATGAACGGGGCGTAAACGTTTTGTAAATATCCCACCATCGGGACTATAATTGCCCTAATTCCACGCCAAAGGAAGCCAATCGAGAGGAGGAGGCATGTCCAACACCCTGCGCCGCGTCCTGACGGCGATTTTAAGCATTGTGATTGTTTTCGGCCTGCTGGTGGGCTACCTGAATTTCTTGTGGGTGCCGCAAACCGCCCAAAAATCATTCCCACAAACCGACGGGGAAATCAGCCTGCCTGGATTAGACGGCCCAATAGATATTTACCGCGATTCGATGGGCATTCCGCACATCTACGCCACAACCTTACACGACCTGTTCATGGCGCAGGGCTACGTTCACGCCCAAGACCGCTTCTGGCAGATGGATTTCTGGCGGCACATTGGCTCGGGGCGGCTTTCTGAGATGTTTGGAAAGAGCCAGGTGAAGACCGATTCCTTCCTGCGCACGCTCGGCTGGCGGCAACTGGCCGAGCAGGAATATGAAATGCTCTCGTCCGAATCGCGGGCGATTCTCGATGCCTACGCCGAGGGGGTGAACGCTTATATCTCGGAGCGGGAGCCGGTGGAACTGAGCCTGGAATACGCCATCCTGACCGGCCTGCTCAACCGGGACTATGTTATCGAACCCTGGACGCCCATCCACAGCCTGACCTGGGCCAAAGCGATGGCCTGGGACTTGCGCGGCAACATGGGCGCGGAAATCGAACGCGCCATCCTGCTCAAGACGTTTTCTCCCGAACAGGTGGATGAACTCTTCCCGCCTTACCCGGCAGACCACCCGCGCATTGTGCCAGAATTGGTTACAGGTTCAATGTTGAACGTTGCAAGGTCGAAACACGATGTGGTTCAATCTTCAACTTTCAACATTTCAACGCTGGAACAAGTTGCATCCAACCTGGCCCTACTCGACCCGCTTCTTGGCCCCTCCGGCTCGGGGATTGGCTCGAACAGTTGGGCGGTTTCAGGAGAATTGACAACGACCGGGATGCCGCTGCTGGCGAACGACCCGCACCTCGGCATCCAAATGCCCTCCATCTGGTACCAGGTCGGGCTGCACTGCCGTCCCAAGTCTGAGGCCTGCCCCTTCGCGGTGGGCGGATTCTCATTCGCGGGCGTGCCGGGCGTGGTCATCGGGCATAACGACCGCATTGCCTGGGGCTTCACCAACACCGGCCCCGATGTGATGGACCTGTACATCCTGAAAATCAACCCGGCCAACCCCGCCCAGTATGAGTTCAACGGCGCCTGGGTCAATTTTGAAACCCGCACCGAAACCATCCAGGTGGCGGGCGGCAACCCGGTGGATTTGACAGTGCGCGTCTCGCGTTTTGGCGCGGTCATCTCGGAGACTTATGGCCCGCTGAAGGATAACGTCACGCCAACTGCCCAACCGTTCAAAGACCAGGCCGGGATTGAACTGCCCGAAACCTACGCCATCGCCCTGCGCTGGACAGCGCTTGAGCCGGGTTCGGTGTTCGAGGCCATTTGGGGCTTCAACAAAGCCCAAAACTGGGAGGAATTTCGCGCCGCGGGCCGCAATTTCGTCGTTCCGGCCCAAAACCTGCTCTATGCCGATGTGGATGGCAACATCGGCTACCAGATGCCGGGCCGCATCCCGCTCCGCAAAAATGGGGATGGCCGTCTGCCCGTCCCTGGCTGGACGGATGAATACGCCTGGGATGGCTACCTCCCCTTTGAGGAGCTGCCCTACGCCTTCAACCCACCCTCCGGCTACATCGTCACCGCCAACAACCAGGTCCCACCCGATGATTATCCCTACCTGGTTACTACCGATTGGGATTATGGTTTCCGCGCCCAGCGCATCGTGGAGATGATTACCAACGCGCCGGGCAAAATCGATAGCGCCTACCTCCAGAAAATGCACGG
>Ga0101944_10003903_pt1 | contig 19638 bp, 20 predicted proteins | sample DewCreD2012metaG_FD_75245 | JGI IMG/M metagenome (GOLD analysis project Ga0101944, IMG submission 75245) | Hot spring sediment bacterial and archeal communities from British Columbia, Canada, to study Microbial Dark Matter (Phase II) - Dewar... ... | reverse complement strand
CTTGACGCCCCGGCGCAGCCGGACGGAGACTGCGGGCGGTGTGAACCATGGACTCAGGGCAGTGAGCGGACATCCGGCTTATGGCCAATAATCGCGTGCAGCCACAGCAGTACTTTGAATACCGGTACTTCATCCGGGAAGAGGTCGGCCCCTATCTGCGGGACTTCATTGGCGCGTATGTCAGGCTCGACGAGCATGCCGTGGGGCGGCCGGATTACGCCTATCCGATTGACGACTTCTATTACGACTCCGAGCAGTGGCGGATTTACTGGCGACTGATTGACGTGGCCGCGCAAAGTCTGCAAGCCCGCCTCCGGTTCTACAGCCACCGACCGGATGCGCCCGTCTATTGCGAAACCAAGCGCCGGGTCAACGACCGCGTCGAGAAGCATCGCGCCGCCGTGGCCCAGGCGGCGCTGCCCTGGCTCGTGGCCGGGCAACTGCCGGAGCCGGCGGCCCTGCCGGCCCCGCCGGAGGACCAGGCGCATTTGGAGTACTTCTGCCAGTTCCTGGCTAGCACGGAGGCCCTGCCGCGCGTGCATGTCCGCTACCTCCGCGAGGCCTATGTGGGCGAAGGCCCGGAAGCGATCCGGCTGACCCTGGACCGCGCGATGCAATGCGAACGGCTGGTGGGCGGCGACCTGGCGCTGGAGTTGGTCCGTCCCGCCAGCATGTTCCACCATCAGGTGATGATGGAACTGAAGTTCGCCGAACGCGCGCCGGCCTGGGCGCAGGAGATGGTGCGGCGCTTCGGCTTGCGGCCCTCGGGCGCGATCAAGTACGTCGAAAGCGTCCGTCTGGTGGCCGGCCCGGCGGTGTCGGGGAGCGACACGACGTTTTTTTGAACGCGGGCCGGCCGTGTGGAGGACGGGCTGCGCTCCGTTGAGAAAGGCCGGTTACCGCCCTGCTCCGGCCGGCAAGGGTTTGCGCAAGCGGAAAAACTTGTTGCCTGTTGCACCCATCAAATCGAAAAAGGCAACGTGGAATCCCTGACCGCCGAAGTTCTCGATGTAGTCTTCCGGATTAAAGCCCACTACCTCGCCGGCAATCTGGGTCGGGAACGCAGAGGCATCGAATTGGGTGATTCTCCGAATCCCCGGCTTCCCGGCCAAGAGGCCCTGCCAGGTCTCATCCGAATTGACACCCAGGGGAGTGATCATGCCCACCCCTGTTACTACAACCCTTCGTTTCGTCATACGAATATTTTGCAGGAATCAGGCGGGTTTTTTCTTATTAATGTACTCGATGGCGTCCTTGACTTTCACGATCTTCTCGGCATCTTCATCAGGTATTTCAATGCCAAAGGCCTCTTCAAAGGCCATGACGAGTTCGACGGTATCGAGTGAATCCGCACCAAGGTCCTCAACAAACGATGCCTCCGGCACCACTTCGGTGACATTCACCCCGAGCTGCTTTGCGATTATTTCCTTTACCTTTTCTTCAATCATTGAGTTACCTCCACATTTCTTATTTGAAGCCGCACGATACCAGATGCAGGATACATGATGCAGGATAGTAAAATCCCTTACCGTGAATCATGTATCATGTATCGTGTATCGTGTCACATGTACATTCCACCGTTGACATGAATTACCTGACCGGTTATATATCCAGCAGCAGGGGATGCAAGAAATACTACCGCATGAGCTACATCATCAATGGAGCCAAACCTGCCGAGCGGGATCAGCTTCATCATCTCACCCCGAATATTTTCGGGAAGAACATCGGTCATTGCCGTTTCGATAAAGCCAGGGGCAACCGCGTTGACCGTAACGCCTCTGACAGCATATTCTCGGGCAACCGTCTTGGTAAACCCGACGATTCCCGCTTTCGAAGCACTGTAATTCGCCTGCCCCGGATTTCCCATGAATGCGGCAACCGACGTGATATTGACGATCCTGCCGTACCGCTGCCGTGTCATATCCTTGATAGCTTCACGGGAGCAAAGGAAAACGCCTTTCAGGTTAATATCAATCACCGCATCCCAAGCATCCTCTCGCATCCTCATTAAGAGGCCATCCCGCGTTATGCCCGCATTGTTCACCAGGATGTCAATCCTGCCGAACTCCTTCCGGGCTGCTTCAAACACCGCCTCCACTTCTTCCGCGTTCGACACATCGAGTTTCATGCCGATGGCCCGGATCCCCTGCCTGGAGAGATCTGCCGCAACTTCCTCCGCAGACGAGATAGTCCGTGATGCCACGATCAGGTTCACTCCTTCGCGCGCGAGCCTTTCGGCGATTGCCTTCCCAATCCCGCGCGTTCCGCCGGTGACTATGCCACATTGCCCTTGAAATTGCATTGCTTTCTCCATCTATGGCACAAAACTGGCATTCATTTTAACAAAGAGTCTCTCGCATTTCCAGTTATTATTGCTCGCGATCAGAGAAGCTCGCAGCAGCTTATTGTAATATTCCGCCATTTATGGTAATAATAATCGTGTTTTGCGTAGGTCAGGAATTGTTTCAATAATCACAGTCCGAGACGATATTCTGCTGAATGCCGTATCCCCCTCGCGTCGTGAAGGATGATACATATACAAAAAGGCGGAACAACGGAAGATGAAAGGCAAAGTATATCTCATTGACGTAACGAACAGGGATGGAGTCCAGACATCACGGATACTCCTTCCGAAACTCTCGAAGACGATGTTGAACATCTACCTCGATGAAATGGGGATTTATCAGAGTGAAATAGGATTCCCCACCCTGAAGCACGAGATTAATTACATCAACGCCAACCTCGAATTAGTTAAACTGGGCGCTATAAAAAGGATCCATCTGGAGGGCTGGTGCAGGGCCATTCCCGAAGATGTCCGGCTGAGCTTTCGGAACTGCCCGGAGCTGAAACATTTGAATGTCTCAATGTCGACGTCCGAGATTATGATTCGGGGGAAGTTCATGGGGAAAAAGTCTTTCAAGGATGTTATCAAATCTTTGACGGAGGCCGTGAGAACAGCGAAGGACCTCGGTGCGGAAACCGTGGGCATCAATGCAGAGGATGCTTCGCGGACGGATCTCGACAGACTGATTGAATTCATCCTGGCGGGCAAAGAGGCTGGGGCGGACCGCTTCAGGTATTGTGATACACTCGGCACGGACGATCCGATCACCATCTATGAGCGGGCCAAAGCACTTGCGCTGGCAACGAAATTCCCGCTCGAGATGCACTGCCACAACGATCTCGGCATGGCTGAAGCCGTCTCGGTTGCGGGGGCGCAGGGATCGGTGGAAGTCGGCGTAGACGCATATATCAATACGACGATCAACGGGTTCGGTGAACGCTGTGGCAACTGCGACCTCGTGTCAACGATCCTCGCACTGAAGTTCTCGCACGGTTTGAAAGACAAGCTTCCGCTCGACGATCAGGTGGATCTCAAGATGGCATGGAAAATCGGGAAGTACGCATCTTACGCGTTCAATATCCCCATTCCGATCAACCAGCCCGGGATCGGCGCGAATGCGTTCGCGCACGAATCAGGAATCCATGCGGACGGCGCTCTGAAAGATCGGCGGAATTACGAGCTGTACGACCCCGAGGATGTCGGCAGGGGCGAACCCGAATTGAGTGAAACGGGAAGGATCATCACGACGGGAGAATACGGGGGAATCAAGGGATTCAGGCATGTCTATGACAAGCTCGGCATCCATTTCCACGATGATAATGAGGCACGGAGAGTTCTTGAACTGGTGCAATATGCCAACCTCCACACCCAGAAGCCGCTGACCGATGATGAATTGAGACTCATCGCAACCTATCCCGACATCGTCCAAAAGATCCTGACAGTCAATATTTAAATGTACACCATCACCTTAATTCCCGGAGACGGTACAGGGCCGGAAATTTCTGCCGCAACGACAAGGGTACTCGAAGCAACCGGAGTGCCTATCCAATGGGATGTTCAGGACGCCGGGCTCGACGTCTACGAAAAGGAAGGCACGCCGCTGCCTGATACGGTCATCGATTCGATCAGAAGGAATAAAGTGGCCATCAAGGGACCGGTTACTACACCTGTTGGCACGGGGTTCAGGAGCGTAAACGTGACACTGCGGCAGGTACTGGATCTCTATTGTTGCCTGCGTCCATCCCGGACATTCCAGGGAGTAAAAACGCGCTTTCAAGATATCGACCTCGTAATCATCAGAGAGAATACCGAGGACCTCTACGCCGGGATTGAGTTTGCGAGAGACACGCCCGAGACGCGCCGAGTCATCGAACTCATCCGGGAATTAACGGGGAAAACGATACGGGAGGATTCCGGAATCAGCATGAAACCGATATCCGTCTTCGGCACGGAACGCATTGTACGGTATGCGTTCGAGTATGCGCGGAAACACAAACGGAAAAAAGTCACGGCGGTTCACAAAGCAAATATCATGAAATACTCAGATGGCCTTTTCCTCGATGTCTCCCGCAGTGTTGCATCCCGGTATCCCGACATAGCATTTGAAGACCGGATCGTCGATAACATGTGCATGCAGCTCGTCCAGAAACCCGAGCTTTACGATGTGCTTGTCCTTCCGAACCTCTATGGTGACATCATTTCTGACCTTGCCGCCGGACTCATCGGCGGACTGGGGGTAGCACCCGGTGCAAATCTCGGAGACGATTATGCGGTCTTCGAACCCGTTCACGGGAGCGCGCCGAAATACAAGGGGATGAACAAGGTAAATCCGCTTGCGATGATACTTTCCGGTGTGATGATGCTTAGGCATTTGGGTGAGTTCACAGCAGCGGACAGGGTGGAACGTGCTGTGGCTGCGGTCATTGCGGAGGGCAGGGACGTCACCTACGATCTTAAGCCAACGCCTGATGATCCGACCGCCGCCACCACATCGGGAATGGCCGATGCCATCATCGCCCGCATGAATTAGCCTGCTTTATGGGAAGTGACAGTTCACAAAACACAGAGCCTCCTCATAGCGCCATAATTGCATTTCAGCGAATATCTTCCTGTGTTATTGCGAGGAGTCCCGGGGAACACGGGATGCCGCGGCAATCTCATGTGGTCTGATATCCTCCTCATCGTCATTTTCATCCTGATCAACGGATTCTTTGCGGCCGCAGAGATAGCGGTCGTAGCCACACGGAGAATCAGAATTCGGCAACTCGTCGAACAAGGCGACAAGAACGCGCTTATCCTCCAGCAATTCAAGGAAAACCCTGACAGGTTTCTCGCAACGATTCAGATCGGCATCACTCTTGCGGGAGTAATTGCGGCCGCCATCGGAGGCGCAACCGCAGTGCAGGTAGTCAAGCCCTTTCTGAAGGAAGTCCCCCTGCATTTTATCTCCGCATCAGCAGAAGGCTTATCGATCGCTCTCGTGACGATCCTCATTACGTTCTTTCTGCTCATCTTCGGGGAGTTGATCCCAAAATCTATTGCACTGACGAATCCCGAACGAATTGGGACAAAAATGGCACGTCTCGTTCAGCTTTTTTCAAAAGTGGCCTACATCTTCGTGCAGATTCTGACGTTCAGCACAAACGTCCTCCTGAAACCATTCGGGAAGAAGACACATGCAGGGAGGGCTATCACGGAAGAAGAGGTACGGATGCTCATCAAGGAAGGAGGTGAGCAGGGGATATTCGAACCGACTGAAGAGGCCCTCATTCATAGTGTCTTCGAATTTACGGACATGTCGGCAAAAGAAGTTATGGTTCCCTCGACGCAGATGGTAACCATTCATGTAAACCTTCCAGTCGATGATATAAAAACGATCATCACCGAAGAACAGTTCTCACGGTACCCTGTTATCGGCAAAGACCTGAACGACATCAGGGGGATCCTCTATGTAAAGGACTTTTTGAATGCACTGGCTAAAGGTTCTGTCGACATCAGAAAACTGATAAAGCCGCCTTATTTTATCCCTGAAACCCTTAAAATTAGCAATCTCCTTCGGGAGATGCAACGGAAGCGGGTACACATGGCTCTGGTAATCGATGAATACGGGGGGGTTTCCGGCTTAGTAACGATGGAGGACCTCCTCGAGGAGATTGTTGGAGAGATCAGAGATGAGTATGATACTGAAAGCCCGGTCATCCATCTCGGCGGAGGGATAATGATCGTCGATGCATCGATCAGTATACGGGACCTGAAGGAAGACCACAATATCGATATACCGGAATCCGCAGACTACGAGACACTCAGCGGTTTTTTGCTCACAATTCTCCAAAAAATTCCCAGGGTTGGCGATGTCGTTGAAACCGATGGAAAGAAAATAACCATATCCGAAATGGTAGGGCAGAGGATTTCCAAGGTAAAACTCGAACTGCTGCCTGAAGAAGTCAAAGAGGAATAGGGTATTTTAAAATATCGGTTGTGTCAACTGTCGTCATATTGTCTAAATCCCAAACCCAGCGCGCCTTACCCGGAATAAAGGGGTTGCGCCTCATAGCCTGCGTGAAATCGAGAAGGTTGTTTATGAACATCAGACATTTTTAAGGGAAAAGTATTATGAGTGGCACAGTAATTGAGAAAGAAACAGTAGTTGAGCCTGCTGCAATAAATGCGTGGGCAGAGGGAAGAAGGATATTTGTCGAACTTACTGACGGCCGCATTATCAGTTTTCCTGCTGACCGTTTCAGGTTGTTGAAGGCCGCTTCCGATGACCAGCTTAAAAAAGTTGAATTGCGGTTGAACGGATACGCACTTCGGTGGGAAGAGCTTGACGAAGATATAACCGTCCCCGGCATTGTCGCAGGCAAATTTGAATTGCCTTAAGGTTTAAGAGCTAATACAACATTAAATTTTTCTCCATCCCCACTCAAGTAAAGTAATTCCCATAAAACAGGCAAGGGTCCAGTATGCGTTGCCGATGATAAGGCTTCCCATGAATATCGTCCAATCACGTTTGGACAATCCGGTATAGTTGCCACGACGCAGGTAGACGGTGGTAACAAAAGGATCAACTCTTATGGTCAGGAAGAGAAAGATCACCGGATCACCCTTCTTTAAAAACCACGCCCATAAGCGCCCCATTTTGCTCCTGCCGTCATAGTCCCGGAGACGTTTGACCGCCTCGATTCCAAGCCAGTCACGCTTTGAGGAATCATAGAGCTTCAGAAGGAAGAGGCAGACGAGAAACGAGAGCGTCATCATCATTGCGCCTCCCCCGAAAATGCCGAATGATGAGATGCCGGTAGCCAATTCTTTTATTTTCTGTCTCGTATTAACAGTCTCAAAATAGTGTTCACAGCTTGTATTCTTTTTCTGTCATGCCGGAAGTCCTCAATCCGGCATCCAGCGACTTCAAGGCAACGTCACTGGATTCCGGCTCAACAGACTGCCGGAATGACAGCAACGTGAAGACTATTATAAGACCCTTAATATAGTGCATTGCTATGACAATACCAAAGATCAGGGACAACACATCTAAAACAACGGTCATGAACGTCGCCCGCCTTGCGGCAAAACAATAACCCTTTTCACAAAAACCGCTGACGAACCTGCCCTCCGCCTTGCCCTGAAGGTCATCAGGGCTATCAGCAGATAGCCTTTAAGTAAGCTAAGACTTAGGTTTTTGTGATAAAATGCCATAATAATGGGGAAACGAGGTTTAAAGAAAAGGGCTGAAGGATTGAGACTGCAAATACTGAATCATGAGAATAAAATCAGAAATGAACAAGCAAGGCAATCGCCGGATGAAGGTAAACTTCATCACTGGGAAGCTGAAATAATAGCATTTAAAAATAGTCTTGCAAGGGTATTAAGGAGGTTAGGAAAATGAAAGCAGCGGTTTTAAAAGAAAAGAAAACAAAAATATCGCCGGAACTTCTTAATGAATATGAAGATGAATGCCTGAATGCTATCAGACTCATTGAAGGATTAAAACTGCAGACGTTGACTGCGGAACAAGCCGAGGATATGCTTGGAGAACTCTCTGCATCTATCACACATTTAAGAATTCATTCCGAACAATTGGAAAAATTGATAGAGGGTCAGCTTTAAGGAACTGAAGGATCCCCTGCAAAGCATTCTCAAGGCCGCCGATGAACCTGCCCTCCGCCTCGCCTTAGAAGTCATCAGGGCAGTCAGCAGATAGACTTCAAGAGTTGAAACAATCTCTAACACGCCGAAGAGTCTCTGTAAACGACAGCTAACAAGCTGTGTTAATATACATCTACTTGCAAGAGGAGGCTGAATAATGAAGACCATCACTGTTGAAACCCTTTATAAAAAGATTATCGAATTGCAGCGTGATATAGTTCAGATTAAGAAAAGCCTTCTGGAAGAGCCGGAATTGAGAACAGAATTTATTCAGAGGATGAGAGATATTGATCTGGAAAAGTCTATTGTAATTAAAGACTTTGGGAAAAGATACGGCCTGAAGTAGTGTATAAGCTTGCTATTAAGGAAAGCCTCGATAAAAAATTCAAGAAGCTCCAGAATAAAGATATGGAAATGCTGCGACTGATTGACAGAAAGGTACACGATATCCTTGCTGATCCTTACCGGTTTAAACCATTGAGAAAGCCCCTGCAGAACAAGAGAAGAGTTCATGTGGGCGGCTCTTTTGTGCTCGTCTATGAAATTAATGAAAAAGAGCAATTGGTTACCCTATTGGACTTTGACCATCATGACAATATTTATAAGGTGTAATGCGGGAAATGTTTTTTGGGGCATGTCAATAGCCATAAGGAGCTGAAAGACTTTCTGCAAACCTGCTTTCGAAAACCGCTCACGAATTCACCCTCCGCCGCGCCCTGAAGTTTATCAAGGCGCTGGGGAATAATCAGTAATTACACCTGTCTTTTATCCGTTCTTAAAGCTGTGATACAATAGCAGCGCCGAATCGATAACATCTTTTCCCTTCATACAAAGGTTACGTGGAGCGATCAGAATGAAAAATAAAAGAGCGAAGAAGAAGCCCATTAAGCTCAGCGTGCCGAGAACCTATAAACCTGACGACATGGGACTCGAGGAATGGCAGCGGGCGCTCCGGAAACAATTCGGCATGCAACAGCGCTTTATACTAAAGAACAACGGCGAACACCCTGTGTTTTCGGACTTTTCTGTGACAAATCCCGAGACGGGGAAGACCTATAAGGTAGCCATACGGGGCACCAACTCGGGAGATAACTATTGCTCCTGTCCCGACTTCAGCATCAATAACCTCGGCACCTGCAAGCATATCGAATATGCCCTGTTTACATTGATGGGAAAGAGAGGGGCGAAAAAAGCGTTCAGAGATGCATACATTCCGCCGTATTCCGAGATCTTTCTCAGATACGGGCTTCGACGTGAAGTAAAATTCAGGCGGGGCAGCAGTATTCCCTCTGAATTCCTCGGGCTTGTGAACAAATATTTTGATGCAAATGGGACTTTAAAAGATCAGCATGTCCTGCGTTTCCATGAGTTTCTGAATAGTCTGCCTCGCAATAACGGGCACGAAATCCGCTGTTACGATGATGTGCTCTCCTATATCGCAGAACTTCAGGATGCGGCACATCGTAAGAAAATCCTTGAATTACACCTCGGAAAAGACGCTGAAAGCCCTCTCTTCAAGAATATCCTGAAGACAAAATTATACCCCTATCAGCGTGAAGGGGCCCTTTTTGCAGTCAAGGCAGGCAGGTGTCTTATCGGAGACGATATGGGACTCGGCAAAACCATACAGGCTTTGGCTGCTGCGGAGATCATGGCAAAACTGTTCGATATTCAGAAGGCGCTTATCGTTTCCCCCACCTCATTGAAATACCAGTGGAAGTCGGAGATAGAAAAATTCACCAGCAGGACAGTTGAAGTAATTGAGGGGTTTAATCATCAAAGACAACAAATGTACCGCAAAGGGTCATTCTATAAGCTCGTCAATTACGAACTTGTCTTCAGGGACATCGACTTCATCAGGGAATGGGCGCCCGACCTTATCATTCTTGATGAAGCCCAGCGCATCAAGAACTGGAAGACCCGTACGGCAAAATATATCAAACAGTTGGAATCCCCTTTCGCAATTGTACTTACCGGGACGCCCATTGAAAACAGGATCGAGGAGCTGCATTCGATCATGGAGTTTATAGACCGCAGGCGCCTCGGCCCTCTCTATCGTTTCGTGCATAATCACAGGATCACTGACAGCGGAGGCAAAGTTATCGGATACAGAGACCTTCAATCGGTAAGGGCTTCCTTGAAGGATGTCATGATCCGGAGGAAAAAACAAGAGGTTCTGAGGCAGTTGCCCGGCCGGATTGATAAAAACTTCTTTGTGCCGATGACAAAAGAGCAATGGGTTATCCACGATGAGAACTACGAGATTGTGGTAAAGCTTGTCGCTAAATGGCGTAAATATCGCTTTCTCAGCGAAGCGGACCACCGGCGGCTTCAGATAGCGCTGAATTTCATGCGCATGGCAGCCGACAACACCTACCTTGTCGACAAAAAGACAATACACGGACCCAAGATAGAGGAACTGGAAGAACTCTTGAGAGAAGTCGTCATGGAAGGAGACGAAAAAGCCGTCGTCTTCAGCCAGTGGTTGAGGATGACAGAGCTCGTTGAGCACATTCTTCAGAGGAATAAGATCGGGTATGTCCATCTGAACGGCAGCATCCCCTCAAAGAAGAGAAAAGGGCTGATGTCACAATTCAGGGACGATCCGGGGTGTAGGGTATTTCTGTCAACTGACGCAGGCGGGGTTGGACTGAATCTGCAGAGCGGTTCAGTTGTCATCAATATGGATATCCCGTGGAACCCCGCCGTGCTGGAACAGCGCATAGGAAGGGCGCACAGGCTCGGCCAACATAGGACTGTCAAAGTTATGAATTTTATCTCCTCAGCTTCAATTGAAGAAAAGATCCTCGATCTGCTGAAATTCAAGCGATCGCTTTTTGCAGGAGCATTGGATCAGGATGGAGACGATGTCGTAATGCTCGGCGAATCCCAAATGAAAAAGTTTATGCAGTCTGTCGAAGCAGTGACAGAAACCCTGCAAAAGTCCAATCCTGAGATTGAATTGCAGAAGCAAAAAGAAGAGGAACAGGATATAAAAGCAGCCGACGAGAAAGAAAGGGCTTTTGAAGAAGGCGCAGCAGCGGTCAAAGATACCGGACTGCAATCGCTGAATACCCTTCTCATGAGCGGCGCTCAATTCCTGATGGATTTGAGTAACGTGTTGTCCCAGCCTGAAACTGAAAAATCCTTGACTGCCGGGCGGATCGCTGCAATAACAGGCAGGGATGAGGTGACAGGCAAACCCTATCTCAAAATACCACTCCCCGATACGGATGTCCTGAACAACATCCTTTCAACCCTGGGCCAACTTGTAACCAAGACATTTTCACAGCATACCCGAAAGCCTTGAGCGTATCGTGGGATTCACCAAATCCTGCATAACGTCGTCTTATGTATAATAATGCGTGCTGAACGTCCGGGATTTTAAAGCGAATATCATCGATCTCCAGAAGCAAAAGCATTTCGGTGAAGCGCTCGAGGTAGTAAGAACGGCACTCACGGTTTATCCCACTAACGCCTTCCTGTTAAGCGCCGAAGTATTCCTCCTCTTTAAGCTGAACAGAATAAAGGATGCCCGGCAGATTGCCGAAGGAAGGCTTGCTTTCCTGAAAAACGACCCCTTTTTCTTGAAGACATATCTGACGATTCTTGCGAAACTCGGGGCCAAAGGGGATCTTGAAGAGTTTATAGAACGAAATATCTTTGCGAAACAGTCGGGAAGCGAAGATCTCTATATCTTTGTTGCACAGATAATGAAAAGACTGTTAGGGACGAAACAGGCGCTTGATGCCGCGAACAGATCGCTGAGCTTCTTCCCGGATAGCACGAAATTGAGAGAGCTGATCCTGAATCTCCAAAAAACCGGTGACGCTTCCGGCGGGTACACTCATTACAGGGAGCAATTCAAGAACAAAAAATTGGAGGATGCCATCAGCGAGATTGAACAGATACGGGTATTGCCCGGTTATGCACATGACGTCGAGCTGCTCGCATATCTCGCCGAGCTCTATAAGAAACAGGGGGATTATGAAAAGGCAATAGGGGTTTATCAGCATCTGCTCAGCTTTCAGGACAATGAGTTCTCCCGTAAGATGCTGGGTTATGCATACTATAAACAGGGCAACTATAAGAGCGCACTCGTATACCTGCGGGATATTTTTTTAAAGAACCCCAATGATCATTTCATGTACTCAACGATCTACCGCATTTTCAAGGAAACCCGTGACCATGAAGGTCTCCAGAGATTGATCAATGAGGCCCTCGGCAAGCACCCTTCTGCAAAACATCTCTTCGGACTTCTCGCACGGGCAAAAAAATGGCAGAACGATTACGCGACATCATAGACGTCCCCGATATCAAAACGGTCATCGAGCTTGACGACGCGGACAGGGACCCCGATGGAATTATCGCAAACTTCGTCATTACCGATGATATTCAGGAGAGTCTGCGGATTATCCTGAAAAGGATAGACGACTCAAAAGGATGCGGGATATTCATCAAGGGTGGATTTGGAAGCGGAAAATCCCATTTGCTGTCATACCTCTACCTTCTCTTCAAGAACAAGAACCTTTCCATCCTGAATGATTATTCTGCAATCAGAGGAAGAGAGACCAGGGTGGTGAAGGTCTCTCTGATCAAGTATCCTGCGCACCGATCTCTTGAAAGCATTGTCCTCTCATGTTTGGGATTCACAGGCGCCGTGGTAAACAGGGAGGAGGTATTCAAACAAATTATTGACAGAGATACGATTATCATTATTGATGAGCTTTCGGAATTCCTCCGATCAAAGCCTGCACCGCCTGCCTTTTACGAAGACACCCGATTCCTGCAGTTTCTCGGCGAATTCTCATTCCGCAATCCGCTCTGGATAATCGCATCCCTCCAGGAGTGGATTGAAGAGACGGGGCACATATCCGCAGCTACCTTTACGAGAATAAAGGATAGGTATCCGCTGAGGATACCATTGACCTCATCACACATAGAAGACATCATAGACAAGCGGATCATCCTGAAGAGAGAAGGCTCACAGGATATACTGCAGAGAGTATTTTCTGGACTCAGGAATTACTTCCCTCACATCGCCGTCACATTCGAGGATTTCAGGAAGACGTACCCTCTCCATCCAATCACAGTCCGGTTCCTCGCGGGACTTACCCCGGTCTTTTCACAAAACCGGGGCATTATTCAATTCGTCATCAGTGCCGTTAGGGGTATCCTCGACGAACCGCCTGATTCGCTGATTACTCCAGAGATGATTTTTGACCATTTCGAGGAGCGGATCCGGGAAATCCCCGACTACAGCAGACTATCGAGGGTAGTCTACGACTATTACCGGATGCACCTGAATGAAATCTTCTCCCATGAGAACCAGAAGGCGAGCGCACTTTCTGCCATAAAAGTCCTCATACTCACCGAAATATCTCCGCTTGAAAAGAAGAAGACATACCGTGACATAGCGGAGATACTCCTGAAAAAAGTGAGCACCATAACATCGGAGATAAATTACGAGTTTGTCAAAGACGGCGTGCTGGAGCCGCTTGTAGCTCACCAGATGTACATCATTAAGGAGGGAGACCGGTATCTCATCGACCCGAAAGTCGACGCGGGCATACGGATCAAAGGCAGGATAAAGGCATTCAGGGAGCGGCTTGCGGACGGGAATTTCCTTTTTACCGAGATATGCAGCCGCATAGACCTGCCGTATCTGCCGCTCAAGGATTTGGTTCAGGGGAGGAGATACAAGTTCCTCTGGCAGAATAGCCTGCGGGAATGCGCGGTCATTTTACTGCTCCAGGGGCAGCTGAGGAAGGAAGAAATAGACCGGATGCTTGACAGCCTCGGTAAAAGGCTCGATGGCTACCTTGTGGTCGTCTCGCCGTTCTTTGAGGAAAAAGAGCGCATCTACACAGTGAAAGAGGCGTACTCATCCGCTTTTCTGTCCTCTCTCCTCTTCTGGATACCGTCGACGTTCACGAAGGAAGACGTGCTCTTCTTCGAGGAGTTCGTCGCGAAACAACATCTCCTCAGGGAGTTTCCTGAACTACAGAGCGATATCAAGCGGGATGAACCGGTCTTTAAGGAGATGGTAAGCAACGCTTTTTTTTCAGGAGAGATCGTCTATGGTTCCGGCAGAGTAGAAAGAAACCTGAAGCAAATCGGCTACCTTCCCATAGAGAGGCTACTCGGACATCTCTTCGATCAATCCCTCACGGAAATCCATCCTCAGCATTTCCGCATTATGCCGAGGGTCGACTACTATTCATCGCACCATATAGGAAATCTGTTCGCTCATTGCATACGCAAGGGGAAGATAACAATCGATGAGGCCGAAAAAAAAGGGCTGATGCCATACATCAACGGTCTCCTTGAACCGATGGGCATCGTGAAAAAGCGCGGCGGGAATTTCCTGATGACCATCGATGCGGAGAATGACCTGGTGGCTCATGTCCTCAACATACTTTCCCACGAAGAAGACCTCGGCAGGATCACGGCTGCCCTGCGGAAAGGTGTTTGGGGGATGTCCGATGCACAGGTGCATCTTGTCATCAGCGCCTTAATCGCATCGGGTTCGGCGGTCCCTCACAGAGGGGACGAGGTGGTCGAACTGAACGAACTATCGCAATTGCAGACGGGGGAGATTACGAGGATAAAACAGAGCAAGGGGCTTTCGCCTCAGCTCCTCGGGTTCATACAGCACGGCAAGTTCATTTGGGGAGAGGTGGAACACATCCCCACGCCGGTGACACAGAAGAAGATGTGGAAAGACACCTCCGATCTGGTGCGCAGGACAAAGAAGATGCTTGAAGAGACTGCGCATCTCGCCGCCCGTTACAAGGATTACTCGGTCTTCAAGAAACTCAATATCCGCGCGCAGCTTCTCAACCGTTTGTCGTTGTTCCTCAATTCCCTGACCCTATCGTTGTCGCCGCCTGAAGGCATCGAAAGAGCGCTCCTATGCCTCCAGGAGAACCCTTCATTGGGGGATGATGTGCAGTATCTCGAACATATTCACCGATTTCTGACGGAGGATTTTCAGACAATAAACAAATACTATCTCTACCTGACGCATAATTCACTAAAAGTAGCCGGCAGGTTGGAGAGTTTAAAAAACAGTTTACTTGCCCGGATTGAGGAATTTCTCTGCTCGCCCCAGGGGGATGTGCTCGTCATAAAAGACGCGTGGGATGAATTCTTCGGAACATTCAGCGACGCTTACAGGGAGGGGCATGAGATCTACTACAATGCCGCGGTCTTCAGCATCAAAAAAGAGACGGAGGCAAGTCCCCATGCAGCGATCCTGAGGAAAATTACGACGACCGTCACATCCGCCGTCTTCGAACCCGACTGGTGGGAGATCAGGAGAGATCTTGAATCCCTCCCGGATACCTGCGTGCAAGACGTACAATACGAGATATTCCTCCAGCCGGTCTGCCGGTGCGGGTATAAAATCGGCGATGAACCTCCAACGGAAGAGAGCGATTTTGTAAAGAAGTGCGAGCAGGGGATACTCCATTTTTTGTCGCAAATCCAAAAACCGGAATACCGGGAACGGATAGAATCTTACATCCTCGGTTCCGGCGATGTACGGCATAAGGAGACGTTCGACACCATTGCGTCGCTCCTTTCCCTGAATCCGGAAACGGTAAATCTTTCGCTCGCGCTGCCCCTCCTCACAGACAACACGCTGAAAGAGATCGAAAACGCTCTGAAAGGCAGGTGGAAAACAAAAGAGGTGAGCATAGAAGACCTTATCGGTAAAGTTAAGGGCAGGCGGCTGAAATACAGTGAACTCAAGGATATCCTGCTCCGGTGGATCGGCGATGATGAGGAATCCATCGTTTTCGTGACGGGAGAAGAATCCGCCAATGTTCACTGGCTCGCCGAAGATCTTGCGAAATACGGCATTCATGGAGAAAGGCTGTTCTCAGGTATCGCCGGTTACGGATTGAGAGAGGCTGAAGAAAAACTGACACAGGAAGGGGTTGACAGAATCAAATGGCAGGACATCGCCGTACCGGATCTCTTCCGCTTTCTCGATGCCGAGAAACTCTCTCCATTGAAGAAGAGACTGCGTGAAGAGATTTTCTATCGCCTCTGGGGCAGGCAGGCCGAGAACTATACGCAGACAACCGTTTCGGACCCAGTAACGAGAGATATGTTGACCGTTATCGGATTGTCCGGGCAGGGGAATAGATTCAAAGGAGGTGAACTCTTCACGAATGTGATCGCGCCGATGAGCCTTGTCATTAGCAAGCTGGAATTCGAAAATGAGATGGATGAAAAATTATCTCACGAGGTCATCGGGCAAATGCGCAATAGTTTCGACAACATGCTCACCCTCTTTGGCGGGAGCGCCGAGAGATATGAAGGAGTCAGAAACATCTCTTACGTTACCGAGCACCTGAGGGGAGTTGTGGTTATTTTCGACGGACTGAGATACGACCTCTGGGGCATGCTCCGGGAGGCATTCGTCACGCATGGCTGTGTGATTAAAGACGAACCGTTTATGGTCTCCCCGCCATCTACAACGAACAATTTCAGAAAGGCGGTCGGAATAGAAGAGAGAGGGGTTATTAACGGCAGGGAGTACGTGCTTCTCAAATGGGCTGAAAAAGGCATCGGGAGAAAGGGGGTGAAGAACATCCTGAAAGACAAAGCAGACATAAAGTTCCTGCATTTCAATTTTGTTGATGTGAAGGCGCATGCCTCAAGCATGAATCCTTACCCCCTGTATGCTGCGATCATGAACGAATTCACTGCCGGGATATTGCCGGTGCTGAAGGACATCCCTTCATTTCTCCTCCTCTCGGACCACGGCTTCACCGACACCGGCAGGCTGAAAGAACGGTACACGCACGGCGGCAATAGCGTGTGGGAGACCATCCTCCCTTTTGCGGAAATAAAGAGCAGGATTTGATGTTATGGTACAAACCCTCCGCCTCGCCTTAGAAGTCATCAGGGCAGTCAGCAGATAATCTGCCAGAAGCGTTCCTGTTGCCATTCTTCCCTGCCATCATCTATAATTTAGACCCGCTATGAAAAAGAAAATTTCAGTCATCGGCGCCGGCAATGTCGGCGCCACCACTGCCCAATTTATCGCTCAGTCAGGGATGGCGGATGTTGTCCTTTTCGATATTGTCGAGGGGATGCCACAGGGCAAGGCGCTGGACATGGCAGAGGCCTGTCCGCTCTGGAACTCATCAGCAACCATCACGGGCACAAACCGATACGCTGATACCGCGAACTCTGATCTCGTTGTTGTTACCGCAGGTCTCGCGAGAAAGCCCGGGATGTCGAGGAGCGATCTCCTCCATGCCAATGCCGACATTGTCAAAGAAGCATGCAGTGAGATTGCAAAACACTCCCCGAATGCAATCATTATCGTCGTGACGAATCCGATGGATGTCATGGCCCAGCTTGCATGGAAAACCACCGAATTCTCTTGCCGTCGAGTGATGGGAATGGGGGGCGTACTCGATGCCGCGAGGCTGACGGCTTTTCTCGCCTGGGAACTGCAGGTATCACCAGAAGACATCGAAGCAACTGTCCTCGGTGGTCATGGTGACGACATGCTGCCCCTTCCGAGATTCACGACGGTTAAGGGCATCCCTTTAACAGAGCTCCTGCCAAAAAAGAAAATCGCCTCGCTGATAGAGCGTACCCGGAAGGGCGGCGCCGAAATAGTCTCCCTGCTGAAAACCGGAAGCGCCTATTATGCTCCCGCAGCTTCAACCGTTCAGATGGTCAAATCAATTCTCCGCGATGAGAAACGCCTTCTCCCGTGTGCCGCTTTCCTGAACGGGGAGTATGGGGTGAAGGACATTTACATGGGCGTACCGGTGATCCTCGGCAAAGAGGGAGTCGAAAAAATCGTTGAAGTAAAATTGACGAAAGAAGAAAAGGCTCAATTCAGGAAATCGTGCGAATCAGTTCGAAAGTTAGTCAAAAATTTGGGGATTTAAACGGAGGGACTGTGGAAAGAACACTGTCGATAGTGAAGCCGGATGGCGTGAAAAAGAACCTGATCGGCGAGGTGACAAGAAGATTTGAGCAGCAGGGTCTCAGAATTGCTGCCATCAGGATGCTCAGGATAACGGTGGACGATGCAAAGAAGTTTTACCTGGTTCACAAAGAAAGGCCCTTTTATGAAAGCCTCACTCGCTTCATGTCGGAAGGCCCTATCGTCGTCATGGTGGTTGAAGGGCTGAACGCCATCAGTAAAGTCAGGGAGATTATGGGAGCAACCAATCCGAAAGAGGCAGCACCGGGCACGATACGGGCTGACTTTGCCTCAGATATCGAGCATAATATCGTCCATGGATCGGACTCCGCAGAATCCGCTGCAATCGAGATACCGTATTTCTTCTCGGCCCTCGAGATTTGCTGATCTCCATTGATGTTCACCCGACATCCGTCGCCTACGGTTGACAGGAACAAGGGCAAACATGGTATTTTATAAACTCTTTTAGGCGCGTAGCTCAGTGGGAGAGCGCTTCCTTGACGCGGAAGAGGCCAAGGGTTCAATCCCCTTCGCGCCTACCATTAATTTCTTTAAGATTATTTAAGAATTTTTCAATTGTCTTTGAATCTTCAACACTCATATCTATAAATTTTATTCCATAAGAATTAAAATTCTCATTAATTTTTTTCTCAATAACCCTGACTATTTCTGCATTAGCAGAAAAATTTTTTAAGCCGGGCATATTAAAATTGCATAGAATCGTATCTCCTTCAGAAAGTAAAAGATTTGTGTTTATTTGCATTCCAGAAGCGCTAATATTTTCTGAATATGCTTTGTAAGCTTTTTTCTTTATAGTTCCTTCAATAATTATTTTAAGCAGTATTCTGATAGATTTTCTTTGAGCAATATTTAGAAGTTGATACATCTCCTGAAGCAGGACAGCATTATTTACCGGATGCGCTATGAATGTATTTGCCTGACATTTTAAGCAACGCTGATAATGCGATTTGGTGTTTTGGCATAAAATAATAATAGATACTTTATTTAATTCTTTATCATTTCGTATGATGGAGCAGAGTGTTTCTCCACTCATACCTTTGGAATCGAGGTTTGCAACTATGAGATCTGCTTTTTCTGCTTTGTGGAGTAATAATGCATGCTTGTTTGATATAGATGTAAATTTTATTATATCTTCCCTGTTAAGAAAACTTTGCTCTTTTTCGAGTTCTTTATTTATTTTCTTGTCAAGAATAACTTTTTTCATATGGCTTTCATATCAGTATATAAAATCATACATTAAGAGTAAAGCACCAGATTTTTAGTTGATATAAATAATAAAGTAATTATATTATAAAATAATTAATAATTTGAAAGGATTTCTATGAGAAAGCATTCTTATGTTGATACTGAAGCAATAAATGAAAAATCTTTAATCGCTGTAGAATTCACACTTAAATGGAAAAGTTTATATGCTTCACATGTTGACTGTTTTTATACAAGAAAACTCAACTTATGGAGAGATTTACTTCCTGAAAATATTTATGAATCATTAATCGGGAAACATCCTGAAAAATCTCTAAATTTTAAGTGCAAGGAATTTTTTTCATCCTGTGAATATGACAATGATTCTTTATTCGAAATAAACCAGAAACAATTTGACAGGTTCTGCTTTTTCCCTCTTGAGATTTTCCCTCAGTCCGGAAGATTTTATCCTAAAGGTGTCCTT
>Ga0101944_10003902_pt1 | contig 19640 bp, 15 predicted proteins | sample DewCreD2012metaG_FD_75245 | JGI IMG/M metagenome (GOLD analysis project Ga0101944, IMG submission 75245) | Hot spring sediment bacterial and archeal communities from British Columbia, Canada, to study Microbial Dark Matter (Phase II) - Dewar... ... | reverse complement strand
CCGCAGGCGGTATGCTGTGGCGGTCGGGCATCGGGCCGGCGTCGCCCGGTCAGCCCGGGAGCCCCAGCGCGGCGCGGCGATCGATCTGGGAGGTGTGGGCGGCGCTGCGCGAGGCGGTCCGACAGAGTCCCGATCACCTGATCGCACGGGCGGATCGGCTTGTGGCCACGCTGCGTGACCATCCCGCGGCAGAGGCCGATGCGCAGGCGTTGTTGAGCCTTGTCGCCGATGAGATCGCGACCCTGCCGACTCGCCTGCATGAACACGGCGCTTTGACGGAAGCGGCGAACTGGGGGGTGCGTGGGACGCTCCGTGGCGGCGCCGGCACGCCGCGTGAGAAGGCCGAGTTGCTCGCCAGCCTGTACCGGCGAGCGGGACTGACTGCCGAGGTCGTGGTCGGCGTGCCGCGCGAACCGCTCGCTCCCGAAACGCTCGCCAAGCCCATCCCCCGGCGTTTCGCGCCGGCGATCGGCCAGGACGAGTTGGCGGCGATGCGCCGCGATCTGGGCATGGACCTGCCCGGACCTGCGGGGGAGCCGATCGACGACGGTGCCCGCGCCAGCAGGGAACTCGGCGCGGCGATCCTGGCCGCGCTTCCCGAACCGGTGCGGACATCGCGGTTCGAACGCCACGACCAGAACGCGCCCTTGCCGTTGGTCAAGGTCACGATCGGCGGCCGCACCCGATGGGCCAATCCGTTGGTGCCCGGCGCGGTGTTCGGCGAATCCTACACCCGGTTCGACCCGTTGCCGGCAGGGCCGATGTCGGCCACGCCAGCGGTGAGGATACGGCTGGCCGTTACCAGGTCGGACGATCCGGCCCGCCTGCGGACGGTCGTCGAGGGCGAATGGCCCGTTGCCGAGCTCATGGGCCGGCGCGTCAGCGCGGTTTTCCGTCCGGCCGAACCGCTGGAACGGATGCTGCGCACGCCGGTGTCGCAGATGACTTCGTTCGTCGCCGCCCTCGGGGTGACCGGCATGGACGTCGACGCGGCCGAAACGACGCGGCTGTCGGTTTCCGGGAGCGCGGTCACCGTCTGGGGCGACGTGGCCGCCGCAGCCAGCGCTGCGTCCCCATCGCAGTTCAACGGGCGGCCGACGGTCAGCGGCCCGGTCGATCCTGCGCTCCTGGCCCGCGTGGCCAAGCTCTCGGTCACCGTCGATCCTTCCGCGTTTCCGGAAGTCGCCATCCGGATCGCCGCCCTCGACGTCGAAGGAAAGGCCGTTCACGGCCTGCCCGCGACGGCGCTGTCCGTACGCGAAGAGGGTCGCAGCACCTGCGCCGTCATCGAGAGTCCGCTGCCCGAACCGCCCCGCGTGCTGATTCTGCTCGACGCTTCGGACAGCATCCCGGCCGTCTACCGCTCGGCGGGTGCAGCCGAGTTTGTCGGCCGACTGGGGCGGGCGCTCGTCGGCGAGTTCCCCGGCGCGAAGATGGGGCTGTTCGTCGTCGGAACGTCGGCGTTGGAACCTCCCGGCTGGGTGGGCGACCCCGCCACGCTCGAACAGGGGGTGCGCCGGGCTCTCGGGTTCGGTTCCGATCTGTGGACCACACTGTCCCGGGCTGCGAGTCTCGAGGCCAGCGTCATCGTCTGCGTGACCGATGGCCAGGCAACCGACCAGGCCACTCCCGAAATCCTCGGCCGGCTGCAGCGTGGCGCTCCGGTCGTCGCGCTGCGCGTCGTCGAGGATGAGAAAGGGCAGGCGAATCTCGACCGGATCGCCGCCATCAGCGGCGGGGCGACCGCGTTCGTCCGCGAAAACGAAGCCGAAAATGCGATCCGGCTGGTGGCCGATTTTCTGAAGAACCCCGGCGCGCTGCCGATGCGTGGTCGCTACCTTGCCATGGCCGCGGGAGCGAGGACGCGGATGCTAGCCATCGGCCTCCCTTCGCGGCCCGACGTGCCCGAGGCGACGGCGACGTACACCGTACCCGAGACGACCGCATCCGCCTCGCCTTCTCTGGCGGGTATCCATTTGGCGGTGAGCATGGACGGCCAGGAGTTCGTGCGAACGCTGGCCGGACATCCACCGGTCGCGTCGGCCCCCAGCCCCCGGGAGATGGAACAGGCCCGCAACGGGCTTCTGGGTTCGGCCGTGCTGTCCTTCGAAGCGTTTCCGCCATCGCCATCGATCTGGCTGGACGAGATGCTGACCGCGCGACTGGCGCTGCGTCCGCTGGTCGAGGCCGTCTCCGCAGGCCGTCGCGAAGACATCGTCGAGGCGCTCTCGCACGGGTTGCAGACGATACCTCCGGAGCTTCCTTACCTTCACGCGCCATTGCCCGTCGGCGACGGGCAGGGCGGTCTCTTCCAGACCCGTCCGCGCGTCGTGTTGATCGCAGGCCGACCCGACCTGGGCCGGGCGAGGATCCGGCGCGCCGACCTCATGCCGTTTGCCCGGTTCAACGCCACGTCGGCCGACCGCGGCGAGGCCTATCGCCGCACCCTGATGGCCAGCGCACGACTGGCGATCGCCGAGCAGGAGGTGTTCGCCTTCTGCGGACGTTCAGCGAGTCCGGGCGGCAAGCCCGTACAGGTTCGGACGACCGCGTCCCTCTTGGCTGGAAAGAAGCTCCGCTACGTTGCGCCGTTTGCGTCCGCCGGGCAGGTTTTCCCCTCGCTCTCCGCGGAACAGCACGCGGCATGGGATCATGCGTTCGGAGGTTACGGCAGCTGGCATAAACTCGTACCCGATGACGGGGCGACGATCGCGTTCTGGGCCATCGACCAGGCGACGGGAACGGTCATCGGCGTGCTGGGCGATCGCAGCGGCGGCGGCGAGGCGATCGACCCGATGGAGCTGAACGACCGCGCTTTCTCAGCCATTTCCGTGATCGCGGATCTGCTGCTTTCGGGCGGCTATCTCGAGGGGCTCGGCGTCGGCGCGTGGCTGGCCTTCGAGAAGGCGGTCATCGCCCAAGTGATCCGGGCCACCATAGCGATCGCGACGATGGAAACCACCGGCGGCACGACGGCCGATCAGGCCATCAGGGACTTTGCCAGGTCCGTTGCATCCGATGTCGCCACCGGGGCGTTGACCGGGCTGGTTCCGTCCGAGATAGGCAACGTCGGGTTGTGGAACGACCTGGCTGGATTGGCCGGACATGGCGTCAGCATTCCCATCCCCGGCGGCGGACGCTGACCTGGAGCGAAAAGCGGCGTAGGCGGTTTGCGGCATGGAGACCCAACAGCCGGTTGGCCAGGTCACACCCCTCGTCCGGTTGCATCGCCACGTCCGGTTCTCGGTTCCTGACGCTTCCGGATCGCCTTGGTTCGCAGGTCGTGTCTTCCAGGCCCGCCAAGCCCCGACCTGCGCAGGACTAAAAAAACCGAAACGTTTCGGTTTTTCTGGGGGCAAGCCGGTTCGGAAAAGGCATTTCAGCAAGGCCGGCCTAGCGTCTTGGCGGTCCATCGTCCGTTGGCGTCATCGCGTCGCCGCGCCAGGGAACGGGTGCGGCACTCAAACGTCGGCCATCCGGTAGTCGAGGTGGCGCGGCGGCGGGAACTGTTTGCGCACGCGCGCCATCAGCTCCGGCGTCACCTCTACGCCCTCGGCGCGCGCCACCTCTCTGGCCTTGAAACGGAACCACAGGTGCGAGATCCAGGCTTCCCCTTCGCGGGCGTCGGCCAGGTAGGTCTCGTCGTGCAGGATCGGTCCGGCCAGATCGAGGCGGTCGAGTTCGATGGCGGCCTCGGCGAGCGTCAACTGCACCCGGCGTCGTGCGCGCACGTCCGGCGGCGCCGCCTCGATCAGGGCCCGGCACGCCGCGGCGTCCTTGGCCTCCAGCAGGATGCGCGCCAGTTCCAGAATCAGGCGCCAGTCGGCGGGACGCAGGGCCAGCGCGGCGCGGTAGTGTTCGCGGGCCGTCGACAAGTCGCCGGCGATCTGGGCCAGCTTGCCGAGGTTGCGCTGTGCCCAGGGGTTCTCGGCGGCGCGCAGGGAGGCCTCCCACGACGCCCGCGCCTGCTCGCGCCGTCCGGCGGCCAGGTGCATGACGCCGAGCTGGAGCTGTGCGTACCAGTGGTCGCCGCCGGCGACCAGCGAGGCGACGAGGAGGTTCTCCCACTGTTCCTGCACTTGGTAGGAGACCGGCTCGTCCGCGACCGGGGGGACCGGCAGGGTCCCGCGTTCGAGCAGCGCCAGCCAAGGTTCCTGCGGGGGGCCGAGGGTGTCGTCGGGGAAAGGCAGGGCCGGCCCGCAGAACGGGCGTTCGCCGGAGCGCGCGCGGCGGCGGCGTTCGAGAGCGCCCCAGCCCGAGCCGCGATGCAGCAACTCGTGCGGCGCGGCCAGCGACATCGGGCGCGTGGCAGCCAGGATCTCCTCGAGGCGCTCCTCGGGCGCGACCCGCGCGATGAGGGCGTCGGCATGCTTCCAGGCCGCCGACCAGCAGGCGCCATGGGCCACCGCGGGGTCGGCCTCGAGCAGGCCGTAGGCCTCGACCCACTCGATGCTCTCGCCGCCGGGGAGCGGGCGGCACGAGGCCTGGGTGCGTTCGACCCCGGCCTGGATCTCGATGTACGGATGCCCGGCGGTGTTGAGGAACTCCTGCCAGAACTTGCTCGACGGCAGTTGGCCCCAGACGAAGAGCTTGCGCCCGCGCAGGGCCGAGGAGGAAACCTGGAAGAGGCCCTTGCCGTCCGGACCGAGGGCGGCAATCCACGGCGTTCGGTGGTCGGGGACGTGGTAGAAGTCGTCGTTGCCGGTGGGGATATGGGCCGGATAAGAGCGGTCGATGCCGTCTTTCCGCGGATGCGGGCACAGTTCCATGCAGCCGCTGGCATAGTCGAAGCGGAAGACCGACTCCGCGGGGACCAGCACGCGCTGGCCCGGGATCTCCGGCACCGCCATGTTCGACCACCAGTAGATGGGGACGGTGCGGTCGTCGGGGTTGCGGAGGGCCACGCGCACCAGGAGCGCTTCGCTGCCGTCGGGCAGGAAGCAGTCGAGCTGGTAGGGGAGTCCGCGCGCGCGCTCGTATTCGTAGAGGCGCAGGACGGGGGTGCCGTCGTCGAGGGCGGTGCGGGCGGCGAAGAGCGGTTCGCAGGTCAGCGGCGTGTGGCCGGGCCAGCAGAAGTTCCATTCGACACCGCCGCTGAACCAGGCCACGCGGATGCCCAGCCAGCCGGGCTGGAAGACGGGGTTGCGGTGCAGCAGCTCGCGGCCGCTGGCCTTGTGCACCAGCGACCAGAGCCGGCCGCCCTGTTCGAGGAGGAAGACGGCGCGGAGGCGGTCGTTCTCGAGCACCGCCACGCGGAACGGTCTCGGCGCGCGTTCGCGGCTGAGGTCGTCCTGGAGCTTGTACGGCAGCGCGGTGTCGCGACAGCCGTAGCCGATCCAGCGCGACGCGACTGGCGGCACGTCGGGCTTGACCTTCTCCGGCGAGGGGGAGTTGGCGCTCGGCGCGCCGGCGAATTCGGGGTACGGCGATTCCGGGCCGATGGGCGCGGCCGGCATGACCAAGGTCTCGAGGCGAAGTTCGCTCATGGTGGTCCTTCCCCAGCGCCCCGGAGGGCAACGGTGTCGATGCGTTTCGGGAATGGAAGCACGGAGGAGCGTAGCGGGGAGGCGGGGGAATGCAAGCGTGCGGAGGGCAGCGAATGGGGACGTGAATCCTCGGAAACGTTCTGTTGTCCGCCGCTAACACCTTTGAAGTGGTCGCCTCGTTTTTTCCGGAGGGTACCCGCGTGCCGAGCGTCCGACAGACCCCGCCCGACTGGTTCGACCGGCCCCTGCGCTGGGCCAACCTGACGCTGGTCCAGGACGACCCGGGCAGGTACGACCCCGGTTTCTGGCTGGACCTGCTGCGCCGCGCGCACTGCGACGCGGCGAGCTGGAACGCCGGCGGCATCGTGGCCTTCTATCCGACGCGGATTCCCTTTCATCGCCGCTGCCCGAACCTGGGCGAGGGCGACCCGTTCGGCGAACTCGTCGAGGGCTGCCGCAAGCTCGGGATCTTCGTGACCGCGCGTGTCGATCACCATGCCACGTATCCCGACGCCGCCGAGGCGCATCCCGAGTGGCTCATGCGCGACGCGAGCGGCCGTCCCCGCCGGCACTGGGCGAAGGACGATCTTCTGCTGACCTGCGCCTTCGGGCCTTACAACCACGATTTCATGACCGGGGTGCTGAAGGAGATCCAAACGCGCTACGGCGTCGACGGCTTCAACCAGAACCGCTGGGGCGGTCAGGGCATGTGCTACTGCGAGCGGTGCCGGGACGGCTTCCGCGCCTTCGCCGGCGCCGAGCTGCCTCTCGGACCCGACGGCACCGATGCCGGATGGATGAACTACCGCCTTGCGGATCCGCGCGACCCCCTGTGGCAAACCTACCTGGCCTGGCGCCAGGAACGCCTGCTGGAGCTCTGGGATCTGTGGGACGGCGAGATCCGCAAACTGAACCCGAACGCCGGACTGCTGCCCGGCATGGGCGGCGAGATGACGCGCCTCGACATGCGCGAACTGCGCCGCCGCGCCCACAGCCTGTACCTCGACCGCCAGGGGCGGCACGGCCACATGCCCCCGTGGCTGAGCGGCAAGTGCGCGAAGGAACTGCGCGCCGTGATGGGCGGGAAGCCCGTCGGATTGACCTTCTCGGTCGGCCACGAAGCCCCGTACCGCTGGAAGGACTCCACGCAGACGGAGGCCGAGATCCGCATCTGGACCGCCGACGCCGTGGCCAACGGCGCGCACCTGAAGTTCTGCAAGTTTGCGGGCTACCTGCACGACGGGCGCTGGCCCGGCATCGTCGAGCGGCTCTACTGCCGTCTCGCCCGCTGGGAGCCTTACCTCCGCAACACGCAGTCGCTGGCGCGCGTGGCGGTGGTGTACTCGCAGCAGACGGCGCGGTTCTACCCGCGCCGGTGGGGCGGCGGCGCCGAGAACCACGAACGGTACGAACCGTTGCTGGGCATGTACCAGGCGCTGCTGGAGGCGCGCGTGCCTTTCGAAATGGTCCACGACCGGTTGTTGGAGCCCGGGGAGATCGACCGCTACGCGCTCCTGATCCTGCCGAACGTCGCCTGTCTTTCGGACGCCCAGTGCGAGCTGCTGCACGGCTACGTGCGGCGCGGCGGCCGGCTGCTGGCGACCTTCGAGACGTCGCTTCACGACGAATGGGGCGGGCGGCGCGGGGACTTCGGCCTGGCGGATCTGTTCGGCGTCTCGGTGTCCGGCGAGGCGCAGGGGCCGATGCGGAATGCCTACCTGCGGCTCGAACACGGGACGCGACACCCGATCCTGAAGGGCTTCGAGGACGCGACGCGCACGATCCACGGCGTCCACCGCCTGCCGGTGAAGGCGACGGCCGCCTTCGGTCCGCCGCCGGTGACGCTGATCCCGCCGTATCCCGACCTGCCGATGGAGGAGGTCTATCCGCGCGAGGACCACACGGGCATCCCGGAGGTGTACCTGCGCGAACTCGGACGCGGCCGCGTAGGTTACGTGCCGTGGGACATCGACCGGACCTTCTTCGAGATCATGGACGCCGATCACGGACGCCTGCTGGCGAACCTCGTGGCGTGGACGTGCGGCGAAGTTCCGCCGGTCGAGGTCGAAGGCCCGGGACTGCTGGACGTGACCGTTTTCCGGCAGGCCGGGTCGTTGACGGTGCATCTGGTGAACTTCACGAACCCGATGACGATGCGGGGGCCGTACCGCGAGCTGATACCCGTGGGTCCGGAACGCGTGCGGCTCCGCCTGCCGACCGGATTCGTCCCGCGCCGCGCGCAACTGCTGGCGTCGGGGAAGGATGTTCCGCTGGACATCGAGGACGGCGTTTTGCGCGTCGTCGTGCCGGAGATCGCGGACCACGAAGTGCTGGCGGTGGAGTGAACCATGAAACTCGGCGGTCGGGTGGCGCTGGTGACGGGGGCCGGATCGGGCATCGGGCGCGCGACGGCGCTGCTCTTCGGGCGCGAGGGCGCCGCGGTGGGCTGCCTCGACTGGCGCGCCGAGACGGCGCAGGCGACGGCCGATGCCGTCGCGGCGTCCGGCGGACGCGCGCTGGCCCTGACGGCGGACGTCGCGCAACCGGCGTCGCTGAGCGGGGCGGTCGAGCGTCTCGTCGGGGCTTTCGGGCGCCTGGACATCGTCTTCGCCAACGCGGGGATCAACGGCGTCTGGGCGCCGATCGACGAAATCGAACCGGACGAATGGGATCGGACGCTGGCGGTGAATCTGAAGGGCAGCTACCTCACGCTCAAAACGACCGTGCCGCACCTGCGCCGCCAGGGCGGAGGCGCGGTCATTCTGACCTCGTCCGTCCAGGGCACGCGCATTTTCACGGTCCCCGGTTCGACGGCCTACGCCTGTTCCAAGGCCGCGCAGGCGGTGCTGGCCAAGAAGATGGCCCTGGAACTGGCCCGCGACCGCATCCGCGTCAACGCGGTCTGTCCCGGTTCGACCGACACCCGGATCAACGAGTCGGCGGTCAAACGCGATGTCGAGCGGATCGAGCTGCCGGTGCAGTTCCCCAAGGGGAAGACGCTGCTGATGGACGGGAAGAAGGCGGCGCCCGAGGAGGTGGCGAAGCTGGTGCTCTTCCTGGCCAGCGACGACGCCGCGACGATCACGGGCACCGAGGTCTGGATCGACGGCGGGATGTCGCTCTTCATGGGCTGAGTACCGCGCCGCAGAAGTTCCAGACCCATTGTTTGCATCTGCGGGCCCGGCTCTTCGTTGCTCGCTCGTCACAGATCTCCTCCGGATATGCTCCTCGCTCGCGCCTCGATCCGAGCCCGCATCCGCGGCGCACTGGGTCAGGAACTTCTGCGGCACGGTACTCAGTCTCTTGCCCCCCTGTTACCCTTCGAAGAGCCTCCTCCAACCCCTCCATCTGTCGGACCACACGCTGCGGACCCAAACCGGTCCGCTTGGGCCGACATGGAGTGGCCTTTTTCGCTCGATACCGACCCCGCCCACCGGTCCATCGACCGCGTGCTGGCCTGCATGGGCTGGTTGCATGATGCCGCACCGCTCTTCCGGTCCGTCCAATTCGTTTCCGGCGCGGGCGTGTTGCTGGCACTCCCGGCGCTGCTCTCCAGTGGCGTCCTGGATTGCGCTCGCGACACGTTCGGTTCCATATCGGACCGGCCTTCTTCGGCCTGTGTACCACCGTCATGAGTCTGCTGCTCCCGGCCCTCGTGCGCATTCGGCGGCCCGAAAACCTCAAAGAGCATCCGTCCCAAGACCTCGGCCGCATTCCGGGCCTCGATCACGCGCCCGAAGCAAAGACCCTGCACCGTAAACTTGCACACGTGGCCGCACGGGGGGCTGGCCGTACCCTTTGGACGCGCCTTGGCCCAACACCGTGCCGCCGCACGCGGAAAAGCCATGGGCTTCCGCCATGTTGACGGGCACGTGCTCGTTTATCACGGGCAACACGTCATTCCCAAGGCACACGTGACGCGGATGCGTCGGTCCATGCCCGCCACCACCGACTACTGGTCAATGACAGCCACGGGGAACCGTTTTTTGTCGTGACGGCAGAGGCCAATGCCGGCTTGGCGAAAATGCTCCCGGCGCTCATGGCCGACGAATGGCTGCACTACGTCAGCGCCGGGAACCAGTCGATGTTCCTCGAGGAGCGCACGCTGGACGGGTCGCCATGGGAGCGGCGCGAGCGTTTCCTGGAGAATTCGGCGCTCCGCCACTTCGACCGCGTGAAGACGCCGGTCCTCATCTTCCACGGCGCGGCCGACCGGCGGGTGACGGTGGACCAGAGCGAGAGCGCCTATCGCGCCCTGGCGCGGCTGGGCAAGCCCGCGGTGCTGTTGAAGTACCGCGGCGTGGACCACGGCCTGTTCGATTGGCCCGACGGGCATCGGCTGGACCTGTGGACGCGCTTGGTCGAATGGTTCGAGGAGCACCTGCGGCAGGTTCCCGCCGCACCGGCGGGCGAATAGGCGGTACTCCGCGGCACGCAGCCGGCGTGTCAGCGGAAGCGTTCGGTGTCGCGCAGCAGTCGTTCGGCCTGCTCGGGCGACTGGCAGTGCGTCGAGACGTAAAGGCCCTTGGGCCCCACCGCGTCCAGCAGCGGGACGACTTCGTGGGCGGCGACGCCGACCGCCTGCACCGACTTCCCGGCGTTCAGGATCCGCCGGTAGAGGTCGAACCAGCGCGGCGAACCGCCGCCGGGCAGGCCGCTCTGCGGCGTCCACTCGATGGCGTCCAGCGGCGCGATGTCCAGCAGCAGGTCGAGATGGCAGACGGCCTGGGTGCCGTCCAGATGATACATGGAGTAGTCCAGCCACTCGCACTGCGCGGTCAGGGCCGGCACGACGAAACGCTTGAACATGGCCGGCGAAAAGGCGGCCGACGCGTCGCACTGCACCTTGGCCACCGTGCCGGGCGCCCACAGGTGGAACGCGCTGAAACAGGACGAGCCGTCGGGAAGCCGGACGATGTCGTAGACGCGCCGATACGCCTCGAAAAAGACCTCGTTGATCTCCCAGACCCTGGCTTCGACCCACTCGGGGCGGTCGAGCATGTCGGTGAGGACGTTTTCCATGCCGCGGAGCGAGACGAGGATGTCGATATTCTCGATCAGATCGGGACAACCGACCAGGAAACGGCCTTCGGCGGCGCGGACGAGCGAAGCGAGCAGGTCCTCGTGGACCTTCCACCAGCGGTTGGCCGGATCGAAGCGCAACCGCGGATAGGCCTCGGGCTCCTCGGGGCGCGGGTCATACCAGACCGTGCTTTCGGTGAAGTTCGGCGAGGAGCCGATGAGGAGGGCCAGCGACCCGGGGCCGATGTTGGTGTCGGCGATGGGCAGCGTGTCGCCGAAAAGCGGGCTTCGGGCGAGGGCGGCGAGATTGCGACGGGTGCGCCAGGAGACGTCGATGTATTTCGCCTCGATGCTGGGCGGCGGTCCGGGATCGGGCGCCTCGGCGCGCGGCGGAACCGAACCGCCCCCCCCGATGGTGAGCACCAGGCCGCGGTGTTCCCACCATTCGACGAAGTGCCGGCGGGCTTCCTCCGCATGCTCCTTCCACAGGGCAAACATGGGCGCGGTTGCGGCGGTCGAGCCGGTGGTTCTCATTAGCGTACCTTTCTGTTTCCGATCCCTGGACGCATTCTGCTCTAAAACGGCGTTTCGGTCTTCTCAAAGGCGGGCGACTTGTTATCATTTCGAGTCGCATGAAAGAAGCGCTGGGGGTGCCCCGCGAACTGGACGGGCGCGCCTTCTACCACCGTTGCACCGGGCGGCGTCACGTCAGCCACCGCCATGCCGAGCTGGAAGTCAACCTCGCGTTGACCGGCACGGCCACCTATGTCATCGACAACAAGCGATTCGATCTGGAGCCCGGCACGCTGCTCTGGCTGTTTCCGCGGCAGGACCACTTTCTCCTCGACCAGTCCGCCGATTTCACGATGTGGATCGCCGTCTGGCGCAGCCGGTTGCTTCGGCGCGCCTGCACCGCTCCGGACACCCGCCCGCTGCGCGCGCAGCGGCCGGACTTCGACTTCTGCAGGCGCATCGGGCAGGCCCGGGTCACGCGTCTGGAACTGCTCTTTCGAGAGGCGTCCGTGGCGGAGAAGGCTGGCGACGCGGGACGTGCGAACGTGCTCCTGGCCTATGCGCTGCTCGCGGCGTGGGACGCGCATGCGGCGCAGGAAGAGATTCTGCCGGGATTGGATCTGCATCCGGCGGTCGAGCGGGCCGTGCGGCTGTTGCGGGATCGAAGCGAGACGCTGGGCTCCGGCGAACTGGCGCGGCACGCCGGGCTGAGCGTTTCGCGGCTGAACCGGCTTTTCCGGCGGCAGACGGGCGTCTCGCTGGTCGCGTATCGGAACCGTTTGCGGATGAACCGCTTTCTGGATCTCTACGCGGGCGGCGCGCGGCCGAAGATGTTGTCCGCAGCCCTGGAGGCGGGCTTCGGCAGCTATGCCCAGTTTCATCGCGTCTTTCGGCGCATGATGGGCTGCAGCCCCCGGCAGTACGATTTCAACGGCGCATGAGGCGGAGTCGGGATCCCTCTTCTTGCCGTCTCGCGGATCGCGTTTATAGTGCCGCCGGGCCATCCGGAAATGACGGCATCGCGGGACGACCGCGCGAATGGAGGGCACGGCCACGACCGGCGGCGATTCGGAACTGGAACTTTACCTCCAGGAAATCAGCAAGTTTGCGCTTCTGAAACCCCATGAAGAGCGCGAGTTGGCCTATCGCATCGCCAAGGGCGACAAGGAGGCGCGCGACCACATGGTGCGCAGCAACCTGCGCCTGGTCGTTTCCATCGCCAAGAACTACCTGCATCGCGGCATGACGCTGCTCGACCTGATCGAGGAAGGCAACCTGGGCCTGCTCAAGGCGGTCAGCCGTTTTTCTCCGGATCAGGGCTGCAAATTCTCCACGTACGCGTCCTGGTGGATCAAGCAGACCATCCGTCGCGCGCTGATCAACAAGGTCAAATCCGTGCGCGTGCCGGCGTACATGATCGAGATCCTGACACAGTGGCGCAAGACGGGCGCGGCGCTTTCGCAGAAGCTGGGGCGCGAGGCGAGCGCGGAAGAGATCGGGCGCGCGTTGAAACTTTCGCCTTCCAAGATTTCGGCGATTCGCCAGGCGCTTTCGGCCAGCCTGCCCTCGGGGCGCGGCGCGAACGCGGCGGAAGATGCGCCCGAGCAGGACGACATGCTTTCGGGCATACCCAGCCGCGAGGAAGCGACCAGCCTGGCCGATTACGACCGCGAGGCGCTGGTGAGCGCGCTCGATTTGGCCCTGACCGAGCGCGAGCGGCACATCCTGGAGATGCGCTACGGGCTGGGCGGCGAGGAAGCGCAGACGCTGGAACGCATCGGCGAACGCATCGGCCTGACGCGCGAACGCGTGCGCCAGATCGAGAACCAGGCGCTGGCCAAGCTGCTGCTCTTCCTGCGCGAAAAGGACGAGAAGGACGAGATCCGGCGTCTGGCCAAGCGGCGCGAACGCCGGGAACGGCGGAAGGAGGAATCCAGGATCGAAGCGGAGGCGGAAACGCCGCCGGCCGCCGAAACCGACCCGCCGCCCGAGCCGCCTGCCGTGCCGCTTCCCCGGACACCCGGGCTGGCTCGAAGGACGCGCCGGCTTTCCAGGATGCGCCGGCGGAGGAAGCCCTGAACCGACCAGCAAGGAAAGGACCGAGACATGGATCTGAAACGGTACATCCGCGACATCCCCGATTTCCCCAAGCCGGGCATTCTCTTCCGGGACATCACGCCGCTGCTGCGCGATCCGGCGGCGTTGCGGTACACGCTGGATCTCTTCGCGAAGCGCTACGACGGCCAGGGCATTCAGAAGGTGGTGTCCATGGAGGCCCGCGGGTTCATCTTCGGCCCCGCGGTCGCGGCGCGTTTGAATGCCGGTTTTGCGCCGGTGCGCAAACCGGGCAAGCTGCCCTACAGGTCCCGGCAGGTGACCTACGATCTGGAGTACGGCACCGACACGCTGGCGATTCACGAAGACGCCATCGCGCCAGGCGAACGCGTCCTGCTGCTCGACGACCTGCTCGCCACCGGAGGGACGATGGGGGCCAGCATCAAGCTCGTCGAAGACCTGGGAGGGAAGGTCGCCGGCGTCGGTTTCATCATCGAACTGGTGGCGCTCAAGGGCCGCGAAAAGCTGGGCGGCTACGACGTCTTCAGCCTGATCCAGTATTAACTGGCCGCTTCCGGATCGACGGGCGCCCTGGAACGCCGCAGCATCTGGAAGAAGCCGAAGGCGAAGAAGAGGAACAGCAGGGGCAGGCCCAGCAGCAGGTAATCCAGGCGTTGTGCGCCGGGCCGCAGGACCGAACGGGAAGGATCCTGCGGGTCGTAATAGACCTTGACCTCGACGCCCGTCCCCCATTCGGCGATGGCTTCCATGGCGGCGGATCGGCTGCTGAAGACCCGCTCCTGCGGTTCGATCCGCTGGCCCAGAAAGACCTCGCCCTGTCGGCTGAATCGATAGGTGATCCGGGGGATGAAATGCACCTGGCCGGCGCTCCACGTCTCCTCGATGCCAAACTTCTCGATCCATCCGGTGGTTTCGGTCCAGGAGGCCGTGGCGCGCGCCTGCTGGAAGCGGGACCAGGTGGCGAATCCCACGGTGGCGGCGAGGATCAGGCACAGGACGGAAAGGCAACCGACGCCGGTTCGGGCCAAGGGCGATCGGAGCCATTGGCGGTGCAATCGGGTGGTCATGGGCGCGCTCCTTGATCTCCGCATCGGGTCGGGGTCGGGGGCTGGATTGTCGTGAATGGACGCGGGCAGGCAAGAGGCGATCGCGCGCCTCGATCCGCCTTCGAATGCGCGGCGGCTCGGGTCGGGATCTTTCGCGGCGCGGTGCCGGGTTTTTCGTTCGCCTTCCGGAAACGCTCGCCACTTCAAGCATGTGAGGCACGTGTGCAGGCGCGTTGCACGGGCGAATGCCGTGACTCGGGGCTTTGCGCCAGGGTTGGAAAAGGCATGGACAGGCTGCGCCGTACGCCATCCGGTTTCCGTCCCACCGACACGGTCGCGCTATCGACGGCCCAATGCCTCGGTCTTTTCAGGCAGGCACGCCAATACGGCTTGCGCATCGCCATCGTGGGCTTCCTGCTGCTGGCGCTGGGAGGTGCGTTCGCGGGACTCCTGCTGCACGGACACCCTGTTGCGGGGGCGGATCGGGTTGTCGGCGCGTTTCTGAGCGTCGGTCTGGGCGGAAGCGGCATGGTATTGCTCTGGATGCGAAGGTACTGCGGTCCGGTGCTGGTGGCGCTATGGATCCTGGCCTTGTTGGTCGCCAGCGGGGTATGGCTGATCGGGCATTGACCCGAACCCCCGGTTCCTCGTCCGCGAGCTGCGAAAATCCCCTCGCGATCTTCGAATACCGAAAGGTGTGGCGCGTCATAAAGTGGGAGGAGCAAGGGTTGACCCATGGTGCCTGCGCCCTAAAATGGGGGCTGGGTGCAGGGGCCGTTTGCGTTTGAAGGGAGGATTCCACCGATGAGAGGCCTGTTGAGCTTGGTTGCGCTTTCGCTCCTGGCGGTGGCGGGGAGTGCGTTGGCAGAGACGGTTTCGGTGGCGGACCTCGTCAAGCTGGCGAATCAGGGCGTGGGCGAGGAAGTCCTGCTGGCCACCGTGGAACGGTCGGAGGGGGCGTACAACCTCACGGCCGGACAGATCGTGGAACTCAAGCAGGCGGGTGTCCCCGAGAAGGTGATTGCCGCCATGTTGCGCAAGAAGGGCGGGGCGATGCAGCCGCCGGCCGAAGCGGTTGTGCAGGCTCCCGCGGCGCCTCCGGCCGCCCCGGCTGGCGCTCCGCAGGGCACGCTGAGCATCGAGAACGTGGACGATCTGCCTTGGGCTTATCGCCTGGATTCCCAGACGAGGATCCTGTGGATTTCCAAGCCCGATGCGAAATCGGAGAAGTTGCTTCCCGCGCACGGTGGCGTCAGCCTCTCGGCGCCGGCCGGAACGTACGAGGTCCGGTATGTGGGCGAGGAGAACAGCAATGCGCTGTCGGTCGTGGCCGGACAGACCTCGATGGTGTTGATCAGCCGCGTGGATACGCAGGACTTCGAGGGGCTTTACGTGAGCGTCTTCGAGCAGGGGGAACGCAGGGGAGGCGGACGCCTGGCGATCCTGCGGCAAACCCCGCGTCGGACGATCGGGCAGCCCCAGGCGGCCTATCAGTACATCCCGGCCAAGACCGAGGCGGAACCGCAGGTTCAAACCGTAGAGCGCGTGGTGGTCGAGCCATCCACCACGGTGATTTACCGGCCCGCGCCGGTTTACGTTCCCGGTCCTTACTACTACTGTCCCGTCTATTATCCCGGATACTATGCCCCTTGGTACCCGTGGAACCGCGTTTACTTCCGCTATGGAAGCGGTCGTCGCTGCTATTCGAGTGGGTGGTCGGTGGGCTTCGGGATCGGGTTCTAAATACCGCGTCGCAGAAGTTCCTGACCCCGTGCGCCGCGGAGGCGGGTCCGGATCGAGGCGCAACGCCGCAAAGGGCCGCTTCGCGCGCCGGGGCGCGCGACCGCATGGGTGGCGGTACTCGGCTTATCTGCCGAATCGGTCACGGCGCGACACGATGTCGCCGGCGGTATTCCACGGGCGTGCAGCGGCAGTGCGCCTTGAAGGCCGCGTTGAACCGGCTCAGCGAATGGAACCCCGACGCCAGCGCCACGGTCAGTACCTTCGCGTCGGTCGTCACCAGCATCCGTTCGGCATGCAACACGCGGTGCTGGACGATGGAACGGCCCAAACCGACCCCGAAGACGCTGCGATAGAGGGCCGACGCGTAGTCGGGATGCAGGTCCACGCTCCGCGCCACGTCGGGAACCCGGATCGGCTTCCGGTAGTGAAGCGCCACGAAGGCCGCCATGGCCTCCACCTTTCCGATCTCGCCCGCCCCCGGCGAGCGCTGCTCCTCCGCACGGCCCACGCCCTTGCGCACGGAGTTCGCCGCCAGTCGGAGCAGACGGGCCTTCAACTCCAGCAGCACCCACTCCTCGTGCCCGTGGCCGCGCAGATCCGCATGCCACTGCGTCAACAAGGCGCGGTCCAAGGCCGCGCGGGCCGGATCGGCTTCCTCCACCAAGTCGCCGGCCAGCAGGGTCGCCGTCAGCGCTCGCGGCAGATCCCAGCTCAGGAACGACGCCAGCGGCGCTGTGACGACGTAGTACCGACTTGCCCCCTCGAAATCGACGACCTGATGCGGGATCGCCGCCCAGAAGGCCGCCAGTGAACCCGCGCGCACCGTGACGCGCCGCCCCCACATCAAGTAGGTGAGCGCGCCGTCCTCCAGCAGGTTCAACTCGATCTCGTTGTGCCGGTCCACCCGCGGCATGCGTCGCGGTTCCCATATCTCGCAGGTCAAGCCGTACGGCGAGAAGTCCTTGCGCCCCGAATCGAAATGCTTCATTGCCGCCACTTCCTCCTTGGCCGGACCTCGGAAAACAGGAAGCAATGGCCTTTTTCCGGGTGGAGATTGTTTTATTCCAAGGTTGGCGTATCCGATCGGCGGCGTACAGCCGAAGGAGTACGAAAACGATCCTCACCCAGCGCACGGCTGGCGGCAAGCAGTGGAGCGGGTGTTTTGAGCGGTTTGCGCCGCGGTCGTTGCGGCGGGCATCAAGTTGCGACAGGCATTGGATGGGAGGATGTCCATGGATACGTCGATCGAGAAGTGGGACTTTTTCGAGCTGGAGCTGACGGGGCCAAAGGGCGGCAACCCTTTCGTGGACGTTCGGTTCGGCGCCGCGTTCCGTCAGGGGCATCGCTGCGTGGAGGTGGACGGTTTCTACGACGGAGACGGCGCGTATCGCGTGCGGTTCATGCCTGACACGGAAGGCGAATGGACCTGCGAGACGTGCTCGAATCGGGCGGAACTTGCGGGCCGCAAGGCGTCCTTCCGCTGCGTGTCTCCAGGGCCGGGGAACCATGGTCCGGTGCTGGTCTCGAACCGTTTCCATTTCGCCCATGCGGACGGCACGCCGCACAAGTCCGTAGGGACCACCTGCTATGCCTGGGTGCACCAGGGTGACGCGCTGGAGGAGCAGACGCTGGCCACGTTGCGGCAGGCGCCGTTCAACAAGCTGCGGTTCTGCGTCTTCCCCAAGGATTACGATTACAACCGCAACGATCCGGAACGCTATCCGTTTGTGAAGGCGCCGCCCGCCGAGGGGGAGCGGTACGGGTGGGACTTCACGCGATTCGATCCCGCATTCTGGCGCCACTTCGAGCGGCGGGTGGGGCAGTTGCGCGACCTGGGCATCGAAGCGGACATTATCGTCTTCCATCCCTACGACCGCTGGGGCTTCGCACGCATGCCGAGCGAGGCGGACGACCGCTATATCCGGTACCTGATCGCGCGGTTGGCGGCCTTCCGCAACGTCTGGTGGTCGATGGCCAACGAATACGATTTCATGCAGGGCAAGTCGGCGGCCGATTGGGACCGGTACTTCGCCTTGTTCCAGCGCCTCGATCCGTACGGCCGACTGCGCAGCATTCATAACGGCCATCGGTTCTACGACCATGCGAGAGGCTGGGTGACGCACGCGAGCGTTCAGCATTCCGACCTGGGCAAGGTGCCCGAATGGCGCGCGCAATACGGCAAGCCGGTGGTGGTCGACGAGTGCTGCTACGAGGGCAACAACCGGCACTGCTGGGGGAACATCACCGGCGAGGAGCTGACCCGCCGCTGCTGGCGCGGCTGCGTGGGCGGCGGCTACGTGGGCCACGGCGAGACGTACGTCAATCCGGAGGAGATCCTGTGGTGGTCGAAGGGCGGGCGGCTGGTCGGCAGCAGCCCCGCGCGGATCGCGTTTCTTCGCAAGGTGTTGGAGGAGGGGCCTGCCGAAGGGCTGGAGCCGTGCGCTTCGCGCGTCGTGCCGGCCGCCTGCGAAGGCTGCGGTTGTGTGGGCGACGGGTATTTCTTGGCCTACTTCGGAATCCACCAGCCGGCGAGCGTGCAGGTCCATCTGCCGCCCGGAAAGAGGTATCGGATCGAAGCGATCGACACGTGGAACATGACGGTGCAGCCGGTGCGCGAGGCGGCGGAAGGCTCGTTGGAGATCGAGTTGCCGGGCCGGCCGTACATCGCCGTCCGGATTGTCGCGCGGCGACCTTGACCTGCGGCCGCGAGCGGGCCGCGACGGCGCCTTCCGGTCCGCGCCTGGCAGGTCCTGAATCCGCTCGCGCGCCGTCTGCGGTGGCCGCTACAATGCCCCGCCGTGGATACCGGAGGCGGGAGCGCGCAAGCGATGAAGATCCGACAGGGCTTTTTCCTGCTGGCCTTGCTGTCCTGCCTGGGCAGCCTCTTCGCGTCTTCCGCCGAGCCCGATCCGGATTTCCACCTCTATCTGCTGATCGGCCAATCGAACATGGCCGGACGCGGCAAGGTGGACGAGGAGAGCCGGAAGGCGCACCCGCGCGTCGTGATGCTCACCCGCGCGCTGAAGTGGGAACCGGCAACGGACCCGCTGCACTTCGACAAGCCGGCCGCCGGCGTCGGCCCGGGCTTGGCTTTCGGCAAGGCGATGGCCGAGGCCAACCCGCAGGTGCGCATCGGCCTGGTCCCCTGCGCCGTCGGCGGCACGTCGATCAGGGTCTGGGTGCCCGGAGCGGAAGACCCCGCCACCCGGACGCATCCGTACGACGACATGCTCAGGCGGATCCGGGAAGCGCAAACCGCCGGCGTGCTGAAGGGCATCCTCTGGCATCAGGGCGAGGCGGACCGGAAATCCGCCGACCGGTACGGCGGATGGTTGACGGAATTGATCGAGCGGTTGCGCAAGGATCTCGGCGTCCCGGAGGTGCCGTTCGTTGCCAGCGAGCTGACAGCGTTCAAGGCGGATGGCGCGGAGAATACGAAAAAGTTCAACGAAACCCTGCATGGTCTGACAGGCAACGTGAAGCATTACGGATGCATCTCGGCCGCAGGCCTGGATCATCAGGGCGACCAGTTGCACTACGATGCCGAGGCGGCGCGGACGCTGGGCAAGCGTTTCGCCGAGAAGATGCTCGAGCTGCAGCGGCGGAAGTGACGCGTTCGCGCGGGACCTTTCCTTTTTTCTTCAAGAGTTTCTTCCCATAAAAAGTGATGCAGCGCATTACGGCATTTTCACGGGTGTTTTCTTTGGGTGGCTAGGACTTATCCGGGAGGACGTCGGTTGGGCTGAACTGGAGG
>Ga0101944_10003901_pt1 | contig 19642 bp, 17 predicted proteins | sample DewCreD2012metaG_FD_75245 | JGI IMG/M metagenome (GOLD analysis project Ga0101944, IMG submission 75245) | Hot spring sediment bacterial and archeal communities from British Columbia, Canada, to study Microbial Dark Matter (Phase II) - Dewar... ... | reverse complement strand
GCAGGGCGGCAGAGAGGTCGAAGCTGTCGGGAGCGGCATCCGCGCCGAGCGTCTGCCCGGCGAGCGCAGCGAGCGAGGCGAACAGGTCGACCTGGCTCAACAGCGCGCCAGAGACTCCGGGCCTGATTCTGCCGGGCCAGCGGACGATAAACGGCACCCGCGTGCCAGCCTCGTAGAGGCTGTACTTGCACCCCCGCCATGGCCCGGCCGGAACGTGCCCGTTCAGGTCTTCGATTGCCCGGTCTGCGTATCCGTCGTCGAGCACAGGGCCGTTGTCGGAAGAAAAAATCACCAGCGTGTTGGAAGCCACGCGGGTACGATCCAGGGCCTTCAGCAGTTCGCCCGCGCACCAGTCCAACTGCTCGGTGGCGTCGCAGCGGATGCCGCACCCGCTTTTTCCGGCGAAGCGTGGGTGTGGCGCGCGGGGCACGTGAGTATCGTGGGTGGCGAAGTAGAGGAAAAAAGGTTTGCCGGCGTTTCGCTCGATGAAGGAGACGCCCCTGCGCGTAATCACATCGGCCATGTCCTCGTCCACCCAGCGGGCCGACTTGCCGCCCGTCATGTAGCCGATCCGGCTGATTCCGTTCACGATCGTCTGATCGTGGCCGTGAGTCAGCTTCAGCTTGAGCAACTCGGGGTTCTCCCGGCCGGTTGGTTCGTCGCCGATCTTGCGGTCGTAGCTGACCCGGATCGGATCGCTTGGATCCAGCCCGGCGACACGCCCGTTTTCGACATACACGCAAGGCGTCCGGTCGCCGGTGGCTGGAATCAGGAAGGATTCGTCAAACCCTACCTCTGCCGCGCCCGGCTGGATCAGGCCGTTCCAATCCACTTCACCCTTGCCGAGTCCGAGATGCCACTTGCCAACGACCCCTGTCCGATACCCTGCATGACGCAACATCGCAGGCATTGTAGGCCGGGCGGTGTCGATGATGAGATTGGCGTTGCCCGGCAGGACATTCGTCCCGGGGCGCCGCCAGGCATACTCGCCTGTCAGCAGACTGTATCGAGAGGGCGTGCAAGTGGCGGATGTGCAATGGGCGTCGGTGAAACGCACACCTTGAGCCGCCAGCCGGTCGAGGTTCGGAGTGCGCAGCTTGCGCGCGCCGTAGCATCCCAGGTCTCCGAAGCCGACATCGTCGGCGTAGATCAAAACGATATTTGGGGGCGTCTTGGCCGCAAATGCGTTGCGCAGCGGCAGGAGCGCGGCGGATTGCAGGAAATGGCGGCGAATCATGCCACCATTGATATCACTCTCCTACAGCGCCGCGCTTCTCAGTCCTGTTGATATCGGGCGCGAACGATCTCTACCGCGCGATACCAGTCCTCCGCCTCATTGCCATGCATGCGGCCACGGGATTCCCAGAGGAAATACGCTTCGCGCGCGATCTCGTCGTGATGCAAGGCTGCGTCGAAGACAGGCTGCGCCGCCGCGGCTACTTTCGCCGTGCGGGGACGGGTGGCGCGAGGCTTCGCCGCTTTGTGCGTCGCGGCTGGCGATTTGGCGGCCGCGCGCTTCCTCTGTGGTTTGATGACCGTTTCCGCCGCGGCCATGGGGGCCGCTTCGGGCGTAGCGAGTTTCTTCGTCGATTTCTTAGCAGGCATGATTCACTTGTCAACCCAGCGTTGTATGGCTCTTCGTGGATCCGGGTCGTGATCACGGACAATCCGGAGACATGGTGCGAAGCCGCCTCTTAAAACATTATTGCTCATTTTTGATCATTTTTCCGGCCCCCGATTTGCCAATCTGACCCGGGATGGATATGATTCGGAAAGAACAAAACGGAGGTGCAGACCTGAAACGCCGATTCTTCCTGACTGCGGCCGCCGCGGGCGCGGCTGGCTGCTCCCGGACGCGCCGTGCGGCGCCTGGTTACAGGGTGCTGACGGAGTCTGAGGTTCGTGTTCTCGATGCTTGGTGTGAGGCGCTGATTCCGGCTGACGATACTCCCGGTGCGAGTTGGGCCAAAGTGCCTCGCTACATTGACATTCAGCTGACCCGCAAGTTCAGAAAGCTCCTGCCCGGCTACCGGGCTGCGCTTGCCGCCATGGATCGTTGGTCCCGCCAGCCCGGCGCTCCAGCGATGACAAAGAGGCTCGAGCTCATGGAGAAGGGTGAGGCGCCCGGCGAGCTGTTTGCAGACGGCGGGCGCGCCGCGTTCGAAATGGTCCTGGCGCACACCCAGCAGGGGTTCTACGGCTCGCCCCGGCACGGTGGCAATCGCGACTATGTTTCCTGGACCATGCTGGGCATCCCGCCCATGCCCGTGCGCGGGCGCGAGCAGGACCGGATCGGCCTCGTCGCCTTCGCCGGCGAGGCGCTGACGCAGGTGCCCCTGACCTTCGACTACGACGTGCTCGAGCAGGCGATCCTCGACCTGCGCATCGGCGCGCTCGAGGACGGGACCGCGATCGGCAGCGGGCTCGCGACGGCGGTGAACCGCCTGCGCGCGGCGCCCGACACCTCCAAGGTGGTGGTCCTGCTCTCCGACGGCGAGAACAACCGCGGCCGCATCGACCCGCGCACCGCGGCGGCCGCGGCCGCGTCGCTCGGGGTGAAGGTCTACACGATCGGCGTCGGCACCGAGGGCGAGGCGCCGATCCCCACGGGGCGCGGCGTCGGCGGCTTCCGGTACGAGGTGCTCCCGGTGCGCATCGACGAGGCGCTGCTCACCGACATCGCCGCGAAGACCGGCGGCCGCTACTTCCGCGCGCGCGACGCGGCGGCGCTCGCCGGGATCTTCGGGCAGATCGACCGGCTGGAGCGCACCACCTCCCGCGTGACGCGCTACACGCGCCGCGACGAGGCGACGTGGCCGTTCGCGGCGGCCACCCTCGCCTGCCTCGCCCTCGAGCTCGCGCTCTCCGCCACCGTGCTGGTGCGCGCCCCGTGATCCTCGAACGACCGCTGGCGCTGGTCCTCCTGCCGCTCGCGCTGCTCGGCGCCTGGTGGCTCGCGCGGCTCGCGCGCGCGCGCCGGCTCGCGCTCGCCGCCGCGTGGTCGGCGGAGGCGGGCCGGGTCGCTGCCGCGCGCGGGCGGTGGCGGCCGGCACTGCTGGCGCTCGCGGCCCTCGCGGCCGCGGCGGCGCTCCCGGGCCCGCGCTGGGGCCGCGCGGTGGTGACCACGCGCACCTCGGCGCTCAACGTGGTGCTCGCGATGGACATCAGCCGCTCGATGCTCGCGGAGGACACGCGCCCGAGCCGGCTGGAGCGGGCGCTGGCGGAGGCGCGCCGGGTCGTCGTCGAGTCGCAGGGGGACCGGCTCGGACTCGTCGCCTTCGCCGGGCGCAGCTACATCCTGACGCCGCTCACCGTGGACGGCTCGGCGATCCGCCTGCAGCTCGACGCGATGACCCCGGACCTCGCGAGCGAGGGGGGGAGCGCCCTCGGCGCGGCGCTCCAGCAGGGCACCGAGCTGCTGGTGGCCTCGCGCGAGGGGGGCGAGAAGGTGCTCGTGATCTTCACCGACGGCGAGGCGCACGACTCGCTCCCGACGATCGTCGCCGCGGCGCAGGCGGCGCGGAAGGCGGGGGTCCGGGTGCTGCTCGTCGCCGAGGGGACGCCCGCGGGCGCGCGGATCCCGCTGCGCGACGCCGACGGCGCGATCACCGGGTGGCAGCGCGACGAGGGGGGGCGCGAGATCGTGACGCGCCGGATGGACGACGTGCTCGCGGCCGTCGCCGACGCGGCCGGCGGCACCCTCGTGGCCGCGGAGACCGGCGACCAGGCGACGGCCGTGCGCGAGTTCCTCCGTGCGCGGCAGCGGGCGGACGTGGAGGAGTCGCGCGCCACGGAGCTCGTTCCCCGCGCGTGGCTCCCCCTGCTCGTCGCCGCGCTCGTGCTGCTCGCCGTCACGGTGCGCTCGCCGGGCGGCGCCCTGGTCGGGCTGCTGCTCGCGCTGGCGGGCGCGCGGGCCGCCGAGGCGCAGCGGCCGGCGGCGGGCGAGCGCCGCCTTGCGAGCGGCGACGCCGCCACCGCCGCCTCGGCCTACCTCGACGCCGCCCGGCGCGGCACCGCGCGCGACACGGCGTTCTACAACGCTGGCACTGCGGCACTCGCCGCCGGCCGGCGCGACGTGGCGGCGGAGGCGCTCGAGGCGGCACTCGCCTCGCGGGATCCGGAGGTGCGCTATCGCGCGCTCTACAACGCGGGGCTCATCCTGCTCCAGCAGGCGCGGGATGCCGACGGGCCGCGGCGCGACTCGCTCCTCGACCGGGCCGCGGAGCGATTCCGGGAGAGCCTCCTGCTCGCGCCCGGCTCGCTGCGCGCCAAGTGGAACCTGGAGCTCGCCACACGCGACCGGCCGCCGCCCCCGCCTCCCCGATCGGGGGGCAGCGGCGGAGGCGGCGGGGGCAGCGCGAACCCGCAGCCCGACCGGCCGCCTCCGCCCGGGGGGCTCAGCCGGGGCGAGGCGGAGCAGATCCTCAACTCGATCGAGCGCGAGGAGCGCGAGACGCGCGAGAGCCAGTTGCGCCGGCGCCGCTTCCGCCCGCGCGGGGTGCGCGACTGGTGATCGCGCTCGCGCTGCTCGCCGCCCTGGCGCAGGACCCCGCACCGCGCCTCGAGCTGACGGTCGATCGCGACCGCGTCACCGTCGGCGAGGAGGTGACCGTGACGGTGCGCGCGACGAGCCGGTCGCTCGAGCCGCTGCGCGTGTCGGTGGCGACGCCGGACGGCTTCGACGAGGTCGGCCGCGAGGAGCGCTCCGAGGTCGCGCTGGCCACGCCCCCGCTGCGGATCACGAACCTCGTGATCACCCTCGTCGCGCGCGAGGCGGGGGAGTGGACCGTGGGGCCCGTGGTGGGCGAGCAGGGGCGCCTCGCGGTGGAGGCGCCGGCGCGCACGCTGCAGGTGCTGCCCGCGGCGCGCAGCGTGGAGGCGCGGCTCGCCGGCCGGCTGGCCGGGCTGATGCAGCGGGCGCCGCGGCCGCCCGAGCCGGGGGAGCCGGCGCTCACCGTCGCGCTCTCGAGCGACACCGCGCGGCCGGGCGACCAGGTGGACGTGCTGACGATCGCGTGGTTCCCGCGCACCCTGCGCAGCACCCTGCGGCGCCCGCCCGCCCTCAAGGCCCCGGCGCTCGAGGGCGTCTGGACGGTCGGCCCTCCGGAGCCGCTTGGCGGGATGCTCCGCGAGACCGTGCGCGGCGTGCCGTACGACCTCTTCGTCACCCACCAGACCGTCTTCCCGATCACGGCGGGCACGGTCCGCGTGCCGCCGGGAACGCTCACGTTCCTCGTCCCCAGCACGCAGCCGTTCCCGCGCTTCGAGGAGCGGCGCGTGCTCGAGAGCGCGCCGGCGACGCTGCACGTGGCGGCGCTGCCCGCCGACGGGCGTCCCGCCGACTTCGCCGGGGCGGCGGGGACCGGCCTCGCGCTGCGCGTCGTCCCGCCGTCGGGCACGCTGCGTCGCGGCACCGGCAGCGTCGTCGAGGTGCAGGTCGAGGGCACCGGCAACGCCGCGCTCTGGCCCGCGCCCCGGATCGCGTGGCCGCGGGGGCTGCGCGCGTACGAGGACCGCGCGGTGGACCAGCTCATGCTGCGCGAGGGCCGGGTCGGCGGCCGGAAGCGCTTCCGCTACACCGTGGTGCCCGACTCCGCGGGACGGCTCCCGCCCGTGCCGGTCGTCTTCGCGTACTTCGACCTCGCCGCGAACGAATACCGGACCCTGCGCGGCGCGCTCCCCCCACTCGTGGTGGAGGGAGGCGGCGGCGCCTCGGTCGGCCGACCGTCGCCCCCCCCGCTGCTGCGCTCGGCCGGCCCGTCGGCGCTGGCGCGGCTGGGCGACGCGGTGCCGGCATGGGCCTGGCCCGGGATCTTCGGCCTGCCGCTGGCCCTGCTGCTGGCGCGCCGGCTCCCACGGCCGTCGCGCCGTGCGGTCACGGCGGTGGCAGCGGCGCGCGGGACCGATGCCGAGCTCGGCGCGACACTGGAGTCGCTCGTGCCGGGCTTCGCCGCGCTCGGGCCCGGCGAGCGGCGGCGAGCGCTCGCCGCGCTCGGCCTGCCAGCCGCGACGGTGGATCGCGCCCTCGCGTATTTGGGCGCGCGTCAGCGCGCCGACTTCGGGCCGCCGGCCACCCGGCCGGTGGCGACCGCCACGGAGGCCGACGTGCTCGCGCGTGAGCTGCGCCGCTGGCGGCGTGGCGCGGCGGCAGTCGTTCTCCTGGCGGGCGCCGCGGGTGTCGCGGGTCCGCTCGCCGCGCAGTCGGGCGAGCTGCTGTTCCGGCGCGGCCAGGTCGAGAGCGCGGCCGACAGCTTCGCGGCGCGCGTGCGCCGCCGCCCGGCGGATGCGGCACAGTGGTACAATCTCGGCGCCGCGCGCTATGCGCTGGGCGACGACGGCGATGCGGTGGCCGCGTGGGTGCGGGCGCTCCGGCTCGCGCCGCGGGCCGAGGCGCCGCGCCGCGCGCTCGAGCTGCTGCCCGCGCCCGATCGCTTCAGCGAGCGCGTGCGGTGGGTGCCGCCGGCCGCGCCCGGCGAGCTGCTGGTGCTCGGCGCCGCCGCGTGGAGTGCCGGCTGGGTCCTGGTCGCCGTGCGCCGGCGCCGGCGCGGGCGCCTGCTGCTCGCCGTCGGCGCGGCGCTCGCGCTGGGGGGCGGCGCGCTCGCGTGGCAGTGGCGCGAGCCCGTGCGCATCGTGCGGCACGCCACGCCGCTGCGCGTCGCCCCCGGGGCGCGCGCCGAGGCCGTCGTGACGCTGCCGGCAGGCACCGCGGTGCGCCCCCGGCGCGAGCTGCCGGGCTGGGTGCTCGCCGAGCACCCTTCGCGCGGCCTTGGCTGGCTGCCGGCGGAGGAGGTCACGGATGTGGCCGACTGAGGCGCCGCCGCGCGCCGCGTGGTGCCGCTGAATGGCGCCGCGCATCGCGATCCTGCCGGACACGGTCGCCGACCAGATCGCCGCGGGCGAGGTGGTCGAGCGGCCGGCGTCCGTCGTGAAGGAGCTGGTGGAGAACAGCCTCGACGCCGGCGCCTCGCGCGTGCGCGTGGCGATCGAGCAGGGCGGGAAGGTACTGGTCGAGGTGAGCGACGACGGCACGGGGATGGGTCGCGAGGACGCCCTGCTCGCGCTCGACCGACATGCGACGAGCAAGATCCGCCGCCTGGACGACCTCGTGGAGCTGCGCAGCTTCGGCTTCCGGGGCGAGGCGCTTCCCGCCATCGCCTCGGTGTCGCGCTTCACGCTGAGCACCGCCGAGGGCGGCGGCGAGGGCACCGAGGTGACGGTCACCGGCGGGCGGGTGGACCGGGTGCACACGGTCGCGCGTCAGCGCGGCACCACGGTCACGGTGCGCGCGCTCTTCTTCAACGTGCCGGCCCGCCGCAAGTTCCTCCGCTCCGTCGCCAGCGAGACGCGCGCGGCCCACGAGACGGTGGCGACGCTCGCGCTCGCGCATCCCGAGGTGGGCTTCGAGTTCCACGCCGACGGGCAGTGCCGCCTGCAGGTGCCGGCGGGACAGTCGCCGGACGAGCGGCTCGCGAGCCTCTGGGGCGCCGACCTCGCGGCGGAGTTCGTGCCCGTGCACTACACGGGCGGCGGCGTCGGCATCTCGGGGTGGGCGCAGCGGCCGGACGCGGCGCAGCCGACGGGGCGCCGCGTGCAGCTCTTCGTGAACGGCCGCCCCTTCCGCGACCCGTTCCTCGTGCGCGCCGCCGAGGCCGGCTACCGCTCGGCGATCCGCCCCGGTGACCGGCCGTCGCTGCTCCTGCGCATCGACGTGCGGCCCGCCGACATGGACGTGAACGTGCACCCGGCGAAGCTCGAGGTGCGCTTCCGCGACCGCATCGGGCTCGAGCGCGCCGCCGAGGCGGCGGTGCGCGCCGCGCTGGGCTCGCTCGCCGCGGCGGTGCCGATGGGCGCGGAGGGCGCGGCCGGCTGGGGGATCCCGGCGCTGGCGGGCCCGGTCACCAGCAGGCAGCCCGCGGGCCACGCGCTGCCGCAGGACCTCTTCGACGCGATCTCGCCGTCCGGCGGGGCGGAGGAGCCCGCCGCCGCTCCGGTGCCCGCCACGCCGCCGGCGGTCGTGCAGCTCTTCCGCACCTACCTCGCGTACGAGGCGCCCGACGGGCTCGTGATCGTGGACCAGCACTCCGCGCACGAGCGGGTGCTCTACGAGGAGGTCATCCTGCGGCTGCGCTCGGGCGCGGTGCCGTCGCAGCGCACGCTGGTGCCCGAGACCCTGCCGCTCTCGCGCGAGGAGCACGACGCCTGGGAGGCGAGCCGGGACGAGCTGGCGCGCCTCGGCTTCGAGCTGGAGCCCTTCGGCGGGCGGAGCGTCGTGCTGCACGCGGCGCCGCAGCCGCATCCGCGGTTCGACGCGGTGCGCTGCCTGCGCGAGCTGCTCGCCGACCTGGCCGGCGGCCGCTTCGGAGGCCTGGCGAGCCGCCTCGAGCGCTTCGCCATGACCTACGCCTGCCGCGCCGCGGTGAAGGCGGGCGACGCGCTGGCGCCGGCGGAGATGCAGGAGCTGCTCGCGCGGCTCTTCCGCACCGAGCTGCCGCCGCACGACGTGCACGGGCGCGCGACGATCGTGCGCCTGCCGCTGGCGGAACTGGAGCGGCGCTTTGGGCGGCGCTAGGGTCCCGGTCCTCGTCGGCGCCACCGCCGTCGGCAAGACCGCGACGGCGCTGGCGCTCGCCGAGCGGCTGCCGATCGAGGTCGTCTCCGCCGACTCGCGCCAGGTGTACCGCCGGCTGGACATCGGCACCGCGAAGCCGCTGCCGCACGAGCGGGCACGCGTCCCCCACCACGGCCTCGACGTGGTGGCGCCGGGCGAGCGCTACTCCGCCGGCCGGTACGCCCGCGAGGCCGAGGACTGGATCGCCGCCGTCCGCGCACGGGGGGCGGTGCCGGTCGTCGTGGGGGGGACCGGGCTCTACGTGCGCGCGATCGCCGAGGGGCTCTTCGCGGAGCCGCCGCTCGACGCGGCGCGGCGCCAGGCCCTCGCGGCGTGGCTCGGCGGGCTCGACGCGCTGGAGCTCGCGCGGTGGGCCGGCCGGCTCGACCCGGGCTTCCGGGGCGGGGGCCGCCAGCGGGCCGCGCGCGCGGTGGAAGTCGCGCTGCTCACGGGGCGGCCCCTCAGCGCGTGGCAGCGGCTGGCGGCCGCGCGCGCGGTGATCCGCCCGATGTACGTGCTGCTCACGCTGCCGCGGCCGGTGCTCCACCAGCGCATCGAGCGGCGGGCGCGCGAGATGGTCCGGCGGGGACTGATCGAGGAGGTCGCGGCGGTGCTCTCGGAGGGGCATCCGGCCGGCGCGCCGGGACTCGACGCCGTCGGCGTGCGCGAGGCCGTGGAGTACCTGCACGGGACGCGGTCGCGCGAGAGCGTCGCGGAGGCGATCACCCTGGCCACGCGCCAGTACGCCAAGCGGCAGGAGACGTGGTTCCGCCGCCAGTTGCGCGGCGACGTGCTGGTGCTCGACGCGACGGCCGGGGCGGAGCGCCTGGCCGCGCAGATCGCCGAGCAGTGTCGGCGCGACCTGGCGGCCTCGTAGCCATCGGCCGACGCCAGGTCGACCGAGGGATGCGCGCTGGCGCCGCGTTGGCCGCGCCCGGCGAGCCATCCCGCGGTTGCCGCGACCGGCCCGGTGGCCATCAGGTCCCGCGCGTCGCTCGGCGCCGGGAGGCGAGTGCCGCCACCGCTCGCCACGATCGCGCCGAGCGGGAGCCGGGGCATCGCTCGAGGATCGCCGCGGCCCCGGGCCGCGGCTACCTTAGGGCGTTCCGGCCGCCCGGCCCGACGGACCATCACCCAGCGCGCCCGTGAAGATCGGCATCACCTGCTATCCCACCTACGGCGGCTCGGGCGCCCTCGCCACGGCGCTCGGCATCGAGCTCGCCCACCGGGGGCACGAGGTCCACTTCATCAGCTACGCCATGCCGTTCCGGCTGCGCGGCTTCGAGGAGCGCGTGTTCTTCCACGAGGTGGACACCACCATCTCGCGCTACCCGCTCTTCGAGCACTACCCCTATTCCCTCGCGCTCGCGTCGAAGCAGCACGAGGTGGCGCTCCGCGCCCGGCTCGACGTGCTGCACGCCCACTACGCCGTGCCGCACGCCACCGCCGCGTTCCTGGCGCGCGAGATGCTCGAGGGCCAGCTGCCGCTCAAGGTGATCACCACCCTGCACGGGACCGACATCACGCTCGTGGGCCAGGAGGCGAGCTTCTACGCCATCACGAAGTTCTCCATCGAGCGCTCCGACGCGGTGACCGCCGTGTCCAGCTTCCTGCGCGACGAGACCTACCGCACCTTCGGCTGCGTCGGGTGCGACATCCGGGTCATCCCGAACTTCGTGGACCTGGCCGAGTACCGCCCGGAGCGCGCGCCGCCGCCCGCCGGGCTCGTGCCCGAGGGGCACCGGATGCTGGTGCACGTCTCCAACTTCCGCGAGGTGAAGCGGGTGCGCGACGTGGTGCGCATCTTCGCCCGCGTGCGGCGCGCGCTCCCGGCGACCCTCGTGATGGTGGGCGACGGCCCCGAGCGCACCGACGCCGAGCGCGAGGCGCGCGAGCTGCAGGTCGCCGAGCACGTCCGCTTCCTGGGCCGGCTCGACCCGGTGGCGCCGGTCCTCAAGGCCGCCGACCTCTTCCTGCTCCCCTCGCAGTCGGAGTCGTTCGGCCTCGCCGCGCTCGAGGCGATGGCGTGCGGCACGCCGGTCGTCGCGACGCGCACCGGGGGGCTCCCCGAGGTGATCGCCGACGGCGTGGACGGGATCCTGGAGCCGGTCGGGAGCGTCGAGGCGATGGGCCGGCGCGCGGTGGACCTGCTGCGCGATCCCGCGGCGCATGCGGCGATGCGCGACGCCGCCGTCGCCAAGGCGAACACCTTCGCGGCGAGCCGCGTGGTGCCGATGTACGAGGCCCTGTACTACGAGGTGGGGACGTGAGGGCGCCGCGCGCATGAACGACCTGCTCCGCGCGGTCATCCTGGGGCTGGTCGAGGGCGCCACCGAGTTCCTCCCCGTGTCGTCCACCGGCCACCTGATCGTGGTCGGCGAGTGGCTCGGCTTCACCGGCCCGCGCGCCGCCACCTTCGAGATCTTCATCCAGCTCGGGGCGATCCTCGCCATCGCGTGGCTCTACCGCGGGCGGCTCTGGCAGACGGCGCGCGCCATGGGGCGCGACCCCGCGGCGACCCGGCTGGCGTTCAACCTGGTCCTCGCGTTCCTCCCGGCGGCGGTGGTCGGGCTCGCGCTGCACGACGTCATCAAGGCGACGCTCTTCACCACGCGGGTCGTCGCCGCCTCGCTCGTCGCGGGGGGCGTGGCGATCCTGGCCATCGAGCGCTGGCGGCGCGAGACGCGCGTCCCCGCGCTCGAGCAGCTCGCGCCGCGCACGGCGTTCGGCATCGGGCTCGCGCAGGTGCTGTCGCTGGTCCCGGGCACGTCGCGCTCGGGGGCGACGATCATGGGCGCGTACGCGCTCGGGCTGTCGCGCGTGGCGGCGACCGAGTTCTCGTTCTTCCTCGCGATCCCGGTGATGGTCGCGGCGACCGGGTTCGACCTGCTCGACAGCATGGGGACGCTCACGGCGGCCGACATCCCCGTCTTCGCCGTCGGCTTCGTGACGGCGTTCGCCTCGGCGGTCGTCGTCGTGCGCGCGTTCCTCGCCTTCGTCTCCCGGCGGAGCTTCGTGCCGTTCGCGTGGTACCGCATCGCCTTCGGGCTGCTGCTGCTCGCGCTCGAGGGGACGGCGGGGCGGGGATGAGGATCCACCGGCTCGCGCGGACGGGGTCCACGCAGGACGAGCTGGAGCGGCTCGCCGAGGCCGGGGCGCCCGCGGGCACGGTCGTGGTGGCGGAGACGCAGGAGGCGGGGCGGGGCTCCCGCGGGCGCCGCTGGGCCTCGCCGCCCGGCGGCCTGTGGATGAGCGTGCTCGCCCGGCCCGCCGGCCCCGATGCGGCCGAGGTCGCGAGCGTCCGCGCGGGGCTCGCCGTGATCGGCGCCCTGCGCGCCACCCTCGGCGCGCTGCCGCTGGCGCTCAAGTGGCCCAACGACCTCCTGCTCGACAGCCGCAAGGTGGGCGGGATCCTGTGCGAGTCGCGCTGGCACGGCGCCGCCCTCGCCTGGGTCGCCGTGGGGGTCGGCCTCAACGTGCAGAACGCGCCGCCGGCGGACGCCCGCGTCCCCGCCACCCGGCTCGCCGACTGGGCGCCGGCCGCGCGGCCGGAGGCGCTCGTCGAGCCCGTGGCGCGCGCCCTCGCGGTGCTCGAGTCCCGGCGCGGCCCGCTCGCGGCCGACGAGCTCGCCGCCTTCGCGGCGGTGGACGCGCTGCGCGGCACCACCGTCCTCGCCCCCGAGCGCGGGGTCGCGCTGGGCCTGCGCGCGGACGGGGCGCTGCGCCTGCGGCGCGCCGATGGCTCGGAGGCCGTGCTGCGCCACGGGCCCGTCGAGTGGGCGCCCGCGACCACCTCCAGCAGGGACTGACCGGCCATGCTCCTGGCACTCGACATCGGCAACACCGAGGCGACCGTGGCCGTGTACCGCGGCGACGACCTCGTCGCGATGGGCCGCCTGACCACCAACGCGCCGCGCACCCCCGACGAGTGGGCCGCCGCCACCGCCGCGCTGCTCGCGCAGCACGAGGTGCCCGCGCGCGCGATCCGTGCCTGCGCCCTCGCGTCGGTTGCGCCGCCGGTCACGCACGACCTGATGGAGGGGCTCCGGCTCCTCACCGGCGTGGAGGTGCTCGCCATCGACGCCGGGTCGCCGCTGCCGGTCGTGCTCGACGTGGACGAGCCCAAGGCGGTCGGCGCCGACCGCATCGTGAACGCCCTCTCCGCCTCCCTGACGTACCGCGCCGACACCGTGGTCGTGGACTTCGGTACCGCGACCACCTTCGACTGCGTCACCCGGGACGGGCGCTTCCTGGGCGGCGCGATCATGCCCGGCATCCGCACGTCGGCCGAGTACCTGACCCGCAAGACGGCCAAGCTGCCGGCCGTGGACATGGCGGCGCCGCCCCGCGCGATCGGCCGCGCCACCGTCGAGGCGATCCAGGCCGGCGTCCTCTTCGGCGCGGCCGACGCCGTGGACGGGATGATCGACCGCGTGCGCCGGGAATGGCCCGGCGGCGTCGTGCCCCGGGTCGTCGCCACCGGCGGGCTCGCGGCGATGGTGGCGCCGCTGAGCCGCACCATCGAGCTCGTGGACCGCGACCTCACCCTCCGGGGCATCCGGTTCGCGGCGCGTCACCTCGGCCTCGACTGGTGACCGCGACCCGCGGCCCGGAGCGGCCGCTGCGCCGGCTCGGCTACCGGCTCCTCGGCCCGTCGTTCGACTACGTGCTGCACCTGCGCCCCGCCGAGTGGCCGATCATGGCGGGGCACACCGCCCTCGGGCTGTTCCTCGCCACCGGCCTCCCCGGCGTCCTCGCCCACCCGCGGCTCGGCGACGGCGTGCTCGGGCTCGCGCTCTGGGTCGTGGCGCTCAACGGTGGCACCCTCGCCATCAACAGCGCCTTCGACCGCGACGAGGGCGATGTCGCGTACCTGCGCAACCCGCCGCCGCCGCCCCGCCGCCTCTTCGCCTTCGGGCTGGGGCTCATGCTCGCCGGCCTCGCGGTCGCCTGGGTCGCGCTGCCACGGAGCTACGCGGGGCTCTTCGCCGTGTGCGTGGCGATGTCGGTGCTCTACAGCGTGCCGCCGGCGCGGCTCAAGGCGGTCGCGGGCGCCGACTGGGTCATCAACATGTGGGGCTTCGGGACGCTGACCCCGCTCGCCGGGTTCGCCGCCACCGGCGAGCCGCTGCCGCCGGCGCTCGCGTGGGTCTTCCTGGCGTTCTGCCCCCTCTTCGCCGCCCTCTACCCGCTCACGCAGCTCTACCAGATGGACGAGGATCGCCGCCGCGGCGACCGGACCCTCGCCCTCCGGCTCGGCGTCGCCGGCAGCCTCGCGCTCGCCCTCGCCTGCGCCCTGCTCGCGTTCGGCGTGCTGGCGCGCGCCGGGCAGCTGGCCGGCTGGCACGGCGCCGCACGCTGGGGCCTGCTCGGCGTCGCCCTCGCCGCATGGCTCGCGGTCCTCGGGCCGTGGCTCGCGCGCGCGGGCCGCATGACACCCGCGGGCCACCAGCGGGGTATGCACCGGGCACTCGGGGCGTGGGCCGTGACCGACCTCGCGGTCCTGCTGGCGTTCGGTCGCTGAGCCCTTGGCCGGACGGCGGCCCGCTGTCTATACTTGCGGCCGGTCGGCCCCGATGGCCGGCACGACGCTCTCACGGACGGCACTCAGCGCGGGGATCGCATGGCGACGGCGGTCGGTCTGCAGCAGCACGACATCACGGACGAGCGGTCGATCTTTCGGCGGTCGGTCCAGCTCGGGATCCTCACGGGGATCTTCGTCCTCGTCTTCTCGCTCGCGATGCGGTTCCTCGACGGCGTCGCGGAACTCGCGGTCTGCGGGCCCATCCTGCTCGCGGGGATGTACATCCTGTACATCCTGCCCGGCCTGTGGACCCGGGCGAGGACGATCGAGGGGATCGCCGGCGCGGCCGGGATCGGCCTCGGCGCGGCGGTCGTCTTCCTCGTGATCGACGTGGCGCTGCTCCAGTGGATCGGCACCTACACGAACCGGTTCCTCGAGCTTGGCGGCGGGAGCAACTGGTGGTACCACCCCGTCTGGTGGATGCTCGGCTCGTACGTGCCGTGGATGGGCGCCTTCGCCATGTCGTTCGACGTGGACAGGACCGGCGCACCGGCCCCGACGAAGACCTACGTGACGGCCATCGTGGTGGCGGCGGTGCTGATGGTGGCCGGCACCTGGCTCCACTTCCCGGGCGCGTCCCTGAGCCTCGGCGCCTTCGCGGTCGCGTTCTTCCCGGCAGTCGGGATCGTCACCGGGCTCGCCTCGCTCGGGCGCGCGAAGTCATGAGGTAGATGCGCGCGCTGCACCTGCTGTTACGCCTGTTCGGTTGGCTGCTCACGCCGCTCCTGGCGTGGGCAGCTTCGTTTCTGGGGGCGACCGCCGGCACCGTCCTGTCGGCGCGCGTCGCCTCGCCCATGGCCGCCGTGCTCGTGACGGCGGGGTGCGGAGCCGTCGCGGGCTTCACCGCGCTCCTCCTCTGGCTGCAGCTGCTGCGACGTTCGCCCGAGGTGCGCGAGGCACTCGCCGTCTCGAGCGAGGGGGTGCCCGACACCGTGGAGGCACTGATCGAGGAGGCGGAGGGGGCTCCCACGCCGCGCAGCGGGAGTGGGCCAGCGTGAGGGGCGCGCCTGTCGTGGCGCTGGCGCTGGCGCTCGCCGCCTGCGGCGGGGAGGCGAGGCCGGTGGCGGACGTGTCGCGGGCGCAAGCGGCCGCCGTGCCCGAATCGCTCGTACTGCGCACGCCCGCCGGCGTGGAGGTGTGGACGGCCAGCGGTCGCGACGCGCGCGACAGCGCCGGCACCCCCTGCCGCGAGCGGCTGCTCGAGATCCGTCGCGACGGCCGCCGCATCCCCGTGCCGCTCCTCTACACCGGCGAGCAGCCCGTCCTGCTCGACGACTCGACGGTCCGCGCCCACGTCTGGCGCGACTGCCGCCCGCGTGCCGCCTATCGCGTGAACCTGCGCACCGGGCAGCCGGTGCCCGATACCGGGCGGCGGTGATCGGACGCGCGCGCTGGTGGCCGGGCATGGTCGCGGCGGCACTCCTCGTTGCGTGCGGCGGGCGCCCCTCGCCGGAACTGGCCCCCGCACCCGACGAGCTGCCCGATGCGGTGGTGCCCGACGAACTGCCCGCGGATGCGCCAGCCGGGCCGGCGCCGGAGGTTCGGCTCGACGCCGAGCGGCTGCGCGCGTTCCTTCGGGCGCGCGACTCGTTGGGGACGGCGGCCGTGGCGGACACCCCGGCGCTCGCCGCGCTGCTCGCGCTCTCCGTCGTGGACACGGCTCGCGCCTACCTTGGCCGTCCGTATCGGCTCGGCGGGCAGGGGGCCGATGGCGACGGCTTCGACTGCTCGGGGCTGATCCAGTACGCCTACCGGGTGCACGGCATCACGCTGCCCCGCGTGAGCCGCGACCAGGCCTGGCTGGGTGCGCCCGTGGAGCGCCGGCTCGACCAGCTCCGGCCCGGCGACATCCTCACCTTCGGCCGCCGGCGCGGGGGCGTGACTCACGTGGCCCTCTACACCGGCGAGGGCCGCTTCCTGCACGCGGCGCGCGACGGGGTGCGGGAGAGCCCCTTCGTGGAGTCGGATCCCTACGGCCGCTACTGGCTGCGCCGCTGGCTCGGCGTGCGGCGTCTGCTCCAGGCCGAAGGACTCCTGCCGGTGGCCCGCGCGGCCACCCCGTAGCCACGCATAGCCTGTCGGCCTGACAGGCAGACGGCCATCCCGTCGCGCGGGTCTGGCACCGATCCGCCGGATCGTTCGTTCCATCCTGTCGAAATGGCCTGGCACTCAGGCACCGCGATTGCCAGTTCGAGGCGCGGTTGACTTGCTCGACTCAGGCGACCATCTTTGCGCCGGATTCTGGCACTCTGAGCAGTAGAGTGCCAAGTCATTGCAATTCAAAACGATACGCTGTTCAACCGGAGGAACTCTCGATGGCGACGGCAACGAAGGAGAAGGCGAAGCTTGGCACCCGCATCCAGCCGCTCGAGGATCGCGTCGTCGTGCTCCCGTCCGACGAGGCGGAGCAGATGCGCGGGGGCCTCTACATCCCGGACACGGCGAAGGAGAAGCCGACCCAGGGCGAGGTGATCGCGGTCGGGCCCGGCCGGTACGAGAAGACCGAGCGCATCCCGATGGACGTGAAGGTCGGTGACAAGGTGATCTACGGGAAGTACAGCGGCACGCCGTTCACGGTCGAGGGCGAGGAAGTCATCATCCTCAAGGCCTCCGACATCCTCGCGAAGCTCGGCTGAGCCGCACCCATCACGCAAGGAGAACCGGAGTCATGGCTGCAAAGGAACTGACGTTCAACACCGAGGCGCGCGCCAAGCTGAAGGCCGGCGTGGACCAGCTCGCCGAGGCGGTCAAGGTCACCCTCGGCCCGAAGGGCCGCAACGTCGTGATCGACAAGAAGTTCGGCTCGCCGACCGTCACCAAGGACGGCGTGACCGTCGCCAAGGAAGTCGAACTCCCGGACCCGATCGAGAACATGGGGGCGCAGATGGTGAAGGAGGTCGCCACCAAGACCTCCGACGCCGCCGGTGACGGCACCACCACCGCCACCGTGCTCGCGCAGGCGATCTTCCGCGAGGGCCTCAAGAACGTGACGGCCGGCGCGAACCCGATGGAGCTCAAGCGCGGCATCGACAAGGCCGTCGAGAAGATCGTCGAGGAGCTCAAGTCGCTGTCGGTCCCGACCTCGGGCAAGAAGGAGATCGCGCAGGTCGGCACGATCTCCGCGAACAACGACAAGGAGATCGGCAACCTCATCGCCGAGGCGATGGAGAAGGTCGGCAAGGAGGGGGTCATCACGGTCGAGGAGGCCAAGGGCCTCGAGACCACCCTGGAGACGGTCGACGGCATGCAGTTCGACCGCGGGTACCTGTCGCCCTACTTCGTCACCGACCCGGAGGCGATGGAGGCCGTCCTCGACAGCCCGTACATCCTGATCTACGACAAGAAGATCTCGGCGATGAAGGACCTCCTCCCGGTGCTGGAGAAGGTCGCGCAGAGCGGCAAGTCGCTGCTCATCATCGCGGAGGACGTCGAGGGCGAGGCCCTCGCCACGCTCGTCGTGAACAAGCTCCGCGGCACGCTCAAGGTCTGCGCCGTGAAGGCGCCGGGCTTCGGTGACCGCCGCAAGGAGATGCTCCGCGACATCTCGATCCTCACCGGCGGCAACGTGATCTCCGAGGAGCTCGGCTTCAAGCTCGAGAACGCGACGCTCGCCGACCTGGGCTCGGCCAAGCGCGTCACGGTCGACAAGGACAACACGACGATCGTCGACGGCAAGGGCAAGGAGGCGGACATCCAGGGCCGCATCGCCGAGATCCGCGTGGCGATCGACAAGAGCACGAGCGACTACGACCGCGAGAAGCTCCAGGAGCGCCTGGCGAAGCTCGCGGGCGGCGTGGCCGTGATCAACGTCGGCGCCGCGACCGAGACGGAGATGAAGGAGAAGAAGGCCCGCGTCGAGGACGCGCTGCACGCGACCCGCGCGGCCGTCGAGGAGGGCATCGTCCCGGGCGGCGGCGTCGCGCTGATCCGCTGCCAGGCGGCGCTCGCCGGCCTCAAGGGCCTGAGCGAGGACGAGAAGATCGGCGTCGACATCGTGCGCCGCGCGATCGAGGAGCCGATCCGGGCCATCGCCGCCAACGCCGGCGTCGAGGGCGCGATCGTCCTGGCCAAGGTGAAGGAGTCGAAGGAGAAGACCTTCGGCTACAACGCCGCGACCGACGAGTACGAGGACCTGATGAAGGCCGGCGTCATCGACCCGGCGAAGGTCACGCGCACGGCGCTGCAGAACGCCGCGTCGATCGCGGGCCTCCTCCTCACGACCGAGGCGGTCGTCGTGGAGCGCAAGGAGGAGAAGCCGGCCCCGGCGGCGCCGGGCGGCGGCATGGGCGGGATGTACTGAGCCCGGGCAGTCGGCAGTGACGGGCGGGGGGCGGCGCGCAGGCGTCGCCCCCCGCTGCGTTCCGGTCCGGCCCGTCCGGCCCGGGACCGCTCAACGCCGGTCGGCGCTCACGGTGAGCTCCCGCAGCCGGCCGGTCGCGTCGGCGGTGTAGGCGAGTTCGGGGACCGTCCGGCCCCAGCGGGTCAGGTACCGGCGGTACGCGTTCCGTGCCGCCGCGTAGTCGCCGGCGGCCTCGTGGGCGCGGCCGGCCCAATAGGCGCTCTCCACCCATGCGAGCTGGTTCTCGTGCCCGAACTCCGGGTGGACGCTCACTGAGTCGAACAGGCGTGCCGCCTCGGCGAGGGCGCCCGCGGCGACGAGGGCGCGGCCCAGCCCCTCCTGCGTGATCGCGCCGTCGTCGAGCACCGCGGCCTCCCGCAGCAGCGCGACACCCTCGGCAGCGCGTCCGGCCGCGACCGCCAGCTCGGCGGCGAGTCCCAGCTCGGCGGCCCGGTCGTCGGGGTTGCCCGGCTTGCTGCGCGCCCGCAGCGAGTCGAGCAGCCACTGTGCGCCCGGGTCGCCACCGCGCGCGAGCGGGCGGCCCAGCCAGTAGAGCAGCCTCGGCTCGAGGGGGAGTCCCCGCGTGGCGGCCGCGAGGGCGCGGGCCTCGTCGAGCGCCGCGCGCGTGCGCCCGGCCTGCGCGAGCAGCGCGGCGCGGATCAGGCGCGTGCGGACTTCCGACACCGGCTGGCCGAGCGCCCGGTGCAGCGTGGCCGCCTGTTCGAGCCGCGCCTGCGCCGAGTCGTAGCGGCCCTCGAACGCCTCGAGCCACCCGAGCGAGCGCAGGCCGAGCGCACGTGCGCCGTCGCCACGCGACAGCATGCGCGCGAAGGCCTCCCGTGCCTCGGCCGGGCGGCCGGCCAGCACCAGCGCGCCGCCGTACTCGTGGTTGAGGTTGTCGCGCGTCAGGAGCCCGGAATCCCGCGCGAAGGCGCGTGCGTACGCCGCCAGCGCGCTGTCGAGCCGCGCCAGGCGCTTCCACGAGGTGGCGATGTTCACCTCGTCGTTGGCGCCCAGTGGCCCCAGCCGCGCCGCCGCGGCGTAGGCCTCCAGCGCGCCCTGGCCGTCGTCGGCCCGCATCAGGTCGTAGCCGAGCGCGATCCACGCGTCC
>Ga0101944_10003900_pt1 | contig 19645 bp, 12 predicted proteins | sample DewCreD2012metaG_FD_75245 | JGI IMG/M metagenome (GOLD analysis project Ga0101944, IMG submission 75245) | Hot spring sediment bacterial and archeal communities from British Columbia, Canada, to study Microbial Dark Matter (Phase II) - Dewar... ... | reverse complement strand
CCCGCGCAATTGCGCGCCATTGCCCTCCTGGCCCGGCAATGGGCGCCGGACTATCCCCTGCATGCGACGCTGCGTCAGGACCTGGAACTGCACGGCGTCCGGACCGAGGACCTTCCCCTCGTGCTCGAGGGACTGTGGCGGGCCGGTCTGACCACGCTGGGCGCATGCGGCGACACGGTGCGCAATGTCACTCTGAGTCCCGGCAACGGCCTGTATGAGGGAACCCGCGACCTGACGGCGCTGGCGGAAGCCATCGAGGATCGGACCCGATCGCAGGGCTGGACCCGATCGTTGCCGCGCAAGTTTAAGATTGCCCTGTCGTCAGAAGGGGATCCCTTCGGCGCCAAGCCATGGATCAATGATCTGGGCCTGATTGCCCGGCGTGATGGGACTTTTTGCGTGGTGGGCGCCGGCTCACTGGGAAATCGTCCCGCCACGGGCATCGAATTGTATCCAGCGTTACCGGCAGAGGATGTGATGGCCCTGGTCGTCGCCGCCCTGCGCTTGTTTGAGGTCGAAGGCGACCGAGAGAACCGGACCCGCGCCCGTCTGCGGCATGTGCGTGAACGGATGGGCGACGCCGCGTTTTGCTCGCGGCTCGACGCGTGGTTCCAACAGGAACGAGGCCGCGGAACCGGGGCGGCGCTCGCTGTGCCAATGGTGACCCGAACGCGCCCGGCGCAGGCCCGGCTGCGGCTGCCTCTGGGCGACATCAGTGTCGAGGACGCGCTGGCGCTGGCCGATGCCGCGCAACGCTCCGGGGCTGAATTGCGCATCGGACTCGAACAGGATTTGTTTGTCGTCGGACCGGCCCCTGTGGAATTGTCAGCGGAGCTTGAGGCCCTGCGGCATGCGCCCTGCGTCGTCTCCTGTCCGGGCGCCGAGACCTGTCCGCGGGGCATTGCCCATAGCCGCGAGGCCGCCCGGAATTTGCTGCGGGCGATGGCCCCAGAGCCGGCCCTGCTTGTGGCTGTCGCCGGATGCCCCTCGAACTGCTCTCAGGCCGCAGTCGCCGACATCGGATTGATTGGCCGGGCGCGAACCCTCAATGGCGTTCGAACCGAGTGCTATCAGATCGTCGCCGGCGGAGGACGTGGAGAGACGCCGGCGCTGGCAGTGGAGTTGGCGGCGGCGGTTCCCGCCGATTGCGCGCCGCAGGTCGTGACGTGGATGCAGTCCGAGTATGCGGCCGGGGCGTCTGCTGGCGAAGACCTTGCCGGCTTTGTGGCGCGTGAGAAGATTCGGTTGAGCGATGGGATCAGGGCGCGGCTTTCCGGGAGGGCCGCGAGGGCGTCTCTCCAGCTGGCGTAGCGTGAGGTAGCCAGGCCTTGGCCCCCTGCCTCAGGCCCCGCCGGCTCAATTCCTCCTCGATGATCTGCCACTGGCGCTGCTTGTCGATCGTCCAGTGTGGCGCCAGCAGCCACTGGCGCGGGGCGTCACCGGCCACCCGCTCGATCACAACGGAGGGATGGAGCCGGGCGACAAACTCCGCCACGCAGCCGATGTATTCGTCACGCGACATCAGGTCATGGGGGCGTTTCAGCCAGGCGCGGCCCAGCGCGCTGTCGGTCGTTAGATAGAGGTTGTGAATCTTGACTCCCTCGACGCCCTCCTCATTGATCAGCCGCGCGCACTCAAAGACGCCCTCCGGCGTGTCGCCCGGCAGTCCGAAGATTACGTGCGCCACCGTCTTGACGCCACGGCGGCGGGTCCGTTGGACAGCGCCCACAAAATCGAGCGGCGTGTGATGGCAGTTCATTGCTTCGAGCACGGCCGGCGTGGTCGTCTGCAGGCCGAACTCCAGACGCACTTCCGTCAGGCGGTCCAGGTAGGAGGCGACAACATCCAGGGCCGCGTCGTTCAGGCAATCCGAGCGCGTGGCGATCGAAAGGCCAATGACGCGGGGATCGCACAGCGCGGCGTCATAGCGCGCGCGCAGGATTTCGGGCGGGGCATACGTTCCGGAAAACGCCTGGAAGTAGGCAATGAACAGGCCGGCCTTTGTGCGGCGGCCCAGCTGGTCGATTCCCGCCCGCATCTGGTCGGCGATTCCGGCGCCGGGCCGGCAATACGGGGCGCGCGAACCTTGGGCATCGCAGAACGCGCATCCTCCGGCGCCTTTGCTTCCGTCCCGATTCGGGCATGTGAAACCGCCATCGAGGGCGATCTTGTGGACGCGCTTGCCGTAACGTTGACGGAAATAGTCGGAAAGCGTTCTCACCAACGGAGACGCCGGGGCGTTCATTTGCGTTCGATTCCTGTGCCACTGGCCAGCAGGTGGCCGGCGAACATGCCGGACGAAAAGCCTTCGCCGACGCGGCGGCCCGAAGCGTCATACTTGAAGAAGCCGCGTCCGGTTTTTACGCCCAGGTATCCGGCGCGGACCATCATCCGCAGCAGGGGGCAGGGACGAAAGCGTGGCTCCCCCAGCTCGCGATGCAAATGTTCAAACCACAGCAGAATCTCGTCCAGTCCCATCTGGTCGGCCATTTCGAGCGGGCCTTGCGGGAAATCATAGCCCAGCCGCATCGACTTGTCCACATCCTCGATGCTGGCCGTGCCTTCCATCACGATCTGCATCGCCTCGTTGAGCAGGGGCAGGATCAGGCGGGTGGTGACATAGCCGGGGTATTCATAGACCTCGATGCCCGTGCGGTCGATCTGGGAGATGAACGCCTTGACTGCGGTCACGGTCTCTGAACTGGTCTGCAGGCCGCGCACGATCTCGACGAGGCGGCTGCGGTCGGCCGGAGGCAGGAAGTGAATGCCAGCCACGCGGGACGGAAAGGCGCTGAGTTCGGCCAGCTTCGTCACCGACAGCGTCGAAGTGTTGGTGCACAGGATGGTCTTTTCGGTGATCAGTGGGGCCAGACCGCGGAAAATGGCCGCCTTGACGTCAAACTGGTCGCGCACCGAGTCGATCAGGATTTCGGCTTTCAGCAGTGGCTCATAGTCGGTGGTGGATTTGATGCGCGCCAGAGTGGCGGCTTTTTCGCTGGGGGTGATGCTCCAGCGCTGGATGCGCATGTCGAGGCTGGCCCTGATCCGTTCGATGGCCTCACGCGCCAGCGCGTCGCTCATCTCTTTGAAGATGACATCGACGCCGGCCTGGGCGATGGCCTGAATGATGCCTTGTCCTGTTTTCCCCGCGCCAATGACTCCGACAAGCGTAATCATGCGATTCCGTCCCTCGATACCGTGAATGTGTGGAAGAGCCGTGGCGGGAGCCGGTGGGCGCGCTCGCGGCCGCCGTGTCGATATTAAGAACCATCGCGGCTCCCAAGTCAACCGCCAAGCGCAGGATCGAGGAGCGGATTCAGGCGGCGGCGTCCGTTCGGGGGCGTGCTGAAAAACAGCAAATCGCGGCGTCGATTTCGCTTGCAGGCGCCGGGATGGATTGGATAACTTCGCAGGCCTTTGCGCGCCCAATGCGCGCGGGCGCTGCCATCTTGCTTCAGGGAGAGAGATTCTTCACGCATGTCACGCTACACCGGCCCACGTCTGAGAAAGGTTCGTTCGCTCGGCTCGGAACTGCCGTGCCTGACCTCCAAACGCCCCTCGGAGAAAAAGCAGGCTCCTCCGGGACAGCACGGCGCCGCCCGTATGCGCGGCAAAGCCTCGACCTATAAGGAACAGCTGCGGGAGAAGCAGAAGATTCGCTTCAACTACGGCGTCAGCGAGAAGCAGTTGCGCCGCTACTTCGCCAAGGCTTCCCGCATGCGCGGAAGCACCGGCGCAAACCTGCTGCAGATTCTTGAGCGGCGTCTGGACAACATGATGTTCCGTGCGGGCTTCTGTCCCTCGATCCGGGCCAGCCGCCAGTTCATCAACCACGGACACGTGATGGTCAATGGCCGCAAGGTGGACGTCGCCTCGTTCCTGGTCAGTCCCTCAGACACCGTGCAGCTACGCAGCAAGGCCTTGGAGAATCCCATCATTCTCGCCTCCATCGAGAAGGCCAAGAGCTCCGCGCGCCCGGCCTTCCTTGAGATCAGCGACGACCAGAAACAATTCAAGGTTCTGGCGCTGCCCAGCCGCGAGGAAGTGCCCCTTCAAGTTCAAGACATTATGGTCGTCGAGTTTTACTCGCATTGACCCTGCGCCTTGGTTCAGCCATCTGAAGCCGGCCGGTTGCCTCCACCGGCCGGCTTTTTTGTTTGGCCCGCGTTTGCGGCGCCGCTCAAGCCCTTGCCCCCGGTTGACGATATAGTCAAGAGTAAAACAGTCCCGGCCCATGCTGCCTTGGCGCCGTATCGGCGCATCGCGTGTTGGGCTTGCGTCCCGGCCCGTTATACGGGACAATACTGTTCAGTCTCGGCTCGCAGGCCGAAACCCATAGGCGGTCTGTCAAGCATGCCTGATGTCAAAGATTCCGCTGCCGCCGCCTATCTGATTCCGACCCCTTCGGGGCCGGGCCTCAAGGCGGTGGCCCTGAAGGCTGGCGAAACCACCATTGGACGCAACCCTGAGAACACCGTCCATATCGCCCGGGGCGCCGTCTCCCGCTTTCATGCGAAGATCGTCTTTGAGGAGGGCGATTACGTCCTGATCGATCTGAATTCACGCAACGGGACCTTTGTTGACGATCAGCGCGTTTCCAAGGCTCGTCTCAATGAAGGCGCCGTTGTGACGTTCGGCAATCGCTCGTTCATTTTCTCCCTGCGCGGACCCGAGCCGGCGGCTCCCACCGTCCGGACATCGCCTCCGGTGGCGCCCTCGCAGACGGTGCGTGTCCTGGATTCCGCCAGTCTGGCCGGTTCCGAGGTCCTGGCGCGCGAGGCGGCCACGGCCACCCGCGCGTTTCTCGAGCCGGGCAGCGAGGGCCAGGAGATCACTGTCCAGGAAGCGCTGCTGGCGCATAAACGGCTTTCACTGCTGTATCGGCTCAGCGAGGACCTGCGCGCGCTCAAGGACCCGGACGAGATGCTGGCCAAGGGGATCGATCTGCTGTTTACGGCCCTGCCGGCCAGCCGCGCCGTCGCCCTGCTGCGGTCCGGACCCGCGCAGGACGCGCCGATGGAGTCGCGGCTTGTCCGCCGCCGTTCGGGCGTGCCCGACGAGGAAATCCCGGTCAGTCGGACGGTGCTGGACCGCGTCATCAAGCAGCGGATGGCGGTGGTCTGCCGAGACGCCTTGGACGATTCGCGGTTCCGCAAGAGCGACTCCATCCGGATGCACAGCCTGCGCTCGATCGTCTGTGTGCCGATGCTGGCGGGAGAACGCGTGGTCGGCGCCGTGCATCTGGACACCAGCGAATCGCTGGAAGCCTTTGGGCAGAATGACCTGGATTTTGCCGCGTCCGTGGCCAATGAGCTGGCCATCTCCATCGAGAATCAACGCCTGCAACAGGAAGCGGCCCGCAACGAGCGCATGGCCGCCATCGGCCTGACCATTACCAATGTGGCTCATAACATCAAGAACATCCTCCTGATGAACAAAGGCGCGGAAGAACTGATGGATTTGAGCCTCGAACGGGTCGGCGACGAGAAGGTCCGGAAGAACTGGCGCATGGTCCGCCAATGCCTGTCCCGCATCAACGGCCTGGCGGCGGACATGCTCAGCTTCGCCAGGGTCCAGCCGTTCGAAGTTCGCACTGTGGACGTCAATGTCGTCGTCAAAAATTATCAGAACCAGCTCTGCGAGGGGCTGGCCCGCGAGGGAGTGGAACTGGTCCTCGATCTGCAGGACAATCTGCCTTCGTGCTCCATCGACGAAGCCGGACTTCAGCGAGCCCTGCTCAACCTCGTTGTCAATGCCAGCGACGCCATCAGCCGACCCGAGGGCGGCCGCGTCACCATCGCCACGCGCCTGGACGACCAGGACTGCGTCCGTATCAGTGTGGCCGACAATGGATGCGGCATTCCCGATCAGGACATGAACAAAATCTTTCAACTCTTCTACACCACGAAAAACACCCGCGGCACGGGGCTGGGACTGCCCATGGTCCAACGTTTCGTCGAGAGCATGAATGGACGCATCGCCGTCGAGTCCCGGGTGGGCGTCGGATCGGTCTTCACTTTAATTCTGCCCCGCGCCCACCCATAGCGAACCCGACGAAAAAGGCCATGGGGGATCGCGCCATCACGGAGGGGGCGCTTATCGCATGGCCTTGGGGGAGGCCGGCCGCGTGAACGCAAGAGCCTCCCGCGACCATTGGTCTGCCCGCTCCGTTTCATACTGGCGGTCAATGGCTTCCAGCATGTGGCGCAACGCGGCGGTCTTCTTCTTCCAGTCCACGCCAAACACGCGCTTGGAGATGGCTTGAGCCGGCAGCTCGCCATCCCGGCAGTCCAGCACGTCCATCCCATGGACGAGAAAATTCAGAGGAACGCGGGCGCGACGGTGCAGCCACAGGGCCAGACGGAACCAGGCCGGTCCCGCCGCCAGCGACAGACTTGCATGAAACGGCGCGCGCACGCCCGGCGCGACGGAGACCGGAATCTCAAGAATTAAAGGCGGCGCGATGCGCGCCACAGGCGACGGCAGCGAATGCATGGACAGGCGACGGCTGAGAATCGCCTCGGAGTGGCGCACGGGCCGGTAAAAGGCCTCCGGTTTGGGCAGATAGGGATGATTCGGCGCCCATGCCGCCCGGCCGGACGAATAGGAAGCCGCAGGATGATTCGCACGGCCCGGCTTCGACGCCGACCGGGCGCGCGCGGCGCGGATGATCTGCCGCGCCGCAAATCGCATGGCAAATCCCCACGGCGACGGCAGCAGGCTGGAGTCATACAGAAAGCCGGCCTCGCGCGCCTGCTCCATCAGCGCCTCGCTCATGCCATAGCCGGGAGATCGAAACCCCACCGGCGTCTGGCCCGAGACCGATGCCAGCCGCTCCTGCGACAACGCGATCTCTTCCTGAATCGCCTCCGGCGCCGACCAAGGCAGGTCCAGCCGGTGCGAATGGCTGTGATTGGCGATCTCGTGGCCGGCCGCGACGATCTCGCGCACGCGCGCCCGGCGCTGCGGCTGGTCCATGTCGCGGCCAATCACGAAAAAACTCGTTGGGATTGACAGGGCGGCGAACAATTCCAGCAGCCGGGGAATGGCCACGTCCCAGACCGCATCGCTCCCGGCAGTCTCCGGCGGTTTCGTCAGATCGCTGAAGCCATACGCGCGGCGCACCGCCCAGAGCGAATCCACATCCACCTGAATGAAGGCCGGCGCCCGCCTCATGGCTGCGCGTCCTTTCCGCCATCCCTGTCCCGGGCCTCATCCTCGCCGGTGGCATCATCCTCCAGCGACTCGTCCCCGCCGCTCAGTTTGCGCTGGAGTGTGCGGCGGCTGATTCCAAGCAGGTCCGCCGCGCGGGTCCGGTTGCCTCCCACCGCCCGCAGCGTTTCGTCAATCATCGTCTTCTCGACATCTTCGAGCTTCATCCCGACGCGCAACTGGACCACGCCGCCATCGTCGGACGCGCCGCCCAAAACCGCCGGCAGGTCTTCCACCCCGGCAATCGCCCCGGGGCGCAGGACGCACAGCCGTTCGATGACATTGCGCAACTCGCGAACGTTTCCCGGCCAGCGGTATTGCTCAATGCGTTCGAAGGCCTCGCGCGACAGGCGTGTGGGGGTCGCTCCCGAAAACTCGTTCAGAAAGGCTTGCGTCAGCAGTGGGATGTCCCCCTCCCGCTCGCGCAGCGGCGGCACACGGATGGACACGATGCACAGTCGATAGTAAAGGTCTTCGCGAAACTTGCCGCTGGCGACTTCGGCCTCCAGAGATCGGTTGGTCGCCGCAATCACGCGCGCCTCGCTGCGGAGCGTCTTTGTGCCGCCAACCCGTTGGTATTCCCGGTTTTCCAAAACGCGCAGCAGCTTGACCTGGACCGCCGGGGGCACTTCGCTGACCTCGTCGAGAAAGACCGTTCCACCGGAGGCCATCTCAAAGCGCCCGGGACGGGCGGCCTCGGCCCCCGTGTAGGCGCCGCGCTCATGGCCGAACAGCTCGCTTTCGATCAGCGATTCTGAAAGCGCCGCGCAATGCACCGCCACGAACGGCTGGCGCGCAAACGGGCTCAGATTGTGCAGGGCGCGGGCAACCAACTCCTTGCCGCTGCCGCTTTCGCCCGTGATGAGGACCGTCGCCCGCGACTGCGCGGCGCGCTTGATCTGATCGAAGACGTCGCGCATGGCCTTCGAGTCTCCGATCATGCTCTCCAGGCCGTATCGCTGGCTCAGTTCCTCGTGCAGAAACAAGTTTTCGCGGGCCAGCCGCTGCTTTTCCATTGCCCCGGCGACGCGGTGGCGCAGTTCGAACAGGTCCACCGGCTTGGTAAGGTAATCCACCGCGCCGTCACGCAGCGCCTCGACGGCGGTCGGGATACTGCCGTGGGCGGTGATGACGATCACGGCGGGCGGGGGATTGAGCGAGCGCGCCTTGCGAAGGATGTCCAAGCCGTCCACGCCGGGCATCTTGAGGTCCGTCACAACGACATCGAACCATCGGGCGGACATCAAGTCCAGCCCTGTCTGGCCCCCCAAGGCCGTGACCAGATCATAGTCACAACGGGCAAAGGCCAGCGTCAGGCTGTCCAGATTGTCCTGATTGTCATCGACCAGCAGCAAGGCTTGGCGTGGCATGGCTCGACTTTCCGGCGCGTCGCAAGCGTAACACATTGATTTCTGGACTATTATGCCCGGCCAATTCAACCGATTTGTGCGATCGCCCTGAGGGCCTCGCGCATAAGCGTCTCTCAAACTCATCCTGCCTCGATCGACGCAAAAGCCGCTGGCGACGCCCGCCAAAGGCTGTCTATCATCGTCCGTAATGACGACAATCGTTGAACAGATTCGCGCTCTGAGCCCCGGCGTGTCTCCCGCGATTGTAGATCGCGTCCTGCCGCGAATGGGGGAGCGTTATTTCGAACGCTTCACTGCGGCTGAAATCGCGCGCCATCTGCAAGGGCTCGATGGCCTGACGCCCGATCACCCGGTGGAAGTATGGGTCGATCCCCACTCGGAAGGGCGGCTGACATGCACTTTTCTGGCCTTTGACTACCCCGGCCTGTTCTCGCTGTTTACCGGCCTGCTTTCGGGCGCGGGATTCAACATTCAGTCCGGCGACATTTTTACATCGGCGCGCGAGCCCGCCTCCCTTGAAAACCATGCCCATCAAGCCCGCCAGGTCCTGGTCCGTCGTTCCATGGGACTCCCGACGGCTGTCGCGCCCGAGCGACGCCGCTATGTCATTGACCGGTTTGAGGGATTGATCGATCCGGATGTTTCGCCGGGCGATTGGGAAGGCATGGTTCGCAATCGCGTCGCCGAGATCGTGAGTCTGCTCGAACGCAAAGCCGCCGATCAGGCGCGGGATCGCGTCAACATCTGGGTCACCCAGGCTTTGGAGGCCGTCCAGGGTCAGCAGCCTCCTGCGCTGATGCCGATGGACCTCAAACTGGACAATGAAAGCGGCGCCTTCACGCGGCTGACGGTCGTCTCGCAGGACACACCCGCGTTCCTGTATGCCCTCAGCAACGCTTTGTCCCTTGGCGGCGTCTCGATTGAACGCGTCACCATTCGGACCACGGGCGGCCGCGTCGAGGACGAGATCGACTTTTCGACCCTGGGGGGCGACCGTATCACCGATCCGGACACCTTGCGCCACATCCAATGGTCCGTGCTTCTGACCAAGCAGTTCACGCACTTTTTGCCCAAAGCGCCAGACCCCTACGCCGCGCTCACGCGCTTCAACAGCCTGCTTCTCGATGTCATGAGCCTTCCCGAGCGAGGTCAGTGGATCGAGCGATTTTCCCAGGCCCGCAATCTCGATGGCCTGGCCCGCGTCCTCGGGGCCAGCGACTTTATCTGGGAGGACTTCATCCGGCTCCAACACGAGGCGCTCGCGCCCATGCTCGAGTCGCAGTCAACCCGGCTGTTTGACCGCGAGACGCTGTCGCAGCGGCTCAACGCCGCGCTGGACGCCGCCGGCAGCTTGGCCGAGAAAATCGATCGCCTCAACGCCTTCAAGGATCACGAGATATTCCTCATCGACCTGGATCACATCCTGGGGGGCAAGACCTATGATCCACGCACGCTGGCGGAAAACCTGACGCTGCTGGCCCAGCAGGTCGTCGAGGCCGCCTATCGCCTGGCTTTCGCCGCGCTCGCTGAGCGCCACGGACGCCCCCGCACTGTGGGCGGGCTCGAAGCCCGGTGCGCGGTCATGGGACTGGGCAAGATGGGCGGCGCCGCCTTGGGATACGCCTCGGACATTGAACTGATGTTCGTTTACAGCGATGTCGGACAGACCGACGGGCCGCAACCCATCGAAAACACGCTGTTCTTCGAGTATCTGGTCCAGGAGTTCCGCAATTGCATCCGAGCCAAACGCGAAGGCATCTTCGAACTGGATTTCCAGTTGCGGCCCTATGGCGGCGACGGACCGCTGGCCTGCAGTCTGGAGGCTTTCTGCCGGTATTTCGGGCCCGGCGGCCCGGCCCATTCCTACGAACGGCTGGCGCTGGTCCGCATGAGAGCGGTGGCCGGCGATCCGGACCTCGGGGCGCAGGTCGAGCGGCTCCGCGATGAATTCGTCTATGCGACCCGCAATATCGACATTCTCCAGCTGCGCGATCTGCGCAACCGCCAGTATGAGGAGAAAACCGCCGGACGGCCCAATGCCAAGTTCTCTCCGGGCGCCCTGGTGGACTTGGAATACGACGTCCAGATTCTCCAAGTCATGTATGCCCACCGCGTGCCCGGACTGAAGACGCCCTACATCCACAAGGCCCTCGAAGCGCTGCTGGCGGCCGGCATGCTCAGTGAACTGGAAAAGGAACGGCTCGTCAACGCCTACTACTTTCTCCGCCAGCTTATTAATGGCCTGCGGATGCTGCGCGGCAACGCCCGCGATCTGTTTCTGCCCCCGCCCGACACGCCGGAGTTCTATCATCTGGCGAGGCGCATGGGCTATGAACGCCGCGGCGACCTCAACCGCTCGCGCCAGCTATACCTGGACTTCGAGACGCACACAGCCGCCGTGCGCGCCTTCGTCGAACGCCACTTCGGCCGCGATTCGCTGCCCGGGCCGGTCATGGGCAACGCCGCCGATCTGGTCCTGTCGGACCGCGCCCCCCAGCCGCTGGTCGAGCGCATCCTCGAAGCCATCGGTCTTCAGGATGTCACCCGCGCCTTGCGCAATCTGCGCGGTCTCGCCGGCGAAGGCCGCCGGCGCGATCGCTTCGCCATGCTGGCTGTTCTGGCGTGCGACATGCTCAAGACCAAGGCCGACCCCGACATGGCCCTGAACAACTGGGAGCGGTTCGTCGCCGCCCTGCCCGATCCGGTTCAGCACTTCGAGACGTTGTTGTCGCAGCCCCGGCGGCTGGACATTCTATTGACGATCTTCGCCACCAGCCAGTTCCTGTCCGACGCGCTGGTCATTGATCCCGACTTCTTCGATTGGGCCACATCGCCCGAAAACATTCATCGTCCGCTGCAACGCGCCAAGGTCGAGGAGGACCTGCGCGCGCTGTCCCGAGCGGCGGCGGGCGCCGAGGCCTGGCGGCGGGCCATCCGCCGGTATCGGCGCCGCGAGATTCTGCGCATCGGCGCGCGCGACATCTGCTTCGGCGCGCCGATTCCGCAGATTATCCGAGATCTGTCAACCTTGGCCGAAGGCATGATCCAAGTGGCGTTCGAGCGGTTTTGGGAGGAGTCGGGCGCCGGCGCCGCCGGTCTGTCCGGGCGCATGTGCATTCTGGCCTTCGGGAAACTGGGGGCGGGCGAACTGAACTACAGTTCGGACATTGACCTGTTGGGCGTCTATGACGGCGACGCGGCTCCCGAATTTGCCGACGCCATGGAGCGCGTGCGGGAGGACCTGTCGGTCCATACCGACGAGGGATACGCCTATCGCGTGGACTTGCGGCTGCGGCCCTATGGGCGCTCGGGGCCGCTGGTCCCCTCGGTGGCGTCCGCCACGGACTACTATCAGACGCGCGCGTCGCTGTGGGAGGCGCAGGCGCTGCTGAAACTGCGTCCGGTGGCTGGGGCGATGGAGATCGGCGAAGAGATGCTGCGGCGGTTGCGGCCCGTGCTATGCCAGGCGCGCGATCCGAAAAAAATTGTCCAGTCCATCGAATCGATGCGGGTCGGCGCCATTGCCAAGTCGGGCGGCGCCGCGCGCCCCCTTCTGCGCGCATTGTCGCCGTCAGCCCCCACCGAAGCGCATAATGTGAAGGAAGGCCGAGGTGGCATTCGCGACATTGAGTTCCTTGTCCAAGGGCTGCAACTGATGGGGGCGTCGCGCGATGAGCGCCTTATCGAAAGCTCGACGCTGGGCGCATTGAAGGTCCTCGAAACCACCGGAGCGCTGCCGACCCAGACGGCCCGCCAGCTGCGCGAATACTATATCTTTCTGCGCCGGGCCGAACACTATCTTCAGATCATGGAGGACCGGCAGACCCACGCCCTGCCCACGAATCCGACCGAACTGCGCGCCTTTGCCCGGCGCATCCTGGCGGGCAAGGCCAGCGAAGAGATTTTTCTGACCTGTTTGGGCGAGTGCCGCCGGCGCGTCCATGCGCTCTATCGCGACTGGCTGGTGGCCCGGTCAGAAGGTCGTTAAAAAGGTGACCCTCGCGATCGCTATCCACATCTTGGTACCCGGGAGGAAGGCAAGATATTCGAGACCGTCTTTGTTGTTGCGCCCCGCACGGAAGGAAGAGGTCTCGTTTTGGTGGATGCGCTCAGCGAGGGTCAGGTTCTCAGCGTCACTCTCAAAGGGAGGGATTTGAGATGAGACGGCTGAGACTCTTCACACCCCTTAACTCTGTCGCTCGGTTCGCTCGCTCTCCTTGTTCCAGCCCTTGGAGTCTCTGCTCTTGGACTTCACGGTATCATTATATGGCGCACCGCTTTTTCTGTCACACCCCGTGATCTTTTTTTTCACTCTCACAACAGGCCCGCAAGCAACGGCTGATACTGAGGCCGGCGCAACTTTTCCAGAGCCTTTTTCTCAACCCGTCGGACGCCCTCCTGGCTAAGACCGACGTGGTGGCTGGTATGCCGCAGGCTCAGCGCCTTGGCGCCTTGAAATCCAAACCGCAGCGAAAGCACCCGTTGCTCGCGCTCGCTCAGCCCCTTGACAGCCCCGCGCACCCGCGTGCGCATCTGATCGTCCATCGCCCGCTCGGCCGGGCTGGCGACACCCTGTTGTGGCAGCATCTCCTCGAGCGTGGGTGAATCCTCGTCGCGTGCGCTGTCCAGCGACAGGGCCGGCTCGTTCCATTGGGCCAGTTGTTCCACCCGTTCGGCCGGCAGATCAACGATCCGGCCGATCTCGTCAGCGCTGGGCTCACGGCCCTCGCGCTTGGCGAACGATTTGGCCGCCTCGGTGATCTTACCGATCATCCGCGACTTGCGGATCGGCAGCCGAATCAGCCGGCTCTGCTTGCACAGAGCCTGTTGGATCGCCTGTTTGATCCAGAACGCCGCATACGTCGAGAAACGGAATCCCTTGTTCGGGTCAAACTTGTCCACCACCTCCAACAACCCCATGTTCCCTTCCTGAATCAGGTCCGGCAGGGCCACTCCCTGGCGCTGATACCGCAAAGCCATCTTGACGACGAAACGCAGGTTGCAACGGACGATCTGCTCGCGGGCATTCTGATCGCCCCGGGCAAGGCGCTTGAAAAGGTCCTGTTCTTCCTCGCGTGTCAATACCGGAAACTTGCTCACCTCTCTGAGGTAGAGGTCAAGGCCGTCTTCTACAGATATCATGGCTCGCCATCCTTCACTTCGGATACCTGCTTTTTCCACGAGCAAGTCTCACGCCCGGAAAGATTTCGACATCTATCGAATCTTTCGGAATCTAAATCTAATATAAACAGTATTATATGCAGAAATCTGATGGCGATTGAAGATTGAAATACGGGAAACGGACTACCCAGGATATTGCACAGTGTGCATGAAAGCGCACATATCCCGTGCCGCGGTGTTGCGATTGTAATATGCGTAGAGACATCTTCCAGATTTTATCCGAGAGCCACGATTGGGCTGGCGTTGGACGCCGCAGGTTTGTTTTCATGTCAGCGCGCTTTGACGGAGGCGGCGCAGATCATGTCCTCTCTGCTGATCATTCGCGGGCCGCAGATCGGTTCGCGGTTCGCCTTGGGCGAGCGGGCCACGCTGGGGCGGGGCGAGGAGTGCGATGTCCTGCTGGCGGATCCGAACGCCTCGCGGCTGCATGCGGTCATCGAGAAGAACCGGCTGGCCTACACGCTGCGCGATTGTGACAGCGCCAACGGCGTCTTCGTCAATGGCCAGCGCGTCACCGAGCGCCTGTTGCGCCGCAATGATCTGATTGTGATTGGACAGACCCATCTGCTGTTCGACGCAGAGCCGGACCTCGAGAACGCGCTGTATGGCGGAAAGACCGTCGCGCTGGGCGTTTCTCACGGCGAGACGATGCGCGTTCATTCCGCGCTGCCCGATCCATCCGGACCGGGGGAATCCGCGCGGGCGGAAATCGGTATGATCACGCAACTGGGTCGCCTGTTCGACGCCCCTCACGCCTCGCTGCCGGAGTTGCTGCAACAGACCATCGCGCGGCTGGTCGAGATGTTTGGCGCCGAACGGGGGGCCATCTTTCTGTGGGACGCGCTGAGCGAACGCCTCGAACCGGCTGTCGCCGTCTGCCCCGGGCCCGAGATGAGCGCGGATCAATCGCTGCTGATGCAGGTCTTTCGCGAGCGACAGGCCCTGCTGGCCTGCGATGTGGCGCCGGATTTGTCCGCCTTGCAGGAAAGCGCCACCGCGCCGCCGCCCCCGCTCATCGGCTCGCTGATGTGCGCGCCGCTGATATGTGACGGGCAGGCCGCCGGCGTCCTGTGGGTGGACCATGCCGGGCGCGACCGCTTCAGCCTTCAGGACGTTTCGCTGCTGCAGGCCGTCGGCAAACTGCTTGCCGGCCCGGTCGAAGCCGCGCGCCTGCGCGAGCGGCTGGGACTGCTGAGCCGGGGAGCGGGCGCCCCCGCGCCCATCATCGGGCAGAGCGCGGCTCTGCTGGAACTGCTGGAGCAGGCCCGGCGCGCCGCACGACATGACGTCACGGTTCTGATCGAGGGCGAAACCGGCACAGGCAAGGAGCTGATCGCGCGCGAGATTCACCGTCAGTCGCGCCGCGGCGCGGGCCCGTTCGTGGCCGTCAACTGCGGCGCGGTGCCCGCCGAGTTGTTCGAAAGCGAGTTCTTCGGGCATGAAAAGGGGGCCTTTACCGGCGCCGTCAGCCTGACGCCCGGCAAGATCGAAGTCGCCCATGGCGGAACGCTGTTTCTGGACGAGATCGGCGAACTGAGCCTGGCCCACCAACCCAAACTGCTGCGGTTTCTTCAGGACCACACGCTGTATCGCGTCGGCGGACGCAAACCCATCCGCGTCAACGTCCGCCTGATTGCCGCCACGCACAACGATCTGGAGGAGCGCGCGCGCCAGCAGCTGTTCCGGCACGATCTGTTCTTCCGCCTGAACGTTGTCCGGCTGCGCGTGCCGCCATTGCGCGAACGGCGCGACGACATCCGGCGGCTGGCCGAACACTTCATGCGCGTCTGCGCGGCGGCGGTCGGCAAGCCGATCCTGGGGATCACCGACGACGCCATGATCGCCCTCGAACGCCATTCGTGGCCCGGCAATATCCGAGAGCTCCAGAACACGATCGAGCGGGCGGTCATTCTTGGTCCTTCCAATGTGATTGACCGCTCATGCCTTTCATTGGGATTGTCCGGCTAACCGACTCCAACCCGCGTGCCCACCGAGACCCACAACCCTGCGCCCACCGAGGCCCACAGCCCGGCGTCCGGCGGGACGGCGGCGATTCGCCCCCTGGCGGATGTGGAACGCGACCACATCCTGAACGCCATGCGCGCCTGTGGCGGAAATCAGATTCAGGCCGCCGCCGCGCTGGGCATCCATCGCAATACGCTGCGCAAAAAACTGGTCGAATACGGCGTGAAATAGCCGCGCAAAATCCGGCAAGTTTTCCTTCTTGCCTCCGACTCCGGGTTGTGCGAGCCTCTTCACAGTCCTGTCGGCAGGAGGCCTTTGACAGGGCGCCGGGAGCGCAATTCGTGGAGGGCCACATGGGTGGGGCGACGGACGACGTCGGACGCAATCCGAAGGGACCTTGGGCGCGGAAGCGTCGCCATCGCGTGCGGCGGGTGGTGATGACGCGCGTGGTGGCGCTGATGGCGATGGGGACGGTTGTCTGCGCCCAGCCGGTCGGCGGCCCCGCGTCGGGAGGGCAGAGATACGCGTTGATCGTCGGCATTAACGCTTACATTAACTTTTCCGACAAGATGCAGTTAAATGGTTGCGAGAACGATGCGAGATACATCAAGCAGGAACTGACGTCCCGCTATGGCTTCCCCGATTCCAACGTCCGCGTGCTGCTGAGCCGTCAGGCCACATGCCGCGGCATTCAACAGGGACTGGACTGGCTCGAATCGTCCTCGCGCGATGGCGATGTGTGCGTGTTCTACTACTCGGGCCATGGCACTCAGGTGGCCGATCAAAACGGCGACGAACAGGGCGAGGACGGACTTGACGAGGTGCTGTGCCCGACCGACTTCAAGTTTACCAGCCGAACCGCCGGTGAAAACTATATCAGCGATGACGAGCTGAACGCCCGCGCCCGACGGCTCGATGGCCGGCAGTTTGTCGTGGTGCTGGATTGTTGTCATTCCGGGACGGGCCTGCGTTCCCTGATCCGCCCCAGCGGGGGCAAATACCTTTATTACGAAGGACGCGCCGAAGGCGCGCCAGCCACCGGAGGCGCCCGTTCCATGGATGGTGGCGGCCCGTTGGGCGGTTTTTTTGAGACCGCCCTCGGAACCGGCGATGCCGGCGGAAGGACGCGCGCGCTGGGGCGCGGCAACGAGGAATCACGGGGTTTCGAAGGGCTGCGCGCGGTTTCCAGGCAAGGCTCCGGCGCCCGCGGCGCCGCGCTGATTGCCGCCGCCCGCTCGGACGAACTGGCCGCAGAGTCCGAGCCGGTTGTCGTTGACGGCCAGGAACGCGTCCACGGCTGTCTGACGTTGAAACTTGTGCCCGCTCTGAGAGGCGAAGCCGACGCCAACCGCGATCGCACCATCACGTTCGCCGAACTCCATGACTACATGGGCACGCAGCCGCTGGTCACTGCGCGGGGCGTTCAGCATCCGCAGATCGAAGTGGACGAAGCGATTAAGAACCGTGGAGTTTTCGACACGCGCCAGATTGTCGTGGAGGCGCCGGGCAGCGGATGGGTGGCCGGACCGCCCGTTGCCGACGGCGCAACCCAGCCGCCTCCCCCTTACGGAACGCCCCCGCCGCCGCCCTACGACGACGACACGGGCACCACTCCCGGCATTCAGCCCCTGCGTGTGGCTCTGGCGCTGACCACCGATTTTACCCCGGCGACGCCGGGGTTTGATGGTCAGGCGGCCGCGGCGCTGCGCAACGAAATCCACCGATCGCTCGCCGGTGAACCGCAGTTATTCCAGATCGTGACCGCGCAGACGCCCTACGAGGCGCTGGTCGCCTGCGGCGCGCAGGCAGGCGCGGGGGGACGGGAGTTCGAGATCGGTATTGTCGATGGCGCGGCGCAGCTACAACGCCGTGAACGCGGACCGAATCCGTCGGTCCTGGCCGACATTGCCCGCCAGGAGTTGCGCCGGATATACACCGTCCGCAACCTCCTGCGCATCCGGCAGCCGCCGGCGTCGCCCTATAGAATTGGACTGCAACTGGCGCAGGGGCAGAGCCGGCTGCGGACGGGCGACAAGGTCGTGTTCGTCTGCCGTCCCAATCGCGAGGGATATCTGACGATGCTGAACGTCAATCCCGCCGGCCAGACTGCGCTGCTGTATCCGAACCGCTGGTCGGGGGGCGAACGGGGCTGGCGCGTCGATGGCGGGCAGACCATTCAGATTCCCTCCAGCGCGATGGGATTCGAAATCGAGGTCGAACCGCCGGTGGGGAGCGAGTTTGTCGTGGCATTCCTGACGCCCGCGCCCATGAACCTCAGCGAACTGGGCCTCAATCCCAATGGAGGCCCCGATGGCGGATTCTCGACCAGCAGAGATGCAGACAGCGTCGCGCGAAGCGTCATCGGCGGTTTGACGCGAAGTCTCGATGGCGGTTTGACGCGAAGTCTCGATGCGGCGCGGGAAGAGCGCGCTCTCAAGACCAGGCAGAAAATCGCCGTCGAGGGCGGCGCGGTTGGCGGAGGCTCTGAGGGGGGGGGGGGGGGGCTGGTGGATGGATCCTACTCGACGAGCGCCGCCAGCGATTGGGCCGTGGCGACGTTGTCTTTCACGACGGTCAACAACTGAGGGACGGACGCGCCGCAAAAAAACAGGGCAAGTCCGCAGCGGATCGGACGACAACCCTCATGACCGGACGGCTGGAAAGCCGGCCACGGGACCAGATGAAACAAAGCGAAGCACAGGATTCATAGACACACACATCACAACTGCGGAGGTGAAAACATGCGTCACAAACTCGTTGCCGGGCTGCTGTCCGCCTGCATGGGGGCCGTCATCCTGACCGGATGCGCGCCGCGCGTCGGGCTATTGTATGCCTTTGACCTGCGGACGCCCGAAGGGTATCTGCCTCATCCCAACATGGGTTTCCGCTCGGGCGATCGCTTTCGAATGCGCATCGTGCCCGACCAGCACTGCTTCATCTACGTGCTGCATGAGGGGACCGATGGAACGTATTCGATGCTTTTTCCGCTGGGGATCGTCGAAGGGGGGAAGAATCACGTCCTGGCCGGACAGACCATTCAGATTCCCCCCACCGGCAATCTGGCCATTGACGAGAAGGCCGGCATCGAAACGCTGTATGTGATGGCTTCGCTGGCGCCGATTCCGGAACTTGAACGGCTCCGGGGGCGTGAAACGCCTGTGGCGCCGGATGAGTTCAAACTCGCCCTGAAGAATATCGACATCGCCTACAAAATCAGCGGGGCGAGCAAGAGCACGCGCATGGACCAGTTCACCCATGAGGTTGTCAAGGGTTCCACCATCCTCAAGGTTGATCTGAAGATCACCCACATCTGATCGAAAGGACACGAAGATGAGAATCTGGATCGCAGGTTTGATGACGCTTTCGCTGGTTGCCGGGATGGTTTCGTGCGCCCCGGCGGAACAGACCCGGCCGCTGGCCGTCACAAAGGCTGCCCCCACCGGTGGCGCGATGGCGGCCCCAGCGGCGACGCCGTCGGCCCGTAACATCTACTACGAGCCGCCCACGCCGGTCGCTCCGGTCGTGGTTCCTCCGGCGCCCGGTCCGGCGCCGGTGGCGCCGCCGCCTCCCGCGGCCTCGCCTGTCGCCATCCGTTTCTGGGTGGAACTGCATCCGCGGGGCGGGCAGCGCAACATCAACTATGAACCCGCCCAGAGCGGCCCGATCACGGTCAGCGCCGATCATGAGTTCCACTCAGGCGACCGCATGCGCTTCCGCGTGGCCGCCAATCAGGACTGCTACGTCTATGTCGCCTATGAGGGTTCGATGGGCGACCGCAGCCTGCTGTTCCCGTCGTTCCAGGCCGGCATGGACAACGAAGTGGCCCGCCACGTGGACAAAGTCATGCCCACCACCGACGGTCTCTTTACCCTGGACAATAATCCGGGCAACGAACATGTCGTCATCGTCGACAGCCC
>Ga0101944_10003897_pt1 | contig 19665 bp, 12 predicted proteins | sample DewCreD2012metaG_FD_75245 | JGI IMG/M metagenome (GOLD analysis project Ga0101944, IMG submission 75245) | Hot spring sediment bacterial and archeal communities from British Columbia, Canada, to study Microbial Dark Matter (Phase II) - Dewar... ... | reverse complement strand
GCTGCGGATGGGATGGCGGGGAGTCAGGTGCGGGGGAGGCCGGTTGTTCGCTCATGGGAGGAATGATTCCGCAACGGGTCCGCGCCGTCAAGGCGGGATACCGCCCCCGCGCCGCCCGGCATCATTCCGCCCGGTGGACGCGCCGCGCATAGGCGCCGGGCGTGCATCCCATCCGGCGGCGGAAAAGGCAGGTCAGGTGCTGAGCGTTCGAGAAACCGCACATCGGCGCAATCTGCTTGAGCGTCAAATGCTCCGCGCGCAACAGCCAGCAGGCCTGCTGGATGCGCACGTCGATGAGATCTTCCAGCGGCGCCTTGCCGAAGAGTTCGGTATAGAGGTGCGAAAACCGCGAGGCACTGAGGTGCGCGGCGCGGGCCATCTCGTTCACGGTCCAAGTCCGCTGGAAGTCCTGATGGAGCCGCGCGCGGATCCCGCGAATGCGCTGCGCCATCTCCGCCTGCCTCGGCGTGACGGATGCATCCCGCGCGGCATCCGACGCCCGGCCGACGGCCAACAGCAACTGGGCGATCAGCAGCGCGCAGTGCTCCTGCCAGAACTTTTCGCGCCGGGACGACTCCTGGACCAGCGATCGGATCAGCGCCGTGAAGGGCTGCGGCGAGGCGGGCACGAACGCGCGGTTCAGGACGGCGCCGCAGCGTTTGCTCCATGCGCCCGCGTCCGCTCCGGCGAAATGGAGGTAATCGATCCGATAACCCTGCTCGCCGCCGCGATAGCGCTGCGGGCGTCCCGGTTCGTAAAGCACGCAGGCGCCGGCGGCGAGCGTCCGGTCGCCGGACGGTTCGCACATGACGATGGGCGTGCGAAAGTGAACGAACAGCCAGTCGCCCGTGCCGATGGGACGGTCGATGCGGTGCCCGGGCGCGCGATGCCGCTCGACGCCGATGCAGACCACCTCGAGCCGAGGAACCCCCTGTGCCATGCGCGTAGGAGTACCCGGCGCCGGACGTTTGGCAAGCATCTACAGGCCTGCAGGCAGCACGCCTGGCGGCCGGAGGGAGGCGACCGCACCATGCCAGGCCTGTACCCGACATCCCCCTTCACCGGACGCGCCGGACGATCTGACGCCGGTACTCCCCCGGCGTCCGGCCGACCATGCGTTTGAAGACGACGCTCAGGTATTCGGGGTGAACGAAGCCTGCCAGCCGCGCGATGGCTTCGAGCGGGAGTTCCGTCTCGGCCAGCAGTTGCTTCACGCGCTTCAGCTGGGCCAGGCGGATCTCGACCTGCGGAGAGCGGCCCAGGTACTTGCGGAAGCGGCGTTCCAGCAGGCTGCGCGAAACGGCGACGCGGTCCGCGACTTCGGCCACCGTGACGCCGCTGCAGGCGCGCTCGCGGATGAAGCGCAGGGCGCCGGCCATGTCCGCATCGTCGATGCAGAGCACATCGGTCGATTGGCGGGTCACCACGCCCAGCGGCGGAATCGTGCGCTCCACGCCAGCCACGCGTTCGCCGCGCATCCGCCGGTCCAGCAGCTCGGCCGCCTCGAAACCGATGCGCCTGGGATTCGGCTCCACGCTCGAAAGCGGCGGATCGCACAGTTCGCAAAGCACCTGTTCGTTGTCGACCCCCAGGACCGCGACGTCCTCGGGAACCGCCACGCCCAGGTTGCGGCAGGCGTTGAGCACCTGCTGGCCGCGGACGTCGTTGCAGGCCATCACCCCGAGCGGTCGGGGCAGGGCGCGCAGCCAGTCCCGGATCCGGCGCTGGTCCCGGTCCCAGTCGGGCGCGTGGTGGGCCAGCCAGGGCGATTCGTAGACGGACACCTCGGAACCGGTCGCCGGCACGGCGGCGCGGAACCCCGCGCAGCGTTCGCGCGACCACGTCTCGCCGCTGAATCCGCAGAACGCCAGGTTCCGAAAGCCGCGTTCCAGGAGATGCTCCGCGCCCAAGCGGCCGATCGCCTGCATGTCCGACCAGATGCGCGGAACGCCCAACCCGGCATACAGATCGTTGAGGTCGACCGCCGGAAGCCGCCGCCGCGCGAAGGCGCGGGCCAGCGCCGGCGTTGTGGATCGGCAGATGATCCCGTCCCAGCGGAGCTTGAGCAGCCACGGCGGCGGAGGCGCGCGAAGTTCGCGTTGCTCGAGGAAGATCGACCAGGGCCGGTGCGCGCGCGTGTACTCGACGATCCCCTCCAAAATGCGGCGGCCATAGATCGTGGACATCTCCACGATCAGCGCCACGCGCGGACGCTCGGCCATGCATCGCTCCTTCGTCGGGAACCTTGCCCCGGATTCTGCCGGGCATGCGGGCGGGAATCCGGGTTCAGCCACAGCGGGCTCCACGATCGCCCACCCCGCCTGCTTTTCGGTCTCCCAGCTCGCCACCCGGCAGTTCCAGTCGGGGTTCTCCTCCCGCAGACGCGCGACCCCAGACGCGTGCCTCCCTCAATCGCAGCGACGAAGAGGCATCGGTCGTTCCGTTCTCCGATTCCTCTGCGCGCCCGCCGGCGGCCCTCCGGCTCGGGCGCATCCGCGCTGAACTCGGGATCGCCGAACGGCAGCAGCCGTCACGTCGCGCCGAAGAAGACGATCTTCGCCCACTCCGCGTCGTCGGGCTTGCCGCGCCAGCCCATGTGCTTGGCGAAGGTCGCCTCGATCCGCGCGCGGCCATCGGCCAGACGGACCGTCCCGGTGCCGGGCGAGGTCCAGACCGCGGCGTCCGTTTTCCGTTCCGTGACATAGGTGTACGTGCCCGGCATCGTGGCGAAGACCACGACCGCGCCGCGGCCGGTGCGCGGGTCGATCTTCTCGTGGATCTCCGGACAGCCGCCGATCGTTCCGCGGCGCACGGGCGGGGCGGCGGCGATGTCCTCGCGGACCTGCTTGTACAACCCCAGCAGCTCGCCGAAACGCTTCACGCCGTCCTCGCCGATCCCCGGCAGGTCGCCCCAGATGCCGTTCTGCCCCAAGATCAGCGACGCGACGCAGTTCACCTGGTTGCTGGCGCCGTCGTCGGGCAGGTAGTGCGTCAGGAAGAGATTCATCGGGATCCACTTGTCGTACGTCAGCGGCTGCCGGCAGACCCACGTGCGTGCGGGGCCCGGGTGAAAGAAGAGGTTCGGGTTGCCCTGCGGCCAGTACGGTTGCGGGATGTTGTAGTTCCAGCAATACGGGCCGTTGTTGATCAGGAAGAATTTCCCCGCCGAAAGGAAGGCCAGGCCCACGGCGCGTCCGCTCTCGGTCACGTCGAAATCCACGATCGCCTCGGGACAGGCCTCGGCGACCTTTTCCACGATCCGCGTCATGTAGAGCGGCAACAGAAACGCATAGCGGTCGCCCCGCTCCTTTTCGCTGTGGGCCGCAGTGCCGTGCAGGTGATTCGGATCGGTGCAGCCGTACTGCCCGATCGCATCCCATTTGAAGTAGGTCACGCCCAGTTCGCGGTTCAGCCGGATCAGTTCCTTCGCGAAGGCTTCCCAGTAGCGGCTCACCAGGCACATCCGGTATGCCGGTTCGGTCTCCCAGATGACCTGCGGGTCCCAGACTTTGCCGTTCGAGGCGCACCGGCAATCCAGGTGTTCCTTCAGGATCGCGCTCTCCACCGCCGCAGAGTTGTCGAACCAGAGGCCCAGTTTCATGCCGTGGCTCTCGAGGCGCCGCCGCACGGTCTGCAGCGCGTCCGGGAAGCGCTCCAGGTTCGGGCACCAGTCGCCGGTGCGCTTGAACCATCCCGCGTCGATCACGAAGACCTCGATGCCCATGCGGTGCGCGACGTCGATCTCGCGGAGCATGCGCTCCTGGTGCATCTCGTCCAAATAGGGCTTGTCGTGCCAGTGCCTGCGCCGCTCCTGGTGGTTCCACGTGTTGTAGAAGAGGTACGGCCTGCGGCTCGCGGAACGAAGGGCTTGGCGCGAGAGGAGGAACTGCCGCAGCGCGGTGGCCAGGTCCTCTTTGGTTCCGTTCACCGCGCCGAGCAGGAACCAGACGCTGCGGAAGCCGTCGGCCGGCTCGCCGGCGACGTAATTCCCCTTCACGGCGTTCAACGAGACGTTCCGGTCGGGATCGAACGCGAAGTCCAGGAAGGCGTCGGGATACGTCGAGCCGTGCTCGTAGGCCAGCAGCACCGACTGCCCGGGGCGCTCGCCGACCACGATGGGCCCCATGCGTTTCTCGCCGTGCATGAAATCGCGCTCTTCGACAGCCACTTCGTCGACTTCGTAGCTGTGGTGGAACTCGATCCATTCGCTGAGCCGCACCTCCGTGACGCGTTCGCAGCCGGCCATCGCGAGCCGCGCATAGCGTATCGCCTCCAGGCCGTCCGCCCGGGTAAGCGCGCCCGTGCCGGAGAGTTCGTAGCGGAAACGCAGGATCGGCGAATCGTCGGCGATGCGCGCCACCAGCGTCAACGTCAGCCCCGGCGCGATCGTCGCGGCGTGGCGGGACTCCACGGCTCCCTGGGCCAGCCGCTCGCGGCCCGCGGCCCGCCACTCCAGGCCCGTCTCGCGGGTGCGTTTCCCGTCGACGGAAAAAGCGGGCCAGCCCAGCAAGACCGGCGGCAGGCCGGCGCTCTCGTATCCCAGTGCGTCCCGTCCGACGGTCAACGAAACGGGCAGGTCGGGCATTTTCGGCTCCTGGTCGGGGTGCGCGGCAAGCGCTTCGCCGAAAGGCATCATGCCGCGGATCGTGGCGGGTGTCGAGGAGAAGGCGGACGGATCCCCGCATTGACGCCTCGCCCGGCTTCATTAGGATGCACGCGCCTTGCAGCGGTCGTTTGGCGGGGCGCCCGAGGAACGCGCCGCCGCCTTCGGGGTTCCCGCGCCGGTCTCGGGGGTGGCCGGTGCCCGAACGTCGAGGATCCAGCCATGGCCGGGATCGTGCCGTTTCGCGCGCTGCGTTACGACCTCCGGAAGGCCCGGGCCCCGCTGGGCGACCTGGTGGCGCCGCCGTACGACGAGATCTCGGTCGACGATCAGGAAGCGCTCCATCGGAGAAATCCGCACAACGTCGTGCGCCTGATTCTCGGCCGGGAGTCGGACGGCGACGGCCCCGCGGACAATCGGTACACGCGTTCGGCGCGCCTGTTGAAGGAATGGATCGACAGCGGCATCCTGCGGGAGGACGCAGCGCTCGCGTACTACGTCTACGAACAGGTCTTCGAACGGAAGCGCGGGCGTCCCGCGCGAACGCACGCATTCGCGCGGCGCGGCGTGCTGGCCGCGATGAAGCTGGAACCCTTCGGCACCGGCTCGGTCTACCCGCACGAGGAAACGTTCCCGCCGCGCAAGGCGGACCGGCTGCAGCTCATCCGGGCCTGCCGCGCGAACCTTTCGCCCGTCTTCGGGCTCGTACCCGACGAAGGACCGATTTCCAAGTACCTGGCGCTGGCCGCCACCCAACGGCCTCCGGATGCGGAAGTCCGCGAGGAAAACGGCGTGCTGAACCGGGTATGGGCGGTCAACGACCCGTCGTTCATCCGCGGTCTCACCGACGCGATGGCGCCCCGGAACGTGATCGTCGCCGACGGCCACCACCGCTACGAGACGGCGTGCGCCTACCGGAAGGAACGCCGCGACCAGGCGACCTCGCAAAGCCCGCAGCCGTTCGACTACGTGCTGACGATGTGCGTGCCGATGAACGACCCCGGGCTGCTGGTCCTGCCGACGCATCGGCTGGTGCAACCCGAGCCGGAGTTCGATCTCGAGGGCTTCCTGCAGTCGGTCGCGCCGTTCTTCGACCGGCAACCGGCCGAGGAGGCGGAACTCCACGCGTTATCCGAATCGCACGAAGGTCCGGTCGCCTTCGGCCTGGTCAGCCACGCCGGCCATCCCCTGAAACTGACGGCCCGCCCGGCGGTGGAGGAGGCGATGCGATGCGCCGCGCCGCAAAAGAGCGCGGCGTGGCGCGGACTCGACGCGGCGATCCTTCAGGAACTGCTGCTCAGGAAGATGCTCGTCCAGGAGCAGCATCCGCCCATGACGCATCGCGGACTCTGCTTCACCCACGATGTCGAGGACGTTCTGGCGGTGGTCCGCCGGGGTGCGTGTCGGTTCGGTTTCGTCATGCGCCCCACGACGCTGGAACAGGTGCGCCGCGTGGCCGAGCAGGGCGAATGCCTGCCGCAGAAAGCGACCTGTTTCATGCCCGCCCTGCTCTCGGGCCTGGTGATGCGGCGGCTCTGACAGGCCGGAAGCGATGCGCCATCCGGCACCTTCGCAGGCGCGGATCGAGTCGCTGCCGGCCGGGTTCCTATAGAAAACCGCCGGACGCGGCTGGAACCGGGCCTTGCGTCCGCCCGGCGGGGTTTCAAGCGCATCCCGGCCGCCTGCGCTCCGCGTTGCGCGCGGGTGGCGCGCTCGACGAAAGCGGGTAGGATGCCGCCCATCCATGCGCACCTTTCTCGGCTGGCGACACCCCCTCCGATCCCTCGCCGAGGCCCTCCTGGCCCGCGGCGCCGGCCCGTGGCTCGATCTCCACGAACTCGCCGTGGTCGTTCCCAGCGCGCGCGCCGGACGCCGGCTCCTGGAGCTGCTGACCCTCGCCGCCGCCCAACGGGGCCTGGCCCTCAGCCCCCCGCGCATCGTCACGTCCGGCCGCGCGCCGGAGTTGTTCCGCCTCGAGACCGCCAGGACGCCCGGCGNCTTCACGCGGACGCTCGCCTGGGTCGAAGCCCTCGCGCGAACGCAACCCGCGGCGACGGCCGCCGCCGACCGATCGCCCTCTCCGCGGCAAACCCCGACCGCCGCTTTCGCCGACCGCCTCGATCTGGCCGGCGCGATGGACGAATGTCTCTCGGCCCTGGCCGCCGCCGGACAGGACCCTTCGCGCGCGAAGGACCGGCTGGCGGACGCCGCCGTTTCCTGCGACCTGGGCTTCTGGGACGCCTTTGCCGGGGCGTACGCGGCCTACCGCGAAATCCTCGGCGCGTGGGGCTGCGAGGAACCGCACTCCGCCCGCCGGCTCGCCCTCGAAAAAGGAACGCTCTCCTGCCCCGGCCCGGTCATCCTGGCCGGCGTCATCGAGATGCCGTGGGCGCTTCGCGAGATGGTGCGCCGTTTCCGGGAGCGGATCGACGTCTTCGTCTTCGCTCCGCCCGAACGCCAGGACGACTTCGACGAACTCGGCGGCCTGATCCCGCGCCGGTGGGAGCGGACGCCGGCCATCCCCGACGAGGCCGTCGAATTCGTCGAGGGGCCCGACGAGCAGGCCGAGGCGGTCGTGCGGATGCTGCACGGCGACCGGGGCCGCTACGCCGCGGACGAGCTGGTGATCGGCGTTCCCGACGAGGACGTCGCGGCGCTGGTCGAACGGCGCCTTCGACGCGCCGGCGTCCCCACACGCACGCCGGCCGGCCGGACGCTGGGCCGCGGCACCGTCTGCAGACTGCTCGCGCTGGTCGCCGAGTACCTGGGCGAACGCCGTTTCGCCCGACTGGCCGCGCTGGCGCGACACACGGACCTGGCCGGCCACCTGCAGACGCTAGGCCTCCGGGAGGATCTCCCGGAACTGCTCGATGCGTACCAGTCCGAGCACCTCCTCGACGAACTGCCGGAACCGTGGCCGGGTGAAGGGGTGGAGGCGACCGTCCTGGCTTCCTTCGTGGGCGTCCTGGACCGCGAACTCCGGATCCTCCGCGAACCGGCCGCCGATCGGGCCGCCGGCTGGTCCAGGCGGATCGCGGCGTTCCTGTCGCGCGTCTACGGCGAACGCCTTTTGGACCCGCAGGATCCGCAGCAGGCGTTCCTGCTCGAGGAAGCGGCCGCCGTCGGCAACGCCTTGCGCGAATGGGCGGACCTGCCGGAGGTCGGTCCGGAACTGTCCGCCAACGAAGCCCTCGCCCTCCTGCTGCGGGTGCTTGCCGGACACCCCCTGCCGGCGCCGGGCGACGAACCGGCGGTCGAGTTGCTGGGCTGGCTGGAGCTGGCGATGGACGATGCGCCGGCGCTGGCGGTGACGGCGATGAACGAAGGCGTGGTCCCCGCGGCGTCCGGCGCGAGTCCCGTCCTGCCCGAATCCGTCTGGCGGGAACTCGGTCTCCCCGGCGACGCCGACCGTTTCGCGCGCGACAACTACATCCTGCATGTGCTGCTGCATTCGCGCGAACGCCTCCGGCTCATCGCCGCGCGCCGCACGGGGGACGGGCACCCGCTGCTTCCCAGCCGCCTGCTGCTCCAGGAAAACGCCGACCGCGCCGCCCGTCGCCTCCTGGCCTTCCACGCCGGGCCGGGCGAACGATCCGGCCCGGCGGCCGGGGAGGCGCTGCCCGGGGCGCTCGTGGCCGGCAGCGAGTGCACCTTCGATCCGCCGCCCCGGCCCGATCCCCATCGGGCGCTGCCGAAGTCCATGAGCGTCACGTCGTTCGCCGCCTACCTCGGCTGTCCGTACCGGTACTACCTCCGCCATGTGCTGCATCTGCAGGCCGTTGACGATTCGGCGCGGGAAATGGACCCGCTGCTTTTCGGCAGCCTCGCGCACGCGATCCTGCAGGCGTTCCCGAAGGCGCTCCCGAACGGACGCGGTTCGCAGGACACGATCCGCGACTGCCTGCTGGATTCCCTGGGCGACGAGTTGCGGAAACGCTTCGGCACGCTCTCGCCGCGGCTGCGTCTGCAGGCCGAGGTGCTGCGCCGCCGTCTGGAGGCGTTCGCCATCTGGCAGGCGGGATGGTCCGCGCAGGGCTACGCGATCCTGCATTCGGAACTCGAATTCAAGCCGCAGGACCGGAAACGCTGGATCGAGGTGGACGGTTCGCCGATGTTCATCCACGGCCGGATCGACCGCATCGACGTGCGCGACGATCTCTCCGAGGCGGTCGTCTTCGACTACAAAACGTCCGGCAAGGTCCAGGATCCGGAACGCTCGCACTTCGACGGGCAGAAATGGATCGACCTGCAACTGCCGCTCTACCGGCACCTGGTCGAGGGGCTGCCCGGCCTGCCGGCCACGCGGCGGCTGGGCTACATCGCCTTGCCCGCCGACGTGGCGGAAACGGGAGAGCTGATCGCCCCGTGGACGGCGGACCGGCTGGCGCAGGCCGACGAGGCGGCGCGCGAGGTGGTGCGCGGCGTCCGGAACCGGATCTTCTGGCCGCCGGCCCGGCGGCCCGACCGTTGGACGGACGAGTTCGCCGATATCTGCCGCGCCACCCGGTTCGTGGGGTTCCTCGAGGAAGAGGAGGAGAGCGATGAAGCCGACGCCTGACACGCTCATCCGCGCCTCGGCCGGCTCGGGCAAAACCTTCCAGCTCACCCGCCGCTACCTCGCGCTCCTGCGGGCCGGTCGCGATCCCGCGACGATCCTGGCCACGACGTTCACCGTCAAGGCCGCCGGCGAGATCGTGCGCAAGGTCTTCGAGGCGCTCGCCAAGGCGCTCCTCGATCCCGCCGAACGCGCCGAACTCTCCGCCCAGATCGCGCTTCCCGCTCCCGCACAGGCGGCGCTCTCGGCCGACGACTGCCGCAGGATCCTTCGCCGCCTGATCGCCGCCCTGCCCGCGCTGCGGATCTGCACGCTCGACAGCCTCTTCGTCCGCGTCCTGCTCGACCGCTCGCTCCGCCTGGGCCTCCCGATGACCTTCGACGTCGTCGAGGCCGAGCGGCATGCGGAGCTGATGGACCGCGCGCTCGAACAGGTCCTGGCCGGCCGGCTGACGGATGACGCCGAGGCCGGGCGGCAGATGGCCCTCGTGCACGCCATCGAGCAGGGCCTGGCCAGACGCTCGCCGTGGGCGGCGCTGCGCGAACTGGCCGGCAAACCCTACGAGTTCTTCCTCGACAGCGCCCCGGACGCCTGGCACCGGCTCCAGGCTCCCGTTCCGCCCTCGCCGGCGGAGCTGCAACGGGCGCTCGACGACCTGGCCTCGTTCGATGGCGAAACGTCCATCGCCAACGGCATCCGCGAAAACCTCGCGCGCTTTGCCGAGCAGGACTGGGACAGGTTTCTCGGGACCGGCGTGGCCAAGAAGATCCACGAGGGCGCAGACACCTACAACCGCAGGCCCATCCCCCCGCCGGTCCAGGCGTCCATGAAGGTCCTCCTGAGGCACGTTGGTCACCTGCTGGTCGGCCAGATCGTCGCTCGCAACGAAGCCATCCGGACGCTGCTGCAGGATTTCGACGCCCGGTACGCCGAACTGAAACGCCGCGAACGGAGCTATGCCTTCGGCGATCTGCCGGTCCTGCTGGGCCGGGCCGGCTTCAACCCGTTCCAGGGTCAGGGCGCCCCCATCGAACATGTCTTGTTGGACGAATTCCAGGACACGTCGGTCAGCCAGTGGCGCGCGTTGCAGCCGGTGCTGGGCGGGCTGCGCGGCGATCCGGAACGGTCCTTCTTCTGCGTCGGCGACATCAAGCAGGCCATCTACGGGTGGCGCGGCGGTTCGGCGGAACTCTTCGACCGCGTGACGGCCGAGATTCCGAACTTGACCGAGGTTTCGCTGGACGTTTCGTGGCGTTCCGTCCCGGCGATCGTCGATTTCGTCAATCTCGTTTTCGGCGATGTCGCCCGCAACGCGGTGCTGCAGGACTGGCGCCCGGCCGCGCTCGCGTGGCAGCAGGCCTTCAAAAGGCATTCCACGCGCAAGGAAGGCCCGGGCCATGTCTGCGTCGAGACGGCCCCCGCCACCGACCGCGACGGGGATCGACGCGGGGCGACGCTTCGCCATGCCGCGGCCAGGGTCGAGGCGCTTCACCGGGCATCGCCCGAACGCAGCATCGGCGTCCTGACGCGCACGAACGAGGCCGTGGCGCGGCTGATCTTCGAGCTGGGCGAGCGGGGCGTGCGCGCGTCCGAGGAAGGCGGCGTCCCGTTGACCGACTCGCCCGCCGTCCTGGTGATTCTCTCGGCGCTGACAATGGCCGATCATCCCTCGGATTCGGCCTCCGTCTTCAATGTCCGGCACTCGCCCCTGGCCCGGGTCCTCGGTCTCGGCGCCGGGGACGAGGACCTCCGGCGCTCGGCGCGGGCCATCCGCGAACGCCTCCTCCTGCAGGGCTATGGCCCGACGATCGCCGGGTGGGTGGAGGCGCTGGCGCCCCATTGCGACGCGCGGAACCTGGTGCGCCTGCAGCACCTCGAACGGCTCGCCTTCCGGCAGACCGACGCCGATCCGGTGCGGCCGGGAGTGTTTGCCGAATTCGTCCGGACGCAACGCGTCGAGGATCCCTCGTCCTGCCAGGTGCGGGTGATGACGATTCACAAGTCCAAGGGGCTGGAATTCGACATCGTGGTCCTGCCGGATCTGGACCGGAGCCTGGCGGGCCAGCGACCGCCGATGGTGGCGGGACGTCCGGCCCCGGCGGATCCCTTCGACATCGTCTGCGCGTATGCCGGCGGGTCGGTGCGGCGCTTCTTCCCCGAACGCATTCGGGATGTCTTCGACCGGCATTCGAACGGCGTCGTCAGCGAGGCGCTCTGCAACCTGTACGTGGCGCTCACCCGGCCCCGCCACGCGCTGCACATCCTGCTGGCGCCTTCCCGGAAGAACGAGCGTTCGCTGCGCAAGGACTACGCCGGCCTGCTGCGCGCCGCCTTGGGCGCCACGGCGCCGCTGATGCCGGGCTGCACGATCTACCGGTCCGGCGACCCCGATTGGAGCGCCCGGCTGGGGGAACAGGAACGCGGAACGACAGGTCCCGCCGTGCCGGAAAGCCCGCCGCCGGGTTCGGCGCCGGCGGGCGCGCCATCCGGGAAAGGCGGATCCGGGGCGGCCGGACGCTTCCGGCCGGTCGAAGCGCCTGCGTCCCCTCCGATCCGGCGCGGCAGGGCGAAATCGCTTTCCGGAAAAACCGCGCGGGGCGACGACCATCCGCTCTTCGCCGCGCTGGAGGTGCCCGGGCCTGCGCACGCGCGAGACGCTCGGCCGCGTTCCCCCTCCGACTGCGGGACGACCGAACCGCCGCCCGGCGATGCGCTGCTCCGCCCCGGCCGCACGCGCTTCTTTCCCCGCACCACGCCGTCCGGGCAGGCGGATCCGGCCCTGCGGGTCCCGCTTCGCTCGCTTTTCGACGTCGCCAGGAACACGGGCGCCGAGCGTGGCACGGCGATCCACGCGCTCTTCCAGTCGGTCGGCTGGCTGGACGAGGGGCTGCCGTCCGCGGAAGCGTTGGCCCGGGCCTTGCCGCCCGAAACGCCTGGCCCTGCCGGGCGGCTCCTGGACGATTTCCGCGAAATGCTGGCCCAACCGGCCGTTCGCGAGCGCCTGTCGCGGAGCCATTATCGAAACGCCTGGTCGGATCTGTGCGGCGGCGCGCCGTTGGAGTTGCGGCTCCATCGCGAGTTGCCCTTTGCGCTCTGGGATGGAGAGCGGCTGGTCTCCGGCAAGATCGACCGGCTGGTGATCGGTTATCGGCTCGTGGGAGAAGAGGCCGTCGTGGAGCCCCCCGCCTCGAGGGAAGATCTCCAGGAACGCGCTTTTCCGATGGGCGATCGTGCCTGGGGCGTGCCGGTGGCCGCCGAGGTGCTCGATTACAAGACGGACGTGGGCGAGCCGGCGGAGCTGGCGGCGCACTACGCGCCGCAGATGGCCGCCTATCGCCAAGCCGCCGCGCGCTTCACCCGTCTTGCCGCGGAAAGGATCTCGAGCCAACTCGTGCTGCTTCGTCGGGGCCGGATCGCCGCCTCGTGAAGGAAGCGTTTGCGGCGGGGGGTGGTACTCGGGCCTTCCGCGTCCCCGGCATGCGCTCCCCCGGCCGAACCGTCGACTGCGATCTCCCGGGGCCGGCCGACGGATTCCCGCACATTGACTATTCCAAGCAGGACAATAGGCTGCCCTCCATGCCCGATTCAGTGGATTTTTGTCCTGTTGACATCCTCCAGGCGTGGGCTCGAGGGCTGCCTTGGGCAGAAGCATGTTTTTACGAGCGTATTGAACCGCCACTCCTATACCGGATAGGGCGGCGAGCCCAAGCCCATGGATGGGGAGATGGCGACGTTCAACAGAACCCGTTGCTCTACCACTGTTATCTTGCGTTTGTGGACGATGGTTCTCCAGAGTTGGAGGCGGTCAGGCGCTTCCAGCCTCGGTTTCGATCCGGCCGCCAGCGCATCCCGGATTGCGCTCTTGAACGGTTGCGGCGGCACGAAGCGTCCTACGACAAAGTCGCATCCCTGCTTTTCTCGCGCTTCAGACAGCTGGTCAGCGAGGCGCAACGAGTACTCGACGTTCATCCTGAACTGAAACAGGCATTTGGTCTGGGCCATGACCTCGAAGGCACTCCACTCTCGGCCCAAGGCGGACCGCCGACGAACGTTGAAGCAGAGGACGCCTCGCCACCGACCACGACTGAACTTCGGCGAAGGTTGGAGGAGGACTACGATCAGCGGGTGGTTCCCGTCGACTTTGGAAGGACGCATGGACGGTCCATTGCGGCATGGCTTCTGAAGTTCACCGTGCTGGTCCCCGAGACGCGGCGTCACACGCCCCTGCGGTGCCGTTCGTGGCTGGAAGTGGCGGACGAGCATTGGCGGAGGATTCATGCCGCCGCGTGCAAGCCGTTCGAGGGGAACGGCATTCTCGAACCCTCTTGGTCCGACGTCGCGGTCGCCTTGGAGGTATGCGCGCCCGACGCAACGCCTCGGGAACGGGTCAAGGCGGAGAATACGGTGAACCAGAACGCGGTGCGGGCCTGGAGAGTCTTCTGGGTGCATCACAACCCGAACGAAGAGGCTCCACCTGAACTGCCAAAGATACGGAAAAAGACCTTGCGGGGAGGTTGGGCGAAGTTGGCCTCATGGCGGAATGGGCGATGAGTCTCGAGTTCAGAAAAGAGGAAGGCTCCCACAAGTGCAAGACGGTGCTCATTGCGTTGCCCGTCCCTCTCGAACCCATCGGTGACGACCTTTTCGCTTTCCACGACAACCCGCATTTGGAGAAGTACCACTTCGATAAGCACGTCGGGCGCAAAGTCGAAGCCTGGCTCGACCTTTTCCTCGAGTACCGACTGCTCAGTTCACGGTATGACGACCCTTCGGCTGACCTGTACGCGCGGGTCAGCGGGTACAATCTTTTCAGCAACCTGATCGTTCCCTTGCTGCTGCGAACCGGGAGCAAGCCCGCGCATGACACCTGGTGGGCATTGGGGCTCGATGGCGTGCTTCTCTGGATCGATGTCAGGCGTCGTAGGGGGGCCACTGTCGTGAACAGTTTTCGAGCCGATGCCTTTGGACCGGGGCAGCGAAACGCCTCGCCCTATGACCACTTCTGTGTGCTGTTCCGCAAGATGGACACGAAGTCGGAGGAAATGCGGTTGAGTTGTCAGGAACAAGGCGGGCAGACCGTACAGAGGATCGAACTCGACCGTTGTCCGACACCACTCGAGTGGAGCAGGATGCGGGCCGAGTTCCGAGAAAGACTCTCAAAAGAAGGGAGCGCGGAGCAGCCATGGATGCGGCGGTAGGCGCGCCTTCCTATGCCGAACGGGCCAGGCGCTATTACGTGGCGCTGACGAAGGAACTTTGCCCGAAAGCCACGCCTGACTTTGCCAATGAACACCTCACCCCCTTTCTCGCCTCGGAGATCGTTCGCCTGCGTGCCTTTCTGGATCGGTACTCGTTTCCGGTCGAAAGCTGGCGCGAAGTCTGGAATTGCGTGAGTGGGGACGGATGGAAGGCCCTTTGGCAGCGCGCAGCGCTTGGGCGTGATGACATCCTAGGCGATCTGCTGGGACGGTGGGCGAAATGGCTGGATCACCGGACCGTTTCTCGAAACGGCGGATGGGTCGAGTGGTCGCCCGACCGCGTGCCGGAAGACGCCCAGTGCGAATCGGAAGACGCCAAGGAGATCGCCTCGGCGCTGGACCGATACGTTCTCCTGATCTACGCGGCCGATCACATGGACGCGCGGATTCCCGCCATCGAGCGGGAACGGGACGTTATCGGGGCGCATATCGAGGAATTTTACCGGGAGACATCCATCGCCGCCCAGGAGGTCTGGCACGAGTTGGTTGCCGAACGCGTCGCTGTGATCGTGAATGGCCTTCGTCCCGTAATCTTCCAGCACCCATGTTTCAGAAAGTACCTGTCTTGGGTGATTCGCAGGCTGCCGGATGAAGTCAGGAGACGCCCCGTCTTGGGCCGATCTCCGGACGTGCATGAAGAGACCCCGCCAGTTCCCGGTTGGCGTTCAGATGGAGGCTTCCTCGTTTCTCCTGACGGGTGGCGATATTGGAAGACCGAAGCAGCCGGCCTGATCCTTGTGGCCGATACCGCTGCGGGCGCTGCGGAGCCGGCCAAGTCGACACCCAACGCGTCCACTCGAGTACAGGCCGTTCGGGAAACCGGCAAGCCTTGGAAGCGCGGCAAGAGCCCCATCCTGCGACTGCCGATACTGCCACCTGCCTCGCGGGCCGCCGCCGCGGTCCGGAAAGAACCGCCGGAGCCGCCCATCGAGTTCCAGGCCCCGGACGGCGCGTGGCTGCTGGTGCTCACCCGGCCCCCGGAGTACGACCCGGAAGCGCGCTGCATCGTCCGGCTGGTCCGCCAGACCGGCGGTCACCCCGAGCCCTGGCCCGACACGCGCGTACGCTTCCGCGACGGGAAACCCTTCGAAGTCCGGGGCGGCAAGGCTGAGGTGCCGCTGGCGCAGGTGCATGACCGGGATGCAGGCGATCTCTGGGTCGAGGTATGGCGAGACGGTCGATGGGAACTGGGCGAGCGGAAATGAGCGGCGGCGATGCCCATTCGTTGTTCGAGGCGGCGCGGCGTGCCGGCGCCGAGCCGGGAAACTTCGCCGCGGAAACATGGGCGCAGCGGTTCGATGCGCTTGGTCCCTGGTTTCTCGACAGGGCCGTTCTGCGACTGGCGGGGGCTCCGGTCGATCCTCCCGAGTTTCCCACCGAACCCGGTTCGGTTGCGCCGCTCTTCGTCTGGGACGATCCCGGGCATCTGCTCCGCCGGGTCTTCTTCTTCCCGGTCCGCTGGGAACGGGGCCAGGACGACGATCCGCGGCTTCCGCAAAGCCTGCTCGATCTGGCCGGCCGCGCGAAGGAAGCGTTGAAGAAGCATGTGCGCAGCCCGCGGATCGGGCTGCGCCGGGCGCTTGGTCTGGGCGGCTGGGATTTCAGTCGCTGCGAATGGAAAGTGGAATCGGCCTGGGGCGCCTTGGCCGCCGGCCTGATCGCCGCCGACCGGAACGCCCGCTTGGATCCGCACGTCGCGATCAGCGCGGCCTGGTCCGAAAATCAGGGCTGGTCGCCGGTCGAGCACGTACCGGAGAAGGCCGGTCTGGCGCGCGAGTGGAATCTGCGCAGGTTCTTCCTTCCCGCGGCATGCAAGGGCGACGCAGGACCGGACGATTTCTTCCGCTGGCTCGCCGAAACGACGGAAGGCAGGCCCGACCTCTTCCTCCAATTACAGCCTTTCCTGTATGACGCGCTGGACGAGCGGATGAAGGTGCCCGAGAACGAGCCGCTGGAGGCTCGCTGCCTGTACGCCAACGCCTTCCCAAAACAGCAACGCAACGAACGGGAGGAGTATATCGCGCGGCACATCTCCGCGGAACTGGCGGAGAGGTTGCGGGCGGATGCGGAAGCTCGCCATCCGGGGTTTCTGAAGGTCCAGCGAGTGGCGGTGCTGGCCTCGTCTTCCGCCTGCGAGCTGACCGTCCGGCTGTTTCCCGAGGCCCAGATGCTGGTGTTGGGATCGTACGTCTGCCGCTCGAGAACCGACCTCCGGGCTGTTCCGGTGGACAAGGAGGATCTGGAACACATCAAGTGCGAGATTCGCGGCTTTCTCGATGGTCCAGGGTCCTGCGCTGTGGATCTGACGGGTGGACCGAAGAGCTGGTCGGTGGCGGCTGCACTGGCGGCGCCTGAGCGGGCTTGGCTATTCCAGATCGATGCGGTGAGCCAGCCGTCGCACCAGGTCGGGACGGAGAAGGTGCTGGTCATTCGAAGGAGGGAATGAAGGCCCGGCGGTCCAAACGTCAGGCTGAACGGAAGGCGGACAACGGCATGAATCCCGCGAGTGGACAACCGACCGCGCTGGTCCTGATCGCCAGCGAGCAGGTCTGGCCCAACCTCCAGATCCAGGCCGATGGTACAGCAGACCAACCATCAGCAAACCGCGTTCCTTTGGCCCACGGACGAGGCGCGCAAGATGGCGGAAGACGCGATGCGCAGGTCATCGTCGTCGGTTGGAAGTAGACCATCCGGCAGTATCCCGGTCGAAGCGGGAAGTGACTTGCCTGCCTCGTGCGCTTGGATATACGAAGTCTGCGGGAGGGGGGGGATGGTGGGATCCGCAAGGACGATCCGACCTGCCATGGGCGCGCCCGGACGGGAGCCGGCCAGCGCGCGTTCGCACTGTACCGCCCCATACCTCATCGCCTTTCGCCGCCGCTTCCGCGTTTCACTTCTTCCGCGTTCGCAGCAGCTCTTCGGCAACCGTAATGACGATCCGCAGAGCGATCCGTGCCTAAAACAGCATGGTGGGTCCTCCTTTCCTCTTCCGATACGCCCGGGGGCTGCCGGTCTGACAGCGTTTCGCTTCATGGGCACCATGGTCCGTGCACGGTGCCGAAGCCGTCCGATGTCCGGTGCATTTTCCCGAATTTGCTGTCAGGTCTCTCACCGGGCGGTCGTAGGAGTTGATGAATCCGCCGGAGCACCGACGCCCTGACCGGACAGGCAGGGCCGAGTGGAAGAACATGAGGATCTGAAGAGGAGACCCGAACGATGACCGCGCCGCTGAATCCAGGCAGCTCGGCGACGAGGTACCAAGGCCAAGGGGAAAGTCATGGCAAGTGACGCAAGCGATGCGGCTGTGACGATCGACGAGGCCGCCCAGCCTCGGCGCCACCTGAGCCGTCTCAACCCCTCAACCGCGGGCGGCAGGAACTGGAAGCGCCGGGACGCGAGTGCCATCCTGAAGGAGTTCAACGCGCAGCAGTCGCATCAGCGCACGTTCCACGCACGTCTGTTCTTGCGCTGGCTGCGGGCGGAGGTAAGCGCGGCTCGAGGGAGTGGGCGATGAGCACCCCGAACACCATTTCACAAGAGGACTCTTTCAGAGAGTTCTTCCGCTCTGCGACAGGTAACCTCACTCCATACCAATGGCAACTTCTGGTTGCGCTTGGCGGTTTGCCGGATGTCCTCCCGGTGCCCACGGGACTCGGCAAGACGGAGGTCGTGCTTGCGTGGGCGTGGCGGCTGCTTGTCGACAAGAAGCCGGAGCCGCGGCATCTCGTGGTCTGCCTACCGATGCGCAGCCTCGTCACCCAGACCGTGCAGCGGTTGAAGACCTACTTCGACGCCCTCAAGGCGAAGATGCCCGAGATCGACGTCGCGGTTTATCAGCTCATGGGCGGCGCCATCGATGACGAGTGGGTCGGCAATCTTGACAAGCCATGGGTGCTCATCGGCACGCAGGACCAGCTTCTCTCTCGCGCGCTGAACCGCGGCTACTCCATGAGCCGCTTCGAGTGGCCGGTTCACTTCGGCGTGCTCAACAACGACTGTCGGTGGCTGATCGACGAGGTTCAGCTCATGGGGCCCGGCCTGTGGACGACGTCGCAACTCGACTGGATGCGGCGTAAGCGCTTCAAGTCGTTGAAGCCGTGCCCGACGACGTGGATGAGCGCCACCGTGGGCACGTCGTTCCTCCGCACCACGGATAGAGTGCGTGACGGACTCGCCAAGCCATCGACGGAGCAGGTCGCATTCGAAGACAAGCTCAAGACCGCGCTCGAGGGCGACGCAAGACTCGGGTGGTGGCTCGCGGCGAAGCGCCCTCTGGCGTGGTGGCAGCCAGAGGTAGCCGCGCAACCGACGACCGGCGGAGGAAAGAAGCGAGGCGCGGCAAAGTCCGCCGGAGCGACGGCAGTCACGCCGGACGCCATCGCCGCCTCCGTGCAGGCGAAGCACGTGACGGGCACGCTCTCGCTCGTCATCTGCAACACGGTCGACATGGCATGCGCGGTGTTCCGGGTTCTGTCGTCGATCGATCACAAGGTACTCCTCACATCGCGGTTTCGTCACGAGGACCGCGCACGTCACGAGCAGCGCCTCATCGACTTCGACGCCCGGCGCAAGGCCGGCGCGCTGCCGGAGCACGATCCTGGCCTCATCTGCGTGAGCACGCAGGTCATCGAAGCGGGCGTGGATATCTCGGCGCATCGTCTCTTCACCGAGCTCGCGCCGTGGCCGTCGATGCTCCAGCGCCTGGGTCGATTGAACCGAAAGGGAGACGACCAGGATGCTCAGGCGTGGGTCTGGGAGACGCCGAAGGAAGGCGGCAACAAGAAGGTCGAGCGCATCGGTCCGTACGACGCCGCGGATATCGATCGCGCCAAGAAGCTCGTCGATGCTTTCATCCCGCTCTCGCAGAACAAGGCGTTCTCGGAGGCCATCGCTGGGCTGAACGCGAGCAAGCAAAAGGAAGTGACCGAAGCACTTCAGCCGAAGCTGAACCCGCTGCCACGCGCGCTCGATGTCCACGGCCTCTTCTCGACCGAGCATGATGTCCACGGTGGGTTTACTGACATCAGCGCCTTCGTACGCGGCACCGATCCCGACCTCGACGTGACGGTGTTCTGGCGCGACTGGTCGGGCGACAACCCTCCGCATGGCGACGACCTCGACGGCCCGCTCCTAGCCCGGATTATTCACCGAAAAAGAATGGCGTGACGCGAGAACGGCCGAAAATGTGAGTAGTGAAAGCAACATTTCAGGCCACGCGCGGAGTCACGCCAATGAAGCAGTCTGCCGGA
>Ga0101944_10003895_pt1 | contig 19676 bp, 11 predicted proteins | sample DewCreD2012metaG_FD_75245 | JGI IMG/M metagenome (GOLD analysis project Ga0101944, IMG submission 75245) | Hot spring sediment bacterial and archeal communities from British Columbia, Canada, to study Microbial Dark Matter (Phase II) - Dewar... ... | reverse complement strand
TGATCCTGACGGGGGTGCAGCAGGGCCTGACGCTGTTGGGCGGCCTACCGTGTCTGGGCTTCTTCTTCTGGCTGCTGGGGGCGACCCTGTGGCTGGTGGCGGCATCGGTGGGTTTGGGAGCGGTTATCCTGAGCCGGTTCGGCACGCAGCCCTACCCCGCCGCGCCGGTGGCAACCGGCGGGTCACCCTCGTCGCCGCCGCTGCCTGTGGTCGCAGCGGAAGAGTCACGAGACACAGAGCCCACGCCGGCCGGGCCGATAGACGAGGTCCCGGCCTCTGCGACGGGTGAGCCAACGTCCGAGTCCCGGGCGGTGCCCGCACCGGAGTCGGAGGCCGGGCCATCCAGACCGCGTCGCCGGACGCCGCGACGGAAAGCGACGGACGAGCCGGGCCTCAGCGCTTCAGGAATTGAGCGATCAGACGACTGACAATCTGGAGACAGTGCGCGTCGCTGGCGTCCACCCAGCAGATACCTGGATCGTCCCGGCGGAACCAGGTGTACTGCTGGCGGACGAAGCGACGCGTTTCTTTCTTAATGAGACGCACGGCCTCGTCCAGTGTCATCTGCCCGACCAGATACTGCCCCATCTGCCGGTAGCCCAACCCCGACATCGCCGGCAGGCCAAGGTGACAGCCGCGTGCAATCGCCGCTTCCACCTCCGTCAGCAGGCCGGCGGCGACCATGCGATCCACGCGCGCATCAATGCGCGCATACAGCCGGTCGCGTGGCATTGTAAGGCCGATTCGGAGCATTGTGTAGGGTGGCGGCTGCGCCTGCTGCAGGTGACTGATCGGCACGCCGGTCTTCAGGTAGACTTCCAGTGCTCGTATGACACGTCGGACATTGCGATGATCAATGCGCGCCGCCGCAGCCGGATCCACTTCAGCCAGGCGGGCGTGGAGGGACCGGGAACCATACTGGTCGGCATCGGCTTGCAGGCGCGCCCGCAACGACTCGTCCGGTGGCACACGCGGCAGTCGCCAGCCTTCCACCACTGCCCGCACGTATTGACCGCTCCCGCCGACCAGGAAGGGCAAGTGTCCTCGCTGCAGGATGTCCTCAATGGCAGCATAGGCCAGTGCCTGATACTCAGCGACGCCGAGGGTCTGATCTGGCTCGACGATGTCAATCAGGTGATGTCGGGCGGCAGCCTGTTCCTCGGGCGTCGGTTTGGCGGTGCCGATATCCAGCCCGCGATAGATCTGCCGGGAATCGGCTGACACAATTTCGCCGGAGTACTGTTGGCACAAACTGACGGCCACCGCCGTCTTGCCGACGGCGGTGGGGCCAACGAGGATGATGAGTGGACGCAGCGCTCCTTATCCCTTCACGGCACCGAAGGTCAGGCCGCGCACAATGTAGCGCTGGGCGGTCAGGGCCAGCAGCGCCGGCGGCAGAATCGCGATGAGCAGACGCGTGGCGACAAACCAGAACTGGATGCCCTGCGTATGTTCAACGCCGGCAATGACCACTGTGATCGGCTGGGCGTTCTTGTAGGTGAGAATCAGGCCGAACAGGAACTCGTTCCACGAAAAGGCGAAGCAGATGACAGCTGCCGCCGCGATCGCCGGCGCGGCCAGTGGCAATGCGATGCGGAAAAAGGCCTGGAAGTGCGAAGCCCCGTCCACCCAGGCCGACTCCTCCATCTCCTTGGGCAGCTCCTTGAAGACGTCTCGCAGCGTCAGCACGGCAAACGGCATCGTGAAGGTCGCATTGACCAACATGAGCGCCAGCTGCGTGTCCAACAGGTTGAGAAACTTCATTACCAGGAAGAAGGGAATTGCGGTGGCCATCGGCGGCAGGAAGCGCTGCGACAGGAACCACATCGTCATGTCCTTGTTTTTCCACCTTCGGAAGCGATAGCGCGCCAGTCCATAACCGGCCATCGTGCCCAATGTCGTGGCGATCAACGTTGCTCCCAGCGCGATCATCAGGCTGTTGCTCAAGCCGCGACTGATCTCGGGCCACCGCTGGGTGAACTCCTGGTACCAGTTTTCCAGCGTGGGCGTGAACTGCAGCCACGGGATCAGGGACACCTGACTCAGGATGACACTCGGCTGCTTAAACGAAGTGATGATGGCCCAGTAGAAGGGAAACACCGCCCACGACACTGCAATCAGGATGACAAGCCACAGCGCGATCTTGCCGATCAACGAGCTCCGGGAATGATAAGGCATCGTGTGTCTCCCTATTCGTAGATCTTGCGCAGCCGGTTGAAGAACGACAGGCTGATCATGATCATGACAAACAAGAGAATGTAGGCCAACGCCGATGCGTAGCCGGCGTTGAAGTTGCGCAGCCCGGTCAGGTAAATGTAGAAGGAATAGGTCTGCGTTGCCAATCCCGGCCCGCCACTGGTCATGCTGAACGGCAGGTCCAGCATCTTGAACGACTCCACCATCCGCAGGATGGTCACGGTGAATAGAACCGGTGTCAGCAGCGGCAGGGTGATGAAGCGGAAAATATCCCACCCAGAGGACGTGTCCAGATAGGCTGCCTCGTACACCTCATCCGGCAGCGACTGCAGCCCGGCAAGCAGGACCAGGAAACAGAAGGGCGTCCACTGCCAGATGTCAACAATGACAATGGCGATGCGCGCCGGCCATATGGCGGAGAACCATGCGGGAGGATGGGCCATCCCGAGGGCCTGTAGAACGGTGTTGACGGCTCCCACCTGTTCGTGAAAGATCGTTAGCCCCAGATAGCCCAGCGCAATGGGCGCTGTGAACAGGGGCGTGGTGAACAACGCCCGAAAGAAGCGCTGGCCGCGCAACGGTCGGTTGAAGAGAATCGCCAGCGCCAGTCCCAGCGCGACGGTGCACACAACGCTGCACACGACGAAGAAGACCGTCACCCCCATCGAGCCCCAGAAGCGGTAATCCTCGAACAGGGCACGTCGGAAGTTCTCCAACCAGATGAAGGTCTCCGATTTGCCCAGGCGGGCCTGAAAGAAGGCCAGGCGCAGCGAGTAGAGCAAAGGAAAAATGGTGAAAAGCAAGACCCAGATGATGCCGGGTAGGACAAACAGGTACTTAACACGGCTTCGCTCTGGCATGACCGCACCCACTTTCGTAAGAATAGGGGAGGGACTCCCCTGAACGAGCCCCTCCCCTTAGCTCATTTCACTCAGCCGATCATTCGGGCGTGTAGCCGATCGACTCCTGATACAGCTTGAGCAGGTCTTCCTTGCCGTAATCGGCCACGATGCGCGTCCAGTCCTCGTAGGTCAGGTCCAGCGCTTCCTGCGGCGAGAGCTGACCGGTGATCGCCTCGGACAGATGGACGTCCCAGATCTCCTGCATCTCGGGCGTTCCGGGGATGCGCATGTAGTTCTGGAAGATCGGGTAGTTGAAGAAGTTGTCCTGGTAGGCGCCGATGAACGCCTTGGCATCGCCAGCGTCATAACCACCCGCCACGTAGTCCTCGATCTTGGCTGTGCCGTAGGGCTCGAACCAGTCGTAGGTGGTGCCGGGGTCTACGCCGGTCCAGCCGGTCGCCACGTTCCAGTGGTTGATGGGTGGTGTGGACTGCCAGGCGACGAAGTAGTAGGACAGCTCCGGCTCATCACTGTACTTCGAGATCACCGGGTGCCACGAGCAGCCGACCTGATTGCCGACCATGTTGGGCTTGTCGAGTTTCAGGAACTCACCCTTCTCGCGGTCATAGGGGGACTTGGTGCCGGGAATACCGCGTGCACCCAGCTTGCCCTGGATCACCGACTGGGCCGGGTCCTGCGACAGCGAGCCGACATCACCCCACGAGAACGTCAGGACTGCGTTGCCGGACAGGAAGTCTGCCCACGCCTCGCCCAGGCTCCAGCCCCACATCGCTGAGGGACCCGCCTTGGACAGCTTCAGGAGCATCTCCAGCGCAGCCACGTGGCCGGGTGAATTGATCAGGGGCTCCATCGTCTCGGGATCGAACCAGTACACGTTGTGGTACTTGGTGACCTTGGTGGGCGGGTCGCCGGGATAGGGGATCACCACGTAGGGCGCTGACAGAGCCATGAAGTGGAAGAAGCCCTGACCGCCGACCTTCAGGTGCAGGGTGATACCGTCGTCCGGGTCACCGTCGCCGTTCCAATCCTTCTTGTTGAAGAACTGGGCGATCTCAAGCACGTCGTCCCAGGTCTCCATCTTCACCGGCATGTCGTGGCCCATCTCCTCCTTGAAGGCGGCCTGCCACTTGGGATCCTCGATGATGTCGCGCCGGTAGTAGAGCACCTGGGCGTCGTGGTCGTTGTTGCCGCCGTACCAGTGATCACCCCACTGCATCAACCGGGCTACGGCCGGGGCGATCGACTCACGATCCCACTTGGGGAAGCGCGGGTCATCGAAGTACTGGTCAATGGGGATGATCCAGTCGTTGAAGATGTAGTCGCCGTAGTAGTTGCTGCAGTTGATGATCACGTCGTAGGTGCCCGCGCCGGTCTGCAGGTCGGTGAAGATCTTCTCGCGCAGTTCGGCGAAGGGGATCTCGACGATGTCATAGGTGGCACCGGTCAATTCCTCGAACTTCTGGCGCCAGAAATAGAGGGGACCGGAGATGGCACCGCGCTGACCGGCGGAGTAGACACCGATCGTGATCTTCTTCCCCTTCCAGGCCGGGTCAGGCTGGCCCTTGTCGGCGGCATCGAAGGCGGCCTGGGCGGTCTTGGCCTCGACCTCGATCGTGGTTGGGAAGCCGCTGATCATCCCGGCCTCCTCGGTCGGGTCCTGTGCCAGCGCCGGCGCCGCCATTGTGGCCAGCATGGCGCAGATAGCCAGCAGGCCCAAAGCATAGCGGAGACTCTTTCTCATAGCGATACCTCCTCTGTGAGTGTCATTCAATGAGTTGCAACGCCTGTGATGTGCTGCTTGGATGGAGGGTAGGGTGGCGCCGTTGTGATCTCACAGGGCACGCCCAGCACGGCGCCGCCCCTGTGCGAGGCGATTCCACCTCGAGCGCTGCTCACCCCACCAACGGCTTCGGATCGGCTCTGTCGCTGGTCGCCTCACCCCCTTTCAGGTCACCACAATGTGACAGAGTCTGGCAAACCACGGGTGGTCCAACTCGGCGTGACGCTGCGTTTCCTTTCAAAGCGGTGCCGGGCGTGGCCGGCGGCAGCGGCGAAGGCCGACCACGACTCGAGCCTTGCGCAGGCGCCTGTCACCGGCCCACCAGGAGATGGGCAACTGAGTGGGGATGAATGAGGAACAGGCAGTAGCAACCGAACGGTGTCCGACACCACCTGCGTCGGTGCGTTGTCACAGTTCCCGCCCGCCCACGAGGGTTGGGGGAACCGGCTGAACGGAATGCAGCGACTGCGCCACACAGCCAACTCTGGCCTCCATCAAGCCATCGCTCTTGCACACTGCCGCACGTTGCCCGACGTTGTGACCCGGTCAGATGCGCATTGAAGAAACCAGCGAGGACTCACCCGCTCACGGCCGCGACACACGCCGTGTTTGCACACGATTACTATATCACAACAAGTGGTTTTCGTCAAACCATTGCCTGCCAAATATCCGAATCTGATCAGGTCTGGCGCGCAATCTGCGATCGTGTGATTGGTCGCAATGGCCGAACCTTTGACAGTGTTCGTTCTGCCGGGGTACAATGATCCACTACGTCGCCGCGCGGTCTTGAACACGACACGGCGGCCGGATGTCTTGATGACGCTACGATCAACTGACGGCCTGGTCGGCCGGGCCACGCCGGTGGCGGTCTTGCGCGCGTTGTTCTGGATGGGGCTGCCGGCACTGGCGCTGGCGGCGCGACTTCCCGCACTGGGCAAGTTCCTTACCCCTGATGAGTTCCTGTGGGTGGATCGCTCCCGCAACTTCCTGGCCGGTCTGCTGAACCCATCGTTTGTGTGCGAGTCGCTGCTCCAACACACCGGGCCTGGACAGGCTGAAGGTCTGGCGTGCACACTGCGCACCGGTCACCCCGGCGTCACCACTATGTGGACGGGCAGCCTGGGTATCCTGCTGCGCTACCTGGCCGACGGGCTGCCCGGGTCGCTCTATGACTACACCGTGGCGCTGTCGACGAACCCGCTCGACGTGCGCCTGATTGTGCCGGAGCGGCTGCCGTCCGTCATCGTCATCAGTCTGGCGGTAGCCTTGACGGCCTGGCTGGTCGGGCGGCTCTTTCAGGACCTGCGGGTGGGGCTGCTGGGCGGCCTGTTGGTCGCGCTCGATCCCTTCCATATTGCGCTATCGCGCGTCATCCACCACGACGCACTGGCAGCCACCTTTATGACGCTGGCGTTGTTGACGGCACTTCTTCACTGGACACGTCACGAGTCGCGGTGGTGGCTGGTCGCCTCCGGCATCTGCGGCGGACTGGCCTTTCTGAGCAAGAGCTCGAGCCTCATCCTGAATGTATTCATCCTTGTGTTGGTCGGCTGGTGGCTGCTCGATCACTCTGTGCGGGTCGGACGGTTCAGATGGCGGTCGTTGCTCACCGGCGTTACCGACGGCCTGCTGTGGCTGGCGTGCGCCGTGGCCACATTCTGCGTCTGTTGGCCCGCGATGTGGGTGGTGCCCGTTGATGCGGTGAACACCATCTTCACGATCGGGGTGAAGTACGCGAGCGGGGGACACGCCAAGGGCAACTTCCTGCTCGGGGTGGTCTCCAACGACCCCGGGGCGCTGTTCTATCCCGTGACCTGGTTGTTGCGCAGTTCCCCCGTAGTGTGGTTGGGACTGGTGGCGCTGGGCGGGATGACCATCCGGCGTTGGCGTCGCGGTGTTGCAGCCGGGTTCGGACGTGGGCACGCGCTGGTGCGTTCGGGACTGGTGGCTGCACAGCGCACCGATGCTGCGCCCATTGTCTGGCTCGTGGTGGCCTACGCGCTGCTGTTCCTGGTCTTTATGACCTTCGGCGAGAAGAAGCAGGACCGCTACATCCTCCCTGTCTATCCGGCGCTGACGATGGTGGCGGCGGCCGGGCTGATCGGGTTGGGCGACTGGATTCAGCGACACTTCCGTTTCAGGATGCCGTCGCGGTTGGCGCTGTGGATTCTGATTGTCGTGATCCTCGTCTTCCAGGGCGCGCTCGTCGTCTCGAACTACCCCTACTTCTTCACCTACTACAATCCGGTGTTGGGTGGCATCCAGGCGGCCCAACGAATGGTCACGATTGGGTGGGGCGAGGGTCTCGACCTGGCAGCCGGGTATCTCAACCAGAAGCCGGAAGCCGAAACGTTGCGGGTTGCCTCCTGGTACCAGTCCACCTTTGCGCCGTTCTTCAGGGGCCAGGCGATCAGCTACGCCAAGGAAAAGGGCAAGGCGCTAAGCGGCGACTATGTCGTCTTCTACATCAACCAGCTGCAGCGTCGCTTCCCGGATGATGAACTGTTCCGCTATTTTGAGGAGCGATACAAGCCGGAAGCGACCATCACCTTGCACGGAGTCACCTACGCCCTGATCTACCCGGCGCCGCGCATGCAGCACTATGTCGAGGATCGGGTGGACGAAAACCGGCGCAACTACCGTGGCATCGCTGCCCTGTTGGGGTGGGACTGGATAGGAGCGGGCGACCCTGACCTCCCTGTGGTCGAAGCGGGCTCAGCGCTTCCGTTCCGTCTTTACTGGGAGTATCTGGGCAAGGCGCCGGAGGAGGAGTTCTTCTTCCGATTGCTGACTGCGGACGGCCACATGGTGGCGGAAGCGCGCAGTCGCCCGGTGGTGGCCGAGACTGGTGAACCTGCCACGTGGCGGGAGGGACAGATTATCGTTGAGACGGGCAGCCTGGCAGTGCCCCGCGAGGCGCCGCCGGGTGACTATCGGTTGCAGATCGGCTTCTACACCCGGGCGCCGGCGGTGACGGAGGGCGAGTTGCTTTTCGAGCTGCCGGATGAGTACAGCTGGGTGCGTGTGAGCAGGACGGTGAGTTAATCTACGGTGACTCATCTGTTGCGTCGGCCTGTTCTGCTTGAAGTGGCGCTGTTCCTCGCGGCGTTATCGCTTCGGCTACCCGGGTTGGACGTGTTCCTAACCGCCGATGAGCCCAAGGCCTGGTTCGGACGATCAATCCAGTTTCTGGCAGCGTTGGCGCAGGGTGATTGGGCAGCGACGTTCGACAGCCCGGCACCGGGCGTCACGACGATGTGGTCAGGTGCGCTGGGACTCCTTCTGGAGTACCTGCGTCAGGGGCTGCCAGGTGGCGACCTGCCGGCCTTTCTGGCCCACGTACCGTTCGATCCGCTGAGTCCGTCCATTCTGCCGCTGATCCGCCTGCCGATCGTGTTGGTGACCGCCCTGGCCGCGCCGCTCACCTATCGGTGGGGCCGATCGTTTCTGGGCCAGCCGGGCGCTGTTCTGGCCGCGCTGTTGCTGGCGTTCGATCCCTTTCTGTTGGCACTCTCACGCGTGTTAGGTCACGATGCCCTTGTGGCAGTCTTCATGTGGTTGTCGGTGGTCGCGTTCTTGTGCGCTATTCAGACAGACCGCTTCGACCGGCGATTCCTGCTCGGCTCCGGTCTGCTGGCCGGGCTGGCCTTTCTCACCAAATACCCATCACTGGTCCTGGGAGTCTTCGTGGGGCTCACGCTCCTGGCTGTGCGCGTATCCTGGCGGCAATCAGCGCGGCAGGTAGCCGGGGCGTGGGTGGCCGATATGCTGGTGTGGGGGGCAGCGGCCGGCCTGATATTTGTCGTCTTGTGGCCGGCGATGTGGATTGATCCGCTGGGCCGGGTCATAGCAATCGTCAGCGACGCAGTGCGCGCCTCCGGCAGCCCGCACCCCAAGGGTAGCTTCTTCATTGGTCAACCCGTGCCCGATCCGGGCGCCGGCTTCTACGCTCTGGTAGCGCTGTTCCGCACGACACCCCTGGTGTGGCTGGGCTGGTTGCTGGCCGCAATGAGCCTAATTAGCCGGCGGTGGCAGGGTGATGCAGGAGAAGGAAGGCGCAGATGGCAACGAGCGGCGCTGATTCTGCTTGCCTATGCACTGCTGTACGGTCTGTTGGTGACGTTCGGCGGCAAGAAGCAGGATCGCTATATTCTGCCCGCCATCCCGGCATTAGTGGCGCTGGCGGCTCTGGGCTATGCTCAGCTGAGCAGCCTGGTTCGACGTGCAGCGCTGCGCTGGGGGGTATGGGTCGGCGTGATCGCGTTGCAGGCCGTAGTGGTGTTGCCCCATTGGCCATACTACTTCACGTATTACAATCCGGTGCTGGGCGGCGGACCAGCAGCGGTGCAAACGCTCATGGTCGGATGGGGGGAGGGACTGGATCGGGCAGCGGCGTGGCTGAACGACCTTCCCAACGCCGTTGACCTGAGAGTGGTTTCTTGGTACAGCACTACCTTTGAGCCATTCTTCAAGGGGCAGGCCATTTACAAGCTCGAGGAAGAGAAGATCTCGCGCTCGCCCAAGCCGGGTTTGGCGGCAGACTATGTGGTGTTGTACGTCAACCAGGTGCAACGCGAATTGCCCTCCGCCGGCGCGTTGCAGTTCTTCCGCGCCTCGACACCTGCGTTCACCGTCACTTTGCACGGCATAGACTATGCGTGGATCTATCCATCCGTGGCGATGCCCCACGTCTTCGCCGGTGACCTGAGATTGGTGGGCCAGGCGGAGCTGTTGGGCTACGACCTGCGTAATGGGGATGGCCAGCCAGTCACCTCCATTGAACCGGATACCGTTGCCTACCTCACGCTCTATTGGGAATGGCAGGGCAAATCATCCGATGACCCGATTCGTGTCAGTCTGGTGGATGAGGCTGGAAAAACACGCGGCTGGGGCAACCACATCCGCACCGAGGCACCGCTGCCGCCGGATGAGTGGAAGGATGGGATGGTGGTGCGTGACGAATTCGCGCTGGCCGTGTTCGCCGACACGCCACCCGGTGACTACCGTCTGGCGGTATGGATCGAACGCCCCGCGACGGGGGAGACGGTGGGGGTGTTTCAGACTGCCACCGTGCGGATCCGGGTTGACGTGTCGGAGACGCGGGACTGAACGGTCTTCTCGCCATAGACTTTGGGCCGGGCCATCGGGGCCATTCGCGAATGGCGACTGGTAAGGGGCTGTGAATAATGTACTTCCTTGTTTCATTATCATAGGCGTAATTGCCCTGGCACGTGTCCTCTCCCGTACGCACGACTCCGGGTGGAGTACCTGACAATCTGCTACCGAAAGAAATCACTTGGGTGGTGATGATTTCTATTTCGAGGATGCGCAGCAGGTGGTTTTTCTGGGGCGGAATGGCCCTGGTCTTTGTGATTTCAGGATGTTTGGTGGTGTTCCTGCGCGAGGCATTTCCTCTGACCTATGACGAAGGTATCCACCTGATGTGGATTCGGTTGTTGGAGGCAGGGTACACTCCATACACCCAGGTGTATATCACGTATCCGCCGCTCTATCCCCTATTGTTGCGGGTGACCTGGCATCTCTGGCCGACATTAGACGGTTTGCGTATCCTGACGCTAACGTTCACCTTCCCGGCGGTGATCTTTACGGCGCTGATCACGCGTCGCATCGCCGGTGATCTGGCCGGCATTGCTGCCGCTGTGTTGTTTGCTCTGTCACCTCAGTTCGTTCACGACTCTCGGGCGATACTGGGTGAGCTGCCTTCAGTGGCCTGGTCATTGTGCGGCGTGTGGCTGGCGTTTGTCTATCGTGATTCCGGAAACAGAGTGCCGTTGATCGGTTCGGCGCTCGCAACCGCGGTTAGCTTGTTGATCAAAGTGCTGTCTCCGTTTACGATACTATTGATACTCTTCATTGTCATCAGCCGTTATGTTCCGGTCAACTTGCTGGCCAATCCTGATGCCCAGCACGACAGCCAGCGTCGGCGTCTGCTGTTTGATCTGGTGTGTTGGGTGGGTACCTTCACAGTGCCGCTGGTGCTTGCATTGGCCTGGGTAGATCTTGGAGCACTAGCTGGGTCAGTGATTGGGCAACGACTGTCGGCGCATGCCGTCTATGCTGCTGATGACTTCTGGGCAACTCGTGAGGAAGAGGCGGGACTTTTCTTTTCCGACAACGTGTGGACGATTCCTCTGGCGTTTGTGGGTTTGTTAGCGACGCTCATAGAGAGGATGCCTCGACGCCTCACGCTACTGGTTTGGCTAGCCCTGGCGATCCTTATGCTGGTCATCCACGAACCAGTGCGCTACAAACACTTCACGATTCTGCTGCCACTCGTGGCACTGTGGGCTGGAGTGGCTGTGAGTCAGATTAAACGGTGCTTGTCGTTCTTTCTGAACCGAAGGACCTCTAATAGTCGCAGTATAAAATCGGCGTGGGAGACGATCTCAGGGACGACAAGTCTGGCGTTGATAGTGGCCTACTGCCTGAATCTACCGGTCGTCATTCAGGCGTGGCACGCGGGAATGGCTGACGCCAAGCTATCGTCGAGTGCACATCAGATGCTCGACTTTATTGGCCGGGTCACCACGAGCGACGACTGTCTGATCACCGACGATCCGCGTTTGGCGTATTGGAGTGGTCGGATGGTTCCCCCCGAGCTGGCCGAAGTGTCCAGCAACCGATTGCGATCAGGTTGGCTGACCTTGGATCAATTGATTGCCATAACCGAACGCTACGATTGCCAGGTCGTAGCTGCCATCTCCAATCGCATCACGAAGTATCTGCCGGATTATGAGCGGTGGGTGCGTCACGAATATCTGGGAATGATACATTTAGGTGAAGACGATCTATATGTCGCCAAGGCTGCAACTATTCCGCGCCCGGCTCATCCATTGCATGCAACGCTGGGTGATGTAGCGAATCTCCTCGGCTATACACTACCCGCGGATGTTCAAACACCAGGCGCTCGGCTGCCGCTCGTTCTGTACTGGGAAGCCTTGACGACACCGGACGCAGACTACACCATATTTGTTCACGGATTGGACGAGGCAGGTGGAATGCGATTCAATGCGGATCATCGACCGTACGATGGCGCTTTACCAACAACCAATTGGAGGAAGGGGGCGATCATACGGGATGTCAGCTGGATCAGCTTACCACCGGATTTGCCGCCCGGAGAATATACGCTTAGCATCGGTATGTATCGCCTCGACACATTGGAGCGGTTGCCGATTAATTGTGAGGCCGGCTGTGAGGATGCATTGTCAATCGCACAGATTCGTGTGAGAGCCAAGCCGTGACGACGACCGATCTTCCGTCCCCGACGCGTTCTTCTTGTTTTCTCGATCTTATGGGCCTATACACGGGCCCTCGACCTGGCAATGGATGCTAGTGTTAGTTTGTCATCGCCGAAGCAGCATTCTGTGAGCAATGGGCTGACTGTCTGGCGTGAGCGTCTGTTCTGGACAGGCTTTGGTTTGCTGTTGGTTGTTTCACTCTGGCTGCGAGTTCATTGGCTGGATAGGTACCCGTGGGATTACGATGAGGGCATTTTCTTGATGTATGGTCGCCTAATCGCTGCCGACTACCATCCCTATTCCGAGGTAGTATTGAGCTACCTGCCGCCTTTTCCCCTCATTGTCGCGCTGTGCTGGCGGCTCTTTGAGTCGGTCTGCGTCATCCGGCTGGTGCTTGCGGTAGTCGCACTCTCGACTGTGGCGAACCTTGGTCTGCTGGTGCGCCGATTGGCTGGTGGTCTGGCCGGCTTGATTTGTATTGGTATCGTATCCTTTCAGCACGAGTTCTTCTGGGCGTCGCGTGCGGTGTTGGCCGATGTGCCAGCCTTGAGCATAGCTCTTCTGGCCATTGTCGGCGCCTGGATGTACGCTGAGACCGGAGGCCGTCTCTGGCTGGTTGGCGCAGCGATGGCATTGACCATCAGCTTGATGACCAAGTTTCTGGTCGCCTTTGTTGCTCCGTTATGTCTGCTGCTGGTGGCTTGGCGTTGGCTTCGGGCTGTTGGCGAAGCCGATCATTGGTCGCAACAAACGTACCGTTGGCTCGTGGACAGCGGTATATTCCTGGCAACGCTGTCTTTTCCTGCGGCATTAGTGATACTAGTCTTCGACTCTCGTGCGATTATGACGCAAGCGGTTGCATTCCACGTTCTTGGCCAAGTATCATTCCTCAAAGGCATCGCGGCAGCTCATCTGTTGGCAGACGTGGCACTGAGGGCGCAAGTCCTGTGGCATATTCTGATTTCGGATCTGGGCCTGGTTGCCCTAGCCGGGTGGGGTGTTGTCTCCATCATCTTGCTGGATGTCCGCCGTACGTGGCCGACGGTGGCGTGGCTGTTCCTGGCGGCCTTGTCATTGTTGTTCGATACCCGGCTCAATCCGAAGCACGTAGTGATTTTGGTGCCGCCTATGGCGTTCGCGGCTGCGGTCGGCTTGAGTTGCCTTTGGCGAAATCCTTGTCCCCAATTGACAAATCAGTACTCACGCCTTGTCGTCATTAGCAGCGGTGCGGTCGTCGCTTTAGTGTGGATCGTGCTCCTGCCCGGACAAATAGCCAAGCTGAGTCCGTCCCCGGTTGAGCCGATTGAGGGTCGTGCCGAGCTGATCGAGTTTATACGGGAGCACTCGTTCGAAAGCGACTGCGTCATTACGGACGATCCGGCGTTGGCACTTGCCGCTGACCGGCTCGCACCACCGGAGATGGCAGAAACGTCGGAGAATCTGATCCGCTCTGGTCACTTGCCTGAGCAAGTAGCCATTGCGATCACACAGTCTCACAATTGTCCTGTTGTGGTATCGAGCAAGAAGCGACGCTTCGAGAAGCTATTGCCAGGCTATCTGGAGTGGGTTCGCAGTCATTATTTGGTGCGTCTAGACTTCGGTCACGACGACATATTCTACCTCAAGCGCGGTGTGCAAGTGGGCCGTTCGGCGCCGCTGGCTGAGTTCGGCGGGCAGCTGCGGTTATGGGATTACCAGATCAATCTGGGTCGGTGGAAGGCGGGGGAGCGGGCGCCGCTGCGTCTCTATTGGCAGGCGTCGCAGCCAGTTGCGACAGACGCCTACAAGCTGTTTGTTCATCTGCGTAACCAGCTAGGCAAGACGGTGGCCCAGGCCGATCACTTCCCCTTTGAGGAGCAGCTGCGCGCTTGGCCGGTGGGGGACATCCTGGCGGAGAGTTTTCGGTTGGATTTGCCAGCGACGTTGCCGGCCGGCGAGTACACTGTGGCGATTGGGATGTACCAGCCAGCTACGGGTGAAAGACTGCCAGTGATCCCCGATGCCAGCGGTGAGAATGCCGTCATACTGGGACCGGTGAGAGTGGAGGCTTCGACGGCTCAGTGAGGCCAGTCACGTGCGCTGTCCCGATTCGGTTGTATAATCCTCTCCGACCCATAGGGATCGGAGGGGACATATGCCAAGGCAACTACGCTTACGAGAACTGACGGAAGATGAGAAACGCGCGATCGCCCGGATTGTTAGCTCGCGCACTGAACCGGTGCGTCGAGTGCAGCGCGCCAGGATCATCCAGGCGATGGTGGATGATCCCCGCCTGCCAGCCGCCGGAGCCGGCAAGAGGGCGGGATACGGGAGCGTGCAAGCCGGGCGATATTGGGTGAAGCGTTTCAATGCGCAGGGGTTGGCCGGTTTGGAGGACGAACCGCGTTCGGGACGTCCGCGTGTCCACAGCGAAAAGGTACGCAGTGCCTTGATCGACCTGGCGATGACCAAGCCGGACAGTCTGGGATATCCGTTCAAACTATGGACCTTGGAGCCCCTGCAGACGGCTTTCAAGGAGCGGACCGGCGTCCATCTGTCGGACTCGACCATCTGGACGTGGCTGGATGCAGAAGGGTTGAAGTGGAAACACCAGCAGAGTTGGTTCCACGAAGCGGAGAAACGCGATCCCGAGGTCGTGGAAAAAAGGGGCGCATCATTCAGGCCCACCTCACTCCGCCCTCCCGGAGACGGGTCATCTGTGTTGATGAACTGGGACCATTGGCGGTCAAGACCTATCCTGGCGACGAGTGGCATGTCGGACCTAGACGCGCGACCTATGAGCCGGATTATGGACGCCGGGGCAAGGTCTGGGTACACGGCGCCTTCGAACCGGCTACGGGTCAGGCGGCGATCGTAATCAGCGCGGCTCGGGAAAGTGCTAGCCACATTCAACTGCTGGAGCAAGTGATGATCCAGTTCCCGGCGGATGAGTGGCTGATCATTGAGGACAACTTGAGCACTCATACCAGTCGCGAAACGAAAAAGGCATTGCAGGCGTGGCCCAACATTGAAGTGCAGTTTCTGCCCAAGTACGCCTGTTGGCTCAACTTGATCGAGCCCTGGTGGAAGCAACTGCGTTCGCTGGGGCTGAATGGCCGCCGCTTCGAGACAGTCGAGGAACTGACTGCGGCGCTGGAAGAGGCCTTGGCATATTGGAATGCCCACAAACACCCTTATCACTGGCACAAGCAACCCTCAGCACAGCCCGTCGTCTTGTCGGTAAGCCGCCAGCCAGTACGGGCTTGTGTAACTATTCCTATTTAGCGAGAAGGCCGGCTTGACGCACTGAATGGTAAGTTGCGCGCTACCCCGAGGCGCCCGTGGTCCAGGGCGCGTTGTTGCTGGAGTTCCCCTCTGCGTCAGTACCAGCTCGGAGTTAGAGTATTGGCGACCCAGGAATTGACTAACGGTCGGCCACGAAGACTTCTTGTCGCTGTAGGACTGACGGCGGCACCTGTCTTGTTAACGTTTGCTCCTCGGCTCATCGACCTGGGGGGGTACCTCATCGTTGACGAAGCCGATCGTTGGCGCTGGGCGGAGCAATTCTTTCGTGCGTTGATCAGCGGCGATCTCCACGGGACACTGGTCGGTGACGGCTATCCCGGCATTGTGCCAGTCTGGGTGGAGACGCTCTGGCTGCTCGGCGAAGGTGTACGTCGCTCGATCGTTGAGGGACGCTGGTTCAGCCAGGAAAGCATCTACATGCTCTTCCATGTCTGGAGCCGCACCGAACACATCGCTCTCCAGCGGCTACCGATCGCGATTTTCAATGGTTTGCTGGCGCTTCTGGTGGCATGGTATGCCGGCCGCCTGTATGGCCGGCGTGTGGGCGTGGTGACGCTCATTCTGGTAGCGCTGAACCCGTTCTACCTGGCCGACTCGCGCGTCAACCGTGCTGAGGCGATGATCACCGGCCTGCTGACTCTGTCGGTTCTGGCGCTGGTTGATCACGGGCGCACCCGCCGGTTGCGAACATTGGTGCTCTCCGGGATTCTCGGTGGGCTGGCGTTCCTGACCAAGATCCAGGGCCTGGTGATCCTGCCGGTGGTGGGAGTCACGCTGTTACTGGCGGCCCTTATCCCTCGTCCCCCCCTCTCTACTCAGTGGAAAGGGCGATGGGGGCTGAGGTTAGTTATCGCAGCCGCAATCTGGCTGCTGGCCGCCGTCGTCACCTGGTCTCTTCTATGGCCGGCGATGTGGGTGCGGCCACTGGACGTGCTGTCTCTGGTCTATGATTATGCGACCCGCAAGGCCGGCGCCGAGGGAGTCAACGTCTTCTTCGCCGGGCGACACTTCCTGGACACAGATCCGGGCGGCCTGTTCTACCCTGTGGTTGTTCTCTTTCGCCTGACACCGTTGACCCTGCTCGGTCTGGTTCTGGCGGTTGCCGGATGCGTGCAGCGATGGCGTCGCGACGCTGATTATCCTGCCAGGCTGCTGGCCGGGCCGGTTTTGCCCCTGGCGATTTATGTCGCACTGTATACGCTGGCCATGTCGTTGGGCAGTCACAAGCAAGACCGCTACCTAATGCCGATCTTCCTGGCGCTCGACATCCTGGCGGCGCTGGGTTGGGTGGGGCTGTGGGACTGGCTGGCGGGAAGATGGCCATACCTGCGCAGGAATGCCGGATGGGGCTGGACCGGTGCTGCCGCCTTGCTGGCGGTCCAGTTGGCGACAGCGCTGCCTCATCATCCGTACTACTTTCCCTACTTCAACCCCCTGCTGGGCGGTGGCGCGACCGGGGCACGGATGCTGCGCGTGGGCTGGGGTGAGGGGATGGACCGCGTGGCACAATATCTGAACTCGAAACCGGATGCCGCGCAATTGACCGTCGCGGCCCGCTGGTACGGGTACATGGTGGACTTCGCGGGCAAGGCAATCGCCTTTGACCGACAGGGACGCTGGACGCGCGCCGACTACATGGTGCTGTATATCCAACAGACGCAGCGCATGCTCGATCCGAGCCCGGGGGTTATCCGGTACTTCCAACGACTGCAACCGGAACATACGGTGATGCTGGGAGGTATCGAATATGCCCAGATTTACCGGTCGCCAATTACACGCGCGGCGCAGCCGTCGGTGAGCCGGATACCCGACCGGGCCGCATTGTTCGGCTATCGCTGGGATGCCTCAGCGCCCGGCGAGGTGCGCCTGGTGTGGGAGAATCTGGGTCTGACAGATGCGGCTTTCACCTTCGTGGCGGCATTGAGCGACGACCACCAGGACTCAATGTGGCAGCCGTGCATCGTTGCGCCGGGTTTTGAGGCCGAGGCCGTCACGGTGGGCGAGGTGGTGGAAAGTGTGTGCCCACTGATCGCGAGGATTGATCATTCGTCGTCTTCTCGTGCCTTTGACGTGCGTTTCGGCCTGAGGGATGCTTCAGGTGAGGTGAGCGAGTTCACCTTCCCGGAGGCGTGGCAGTCTCTCGTGTATCAGACAGAGGGGGAGTGGCGGCTGGCTGACTGGTCAGAGTCACTTGACTTCGTCGCGCGACGGGACATTCCCTCTGAGGCTGTGACGGTGGATCGCTACCACGCGGGTCAGATACGGTTGACTGCCTATGCACTGGACAGCACAGTCCTGCATCCCGGCGAACCGCTGACGGTGACATTGTATTGGCAGGCTGTGCAGCCAGTCACGAAGGACTATGTGATCTTCAACCATCTGTACAGCCTGGACGGCGTGGAAGTCGGACGGGCGGATGGCGCGCCGCCACTGGCCACCAGTCACTGGTTGCCGGGTCAGGTCATCAGCACCGTTCACATCATCGCTACCGTTCCCGACCTTGCGGTACCAGCGGCCACCACCTTGCAGGTCGGGCTGTATGACCAGGGCGACCGGGCTCTGCCGATTACCGACCGTGCTGGCCAGTCATTGTCAGTTGGCCTGACGCGGGTCAAGTTCGTGCCATCTGTCTGGCCGTCGGAGGCACCCCCGGTCTACAGCGGCGTGCGTTTCGGCGACGCAATACTTCTGGAGGGCCGCTCAGAGTTGCCCGCGACCATCCCGGTGGGCGAAGGACAGAGCGTAGTGATTCGGCTGTGGTGGCAGGCGATGTCACCTATTGCCGGGGATTATTCCGTCTTTGTCCATCTGGTGGATGAGGCCGGAGCCGTTGTCGCTCAGGCCGACGGTGCGCCGTTGTCCGGTCGCTATCCCACCAGCGCGTGGTCGCCAGGTGAGCGAATCATAGAGACACGCGTCCTGAGAACGCCACTTGACTTGCGTGGCGGAAGCTATAGCGTGGTTATTGGCCTCTATGACCTCGAGGATGGTGCGCGCTTGCCGACTGCTGGATCGGCGAACGACCAGGTCGTGCTTGGCGAGATAGTGGTCAAGTGAACAAGGATAGATCGGACTGTTGTGGCACTGAAAGGATGGTTAGATCGCCAGCTGTACTTGTGGCGGTGATCCTCTGCCTTGCCCTCGTGCCACGCATCCTCGACCTGGGTGTATTCGTTGGCCCCGACGAGGGTTCGTGGGTAAGACGCTCGGACAACTTCGCCCGCGCGTTGGCGAGTGGCGATCTGGCGGCCACTTATCAATCCGGGCACCCCGGTGTCACGTTACTGTGGCTGGAACTGCCAGTGAGCTGGCCAGCGCAGCTGGCTGCGCCTGACACTGTGGGATATGACATTGTCGCCGATGATGACGAGGATGCTTCACTTCTCTCTCTTGGTGAGCTGCGCGTCAAACGCCAGGTCGCTGCAGCCGTACACGCCATAATTGTGGCCCTGGTTGTCCTGGGTGTGCGTGCTGTCTTTGGGCCGGGCGTGGCGTGGGTGGCCGGTGGCTTGATTGCCTTCGATCCATTCCTGTTGACCGAGTCGCGCGCAGTGCGATCCGAGGGTATGGTCGCGAGTTTCGGATTGCTAGCTCTGGTAGGCATACTGCTGTTTCTTCGGACGCCGCGGCTGCGCCTGGCGACATTGGCTGGCGTGCTGGTGGGATTGGCGCTGTTAAGCAAGGTGTCCGCAGCGGCATTGTTGCCCATCGGTGCGTTGGTGATGGTCTTCGCGCCTGGCTTCGTCGGCATCTCAGATGGCTTGCGTTGGAGACGCGGCCTGATCTCACTGGCTGCGTGGGCTGGCGGCGTCACGCTAACCGTCGTGCTGGTGTGGCCAGCGCTGTGGGTTGACCCGATGGGTGTGGCCCATCGCATGGCCGAATATGTAGGTCTGCGTGCGGTCGAGGGCGGCGGCGGGGGCAGCTACGCCTTTTTCTTGGGGCAGATAACCAGCAGCAAAGAGCTCGGACCATTGTTCTATCCCGTTGTGATCCTTTTTCGCAGTGGGCCGTGGCAATGGGTCGGGGTATTGTTGCTGCTGCTTACTCTGGTGTGGCGCCAGCGCGACTGGCCACATCGAGCGGCAGCAAGTGTGGCTGTCCTGGGCACGTTCCTGGCTACCTATCTGGCTCTGATTACCTGGTCGGGTCTCAAGTTCGATCGCTATACGGTTCCGATGGTAGCCGTATTCGACATTCTTGCTGGTCTCGGCATGATTACGGCGTGGAGATATTTGACTACCCGATACGTCCATCTGAGCCGGTTGGGTGGGTTGGCTGTTGGGTGCGTGG
>Ga0101944_10003894_pt1 | contig 19681 bp, 19 predicted proteins | sample DewCreD2012metaG_FD_75245 | JGI IMG/M metagenome (GOLD analysis project Ga0101944, IMG submission 75245) | Hot spring sediment bacterial and archeal communities from British Columbia, Canada, to study Microbial Dark Matter (Phase II) - Dewar... ... | reverse complement strand
GAGGCGGAGAACTGACTCGCCCATGACCCTGACTCGTTGTATACTCGGCCTACCATCCTGCCTGAGCTGACGCCTTTCAACTGACGCCGACTATGAAGTTCTCCTGCCTGCAAGACAACCTCGCCAAGGGCCTGAGCCTCGTCTCACGCGCCGTGGCGGCGCGCAGCACGCTGCCGGTGCTGGGCAACATCCTGCTCACCGCCGAGGAGGGGCGCCTGCGCCTCTCGGCCACCAACCTCGAGCTGGCCATCACCTGCTGGATCGGGGCCAAAATCGAGGACGAAGGCTCGATCACGCTGCCGGCCAAGACGCTGGTGGACCTGGTGAACACGCTGCCGCAGGACACCGTGACCCTGAGCCTGACGGCGCGCACGCAGACCGTCAACCTGACGTGCGGGCGCATCAAGGCCAGCATCAAGGGCATCGACGCGCAGGAGTTCCCGGCCATCCGCCCGGCGGACATCGACAACGCCATCCAGTTGAACGTCGAAGACCTGCGCGACATGATCGCGGCCGTGATCTTCGCCGCCGCCACCGACCAGGCCCGCCCGATCCTCACCGGCGTGCTGGCGCGCCTGGAGGGCAACCGCGTCACGCTGGCCGCCTCCGACGGCTTCCGGGTGGCCGAGCGCGTCGCCCACCTCTCCACGCCCGTGGACGAGCCGGTGACGGCCGTCATCCCGGCCCGCGCCCTGGCCGAGCTGGGCCGCATCATCAACGCCGAGGACCCGGTCTATATGGACCTGCCGCCCGGCCGCGGCCAGGTGATCTTCCACCACGGCAACGTCGAGCTGACCTCCCAGCTGATCGAGGGCACCTTCCCGGCCTACCAGAACATCATCCCCAAGGGCTACAAGACGCGCACCGTCGTCTCGACCGAGGAGTTCCGCAAGGCCTGCAAATCGTCGGACATCATCGCGCGCGAAGCCGCCCACACCACCCGGCTCAAGGTCAAACCCGGCGACGACGACCTGGTCCCCGGCCACGTCACCATCTCCGCCACCGCCGCCGAGACCGGCGATAACATGGCCGAGCTGGACGCCACTATCGAGGGCGAGCCGGTGGAGATCGCGTTCAACGTCAAGTACCTGGTGGATGTGCTCAACGTGATCGACACGCCCAACGTCGCCCTGGAGACCTCGGCCTCCACCAGCCCGGGCGTCCTGCGGCCGGTGGGCCGCGACGACTACGTCTATGTCGTCATGCCCATGCACCTGGGACGCTGAACCCGCCCCGCTGCCCCCCAAAAACTCCCGCCGGCCTCGGCGGGAGTTTTTTGTCCGGGTCGCGGCGCCGGGCGCGCCTTAAGGTAGGGCGACGTAGACCAGATCGGTCTGCCCGGCGTCCGCGGCCCTGGGCTCCGGCCGGACGATGTGGCGCACGCCCTGGGCGTCGATGGCGAACGCCGTCTCGCCGGTGTAGCCGCTGGTGGCGATCACGCTCTCGGGCGTCGTCCACGTCCCGTCCGCCTGCCGGCGCGTCAGCCACAGCCCCTGGGTGTTGGCCCAGATCACCTGCGGCTGGCCGTCCGGCCCAAAGGCGATCTGCAGGCTGAAGCCGTTGAAGGATTGATCGGTGAGCGCCGCCGCCGGCCCCCAGCCGGCGCCCGGCGACCAGCGCCGGTAGACCAGGGCTGCGCCCCTCACCAGCGCATGGATGTCGCCGGCCGGGTCGGCGGCCAGCCTGAGGCTGAGCGAGTCCAGCCCGGCCTCCGGCTCGGTCAGCGGCGCGGCCTCGCTCCATGTCACGCCCTGGTCGGACGAGAACCGGTAGGAGGCCGCGGCCGGATCACTGCCGGCCGAGCCAAGGCGAACCCAGGCGACGTGGAAGCCGCCGCCGGCGTCGATCTCGAAAGCCGGCCGCAGGCTGAGGTTCTGGTCGGACAACTGGAGCGGCTCCTGCGGCGGGTCCGCCTGGTTCAGGTCGCGCGGGTCGAAGCTGATCGTGCCGGCCCCGGTCAGGAAAGCGGCGCGCAGCGCGCCCTCCGGCGCGAAGGCGAAGTCAAAGTCGCGGCTGGTGACGCCGCGCACCTCGACAAACGCGGCCTCCGACCAGACGCCGTCCACCCGGCAGCGCTGATACAGGCCGATATCGGCCGTGCCGGTGCGTGCGCCGTTCCACAGCGCGCAGGGCGCGCCATCCGGGCGGCGCAGGAGCGCCAGGCTGCCGTACAGGTACTGAAAGTCCTCGGTCAGGTTTTCGGGCTGGGACCACGTCCCGTCCGCATTCCGCAGGCGGTGAAAGTAGTCCCCGCCGGGACGCCGGCTGCGCGATTCCCAGACCAGGTGCAGCATGCCCCGGCCGTCGAAGACCAGGCGCGGGCTGGACTCGTTGCCGCCCGGGCCGGCGCCCAGGCTGTCGCCGGCCGGCGGCGCGGGCGTGATCTGGCTCAGCAAACTCTGCGCCGCGTTGAAGGCCTCGGGCACGTTTTGCAGCCAGTCCTGATATTGGTCGGCCGTCATCGGCGCGGGCGGCGCCGGGTCCTGGCCCGCCGCCGCCATGCCGCTCTGTTGGCCGGCCTGCAGGTCCACGGCCGCGCCGCTGTCCGGGTTGGCCAGGCGGCACGCGCCCTCCAGGCAGGTGACGACGAGCGCGCCCCCGCCGGACTGCTCCAGGCTCATCATCGAGCCGCGCACAGTGGCGACGCCCGTCGGCGTCTCGACCTCGAAGGAGCCGGCGCCCAACTGTTGGGTCACCACGATCCACAGCTTGCCGGCCTCCAGCCGGAGCCTGGTCACCGGGTCTTCGGAGCCGGGCGGGAACTCCAACAGCTCGAACTGGGTGTTGGCGGCCAGGCGCAGGATGGAGCCCTCCGAGGTGTCGACGCGCGCGCTGGCCTGGTCCCCGGTGCGCACGCCGCCGGTGACGCCGATCACCTGGCCCTCGCCGGCCGTCTCCCACTCCTTCGCGCGATTGTCGCGCGCGCGCACGTCGTTGCTGATCTCCGACAACTGCGCGACGCGCGGCGCCGGCGTGGGCGTGGGGGCCGCGCCGGACGGCAGCCCGCAGGCCAGGACCGCCAGGAGCAGCGTCAGGCCGGCCGAGATCAGGCGTCGTGGCATGGTTGAGTTTCCCTGCGAGAGGCAGGGGCGCGTTGTCACGGCCCGTAGCGCGACACGCCGCCGGCGGTGGCGAACCAGACCGCGCCGGACGGCTCCGCGTAAATATCGTAGACCAGGTTGTTGATCAGGCCATCCTCCGTGTCATAGACCGTCCAATCCGCGCCGTCGAAGCGCGCCGCGCCGCCGTCCCCGCCGAACCACAGGCCGCCATCCGGCGCGACGGCGGCGGCGTAGAGGTAGTCCGAGGGCAATTCCACGCCGCGCCGACCATCCGTGTATTGCGTCCACGCGCCGTCCTGATAGCGGTACACGCCGCCGCCATGCGTGGCGACCCAGAGCGCGCCGTCCGCCGCCTCGACAAACTCCCAGGCCCACTCGAAACTATCGTCGAAGGTCTCGCCGCGCCGGAAATGCTCCCAGTTCCCGTCGGCGTCGCGGCGGCTGACGTGCTCGCCGACAGCCGCCCACAGCGCGCCGTCCGAGGCCAGGAACAGGGACCAGACCCGCCCGGGCGGCGGGCCGCCCTCGGCCTCGCCCACGAACGTGACCGTCTGGCCGTCGTAGTAGGCCAGCCCGTTCTCGTCGGTGCCGAGCCAGGCGGCGCCATCGCCCAGCGGCGCGATGACGCTCGCGTTGATCTCGGTCGGCAGGCCCTGATCCACACCGACCTCGATCAGGGCGCCGTCTGGGGCCAGGATCACGAAGCCGGCCTGCCAGCGCCCGCCCCACAGGTTGCCGTCCGCGTCGAAGGTCAGAGGCACACAGCCGCACGGGTTCTCGGTGTAAGGCTCCCAGGCGAAGCTGGCGGCGTTGAAGCGGTCCGCGTACCAGCCGTAAGCTTCCACCGCCCAGAGCTCGCTCTCGTCCGGCGGCCGCAGGAAATGTCCGTGCCAGGCCGCCACCGTCGAGTCGTCCTGATACCAGGGGGTGAACTCGTCGCCGTCGTAGCGGATCGGGCCGACGCCGTCCGAGCCGAAGAACAGCACCCCGTCGGCGGCCACGGCGCCGGTGATCGAATAGAAGTCCAGCGTGCCCGCCTGGGGGCTGAACTCCTCCCACAGATTGGCGGCGAAGTCGTACTGCCAGATGCCGCCCTCGCCGGAAAAGTAATACCGTCCGTCGTCGTCCTGGACGATGCCGTACACGCCGTACGGCGGCGCCTGGTCCGTCGGCGTGAACGTCGTCCCGTCGAAGCTGGCCGCGCCCGCGCCCGTGCCCACGAACAGCACGCCGTCGTCGTCGCTGTAGAGTGACAGGATGCGGTTGTCCGGCAGGCCGTCGTCCGTGGTATAGCGCGTCCATTCGCCGGCGTCCCGATCATAGCGCCCCAGCCCGACCTCGGTCCCGACCCACAGTTCGCCGCCCTCGACGGGCAGGATGACGTTGACGGCGTTGGCCAGCTTGCCCTCGTCTAGGGCGCGGTCGGGGTGCGTGGACGGGAAGCCGGGCGCCGGCTCCCAGTTGCGGCCGTCGAAGATCAACAGGCCGCCGCCGTCCCGGTCGCTGTACTGCGTGCCGACCACCAGGCGGTCGTCCGCGATCGCCAGGGCCGACACGAGATCGCTGTCCAGCCCGCCGCTCGTGTTCTGGGTGGTGTAGACGCGCCACTCCGCGCTGTCGGCCTCCAGACGGGCCAGGCCGGCCTCGGTGCCGGCCCACAACCCGCCGTTGTCACCCGCCACCACCGCGAACACGTTGGCGTGCGGCAGGCCGTTGCCGGTGGTGTGGCGTTCCAGGACCGTCTCCGACTCGATGTCCCAGACCGTGATCCCGCCCGGGCCGGCCGCAATCAGCTCGCCATCGTCCACGCACAGGGCGCGGACACGATTGGCGGCCGTCCATGACCGCCAGGTGGGTTCAACAGCCGCGCCCGGCGCTTCGGTCGCCGGCACCGCTTCGGTGGCGGCGGCCGCCTCGGTCCGGTCCGGGGCGGTGGGTTCTGCGGCGGAGGTCGCGGCCAGGGTGGCGGTGGCGCGCGCCTCGCTGGACGGGCCGCCCGACAGGTTTGGCAAGACAAAGACGGCGAACACAATGCCGAGCACGGCCAGCAGCGCCACCGCGCCGACGACCGGGAGAACCGGGAACCGTTGGGGGGCCGCGGTCGGCGCGCCGGCGGGCGGCGGCGGCGGGCCGACTGCCGTGGCCGCCGCCGGGGAGATGAGGGTGGCGGGCACGGCGGCCTGGACCTCGGCCGGGGTGGGCGCGGCGGCGCGGACGGTGTCCACCTGGGCCAGCGCCGCCTTCCAGGCCGCCAGGAACTCGGCCACGCTCGCGAACCGGTCGGCCGGGCTCTTGGCCAGCGCCTTGAGCAGCACGCGCTCCAGGGCGGGCGGGAAATCGGGCTTGAGCGACGAGGGCGGCGGGAGCGGCGCGTTGATCTGCTTGAGCACCACGGCCAGCGGCGTCTCGGCCTCGAACGGCACGCGGCCCGTGGTCAGCTCGTACAGGATAATGCCGAGCGAGTAGATGTCCGAGCGCTGATCGACCTTCTCGCCCTGGGCCTGCTCGGGGCTCATGTAAGCCGGCGTGCCCATCATGGCGCCGGTGGACGTGAACTGCGCGCCGCCCTCCAGCAGCTTGGCGATGCCGAAGTCGGTCAGGAACAGGTCGCCCTGCGCGTCGATCAGCACGTTGGACGGCTTAAGGTCGCGGTGGACGACGCCCTGCCGGTGCGCGTAATCCAGCGCCTCGGCCAGCTGCGTGAAGAGCCGGTCCACCTCGCTCAGCGATTTGGGGCCGGTCCGCATCCGGTCCTTGAGGGTGCCGGCGTCCAGGAAGCGCATGACCAAGTAGGCCAGGCCGTTGCTCTCGCCGTAGTCGTAGACCGGCAGGATGCGGGCGTGCTCGAGGCGGGCGATGGTGCGCGCCTCCTGCTGGAAGCGGCCGCTGAACTCCGGGTTCTCGGCCAGCTGGTAAGGCAGCACCTTGACGGCCACGTAGCGGTCCATGGCGGCGTGGTAGGCCTTATAGACCGTGGCCATCCCCCCCTGGCCGATTTGGCTGATGATGCGGTAAGCGCCGAGCATCTGGCCGGGCTGGATATTGTCCATCGGGGGACCTCCTGAGGCGGCAGGGCGCTTCGATTCTAATGGCGAACGGTGGAAACAAACAGGGACGCGCCGGCGCGCGTCCCAACGCTTTGTCAAGGCCGAAGCCGGGGGTCAGGCGGCCTTGGGCTCGCCGGCCCGTTCGGCGCGATGCATGGCGTGGACGGCCAGCTGCGCCACCACCAGCATCAGGTCCAGGTCGTCCTGCGTGAACTCGCGGTCGGAGACCTTGTTGAGCACCTGGATGACGCCCAGGACGCGGCCGGTGTCCAGGCAGAGCGGCACGCACACCATCGAACGGGTCTTGAAGCCGGTGGTCTCGTCCACCAGGGCGTAGAAGCGCGGGTCGCGGCGCACGTCCAGGACGATCTCCGGCTTGCGGCTGGCGGCTACCGACCCGGCGATGCCCTGGCCGGGCGGGATGCGGTAGCCGCGCAGCGACTCGGAGGCCGTGCCGCGCACGACGGCGAAGACCAGCTCGCCGGTCGTCTCGTCGGTGAGCATCAGCGAGCCGTCGGAGGCTTTGAGGACCACCATCGCGGTGTCCAGGATGTCGCTCAGCAACTGGAAGACGTCGGTCTCGGCGGTGATATTCTGATAGAGGAGGTAGAGCGACGACAGGGCGTGGACGGATTCGCGCAGGGCGCGCAGTTCGTCGCGAAGTTCGCGGTTCTCGTCGGCGAGCCGCCTGGCCTCTTCCTGAAGGAAACGAGTCGCTTCATCCGGCATGGGGACCTCGCTGAGTGCGGCCATCATAGCACGGACGCAGGGACGAGGCAATTGAGGCCCGTTAACGACTTCGGCCTGGAGCGGTCTCCAGGCCGAAGGGCGATCTCACTCTTCGCCAGCGTCGCGGCGGCGGCGCTTGTTGATGCGGCGGATGGCCTTCTTCTTCTCGATCCGGCGCACTTCGCTCTTGGACACGAACCAGCGCTTGTTGCGCAACTGAGTCAACAGACCACTGCGCATGACCTTCTTCTTAAAGCGCTTGAGCAGTTGGTCCTGGCTCTCGTTGGGGCGCAAAACAACACGGGTCACAGACGTTCACCTCCCTTCGCGGGAGTTTGGTTCAGCTTCATAGCGGGCCAGAGTTTACCGCGAACCGGTCGCTATTGTCAACTATTCGGCCATGACTTCATGGCCCGTCGTCTTCCACACTTTGCTGGCGCGGTCGATGAACAGGACGCCGTCCAGGTGGTCGATCTCGTGCTGAAAGATGCGGGCCAGCCAGCCCTCGGCCCTGATCTTCATCGGCCGGCCCTTGCGGTTGAGGGCTTTCACGGTGACGGCCCGGTGGCGCAGGACGTTGCCGGCGTAGCCGGGGATGGACAGGCAGCCTTCGGCGCCGTCCACCATCTCGTCCGAGCGCGCCGTGATCTCGGGGTTGACGATGACGTACAGCTTGGGCGCCGGCGGCTCGGCGTCCTCCGGCAGAGCCTCCGAGCCCGGCGCGTACTCGATCACGGCCAGGCGCAGGCTGGCGGCCACCTGGGGCGCGGCCAGCCCGACGCCCGGGGCCTGGCGCATCGTCTCGATCATGTCATCGATCAGGCGTTGTACGGCCGGGTCCTGCAGGTCTTTGACGGCGTGGGCTTTCTTGCGCAGCAGCGGGTTTTCAGGGGTGATGATGGTTCGGATCGTCATGCACGGTCACAAAAGGATCAGGCGCCGCGCGGCGGCGCCGCGCCACGCTCCACTTCTTGGGTCGCCAGGTAGTAGGCGCTCAGGACCTCGGCCATCTCCTCGCGCCGCCGGGCGGCGTCGCGCTGCGCCTTGCGCGCGCGGACCGCCTCGATGCGGCGCTGGATGTCCTCCTGCACGCCCGGCGGGTCGTACACGTCGTCGAACGTGAATTCCTTGCCGGGGATGGTGGCGGTGACGTTGCCGAAGTTCAGCAGCCGGCCCCACAGCGTCGGGCGCTCCGAGCGCAGGCCCTGGATGTTCTCCAGCGCCGCCGAGTCGCGCGTCTCGCGGCCGAGCGGCTTGCGGTAGATGTCGACCAGCTGGTCGTTCGTCACCTGGTACAGGTCGTTGCGCCAGTCCTGGAACGCGTACAGCCACCACAGCGCGGCCGGGATAAACAGGACCAGCGCCACCAGCGCCGCGATGGGCAGCGTGATGCCGGCGGGCAGGAAGCCGGCCAGGGCCAGGCCCACCACGCCGACCGCCGCCAGCATCCCGGCGGACGGCGCCCAGATGTCGCTTAACAGGATCCACCAGTGCTTGCGATAGATGATGGTGTCGCCCTCGTCGAAGCGGAGCTGGAAGGAGAAGAAACGCCGGAGCCGCTGGCCGAGCGGGGCGCGTTGCGGCTCGGCCTTAGGCGCCTCGGCCCGCGGTTCGGCCAGCGGCGGCGCGATCCGGTTGCGGATAGCGTTCTTGAGGGCGGTCAGGTCGGTCTCGCGGGCGCGCTGGCCGGTGCGCGTGATCTGCTCCTCGATCAGGGCCGCCACCAGCTGGGGGTAGGCGATGGCCTGCATCCGCAGCGGGCGCGAGAGGGTCTTCACGCTGACGTCGCCGTACTCGATCAGGCGGTCCGCCAGGCTCTCGGTCTCGCTGGACACGGAGGTCAGCGCGTTCATGCTCAGCGTGGTGCGGCTGTCGTAGATCAGGGCCACCTTCTCCACATAGACGACGCGCTGGTTGGTGACCAGGTAGAAGTCGTTGCCCCAGTCCACATACACCCAGGCGATCCAGGCCAGGACCGGGGCGCCGAGCAGGCCGCCGATCCACAGAGCCGTGGTCAGGCGCAGGAAGGCGAGCGCGGCGCCGAAGATCACGGCGACGAGCAGCAGGGTCACCAGCGGCCAGAGCAGACGCTGCCAGAGCAGCCAGAGATGGCGCCGGACGATCAGGTAGACGTTCTCGCCGCGCGCCAGCCAGTCCCAGTTCCGGCTGAAGAGCCAGGCGCGCGTCTCGCGCATGAGCTGCAGGCCGGCCCGCAGGGCCGGATGTTTCTGGAGCAGCGCCGCGAACTCCTTGCGCTCCAGGCGCAGCACGCCCACCGCGCCGACGGCGGCGGCGGTGTAAGGGCTGACGCCCTCCCCCAGCAGGGCCTCGGCCCCGAAAAAATCGCCCGGCTCGAGCATTTGCTCATGGCGGCAGTGGGCGCGGGTCAGCCGGACCTTGCCGCGGTCGAGGATATAGAAGTAATCGGTAAGCTCGCCCTGTTTGCAGATCACCTGGCCGGACGCGTACTCTTGGCGCTCCAACAGCCGGGTCGCCTCCACCAGGAACTCATCCTTAAGGCCCTTAAACAGGTGCATCGGCCGCAGCCGGTTGAAGATGAGCAGCGTGCGCCGATCCATGTCCATCGCGGTCATTCTAGCACAACGGCGATGCGGCGCTCGCCGACCCGCCGCACGAGTCCGCGCCTGCGTGTTCCTCCGTGAAACCCGCGGCCAAACGCAGTTCGCGCGCCCTGCAACGGGTTACAATCGTCTGCGTAGAAGTAGACGATCGCAACTCATTCGGCAGCGAGGCCCCATGTCTTCTCCGTCCCCCTTCTGGCAGCCCCCGGCGGGCTTCATCCCGGTGGAGTCCGCGCTGGCCGGCGTGACCGTGTTCGCGCCGGCCCCCGCGGTCGAGGCCCCGGCCGCGCCGCCGGTCTTCCAGTGCCCGCAGTGCGGGGCCGCCACGCGCTACGACGTGGCGGCCGGCGGGGTGGCCTGCGAGCATTGCGGCTACACGGCGCCGGTGCAGGCGCAGACGGTTGGCCAGGCGGCGGCCCAGGACGAGTTCACGCTGGAGGCCCTGCAGCGCGGCGCGCAGGGCTGGGGCGTGGCCCGTAAGGAGCTGCACTGCAACGCCTGCGGCGCGGACCTGGCGCTGGCGCCGGGAGCGCTGACGGCCACCTGCCCGTTCTGCGCGTCCAACCAGGTGACCGTGCGCGACGCCGCCGACGACCGGCTGCGCCCGCGCTTCCTCATCCCGTTCCAGCTCCAGCCGGACGCCGTCAAGGCCCGCGCCCGCGAGTGGCTGGGCAAGGGCTGGTACCATCCGGACGAACTGTCGCGTTCGGCCCTGATCGAGCACTTCACCGGCGTCTATCTGCCGTTCTGGACGTTTGATGCGCGCATCACGGCGGACTGGCGGGCCGAGGTGGGTTACGAGCACCAGGAGCGCTATTATGACGCCGGCAGCAAATCCTGGAGGACGCGCACCGTGATCCGGTGGCGCTGGGAGACCGGCCGGGTGCCGGTGACCGTTGACGACCTGCCGCAGCCGGGCACCTCGCGCGTCAGCGCGCGGCTGCTGGAACGCCTGCAGCCGTTCGACCTGGGCGCCCTGACCGATTACACGCCGGACTTTCTGGCCGGCTGGCAGGCGCAGGGCTACGACGTGCCGCTGCCGCAGGCCTGGGAGGCCGGCAAGGCCGTGATGCGCGAGCGCGCCCGGCAGGCCTGCCGGGACGACATCGCCTCGGCCCATGTCCGCAATTTCAGCATGACGGCCGATTTCGCCGACGAGGCCTGGCGTTACCTCCTGCTGCCGGTGTATGTGGCGGCTTACCGCTTCGAGGGCAAGGTCTATCAGGTGATGATCAACGGCCAGACCGGGGCCGTCGCCGGGCAGAAGCCGGTGGCCTGGTGGAAGGTCTGGCTGGCCGTGGCCGCCCTGCTCGTCCCCGGCCTGTGCGCGGGCCTCATCGGCCTGCCGCTGCTGCTGGCCGGCGGCGTCGGGATCGTGCCGCTCGTCATCGGCGCGGTGCTGCTGGCGGTCGGCGGCGGCGCGGCGATCTGGCTCTATCAACGCGCGGCCGCTTCCGAGGCGGCTTGAAACTTACGCGGCCAAGAGCGCAAACGGACCCGAAACACCTTCGCGCCATTCGCTGCCAACGACGATGCCGACTAATCTCCCGAATTCACACGTCATCGAAGAAGCTCAGACCGTCTGGGGGCTGGACCTGCAGCCGGCCGGGTGCCCGGCGTGCCGGCGCGCGTTTCTGGCGGAGGCCGGCCGGATCGGCCAGCCCTGCCCGGCCTGCGCGCGCGGCCACCTGGAGCCGCAGCCGGCGCGGATGCGCCCGGAGCCGCCCGAGCTGATGCTCACCTTCACGCGCCGCCCGGCCGACCTGCGCCCGGCGCTGGAGGCGTTTGTGAAAGAGGTCTGGCTGCGGCCGGACGACTTCAACGCCGACTCGCTCCTCAAACGCGCCGTGCCGGTCTTCTGGCCGATGTGGCTGGTGGACGGCGACGTGGCCGGGAGCTGGCAGGCCGAGATGGGCTTCGATTACCAGGTGAAGAGCTCGCAGGAGGCTTACCGGGGCGGGCAGTGGACGACGACCGAACTGGTGGAGACGCGCGCCCGCTGGGAGCCGCGCTGCGGCGAGGTGCGGCGCCGGTACCACAACGTCTCGGTGCCGGCGTTGAGCGACGAGCAGGCGCTCACCGGCCTGATCGGCGCGTACCCGCTGGGGGAGGCCCAGCCCTATGACGCCGGCGCGATGCGCGGCGCCGTCCTGCGGGTGCCAGACCTGCCCCCGGACAGCGCCTGGCCGCTGGCGCGCGAGGCGCTGGACCGGCTGACAGCCCAGGACTGCCAGACCGCGGCCGGCGCCCAGCATGTGCGCCAGAGCCGGTTAAACGTGACGTACGACTCGCTCAACTGGACGCAATTGCTTCTGCCGCTCTACGCCACCTACTACACGGACGACTCGGGACAGGCGCAGCCGGTGCTGATCCATGGGCGGACGGGACGCGTGGGCGGGCGGCGGCTGGCCTCGCAGCGCAAGGGCTGGCAACTGGCCGGCCTGCTGGCCGGGATCGCCCTGGCCCTGCTGGCGGCGGGCCTGGTCCTCGCCGGGATCGGCGCGCTGTTCCCGCCGCTGCTGGCGCTGGGCGGCTTCCTGGTCGTGATCGCGTTCGGGGCCGGGATCGGCGCGCTGGCGCCCGCGCTCTGGCCGTGGCAATGGAACCAGCGGCAGCGCTGATCGAATCCCGTTGTAAGGAGCGGCGGGCCTCAGAACAGGGGCAGGTTCACTTTCTCAAACGCGATGAGGATGAAGCAGCCGAGCACGGCCACGTTGAGGAAGAGCATCAGCGACAGGATGAAGAGCTGCGACGGGGTCAGGCCCAGGACACCGCGGCCGAGGCCGAGCCGCCGGGCCGAGCGAGGCGCGTCGTCGTCCGATCGGTCCGCGTTCAGTTGTTGGCGCAGGTTGTCGAACATATCCCTCTCCACAGAAAAGCCTGAGTAGCCAATCCAGCCTGAGCGCGCAGCGCGACCAATCCCCTCACGGCTCCGGGCGCACGCGCACCTCCCCGGCCAGCACCCGCCGCAGCGCGCCGCCCTCCGTGCGCACCAGCAGCGCGCCGTCCGCGTCCACGGCCTCGGCCCGGCCGGTCCACGTCTCCGCCTCCATCTGGACCGCCACCGGGCGGCCCAGCGTCTCCAGGCGCGCGCGCCAGTCAGCGAAGAGCGCCGGCCCGGTCAGGGCGCCGTAGCGCGCCTCCACGCCGGCCAGCAGCGCGCGCAGCAGTTTCAGGCGGTCCACCGCCCGGCCGGCCTCCGCGTCCACGCACGTGGCCGGGTAATCCACCTGCTCCGGCGGCGGGGCCCAGCTCACGTTCAGGCCCAGCCCCAGCACCGCAAACTCCAGGTCCTCGCCGCGCAGCGCCGATTCCACCAGGATGCCGCCCGCCTTGCGCCCGCCGATGAGCACGTCGTTGGGCCACTTCAGGCCCGCGCGCACGCCGGCCACCTGCTCGATGGCCTCGCAGGCGGCGACGCCGGCCAGCATGGTCAATCGCGCGCCCAGGGCCGCCGGGAGCGCGGGCCGCAGGACGAGGCTGAGGGCCAGCGCGGCGCCGGGCGGCGTCAGCCAGCGGCGGCCGGCCCGGCCGCGGCCGGCGGTCTGTTCCTCGGCCACCAACAGCAGGCCCTCCGGCGCGCCGGCCGCGGCCATCTGCCGGGCCTGCTCGTTGGTGGAGCCGATCTGATGCACCAGGTAGATCGGGTGCGCCAGCCGCAGATCGCCCAGGGCATGCAGCAGGTCCGGGGCATGGAACATGCGGTCATTGTAGTGCAATTCCAGGCCCTCGCCAATGTCGGTTACAATGGGAGCCGGCATGAAACACCTCTGGTCTCCCTGGCGCATGACCTACCTCAAAGCGAACGACAAGACCTCCGGCGGCAACCCGGCCGGCACCGGATGCCTGTTCTGCGACAAGCCGGCCGAGAACCGCGACGCCGAGAACCTGATCGTCTGGCGGGGCGAGCGCGTCTACGTCCTGCTGAACCTGTACCCGTACAACAACGGGCATTTCATGGTTGTGCCGTACCAGCACGTGCCCAGCCCGGAGCAGCTGGACACGGCGACGTTGACCGAGATCATGACCAGCCTCAACGACGGGCTGGCCGCGCTGCGCGCCGTCTACAACCCGCAGGCCTTCAACATCGGCTTGAACGTGGGCACCGCGGCCGGCGCCGGGATCGCCGAGCACATCCACCTGCACGCCGTGCCGCGCTGGGCCGGCGACACCAACTTCATGACGGTCGCGGCCGAGACGCGCGTCATCCCGGAGGACCTGCGCGTGACCTGGCGCCGGATGCGCGAGGCCTGGCCGAAAGGCTAGCGGCTGGAGCGCACAGACGACCGCCGCTCTCAACCGGCCCGCCATGCGGTTATTTCGCTTTGACTCCGCCGTCAGCCGGCCGATCGAGGCGTTCGGAAGCCGGGCGCTCACCCAACTGTGGCTGGCCCGCCTCGACCCGGGCCCGGCAATCCGGGTCAGCGTCATGCACCTCGGCCCGGGCGGCCAGGTCGGTTACCACCCGGCCGGGCCGCCGCAGTTGTTCGCGGTCGTGCAGGGCTCCGGCTGGGTTCGGGGCGCGGGCCCGGAGCGGGTCCCCCTGCTGGCCGGCCAGGCGGCGTTCTGGGACAGCGGCGAGTGGCATGCGGCCGGGTCCGAGACCGGGCTGATGGCTATCGTGGTCGAGAGCGAGGGGCTGGACCCGGCGCGCTGGATGCCGGCCCTGGACTGACGGTTCACTTTCAAGCGAGGTGCAACGTGCCTGCGAATGACAAACGTCCCAACGACGCCGTGATCCTCTCCGGCGCGCGCACGCCGATCGGCAAGTTCCTGGGCAGCCTGGCGTCCGTGCCGGCCACGCGGCTGGGCGCCGTGGCGGTCCGCGCCGCCGTGGAGCGGGCCGGCATCAACCCGGCCGAGGTGGACGAGGTGCTGTTCGGCCAGGTGGTGGCGGCCGGCTCCGGTCTGGCCCCGGCGCGCCAGGTGAGCGTCTATGCCGGGATCCCGGCCGAAGTGGGCGCCGTGACGCTCAACAAGGCCTGCGGCTCCGGCTTGAAAGCGGTGATGACGGCCGCCCAGGCGGTGCGCGCCGGCGACGCGGACCTGCTGGTCGCCGGCGGCATGGAGAACATGAGCGCGCTCCCCCATCTGGCCTTCGTGCGCCAGGGCGCGCGCTACGGCGACCAGCCCATGTTCGACTCGGCCCTGCATGACGGCCTGATGGACCCGTTCGAGAACTGGGTGATGGGCAACGCCGCCGAGTTCATCGCCCAGGAGTACGAAGTGACGCGCGAAGCCATGGACCGCTTCGCCCTGGCCAGCCACCAGAAGGCCGTGGCCGCCGCCGACGCCGGCAAGTTCAAGGCTGAGATCGCGCCAGTGGAGCTGGAGGTCAAGGGCCAGAAGACCGTCATCGACGCCGACGAGACGCCGCGCCGCGACACCTCGCTCGACGTGCTGGCCAGGCTCAAGCCCGCCTTCCAGAAAGACGGCCGCGTGACGGCCGGCAACGCGCCCGGCCTGAACGACGGCGCCGCCGCGGTGGTGGTGGCCTCGCGCGCCAAGGCGGAGCGGATCGGCCGGGCGCCGCTGGCCCGTATTGTCGGCTACACCTCGGCCGCCGTCGAGCCGAAGCGCGTCTTCATCGCCCCGGCCTACGCCATCCCCAGGCTGCTGGCCCGCATCGGCTGGACGCTGGCGGACGTGGACCTGATCGAGCTCAACGAGGCCTTCGCGGCCCAGGTGCTGGCCGACGGCTACGCCCTGGCCGACCAGGGCTGGGACTGGAGCAAGGTCAACGTCCACGGCGGCGCCATTGCCCTGGGCCACCCGGTGGGCGCCAGCGGCGCGCGCGTGCTGGTGACGCTCATCAACGCCCTGCGCGACCGCGGCCTCAAGCGCGGCCTGGCCTCGCTCTGCCTGGGCGGAGGCGAGGCGGTGGCGATGGCAGTGGAGATCGAGTAGGGGCGGACGGCAGTCCGCCCGGCAGAAGCGGGTCCGCCCGGCGCCCTTACGAGGAGAGACTTGTATGACGATTCACCACATCGCCGTCGTCGGCGCCGGCACCATGGGCAGCGGCATCGTCCAGGTGGCGGCCACCTCCGGCTACACGGTGACCATGCTGGACATCGGCCCGGGGCCGCTGGAGCGCGGCCTGGGGACCATTCGCAAGTCGGTGGCCAAGCTGCGCGAGAAGGGCCGTCTGTCGGACGAGCAGGCCGCCGCCGTGGACCAGATTCGGACCGGCACCGACCTGGCCGCCGTGGCGCAGGCCGACCTGATCATCGAGGCGGCCACCGAGGACCTGGGGCTCAAACTCAAGCTCTATGGCGAGCTGGACCGCCACGCGCGGCCCGGCGTCATCATCGCCAGCAACACTTCGTCCATCTCCCTCACCCGGCTGGGCGCGGCCACCCGCCGCCCCGAGAAGGTGGTGGGCATGCACTTCTTCAACCCCGTGCCGCTCATGTCGCTCGTGGAGGTGGTGAAGGGCCTGGGCACCGGCAACGGCACCGTGGAGACGGTGGCGGTGCTGGCCGAGCGGATGGGCAAGACGCCGGTGGTGGTGAACGACGCGCCCGGCTTCATCTCCAACCGCATCCTGTGCCCGATGATCAACGAGGCCGTCTTCGCGCTGGAGGCGGGCGTGGCGCCGCGCGAGGCCATCGACGCGATCATGAAGCTGGGCATGAATCATCCCATGGGCCCGCTGACGCTGGCCGACATGATCGGCCTGGACGTGGTGCTGGCCGTGATGGAGGTGCTGCACCGCGACCTGGGCGACGACAAGTATCGGCCGGCCCCCTTGTTGCGCCGCATGGTGGACGCCGGCTACCTGGGCCGCAAGGCCGGGCGCGGCTTCTACGAGTACGACAAATAGCCTGAGCGCCCATGGAATGCCGCGTCGGCTGCGGCGCGTGCTGTATCGCGCCGTCCCTCTCGTCGCCCATCCCGGCGCTGGGCGCTTTCCCCGGCATGCCGGACGGCAAGCCGGCCGGGGTGCGCTGCTCCCAGCTCACCGACGACAACCGCTGCCGCCTGTTCGGCCGGCCGGAGCGTCCGGCGGTGTGCGTGCGCCTGCGGCCCGAGCCGGCCATGTGCGGCGCAGACGCCGCCGAAGCCCGGCTCATCCTGGCGCGCCTCGAACGCGAGACGCAGCCTGCCTGAAAGGATCCTGATCATGCCCGATTTCCGCGTCGCCAAACTGGCGCAGGTGCTCGTCCATTACTCGCTGGACCTCCAGCCCGGCCAGCAGCTGCACCTGCGCACCCATCCCCTGGCCGAGGAGCTGGCCCTGGCCGTGTATGGCGAGGCCGTCCGGGCCGGCGCCCACGTCTTCATCTCCAACGCCCTGCCCGGCGCCGACGAACTGTTCTACCGCTACGCCTCCGACGCGCAGCTCGATTACGTCTCGCCCATCCGCCGGCTGATCACCGAGACCTTCGACGCCACGCTCGCCATCGGCGCCGAGCACAACACGCGCGAGCTGAGCAGCATCGACCCGGCCCGGATCGCGCGCGCCCGCAAGGCCGGCGCGGCCCTCAGCAAACTCTTCATGGAGCGCGCCGCCCGCCTGGAAATGCGCTGGTGCTACACCGAGTTCCCCACCCAGGCCTCGGCCATGGAGGCCGAGATGAGCCTGCGCGAGTACCAGGACTTCGTGTACGGCGCCGGCCTGCTGGACCAGCCCGACCCGGTGGCGCTGTGGCGCGAGGAGGGCGCGCGCCAGCAGAAGCTCATCAACTGGCTCAAGGGCCGGGACCAGGTGACGCTCCGGGGGGCGAACGTTGACCTGACGCTCTCGATCAAGGGCCGCACCTTCAAGGAGGCCGACGGCAAATACAATTTCCCCGACGGCGAGATCTTCACCGGCCCGGTGGAGGACTCGGCCAACGGCTGGATCCGCTTCCGCTACCCGGCCATCTACGACGGCCAGGAAGTGACCGACATCGAACTCTGGTTCGAGAACGGCAAGGTCGTGAAGGAGAAGGCCAGCAAGAACCAGGAGTTGCTGACGGCCCTGCTTAACACCGACGCCGGCGCGCGCTTCCTGGGCGAATGGGGCCTCGGCACCAATTACGGCATCCAACGCTTCACCAAGAACATGCTGTTCGACGAGAAGATGGGCGGCACCATCCACCTGGCGGTCGGCGCCAGCTACCCGGAGACCGGCGGCCGGAACGACTCCGGCCTGCACTGGGACATGCTGTGCGACATGGCCGAGAGCGAGATCACGGTGGACGGCGAGGTTTTTTATCGCAACGGCAAGCCGGTGATTTGACGGCGGCAGTCACTATGCAACGCCTCTGTGTCTTCTGCGGATCGTCCACCGGCGCGCGGCCGGAGTACGCCGAGGCCGCCCGGCGGCTGGGCGCGGTGCTGGCCGGGCGCGGCGCGGACCTGGTCTACGGCGGCGGGCGGGTGGGGTTGATGGGCGTGGTGGCCGACGCCGTGCTGGCGGCCGGCGGCCGGGTGACGGGCGTCATCCCGCGCTTCCTGTTCAGCAAAGAGATCGACCACAAGGGCGTGACGGACCTGCGCGTCGTCGGCACGATGCACGAGCGCAAGGCGCTCATGGCGGACCTGGCGGACGGGTTCGTGGCCCTGCCCGGCGGCTTCGGCACGCTGGACGAGTTCTGCGAGATCATCACCTGGGCGCAGCTCGGCCTGCACCGCAAGCCGTGCGGCCTGCTCAACGTCGCCGGGTACTACGACGCCTTTCTGGCCTTCCTGGACCGGGCGGCGGCCGACGGCTTCGTGCAGCCCGCCTTCCGCGCCCTGGTCCTGGCCGACGACGAGCCGGAGCGCCTGCTGGACCGCATGAGCCGGTATCGGCCGCCGGAGACGCCGCGCTGGCTCGCCCACGAGCAGCGCTGAAGCGCGCTACGGACACGGCCCGTCCGGCCGATAAGCCTGGTACACCCGACAGAACTCGGCGACCACCTCGGCCGGGGCCTCGCGCCCGCCGGCGGAGGGGAGGTCCTGCGCGCAGCGGAAGCCGAGGTCGACGTCGTAATACTCGCGGACGTTGACCACCCGCCGGCTGGTGGTGTAGAGCGCGGGGTCCAGGTTGGCGAAGCTGCCGCCGCGATAGATGCGCCGGCCGCCGACGTCCGAGCGCGGGTTGCGCGGCGGCGCGGCGGCGTAAAAGTCCGCGTTGTACGCGTCCGCCACCCACTCGCGAACGTTGCCGGCCAGGTCGAACACGCCGAACACGCTGACGCCCTGCGGGTAGCTCCCCACCGGCTGCGTGTCGCGCGCCCCCGCCGGCAGGAAAGCCGGGTCGAAGGCGTCGCCCCACGGCCAGCGCCGGTTGCCCGGGCCTTTGGCCGCGTACTCCCACTCCGCCTCGGTGGGCAGGCGCTTGCCGGCCCAGGCGCAGAAGGCCTGCGCCTGATCCCACGTCACGCCGATCACGGGATAATCCGCATAGGCCGGGTCCTGGCTGTAGCCTTCCCGCGTGAAAGAATTGCGCCGGCGCCCCTCGGTGCAGGCGCCGGCGGCGATGCACGCCTGGTATTGCGCGTTCGTCACCTCGTACAAATCCAGATAGTAGGCGTCCAGCAGCACGGGGTGTGCGGGGGCCTCGTAGAACGTCTCCAGCGTCGAGCCCATCTGAAAGAAGCCGGCCGGGATCAGGACCATGCCTTCCGGCGCCGCCGGCGTCGAGGTGGGGGCGGGCGCCTGCGGGGTATGGCTGGGAGACGGGGCGGCCGTGGCCGAGGGGGGTGGAGAGGGTGTGGCCGTGGCCGGCGCCGCCGTCGGGTTCGGCGAGGGGGCGATCAACGCGAAGCCGCTGGCCGCCGTCGCGGAGGCCGTGGCCGTCGGCGGTGGAGCCGCCTGACGCCCCCTCCCCGAAAACGCCAAAGGACGGTTCAGCAGACCGGGATTGGCGACCAGGGCCAGGCTCAGGCCCAGGCCGATCCCGATGGCCAGCGCGATCCCGACCTCGATCAGATAACGCGGCGGTGTGGGACGCCTCATCACGCTCCTCGATAAAACGAATGACCGGATGATCCCAGGATCAATCCGGTCATATCATAGCATTGCGAGGCGCGGCGCGTCCGCACGGCTCCCCGCGCCGGCCGCGCCGCTGGCTCCCGAAGGCGCCCTATTCTTCCAGCGTCGTGATGTCCCCTTCCGGCAGGCCCTGCGCGCGGGCTTTAAGCACGCGGCGCATGATCTTGCCCGAGCGCGTCTTGGGCAGCTTGTCCACGAACTTGATATCGTCCGGCTTGGCGATCGGCCCGAGGTGCTGGGCGACATGCTGGCGCAGCTCGTCGGCCAGCTCCGGCGTGCCCACGTAGCCGGCCCGCAG
>Ga0101944_10003893_pt1 | contig 19685 bp, 22 predicted proteins | sample DewCreD2012metaG_FD_75245 | JGI IMG/M metagenome (GOLD analysis project Ga0101944, IMG submission 75245) | Hot spring sediment bacterial and archeal communities from British Columbia, Canada, to study Microbial Dark Matter (Phase II) - Dewar... ... | reverse complement strand
CTGTTTTTGGAAGAAATGAGAACTGTCTGCGGGATAATCGGCGAAGACTGCATGGACCCATTTTTTTACTATCGAAGCCTTCTTCTCTTCCAGCAGTCCCCTGAGGCTCATATCCGGTTTGCTCTTCTCCTCACTCCCTTAATCGTGATGATGTGAGCACAGGCATTTGCCTTCCATTACTGAGAGCCCGTGCTTCTTTAAGACAACTCGGCAGACGAATCAGCAAACAAAAAAAGAACCGCGAAGAGCAAGAAGTTTCGATCCAGGCATATTCTCCCTTCTTGCTCTTCTGATATATCTGTTACACGCAGCCTGTCGGTTTGGGAAGTCCGGCATATCTACATGCCTGCTTTGCAGGACCTGCCGGGAAAAGCTCATACAAATACTTGGTGTTTCCTTTTTCAGGACCCATTGCTTTGCCGATTTCCTTAACGAGAATCTTGATCATCGGCGCAATCTGGAACTTCATGAAGTACTCTCTGAGGAACTTGATGATTTCCCAGTGCTCGCTGGTTAATGTAAGGCCGTCTTCCTTTGCCATAACCTCGGCCATACCCTCCTTCCATGACTGCCAGTCCACCAGGTAACCATCCTCGTCGATCTCGTACTGCCCTCCTTCAAACTCCAAATGTGGCATTGTCCCTTCCTCCTTCTTTCGGAATGTAGTTTATTTTGACAGAAGACTTCTCCCATCAATAAAGGCTGCTTATCATATCACACACGCGCGTATTCTTTCAACGATACCGTGATAGATTCCTTCTGAATGGGTTATAAAAAGTAATATAAAGAGACGAAAATGGTCAAATAAAAAAAATTAATCATGAGATAAGTTATTTTTCTTTGCCAGCGGCAGCAGCCCTCACCATGCCGTGAGACCATGCGGGGTTGCCTGTCGCATGGATATGCGTATAGGTAGCGAGGACATTCCGGTACGATATCCCCTCGTATCCCGGCACAATTCCTTCTCCCTTCAGCACCTTGAAAACGAAAGAATACCGATCGTTCGCATCCGTGGAAAGTAGGTAAGAGTAATGAAATTCATGCCCGCGGATAGTCTCCCCCGCCGCATAAAAAGGATTCGGTTTCGTCACCTCGAGAATAGTGTACCCATGTCCTCGGGGTTTCCTGCTCACCCCTATTTCGGCAGGCAGAATATCGACCATCGGATACGTTTTCCCGTCCCATAGCAATGCCCGTGAGAGATACATCAATCCGCCGCACTCCGCATAGATCGGGAGCCCTCTTTCCGCGGCCTCCTTGATTTGATTTCTCAGTTGAACATTTTCGGACAGAGCCGCGGCGTGCGTCTCCGGGAACCCGCCGCCTATATAAAGCGCATCAAGTGAAGGGGGAAGGCGATCTTTCAAAGCACTGAATTCTACAAGCACTGCCCCGGCCCTCCGCAAAGCATCCAGATTTTCCGGGTAATAGAACTGAAAGGCGGTATCTCGAATGAGGCCGATGTTCACGCGCTTTTCTGCAATCGGAGCACTATCCCAAACAGGGCACTCGAGTGATTCTGCATCCCTGGCTACGTCCACGATACGGTCGATATCTAAATACGTTTCGACCGTTGTGGCAGCATTGCGGAGGGATTCTTCGGATGCCGGGTGTTCTTGAGGAGGCACTAAACCGAGATGCCTCTCCGGAAACTGAATGTTCTTCAGTTTCGGTATTGCACCCAAAACAGGGATCCGGCAGTAAGATTCGATACTCTTTCGGATCGTGGATTCGTGGCGTCCCCCGGCGAGCCGATTCAGAATCACCCCTTTGATGGCGACTTCAGCATCGAATCTCTGACATCCGAGTACCAATGCGGCTGCCGTACGAGTAATTTTTGTGCAGTCGACAACCAGGAGGACTGGTGATTTCAGCAATTTTGCCACCTCGGCCGTGCTGACGCTCCCTTCCGAATCCATCCCGTCATAGAGACCGCGGTTCCCCTCGATAACGGCAATGTCGGTATCGGAGGTGTTCATGCAAAAAGAGGCAAGTACCTGGTCTTTGCTCATGAGAAAGAGGTCCACGTTGTAGCAGGGATGTGCTGCGCTCCGGCTTAACCACTCCATATCGATATAATCGGGGCCTTTCTTGAAAGGAGTGACCCGATATCCTTTGCCCTGCAAGCAGCGGCACAATCCGACGCTGACCAGGGTCTTGCCGGTATCTCCGCCCAGACCCGCGATCGTCAGCCGAGGGCGGGAGATCATTTTCTTCCCGGAATCTCGAGCGTGGCACAGCTACCGCTACTGCAACTTTTCACTGAGGTCCTGGTTCCTCTGCCACGTGCCGAAGCACCGATATTGATTGTGCTGAGAACCCGCTCTATCTCGGGAGAACCGCATTTCGGGCACTTCATTCTAAGTGACTCATCTTCTTTTTTTAGTTTGAGAAGCTCAAAAACCTTGTTGCATTTGAGGCATCGGAATTCGTAAATTGGCATCGCCTGCTCCTTTCGATATGAAAAAACTTTATATTTGAGGGATATTTTTACAATAAAGACGCACTTCCCGAAATGTCAAGAAACCTCTCTTGTGAGCGTTCCCGAAAAAATCAGGTCATTGTCCGTCACCGACACGAGAATAACGCTATCCATTTTTTAAGTAACGCCACTAACCCCCTCTTAAAGTAAGAGGGGGCGGGGGGAGTTATTTTCATGCTCCTGGTGCAGCAAATATGAGCAAATGTCTCTTGTCGATTCCCGCTCGAGCGGGAATTCAAGCTATAATATATAAACCAAAGGAGACCTTATGGCAACAGTACCCGAAGACCCCCGCTGTCCTTTTTGTTATTCACTCATTGAACGGCCAAGGGAATTGCCGCAGAGAAAAGTGGTCGAATTCCCAATCGGTGCCTGTACCTATTGTGGTGCCGTATACGCATACGACGCAACAGGCCACAACATGGGGTCTGCATTTATTGAAGCGCTCCTTTTCGCCTGCAATGAAGATGATTACTTAGCTTTTTCTCTCTCCCATGGCACCGATTATACGGATGCCGTAATCGGAAATTACGATATTATCACGCACAAGGTCGCTCCCGACAGGGTATACCACGACCGATATGTGCGGGGCGCCCTGGTTTTCGTGAAATTGATCCAAGAGTTCCAGGAGGCGACTCACGAAAAGGTGAAAGAAAAACTCAAGTATACAACGCCGATTATCAGATCGAAATTGCGCTCGGCAAATTTCTCCAAGGAGAAGGTCAGAAGATACGTCGCAAACAATCAAGTGGATGATCTTCTTGCGCTTGCTGAAGAGGATTCCCGCGTCATCAATGAACTCCAGCGCATGCTCTACACCCCTGACGAACGCGAACGATGGAAAATCATTGACCTGCTCGGTGAGGTAAGTGCACGAGTGGCCGAAAAACGTCCTGATATCATCAGCAAATTGATAAGATCGCTCCTCCAGAGTGCAGCCTATCCCGGTGCATCTGCTTGGGGCTCTCTCGAAGCGACAGGAACAATTATCAGCATGAATCCGCGCCTCTTTCATGAGTTCACGCAACCGCTTCTCTCGTTCATAGCCCAGGAGAATCTATGGAAAGAAGTCATCTGGGCTATCGGCAAGATTGCGTCAGCAGATCCATCCATCGCAAAGTACGCCTTCCGGGCGCTCTTTGATTTCCTGGATAACGCTGATCCGGTACTCCGCGGATATGCGGCATGGGCTCTCGGAAGCATTGGGTTTAGCGATGTCACACAAAAATTAAAAGACCTCGAGCATGATGAAAGCAAGATCTCTCTCTGGCGTGATGGAGAACTACAGGAAGTGACCGTCGGTGATCTGGCGCATGAGGCTATACGGAAAATCGCGGGGTGAAGAGACCTCCGATTCGGTACCTCGTTGCATCACCGTCCGGCGACGCTACGATAGATGAGGGCAAACTTGATTATCCCCTCGAGGGTGATCCGCTAAAAACCTCTTATAGAGAATATTTTCTTGCGATAGCCGATTTTCTGTCCGGGAATGATTTCCAGCGGCTGCTACAAGCAATCACCGCGATGTCGGGTGCCCATGCAGAGCTGAGCAATATCGGTGAAATTATTGTCCGCTCCGAAAAGCACGGGGCTCTCTCCCACCCGGCCAGCATCGAATGCATCCTCGGCGCTTACAGCGTAAAATTTGGCCTTCATGTTGCCGTGATCGATGCCGGCAAAGATTCGCTGCAGAGAGAATTTACGACGCTTAAAATGCTCCACTCCCGTTTCAACCTGCCCTATATTCCCGTTCCGTATGTTTTGCACGAAATGCATTCAATGGTATTTCTCCTCGAAGAGTGGTTTGACGGCTATCATGAGTTCCACATTTCAAGAACCGGACCTGATGGCCAGCAACTAAAACTCTGGGAATTCGGACATGGAGAGCGATTTTTGACCCCCGCACAGGTTTTCGAAATCTACCGGCAGGCAGCAAAAATACTCACCATTTATTATGACCTTCGGGAGTATCGTTTGATATATCCCTGGCACCACGCAGCGGGCGATTTTGTTGTAAAGATAGATGAAGATATTAATCCCCCCGCACCCCCCTTTAAAAAAGGGGGGGATCATTTTAATCTTTTCGTGAAAGATAATGTTCAAGAAATTCCCACTTTGGCAAAGGGGGATGAAGGGGGATTTTCAGAAAAAATAGACGTCCGCCTTACCACAGTAAGGGGTTATGAACCTTTTATAAGATTCGATGAAACCGACATGCCACATCCCGCTCTTGCCCTTTTCTACTTTTTCCTGCACCTGTCGATACAAATGCGTCTTGACAAATTGGACGGAGTTGGCGAGCGTGCATGGGCCGCCGATTCCTGTGTCGATGCCACGGTAACCGGTTTTTTCGAAGGGCTTGAGGTGAAGAGTGATATCAGTGAGTGTTGCGGGTCGATCCGGTCTTTTCTGGGTCTGTTACAGTCATTTACAAAGGATGAAATGATAAGGACATGTGTGCCGATCGCAGAACAGTTTGAGAAGACAAAAGATTATCCTTTGATTCAAAAACACCTCAGAGATCATGCAGACAGGCTCTATCTTACGCTTCGAAATTTCCCTTGATGATATCCTCGAAGGGCATCCTCACGACCCGGGAGAGTGGAAGCATGAGAGTCGCCTTTGCGGCGGGGTTCAAGAATCCCTCCTCTGCAAAAAGCTCCATGGAAAGCTTGACAAATTCCTGATAAATAGCGTCGAGTTTGACTGTCGGATATGTGGCATTCTCCTCAAAGCCTGAGAGATTGCATACGTACGATTGTCCCTTTTTCCCCTGCTTCAAACTGAAAGGGACTCCATAGACGCGGCAGATAATGGGGCGGCTTTCGTAAAAGACGCACTCTTCTTTGTCGGAGAGAAATGGGCATCTCACCCTCTGTTTGCCGAGTCCGTAAACCTGTACATTTGGTTTTTCATCAAACACCCGCAAGCGGTCCTTTGCCTTAACGACCTCGCCTTCAGCTTTTTCAGCCCGTCTGAGGACATCACGCCGGACTTTTCGCTCAAGACGGTTAAAATGATAGTTGATAAACGCCGCCTCTATCGGAAGAACTCCAAATACGGCATGGCAGCAGTCGCAGCAGCGGATTCTGCACCGCACACTGTCGGGGTATCTTTCCTGGATGGTCTTGAAGAGGATATCCGCCTTGCGGGCATATTCGGTGTACTTCGAGAAGAGCTCTTCGATCATTCTTTCTCTTTCGTCCGAGCTTTCTTTGTTGTCTTCGTTGCTGCAGAGCGTTTTTGCGTTGCTTTTTTCGCCGTTTTTCCTTCCGATTTTTCACGGTATGGCTCAAGAAGCTTCAGGAATTCCGGGTGGACCTCAAAGCCTAACGCCAACGCCTTGTCGCAATGCTCAATCGCCTTCGTGAACTCACCCGCATGATAATACGCATTCGCAAGATTATTGTGCCCGAGGGCAAAATTTTCCGCCCTCGCGAGCATTTTATTGTTCAGCTCTATGCTCTTTTGGAGATCTCCCTTCTGGAGATACGCGTTGGCAAGATTGCACTCCGCCTGAACGATATCCGGATTCAGTTCGAGGGCTTTCTGCAAAGCCTCGATCGCTTCATCGGTCTTTCCCATTTGGAGATAGGCGAACCCAAGATTGGAATACCCCCGCGCATAGCGCGGTTCTATCTCGACTGCCCGGAGATTTGCTTTCACGACCTTTTCGAGATCACCTTCCTTAAAATAGATGTACCCGAGGTTTACAAACGCTTCGAACATCCTGACGCCGGTCTCGATCGATTCCTCGAAGGCGTCGATCGCCTCGTCGAATCTCCCCTGCTGCAGGAAACCCACTCCCATATTGTAAAGGGAAGTGGCACATTCCGGCTTCTGGGCAAGACGGAGTTTTTGTTCAGCTATGAACTCTTCGATATTTGGTAAATCCTTCATATCCTTCAACAATCTTTCATCAAATGTGGGTTTAAAAGAATAAGCACGGGCGGCCAATCGATACCACCCGTGCTTCCATGTCCCAACAGCCTGCTGTGGGTCGGGGTCTTTCTATCCTCCGGTATCACCGGACTTCTCAACAGAGATCCCTCTTCCCTTCACTCCGTACATCGTAGAGCTCCCTGTTGAGAAATACTCCATGACACCCTCTGCGACGAGCTTGGATGCCACGTTCTTGACCTCAGATGCTCCCGCATCAGGGATTACTTTCTTTACACCCGCAAGCATATCCTTGAAATAGAATTTGGTTTTCGCGCCTTTTCCTCCATAATCAAGGATCGCCTGCTTAATATCATCTTCTCTGCTCATACATCATTCTCCTTCATAGATATTTTTTTCTTAAATACCACCCACAGCCTTGGATACCGCCCAGGCATGTTCCGTGTATTTGAACTGAGTTGATGTCCTGAAGGTATCGTAAGCGAGGCGGTAATCGTCAAGCAAATGCCAAGAGAATTCGATCCCGCACTTCTCAAAGAACTTTTCCCATCCGATACGTTCGGCCCAGTCGCCAAGACGCTCATATTTATTTGCTTCTTTCGCATACACCTCAACCATCTTCTTGATTGTGCTCACCACTTCCGGCCAGCGAGGCATATTATTCGGCAAAATAGGCACAACGACCTTGGAGAACTTCGGCTTACTGATACGGTTTGAAATCTTACCGCCTGCCAGCAAAGCCACACCATCCCCAGCTCCATCTGCCAGAGGTAGCCCCAAGCACATCGTATAACAGTTCCCGCAGTACATGCATTTTTCAACATTTACCGACACGCTCTTCTTCCCGTCCTCGGTCGTGATCGGCTTGATTGCATATAGCGGGCAGGCAGCGACGACGAGCGGAATTTCGCATGCCTTTCCAATAGCATCATGGTCAATTGCCGGCGGCTTCCTGTGATACCCAAGCATGGCGATATCGGAGCAGTGAACTGCACCGCACATGTTTAAGCAGCACGCGAGAGAAATTCTCAGCTTTGCGGGCAGGGTCATGCTCTTGAAATAATCAAAGAGTTCATCCATAACAACCTTGACCGGCCCTGATGCATCTGTGGCCGGTGTGTGGCAGTGAATCCATCCCTGGGTATGGACAATATTGGTTATGCTGTTTCCGGTGCCGCCGACAGGGAACTTGTGCGAGCCGGCGACAAATTTTCTGGAATCAAGCTCCTTTTTGAGGTCTTTTGCCTTCTGCTCGCTGTCAACGATGAATTCAATGTTGTTTCTCGTTGTGAATCTTACATAACCACCCGAATGTTTGTCCGCAATATCACAAATCTCACGGATATGTTCGGATGTCATCAACCGAGCTCCTCCGCACCTAACGGAGTATACCTTATCGCCTGATTCGGCGACATGCATCAGTATCCCGGGTTCGAGCACCCTGTGAGAAACCCATTGCCCGTAATTTTTCCTCAGTATAGGAGGCAGCATTTGCATGAAGTGAACAGGGCCGACATCGGTAATCCTGCCTTCCTGGGGCTTCTGTGGATTGTAATAACCTGTTTTACCTTTCGACATATCTATAATCCTCCTTTCTTATTTCGGATGTCTGCTTCTGTAATCGTCAATATCCCTTGCGAACCCGCCCGGAACCTCCTCTTCCTTGAAGAAGACGTACGGGTTGGAACGGGGCTCCTTTACCATCTGCGGCATCGCCGGTATCCCAAGCACTTCGATAAGCGTCTTCAACCCCATGCGCTGTATCAGCTCTCCGAGACGTTCACGGTTCTTCCCTTCCTCAATCCACCAATCAAAAATTTTGCTTACGACACTATTTTTGATGTTCTCGTAAGGCTTCTTCGCATACATGAACGGGACTGTTAAAACCGACATCTGAGCTCCCTCGAGAATAGGGGCTTTCGCGCCGAGGAGTATGCTTACGCCTGTGTCTTTACCAACGCGCAATGCTTCAGGCATCGCATTGATGCAATGCATGCACCGGTTGCATTCGGCGTTGTTGATGGAGAGTTTTTTCCCATCCCACTGCATACATTGTGTCGGGCACAGGTCAATGATCTCTGCCTTTATGTCGAACGGGCCCCAATCTCTTCCGGTCATACCGCCGCCATCACGAGGAATTTTGTTCGCGACATATTCCTGAACCGCGTCCTGGTTGATCCGGATATCGTCCTTCCAGGTGCCGATAAACGCCATGTCGGAGCGTGCGATCGATGCCACGCACCCATTGGGGCAACCATCAAATTTAAACTTGAATTTATAAGGGAACGCCGGCCGGTGCAACTCATCCTGGTAAGTCAATGTCATGTCATAACACATATCCAGCGTATCATAGCAGGTGAATTCACATCGTGCCGGGCCAAGACAGTCAGAAGGTGTGCGGAGGTTTGATCCAGAACCACCCAAATCAACACCGAGATCATGGGTAAGATCGAAGAAAATTGGTTCGAGCTGGTCGGTAAAGGTACCCAAAATAACCATGTCACCGGTCGACCCATGCAAATTGGTAATACCGCTGCCACGGTATTCAGCGATATCGGCAAACGTCCTCAGGTAGTCGCTGGTGTAAAACTTTCCGCCCGGCTGTGCCACGCGGACTGTATGAAAATGTGCGATCGCAGGAAACTTCTGCTGCTGGTCGCAATAACGACCGATAACGCCGCCCCCGTATCCCAACACTCCGACAATTCCGCCGTGTTTCCAGTGGGTTTCACCCTCCTTGTATGAGAGTTCCATGAGACCGAGCAAATCTTCGGCAACTTCGGGAGCTATCTGCAGATTTTCCTGCCCGAGCTTCCTCCTGTGCAGTGCTTCTCTTTTCAGGTCACTCACGAAGCTCGGCCACGGACCTTTTTCCAGTTCTTCCATCATCGGGATATCGTGCTTATTCTTAAAACTCTTCAGTTCATCTTCTGTATAGTTTTTCAACTGCTCGTCGGTGAAGATTCTGACATCTTGGTACGTTCTGTGGCCTTTCTCTTCTTTATCCCACAGTTTTTCCTGTCCTGGGATTCCCATTGTAACCTCCTTCTGCTTGGATTATTGTTGAAATGAACGAATATGAGACAAAAATGCAGACTGCCTATTCACCCCCTTCCTTGTGGTAAATGCTCGCTGAAATTTTAGACAGATATGTGCCTCTTTTTCTTTAGCGTCCTAAGAAGGTTTTTAATGATAATGAACTCACCATGTTTTGTCAAGTAAGGATTATTTATGAAAGCATTAGCCGAAATGAGGTTATTTCCAAAATTATTTTAAGCAATTGATAAATTCATTCATATGCCTACCCCGGCTCCGGAATCTGTAATATTCTGACCGCCCCTTCGGCCCATTCGCCCAAAGACTTCTGGAGGCAAATACCATCCCGGTAGATCAGAACCGGCTCTTTCCGGAATCTCAACGTCTCGATGAAAGGCAGCGCGGGAGTAAACCGCGCTTCGCCCATGGACCAAACAGCCGTCCCCAAGACATCGCTGTCGTCAATTGCAAAGACCGACAGAATTTCCTCTCTGAAAGACATGAGTGCCTTCCTTATCAGAACGCCGAGCCTTCCAATGCCCCAAAAACATCCTTTCAGCAGCGGTGGTTCATCGATGCAGTGCGCTATCATCATGCTCCCGTATGGATCGATGAGAACAGGATTGAGCGCAATAATTTCGGCAATAGTCTGCGCGGAGCTCCACCCAATTCCACCGGATTCGTCATTCAGCGACCAGAAGAGTGTCCTGATATAAATACGCACCTTTTCCTCTTTCCCGGAATCCCACCAGCTCTTCATGAGTCTCGCGGCAGTCTCTATTGCGGGCCACCGGAGCCCCTCATCGAGGTCATAGAGCCGGTAGCGAACCTCCTTCCAAGAACCTCTATCGGCCTCGCAAAGTGCGATAAGGCTCTGGAAATCCCTTTTTCGCAGAAGATTTGCAACGGTGCCTTTCACTGACATTGCATTTCCGGTCATTTTTTCCGCTTACATTTCTCCCGCCCAAAGTGCTATACTTTCCGAGCTTATGAATCGAAAATCCCGTGTGTTCATTATGCCATTGATTGTGAAATTTCTCTTCAGTTTTTTCACAATAACCATTTCGGCGACTCTGCTCTTCGCTGAGGCAATGCCGCTCATCAACGTTATCGAAATCCGCGGCCTGAAGAGAATCGATGAAAATGCGGTCAAAACAAAGATCACGCAGAAACAGGGAGAAGGGATATCGCAGGAAAAGACCAATGAAGATATCAAGAATATATATAAACTCGGCTATTTTGATGACGTGCGGGCCGAAATCGAACCGTTCGAAGGCGGGGTTAAGCTGATTTATGTCGTTAAGGAGAAACCGACCATCGTAAAGATCGACTTGCAGGGAAACGATGAATTTGATGATGCGAAGCTCAAAGAGAAGATGACGATTACAACGGGTTCCATAGCGGATGCTGTTCTCATCCAGGACAATGCCGCCAAATTGCGTGCGTTCTATGAGGAAGAGGGGTACTGGCTTTCACGCATTGTTCCGGTCATACGTGTGGTCAGCCCTGATGAGGTCACGCTGACCTACCAGATCGAGGAGGGGAACAAGGTAAAAATCAAGAAAATCCGGATCGAGGGAAACAAGGTATTCTCCGAAAAGAAGATTAAAGGGGTAATGGATACCAAAGAGAGGGGCTTCTTCTCATTCATCACATCCTCGGGGTATTTCAAGAAAGACCAGATGGACGCCGATATCGAAAAGATAAAAGACCTGTACTTCAACAACGGATACATCAAGGTGGCGCTTGGCGAACCGAGAATCGAGCTGGCGGAAGACAAGAAAAGCATGATGATAACGATACCGATTTCCGAGGGTGATCAATACTCGATATCATCCGTCGAAATAACCGGCAATACGGTCTTCACGGAAGATGCAGTTCGAAAACGGATTACCATGCTTCCCCAAAAGCCTTTCAGTAAGGAAAAACTGAGAAAAGATATTTTTTCGATCTCGGAAATGTATTCCGAGACCGGCTACGCCCTCATTACCGTCAATCCCGATGTCGTACCCGATGAGAGCAGAAAAATGGTCAAAGTAGTCCTCGATATCAGTGAAGGGGACAGGTTCAGGATCGGACGGATAGAGATATCGGGGAATACGAAGACCAGGGACAAGGTCATCCGGCGAGAAGTGAGGCTGGATGAGGGAGATATTTTTAACAGCGCGCTGATCCGGAGAAGCTATGAGCGGATCAACAATCTGAACTTTTTCGAATCAGTCGAGCTGAACCCGAAACCTCAGCCGGAGACCAAACTGGTCAACCTCGATATTGCCGTGAAGGAGAGGCCCACCGGATTTTTCAGCGTTGGGGGCGGCTACAGTTCTGTTGAGCAGTTCATCGCCATGATAGAATTGACGCAGGGCAACCTGTTCGGCAGAGGCCAGTATGCAAAAATACGGGCCGAGCTCGGCGGGAGAACTACTCTGTACGACATTTCTTTCAAAGATCCCTGGTTTATGGACAAACCGCTCACTTTTTCTACGAACATTTACAAACTGACGAGGGATTATTTCGACTATGACAAAGATGCGACCGGCTTCAGCGTCTCCATCGGCAAGAGGCTTTCGGAATACTGGTGGACCGACATCATGTACAATTTCGAGAATGCGGATATATCGAATGTGTCTGATGATGCATCGACGATCATAAAAGATCAGGAAGGCGAAAGCACCACGAGCAGCATTACCCCTTCCATTGTGCGGGACTCCCGTGATAACTACCTCGACCCGAGGAAGGGTTCCAGGAATTCTCTCTATACGACATTTGCGGGTTTGGGAGGAACCAATAAATTCATTAAGAGCGTCATTGATTCGGCTTGGTACTTCCCCGTTGGGGCCGCATCCGTGATGCTCAGGGGCAGATTTGGTTATGCAACCGGCATTGGTAGTGAGGAATTGCCATTATATGAGAGATTCTATGTCGGCGGGATTTACACCGTGAGGGGAATCAGTTATGGAGATGCAGGCCCGAAGGATGAAGGTACCGATGATCCGATAGGAGGTACGGAAGAATTGATCTTCAACATCGAATACATTTTCCCGCTTCTCACCGACATAAGGCTGAAAGGTGTCATATTTTTCGATGCAGGCAATGCCTATGAGTCATTTAAAAATTTCCCCGACCTGCGATATACTACAGGTGCCGGAGTAAGATGGATCTCACCCATGGGACCTATACGGCTGGAGTGGGGATATAATTTGGATAGGGAGCCTGGGGAGAAATCGAGCAGGTTCGAATTTGCCTTCGGCACATTTTTTTAAAAATATCATCTGAAGGAGGATGTATGCGTAAGAGATTTGGGGGAGGAGTGGGCCTATGCTCCCTGATGCTGGCAGCGGCGATGCTGATGCCCGTTGCCTTGCACGCTGAAACGATCAAGTTTGGCTCCATCGACGTACAGAAGGTTCTCAATGAGTCCGAATCCGGCAAGAAGGCGAAGAATGATCTCGAAGGGTTGATCAAATCAAAGCAATCAACCATCGATGAAAAAGGCAAAGCGATCGAGAAACTAAAGGCTGATATTGAAAAACAGGCCTCGGTGTTATCGTCCGACGCGCGCAAAACCAAGGAAGAAGAACTCGAAAAATCAATAAGGGAATACCAGCGGCTCGTCCAGGATTCGCAGGCGGAAATAAAGAAGAAGGAAGCGGATTTGACGGAGTCGATTCTGAAAGAGATTAAGGATCTGGTTGAAAAGACGGGAGAGGCGGAGGGATACGCCCTTATCCTGGAAAAAGGCATGATCCTCTACTCGAGTAAAGGCATCGATATCACGGATGCAATTCTAAAGAAATACAATGAATCCAAAGCAAAAACAGCAAAATAGTGAAACTCGCCGACGTTGCAGCCCTCGTTCATGGTGAGATTTCTGGTCATCCCGAACTCGAAATTTCAGGGGTATCGGGCATCAGCGAGGCCCGGGAAGGGGACATTACCTTTTTATCCGGGAATCGGTATGTAAAAGACCTCCCGCGTTGCAAGGCTTCCTGCATTATCGTTCAGGATTATCTGCAGGACATAGCAATCCCTCAATTGAAGGTCCCGAATCCCCGTCTTGCCTTTGCGCGGATTCTCGAACATTTTTATGCGAAACCGCCCGTACCCATCGGGATAAGCGCAGACAGCTATATTTCCGAAAAAGCGAGCATAGCGGGAAATGTTTCTATATCCCCTTTTGCTTACATCGCAAGTGGTGCTTCCATTGGCTGGGGATCGGTCATTTATCCATTTGTCTACGTCGGTGAAAACACCGTTATCGGAGAGCAATGCATCATTTATCCTCACGTGACGCTGAGAGAAGGAGTTACCGTCGGCAACAGGGTTATCATCCATTCAGGAGCGGTCGTGGGATCTGACGGGTTTGGGTATGTCTTTGATGCAGGCAGACACCACAAAATTCCCCAGGTGGGGGGTGTGACCATCGGAGATGATGTCGAGATCGGTGCACACAGTGTCATCGACCGGGCAACAACGGGCAACACCGTTATCGGCAGCGGAACGAAGATTGATAACCTGGTACAGGTTGCCCACAATGTGACGATTGGGGATAACGCCATCATCATTGCGCAGGTTGGCATAGCAGGGAGTTCGGTAATAGGGGATTATGTGACCCTGGGCGGACAGGTGGGTGTTGCCGATCATACCGAAATAGAATCCGGGACGATGATCGGTGCACAGTCGGGCGTTATGGGAAAGGTTGCAAAAGGAATTTACTCAGGTTCCCCTGCGTTGAACCACAGAGACTGGCTCAAGGCGCGGGCTGTTTTTGCAAGACTTCCTGAGATGCAAAAGAAAATGAGAGAACTCGAAGAAAAGCTCAGGGAACTTGAAAGGAGGAATTTCGAGAAATGATGAATGTGAAAGACATACAAGAACTCTTGCCGCACCGATACCCCTTCCTCATGGTTGACCGAATCGTGGAAATAGATCCCGGCAAAAAGATCATCGGAATCAAGAACCTCAGCATCAACGAAGAATTTTTTCTGGGGCACTTCCCGGGAAATCCGATCATGCCGGGAGTGCTGATCATCGAGGCGTTAGCACAGGTTGCCGGCATTTTGGCCTTGCGGTCAGGCGCACCGGGAGGAAAAGCCGTCTACTTCATGAGCATAGAGAGAGCGAAGTTCAGAAGGCCGGTTGTACCGGGTGACCAGCTCCGCCTGGAGGTTTCAATTGTTCAGAGCAGAGGCAATGTCTGGAAGTTCTCCGGCAGTGCCCTGGTCGAAGACAAAATGGCTGCTGAGGCAGAATTCACAGCGATGGTAACGGATAGGGAGATATAACACATGGCCAAAGAGATACATTCCACAGCAATTGTATCACCCACGGCACAGGTCGAGGAGGATACCATCATCGGTCCCTTCTGCATCATCGGCGATAATGTGCACATAAGAAAAGGAACACGGCTTATTTCGAATATTGTTGTCGAGGGCAATACCGAGATAGGAGAGGATTGCACTGTTTACCCGTTCACCAGTATCGGCCTGCCCCCCCAGGATCTGAAATACAAAGGCGAAAAGACGGGTCTCAAGATCGGGAAACAGAACACAATCCGAGAGTACGTCACCATTCACAGGGCTTCGGTGAGCGGTGATGGCCTTACCACTATCGGGGATAATAACTTCCTCATGGCGTATGTGCATGTGGCACATGACTGTAAAATCGGCAATTCCGTCATTATGGCGAATGTTGCCACTCTCGCAGGACATGTTTCTGTAGGTGATTATGCGGTAATCGGCGGGCTTGTTGCGATTCATCAGTTTACCCGCGTAGGGGCCTACGCCATGGTCGGCGGCTTCAGCGGTGTAGGACAGGACATCCCTCCATATATGATCGCCTCGGGGGCAAGAGTCAAACTGTTCGGTCTCAATACCGTTGGATTAAAGCGTCACGGCTTTTCGGACTCCACGATTAATGAACTTAAAAAGGCATATAAAATCCTCTTTAGAGAGAAAAGAACCTTGAAAGACGCCATCAAAAAGATACAGGAAGACCTCCCGTATACGGATGAGATCAAGCATCTCATTGAGTTTATTCAGAAGAACAAACGCGGAATCTGCCGGTAATCACACGATGCAGGATGCTCGATTCAGGATGCATGAATCAAAGCCAATTGCTTCATTGGGATCGTGTATCTTGTATCATGCATCGTGTATCAGTCTCACCCCTCAATGAAAAAACTCGGCCTCATCGCGGGCAAGGGCGAGCTCCCGATAGCAATCGCTGATGAAGCGAGATCGCAGGGCTATACGGTTGTTGCAGTCGGTCTTGAACCGCTCGCCGATAAATCCTTATCATCTCATGTCGATCAGATACATTGGGTAAATGTCGGGAAATTCGGGAAACTGATCGATACGCTGAAGAAGTATGAAATCAGTGAAGCGGTCATGGCAGGAAAGGTTTCGAAGACGCTCCTGTACAAAAGTAAAATTACCCCTGATTTCCGGGCCGTGAGACTCCTCATGTCGGTGAAAAACCGAAGCGACGATTCGGTACTCCTCTCTATCGCGGATGAACTTGCGCGAGAGGGTATCACGCTCCTCGATATCACGCCCTTCAGTGCGGCTCTGCTTGCTCCTGTGGGAGTTCTGACGAAAGACGCCCCTTCGGATCAGGAGTGGAAAGATATCGCATTCGGCTGGAACGTTGCAAAGGAAATGGGGAGATTGGACATCGGGCAGACAGTCGTAGTGAAAAATCAGGCTGTCATGGCGGTTGAAGCCATCGAGGGGACTGATGAAGCTATCAAACGGGGGGGAATCCTGGCCGGGAAAGATGCCGTCGTCGTAAAAGTGAGCAAACCCAACCAGGACATGAGATTCGATGTCCCTGCGGTCGGATCAGATACTATTAAGGCGATGAAATCAGTCCATGCGCGGGTTCTCGCCGTTGAGGCGAACAAATGCCTTGTGTTGAACAAAGACGTGATCCTTGATGAGGCAGGAGATGCTGGGATTTCAATCGTGGGGTATGCTGCATAAATCTTTATTTCTTGCCTTCTGACGGGACCTGCCCCCTTAGCTTCCACCCCGTTGGCAGTCGAATCTTCCACTCTTTTTAATTCAATTAGGTGTCGCCGGAATTGTATATCCGGTGCGTATTCTTCGCATGCAATCTGATATAATCTTCGCAAGGAGGTGCTGAATGTTTAGAGCTGTCGGCTATATCGAAAAAGATCCCGAAACAGGCTTCTATGTGGCGATTGTTCCCGGCATTCCGGGTGCCCACACGCAAGCGGAAACATTGGATGAACTGCAGCAGAATCTCAAGGAAGTCGTTGAACTCTGTTTAGAGGAAATGTCCCCGGAAGAAAAGAAGCAATTACCCGAATTTGTGGGAATCCAGCAAGTTGAGGTCGCTGTTTGAGCAGGCTTCAGATAATCGATGCTCAAACAATGGAGAAATTGCTTTTTCATCTCGGATTCAAGAGAGTCCGTCAAAAAGGAAGCCACATATTTTACAGACATGCCGACGGAAGGACAACCACTGTGCTGCATCACAAGGGCAGAGTCCTTGCCCGACCCCTGATAAGGGATATTCTCAAAGACATCGAGATTACCGTTGAGGAATATTCTGATCACATAAAACGCATATAGAGCCGGTAAAGGTTTTTTGCGGAAGCGGACGCGCCGGAGCGCGGAATTTTGGAAGTCATGAACCCTTTCGAATTCAGTATGGTGTCACTGGCATTAAGTGCTCCATCATGGTTCGACAAGCTCACCATGACATTCTGTCCCTTTATCCACTTTAAACACTAATACTAAATACGCTCAAGAGTACCGTTTTCTATTTTAACTTATTGATTTTAATGAAAATTATACCATCACTTCATTGTCATTCCCGCGCAGGCGGGAATCCAGTAAAATCAATGGCTTCTGGATTCCTGCTGGAGTTTACCCCGTACTCGATACGGGGCAGGAATGACAGAACTCGGCATGCAGTTTTTGAATATCCTTCATTTCTTTAGCAGAGACCGGCGGGATGTTTTTCAGAAATAAGTTAGAGGACTCCTCATGAATGACTTCCCTTACCGATTCTTTGATGAGCCTGTAAAGCTCATCTCTGTTTATAGTCATCTGTTGAGCTCCCACGTTTATCCTCATAAAATAACGTTCAATGCTTCAGCACCGCCTTCTTCTGGTCTGCGACAATGACAAGGATATAGTTTTCGGGATCGAGGTATTTCTGCGCGACGCGAAGCACATCCTCTTTTGTCACGGCGTTGATGTAATCGGCGTACTTTGTCGCATAGTCCATGCCGAGATGATAGAACTCGACCGTTGCGAGAAAATCGGCAATTTTCCGGTTCGTATCGAGCCGCCGCGGAAAACTGCCGGTCAAATATGACTTTGCCTCGGACAGTTCCTCATCCGAGACAGACTCTCTTCTCATCCGCTCGATCTGTCTCCGTATCTCATCAATGGCAACATAAGCAGACTCATTCTTCGTCTGCACCCCGACCCGAAACGTTCCTGATACTTTGCTGGCGGCAAAAAAACTGTGCACATCGTATGCGAGTCCCATCGTATCCCTGATAGATTGCATCAGACGTGAAGAGAATCCCCCGCCGCCCAGAATGTAGTTCATCACGGACACGGCATAAAAATCAGGGTTTTCCCTGCTGATGCCGATATGCCCGAGAATGATATTCGCCTGCGTCAGCTCCTTGTCGATTTTGATGACTGTTTTCATCTTCCGGTCTTCAATGGCTGTCGCCCTGTTTTCTCGCAGTGTCCCAGCGTGCCATTCCCCGAGATGTTCGGCAAGCAATGCACTCAACTCCTCGGATGTCAGGTCACCGGATATCGATAAGATCGAATTGTTCGGAAGATAATTGCTCGCATGATACTGAACAAGATCTTCTCTCGTTATCAGGTCAATGGTTGTCGGAGAACCTTCCGTGATCCTCCCGTATGGATGATTGCCGAAAACTTCCCGCTTGAATGCCCGCTCAGCAAGAAAGGATGGGTCTTCCTCCTGCTGCCTGAGAAAACCCTTAATACGCTCCCTGACCCTGCCCAGTTCATTTTCCGGAAAAACCGGCCTCAACAGAACATCAGCAAAGAGTTCAAAGCCTTTCCCCAGATCTTTTTTGAGAACAGAGAGGGAAAGCGTCGTGAAATCGGCACCTGCAGATGCATCGAGCGTCGCGCCGATAAAATCTATCTGTTCGCTGATATCCTTCGAGGAACGGCTTTTCGTGCCCTCCGTGAGAAGCTCTGCAACAAGATTAGCCGTACCGGCCTTCTGCTCAGGCTCATGAATCTGGCCGGCCTTCACCATCAAGGTTACCATCACGATAGGGAGATTGTGATTTTCCGAGTGCAGGACAACGAGTCCATTCGGCAGAACAGTTCTCTTGACGTCAAGGGCGAATACGTCAGCAGACAGAAAACAGGTCACGGTAAAAAGAACTAAGAGCAAAGACGACAGATCACGAATCCAGCGATAAGGAGTGTCATTGCGAGCGACACGAAGCATTTTTGCTTGTTTCGAAAAGATTGCCACGTCCCGCCTTGGCAGGACTCGCAGTGACCTGCGGATAGAGTGTCCTATATTATTGCCCGATTTAGTCAGATATTGGTTAAGATGTTTTATACATGGTTGACTGCACAATTCACTCTTTTCCTTTTTTTGTCGGTATCAATATTCCAACAGTTCTGTTCTCTTCCCGCAAATATTTCCGTACGATTCTGACAACATCTGCCTGCGTGACATTCCGAATCCCATCAAGGTACTTATCCAATAACCTCCAACCTCCAAGCATCTCGAACATCCCATACTGCATCGCCTGAACATAAATGGAGTCCAGCCCCATAATAAATGAGGATTCGATTTGGTTCTTCGCCTTCTGGATTTCACGCTCGGACGGGGGCGATTGCTCAAGGGATTCTATTGCCCGATACAGGGCGCTTTCAACATCGCTGATCGGGGTACCGGGTGATGCCGTGGCAGAGAAAAAATAGAGGTAGGGATCCCTGTTGAAGCCGCTGTAATCTGCAGAGGCACTCAGGGCAACCTTCTTTTCATACACGAGTGACTGATAGAGTCTGGAACTCTTTCCCCCCGAAAGGATCAGATTGAGGACATCAAGCGCAAAGCTGTCTTCATGGGGAAAGCAAGGAACATGATATGCTGCGATGAAGAACGGGAGTTCCGCTTCTTTCCTAAGTGACAATCTCCGCTCTCCCTTCTGCTCAGGCTCAATATATGGTCTCTGTCTGACCGGCTCACCCGAAGAGACCCCGCCGAACGATCTCCTGAT
>Ga0101944_10003890_pt1 | contig 19709 bp, 22 predicted proteins | sample DewCreD2012metaG_FD_75245 | JGI IMG/M metagenome (GOLD analysis project Ga0101944, IMG submission 75245) | Hot spring sediment bacterial and archeal communities from British Columbia, Canada, to study Microbial Dark Matter (Phase II) - Dewar... ... | reverse complement strand
ATGCGGCTCCCCCTTCCCTCGATACAATTATAGGTTCCACAACCATGACGAAACCCAGGCTGCTCGTGTCCATTCAGACTGCTGCGGCGCTGATCCTGATCGCGCTGTGCTTCATCGTGGCGGATGCGCTGCGCGAGAAGGTGGTGGGGGTGGGCGACCGCGCGCCGTCGTTCACGGTTGTCACCGACGACGGGCGGCAGGTGTCGACGAAAGATTTCGGCGGGAAGGTGCTGGTGCTGAACTTCTGGGCGACGTGGTGCCCGCCCTGCATCGACGAGCTGCCGTCGCTGGAAGCCATGGCGAAGCAGCTCTCGCCGAAGGGGGTGGTGGTGCTGGGCGTCAGCGTGGACCGCAACGCGGCCGCCTACGAGCGGTTCCGCAAGCAGGCGCGCATCAGCTTCCTGACGGCGCGCGATCCGGAGGCGCGCATCAGCGCGAGTTACGGGACGTTCAAGTACCCGGAGACGTACGTCATCGACAGCCGCGGGCGGGTGCGGCAGAAGCACATCGGTCCGCGCAACTGGATGGATCCGGAGATCCTTCAAAGCCTCGAAGCCCTGCTGTAGTCTGGAGGGCAGGGAGGGGCGCGCCATGCGCGACTGGAAACAGGAGCTGATCCGCATCGTCGGCGAGCGCGGCTATCTGGACCGGCCAGAGGATCTGCGCCTGTACGAGTATGACGGGGGTGTGGACAAGGGCCGCCCGGACATCGTCGTGTTCCCGCGTTCGGCGCCGGACGTGAGCGCCATCGTGAAGGTGTCGCGGCGGCACGGGATTCCGATTGTGGGCCGCGGCGCCGGCACAGGGCTGAGCGGAGGGGCGATTGCGCGCAGCGGGGGCATCCTGATCTCGTTCGCGCGGATGAACCGGATTCTGGAGATTGACCCGCTCAATGAGCGGGCGGTGGTGGAGCCGGGCGTCGTCAATCTCGACATCAGCGCCGCAGCGGCTCCGTACGGGTACTTCTTCGCCCCGGACCCTTCCAGCCAGAGGGCCTGCACCATCGGCGGCAACGTGGCCGAGAACGCCGGCGGGCCGCACACGCTGGCCTACGGGGTGACGGCGAACCATGTGCTCGGGCTGGAGGTCGTGCTTCCCGATGGAGAGATCCTCCGCACGGGGGCGTTCTGGCCCGATTCCGCGGGCTATGACCTGACGGGGCTGATCACGGGCAGCGAGGGCGCGCTGTGCCTGGTGACGAAGGTGATCGTGCGGCTGATGCGGAAGCCGGAAGCGGTGGAGACGTTTCTGGCCATCTATGGCACGGTGGACGACTGCGCCACGACGGTGAGCGAGATCACGGCGCGCGCCATCACGCCGGCGGCGGTGGAAATGCTGGACGGCTCGATGCTCCAGATGGTGGAGGAGGCGGTGCATGCCGGGTATCCGCTGGATGCGGCGGGCGTGCTGCTGATCGAACTGGAAGGCGTGCGCGAGGCTGTTGCTGACCAGGCGGAACAGGTGAAGCAGGCCTGCGCGGCGTGCCGCGCGCAGGAGATCCGGCAGGCGCGCAACGAGCAGGAGCGGCAGCTTCTCTGGAAGGGCCGGAAGAACGCCTTCGGGGCGATCGGGCGCGTGAGCCCCTTCTACTACGTGCATGATGGCGTGGTGCCGCGCACGAAGATCGCTCCCACGCTGCGTTACATCGAAGACGTCAGCCGGCGGAGCGGGCTGGCCATCGGCAACATCTTCCACGCGGGCGACGGCAACATGCATCCGATCATCCTGTTCGACGCGCGGAGGCCGGGGGACATCGAAAGAGCGCAAAAAGCAGGCTTCGATATTCTCGAGTACTGTGTGGACGCCGGCGGATCGATCACGGGCGAGCACGGGATCGGGATGGAAAAAATCCATCTGATGGACCGGCAGTTTTCCGAAGAATCCCTGGAGATGATGCGCCGGATCAAGATGACATTCGATCCGGCGCGGCTTTTTAACCCAGGCAAGCTCCTGCCGGAGCGGCAACCGTGCGCCGAACTGCGCCAGCCGCCGGTCACGCCCGGCAGCAGCCTGCCCTGCTGAGACCGGATTTCTGGAGGAATCCCATGGCGAACAGGCGAGAATTCCTGCTGCAATTCGCAGCTTTCGCCGCGCAACCTGCGAAAGGTTTGACGCCCAAAGAGCGGGTGGACCGCGTACTTGCCGGCCGCACGCCGGACCGCCCGCCGTTCTGCTTCTGGCACCATTTCCAGGACGAGAAGGAGCCGGGCCGCCGGCACGCGGCGCTCACGCTGGATTTCGTCCGCCGTTACCAGCTCGACATCGCCAAAGTCATGAGCGACTATCCTTACCCGAAAGGCCCGGGCGCGCAGTGGCATGAGCTGAAGCCTGTAGACAATCCCTTCCCCGAGCAGGTGAAGGCGCTGGAGCTGATCCGCGACGGGCTGGCGGGGCAGAAGCATTTCGTCGAGACCATTTTCAATCCCTGGAACCAGGCCACCAAGATCTCGTCGAAAGAGGCGGTGACGGAGCTGATGCGGACGCGCCCTCAGGCGTTGCTGGACGCGCTGGAGGCGATCGCGCGGTCGGAGGCGAACCACGCGCGGCGCGCTCTGGAGGCTGGCGCATCGGGGATCTTCCTCGCCGTGGACAACGCGCAGCAGGGCGTGCTGACGCTGGAGGAATACCGCAAGTTCAGCGAGCCGTTCGACCGCATGGTGCTGGAAGCGGCGAAAGACGCGCCGCTCAACATCCTGCATCTGCACGGGCCGAAGGTGTATCTCGATCATTTCTGGAAGGGCTGGCCCGTGCAGGTGATCCATTATTCGGCGCACGAAACCGGCGTGCCGCTGGCCGAGGCGCGCAAAAAGACGGCGGCCGTGCTGATGGGCGGGCTGGATCACCGAAGCGTCGTGGGCGCTCCGCCGGAGAAAGTGCAGGCCATGCTGCGCGAGGCGCGAGCGGCCGGGCCGAAGTGGATCTGCGCTCCCGGCTGCTCCGTGCCCGATGAATCTCCGCGCGAGAAGCTGCTGGCGCTGAGCCGCCTGCTGCGCACGGCCTGATGGACTGGCGAATCCGGCGCTGGGATCTGTACGCGGCGCTCTACGACCGTTTCATCTCTTTCGACCGGCACCGGCGGCGATCTCTGGCTCTGGCGGAGCTGAAACCGGGCGAGCGCGTGCTGCTGTGCGGCTGCGGCACCGGCCAAGATCTGCCGCTGCTGCCGGCGGGTCTGGACGTTTTCGCCGTGGATGCCAGCCGGGGCATGCTCAGGAAGGCCGCATCGCGGCCGTGCGCTTCCCCCGTGCATCTGTCGTTGATGGACGCGCAGCGGCTGGCGTTTCCGGATGGCGTTTTCGATTGCGTGGTGCTGCACCTGATCGTGGCCATCGTGCCCGATCCGATGGCATGCCTCAGGGAAGCCGGGCGCGTGCTGAAGCCGGGCGGGCGCATCGTGCTGTTCGACAAGTACCACGACGGGCAGGGACGCCCGCGACTTGTGCGGCGGGCGCTGAATCCGCTGATGCGGCTGCTGGCAACGGATCTGAACGTGCCGCTGCCGAGGCTGGCGCGCGAGGCCGGCTTCCGCATCGTTCACGAGGAGCAGGCGCTGATGCGGGGGCTGTTCCGGATCGCACGGCTGGAGCCGGCTACAGGGGCGTGAATTCGAACGTGTGATCGAACGGCGTGAAGCCGCACAGGTAAACGCTCTGGCCGGAGGATTTCGGTTCCGCGCCGCGCACCTGAGTGTAGGCGTGAAGGGCGAGGCCCGGACCGAAGCGGAATCCGCGGCCTTCGAGGCGCGCTTCGGCAAAACCCTTTTTCAGGAGGAATGATTTTTCGCCGGCGGGCGCCGGCTCGGCGCCGCGCAGCTCCACGCCGTCGCGGCACACGATCTCGACCGCCACCGGGACGTTGGCCGTGCCCTCTGCCCGGATGCGGACCGCGATCCCCCGGCCTGTTTCCGTCACCGTGGCTTCGTACTCCATCTTCTGCACTTCGCTCTGGCGGCGGCGCGCGCGCAGCGCGGCGTAGTTTTCCACGGTGACTCTCTCTGGAGGATCGAGAGGCTGGTAGTAGGGGCCTTCGAGCGACTGCGTCATGCGGTAGCCGCCGGGCGCCGGCGCCCAGCGGACGGGACGGAACTGCCCTTTGCCGAAGAACGCCGAGGCAAACCGCACGCCTTCGATCGCGCAGGGACCGTGGCGTAACGTGAGAAACCGGCTGCCGCCGTTCATCAGCACGGTGGCGTCCCAGGCGCCGCGCCGGATGCGGGCGATCTTCAGCGACTTCATCAGGCGGTGGTAATCAGACGGCAGGGGCTTCTCCGGCGGAAGCGGGCTGCGCAGTTCCGGATAGCGCAGGTACTCGCTGACCGATCCGCCTCGCTCTTCCATCTGGCGGGCGAGCGCAGCCCACTGGCCGTTGCCATCGAGGATGGCCAGATACCGCAGCGGGAACCAGTAGCGGTCCATGGTGGCGCGCGCGTACTGGTCCTGGCGGGTGGAAATCTCGGTGACGACTTCGCCGTCGGGGTGCAGCAGCCAGAGCATGGAATCGAGGTTCCGGCGCACCGGATCGAGCAGTTCCCGCCGGCCTGTGCGAAGAGCGGTCACCAGCAGCGCGCGGTTGGTCACCGGATTGTAGACGCCGGTGGAGCGCTCCGCGTATTGGCCGTCTTCGTCGATGTCGATGCCTTCGGCAAGCCATTGACCGATGCGGCGCAGACAGCGCTCATCGGGGTTCAGGTGGTGCAGACCGGCCAGGGCTTCGCAGACGACCCAACGGTGATTCGGCGTGTGTACGCCGCCTGCCAGCAGCGCTTTCTTTCCTCTCCTGATGAACAGCTCGAGAGCCGCTTCGACGCCAGGCGCGCCGGACAGGCGGGCCAGCTCCACGGCGGCCGTGACATTGTGCATGACGAAGCCGAGATCGGGAGTCGAGTGGAAGTTCGTGACCAGCAGGTCGATGGTGCCGTCTTCGTGCTGATGTTTGCGCAGGAACTCCGCCGCCGCGCGCGCCCGCTGGAGCATCAGGGCGTCTTTGTGAAAACGCGAACCCGGGCACGCGTATGCGGTGAGAAAGCCGTGCAGCAGGCCGGAGGCCGTGCTGACGTGATGCAGGCCGTATTCATCGGGAAAGCAGCCGAAGCCCGCGTGGCGGGGATCGGTCATCTGCCGCTCAAGCCACTGCGCAACCTGCGCGTCGTGTTTCTGAACAAGCGCAGCGGGCGCGGGTTCGGGCGCGGACTGCGAGACTGCCAGCGCGGCAGCCATCTCTCTGCGGGTGATTCCGGTCATCTTCGGGACGCCTGAGTTTATAATGCCCTGTTATGATCTTCCCCATCTCCCGCCGGGTCGTCGTTCTCCTCCTGCCGCTTGTTCTCGCGGCGGCCCCGCCCGCGCCCGATCCGGCCCGCGCCGGCATGGACGCCGCGCAGCTGGCGCGCATCGGCCCCGTGCTGAGGGAGTTTGTGGAGCGCGGACAGATGAGCGGCGCAGTGACGCTGGTGATGCGGCGCGGCGTGCTGGCGCACTTCGAGGCCACAGGCTGGCAGGACGCCGACGCGAAGAAGCCGATGCAGCGGGACACGATCTTCCAGATCATGTCGATGACCAAGCCGGTCACCGGCGCAGCCATCATGATGCTTGCCGAGGAAGGCAGGCTGCGGCTGCATGACCGCGTGGAAGATCACCTGCCGGAGTTCCGCGGCCAGATGATGATCGCGGGCGAGGAGAACGGCGTCCGCACGCTGCGCAAGCCCTCGCGCCCGATCACGATCCGCGACCTGATGACGCACACCTCCGGCCTCGGGCCGGCTGCGCCGGGCATCGGCGACATCATGGTGCGCATGGACCGCACGCTGGCCGAGGCGTGCCTGATCTACTCGCAGCAGCCGCTTCTGTTCGAGCCGGGGACGCGCTGGAACTACTCGAACACCGGCATTGCCGTGCTGGGCCGCATTGTGGAAGTGCTGTCCGGCATGAGCTTCGAGAAGTTTCTCGAGACGCGCATCTTCCAGCCGTTGGGGATGACGGACACGCACGTCTTCCTGCCCGTGGAGAAGCGGCCGCGGCTGGCGCCCGTGTTCACGGTGAAAGACGGAAAACTCGTGAAAGCGGGCGCAGACATCCTGGGGGGAGATCCGCTGAAGTACCGCGAGGGCGCGAAGTATTCCGGCCCCGAGCACTCGCTGTATTCGACCGCCTGGGACCTGGCGCAGTTCTACCAGATGATGCTCAACGGCGGCGTGCACGGCGGCAAACGGCTGCTTTCCGCAGCCAGCGTGCGCATGATGACGCAATTGCACACGGGCGATCTGCAGGCCGGGCATAATCCGGGCACGGGCTTCGGCCTCACGTGGGAGGTCACGAAGGATGTGGCAGGCACGCTGACGGGCCAGAGCATTGGAACGTACGGCCATGGGGGCGCTTTCGGCACATACGGGTGGGTGGATCCGCAGCAGCAGATCGTGGGCGTGTTCCTGATGCAGCTTGCAGGGCGCCCGCAGCCGATGCGGGACGCCTTTGTGACGATCACGAACACCGCCGTCCGGGAGACGGCGCAATGAAGAAGGCAGCGCCTCCGGAGCAGGAGGCTTTCGTCGCGTTGCAACGCGCCGCCGCGCGCCTGATGGACAGCGTGGCGGAACTGCTCAAGCCTTACGGGCTGCGGCCGGCGCAGTACAACGTTCTGCGCATCCTGCGCGGCGCGCATCCGGAGCAGCTCAGCTGCCGCCAGGTGGCGGGGCGCATGATGACCCGCGAGCCCGACCTGACGCGCCTGCTCGACCGGATGGAAAAGGCCGGCCTCGTCCGCCGCCGGCGCCAGGCCTCCGACCGCCGCGTGGTGCACGTCGGCATCACCGAGGCAGGCCTCGGCCTGCTCGCGCAGATCGACGCGCCCATGCTGGCGCTGCACCGGCATCAGTTCTCGGTTCTGGGCCAAAGACAGACCGCCGTGCTGACCCGCCTGGTCCGCCGGCTGGCTGAATCCTGAACGGCGCCCGGGCCATCCAAAGAAATAGTTGTTTCAACAAACAACCAGGAGGTCCGATGATCCGTCTGCGACCCTCGGCCGAGCGGGGCGTCACGCAAGTGGACTGGCTTGACAGCCGGCACACGTTTTCGTTCAACCGCTACATCGATCCCGCCTGGACCAGCTTCCAGTCATTGCGCGTGATCAATGAGGACTGGATCGCCCCCGGCGGGCGGTTCGACTGGCACCCGCACCGCGATATGGAGATCCTGACCTGGATCCTGTCCGGCGCGCTCGAGCACGAAGACTCCACCGGCGCGCGGGGCGTGCTGCGGCCGGGCGATCTCCAGAAGATGAGCGCAGGCACGGGCATCTTCCACAGCGAAGCGAATGCGTCAAAGACCGAGCCGTTGCACCTGCTTCAAATCTGGATTTATCCGTCGCAGCGCGGGCTGCAGCCGCATTACGTCGAGAAGCATTTCCCTCTCGAAGAGCGCCGCAACCGGCTCCGCCTGCTCGCATCTCCCGGCGGACGGGACGGTTCGCTGCCGATTCACCAGGCGGCGGAGCTGTGGAATGCAATGCTCGAAGAAGGCGCAGGCGTGGAGCATGCGCTCGCCGCGGGCCGTCACGCCTGGCTGCAGGTGGCTTCCGGGGAAGTGGATCTCAACGGCACAACCCTGCACGCGGGCGACGGAGCGGCCGTGAGCGCGGAGCCGGTCCTGCGCATCTCCGCACGGCGCGCGAGCGAAGTTCTGCTGTTCGATCTGGCGTAAGAGCCGCGTTCAGGCTTTCGGGGCCCGCAGGTAGCTCCACATCGGAATCAGCTCGAAGTCCTGGCGCAGCGTTTCGGGCCGCTCGCCGCGCTGCTCGATCCATGGCTCTCCGATGGGCCCGAGATGCTGCGTCATCTCGAGCGAGCGGACGCGGGCAGGATCAATCCCCATCAGGCGGCAGCATGTGGCGTCCACCGCAGGCAGGTTGGCGCCGGCCACGATCACGCCAGCCTGCTTCGGCCTGCCGCGGATGGGCCCGTCGCCTTCCATGCCGACGATGCCGTCCACGATGGCCACGGTCTTCGCCGCGTAGGTTTCGGCCAGCTTCACGATGGACGGGTCGATGCCGTACTGGTGGAGCACGTTCTTTGGCCAGCCATAAAGACTGCCAGGAACCGTGCCGAACAGGTTCTTCATCGAAAGGGTCGCGCCCGCCCAGTGATGTGTTTTGAGCTTGGGCAGCGAGACGATCAGGTCCGCGGCCAGCAGGGTTTTGGGCGCCCACAGCGGCCCCCACTCGCCGAGTTCGCCCGCGCGCTCGACATCGTCGCGGTTCAGGTCGATGAACAGATCCTCGAAGCGGGGAATGGCCTCGAAATATCCCGCTTCTTCGGCCAGCGTCCATGTGTCGCGGCGGTGGCCCGGCCCCTCGCCGATGCGGACCTGCGCCGCGCCCAGGGAGAGCAGGGCCTCCATCACCGCCGCCACAAAGACGGGGTGGGTATTGATGGCCGTGGCGCGGGAGAACTCGACCAGGTTCGGCTTGAGCACGACGTTTTTGCCGCGCACGGCGATGCCGGCGGCTTCGACGGCGCGCCGGATTTCGGAGGCGAGTTCTTTGCCGTAGCTGTCCGCGCGGAGGACGAAGACCGGCTCCTTCCGCTTCCAGGGCTTCAGCGCAGGCCGGGAGCAGGCCGTTCCAGCCGCGGCCAGCCCGCATGCCATCCATTGCCGCCGGTTCATGCCGGTCCTCCCTTCCAGAGCCGCCACGCACCCTCCGGCCCGCCAATCAGGGCGAAGGCGAGCACGGCCGTGTCGGTGCGCGCATTCACTTCGACAGGCCGGTCATCGAACGGCACCCCGTGCATCCGGAACGCGATGCGGAGCAGGGCATGCGCCAGGCCGCGCGGCCCGCGTTTCCAGTCCTCCGCGGCGCGTGCAAGGCCCCGCTCCACCTGCGGCCCTTTGCGGCCGGACAGTCCGATCAGGGCCAGCGCCGTGCATTCGGGATACGAATCGAGATCCTGCCCCAGCACCCTCTTGTTGCCGTAATTCCAGCCCCCGTCTTTGCACTGGCGGTCAAGAATCATCCGCACTCCCGTTTCGATTCTCTCCTGCAGCGCGCCGCCTGTGTAGCGCGCGCGGCTGAGCTCAAGCGCGCGCACGGCATGCACCGTCGGCTCGATCCAGCCCGCTGCCCCCGGGGTCCACGGCCAGCCCCTCAGACTGCGGTCCTGCACGACCGTATCTTCTTTCTGCAGCAGCCGCTGGAGCCACGACGGATCCGGGATTCGGCGGGCCTCTCCCGCGGCCAGCCAGTCGACGGCCCGCTTCCATCTCGAATCGAACTCCCCGCGCAGGCACTTCAGCAGAACCACGAGCGACGTGGCCCAGCTCTCCCGCTGCGCCTGCGGATGAGCCGGCCACGCGCCGGAGGGAAGCTGCTGCGGCTCGATCCAGGCCAGGGCGCGTTGCGCTTCGGCCCGGCCATGGAGCGACAGGGCCGCCCAGGCCGTCGGCTCAAGCCACGAGCTCTGCCCGGCGCGGAATCCGAAACCGCCATCGGGGTTCTGCCGCGCCAGCAGGAGATCGACTGCATTGCCCATGCTCATCGCTTTCACGGCCGGAACGGCGGAATCACCAGCAGCACCTCGGTGGCGGCGGGGGCGCCGTCGAGCAGCGCGGGCCGGAAGGTCCAGCGGCGCAGGGCGTCGAGCAGCGCATCGGCGGCATTGCCCGCCTGCAACGCGCGCAGCCGCTCCAGCCTGCCCCCCGCCGTCAGCAGCGCATGGAACACCTGGTATCCATTCCACCGCCAGAGCGGCTCCGGCGGCAGGTGCGCCTCCACCACATAGGGCGCTTTCAGAGGCTTCGGCGCGCTCAGCGTCACGACGGAGTGCTGCCGCCGTACGCCGCCTTCCCCTCCGGGCAGGCAGTAGTGGAGAATCCATTCCACCGGCTGCCCGACGTTCAGATAGGCCGTGTAGACCGGGCTCCCGGACAGCGCCGACGTGTAAGAGGAGATCGCCTGAGGCAGCGAAGCGTCCACCACCACGACGTCGAACGAACCTCCCGCGGGATAGGTGAGCGTGACGGATCCGTCTCCCTCCACCAGGGCGAAGATGTCGCCAGCGGCCGTACGGATGGTTCGAGTGGCGGCAGCGCTCCTGCCGGCGGAGGCTGCACTGCCGGCAGCCGCAGCTTCCGAAGCAGCGCCCGGGACGCCGTTGGCTGCCGCGCCCGGCTGAGGCTTGTCCACCGTGCCGGAGGAGGCCGTCCCGTTCGGCGGGCGGTCTGCCGTCCCCGCAACGCCGTTGCGCGCCGTCTCGAGCTTTGCCACACGCGCGTCCCCGCCGCCCCCCGTTCCTTTCGCCGGGACCTGTGCGGCCGGCCGGTCCGGCAATGCTGCGGCGTTCGACACAGCCGCCTGGCCAGCCCCGGAACCAAGAACCACCAGGTTGCCTGGCAGCACCGAGATCGTCTCTCCCGGCTTCGGCCGCTCCGGCGTCACGATGATGAAGGCGGCGGGCGTGCCCGGGTTCGCCGCGGAGAGAGCCACCTCCGGCTCCTGCAGCCATTGCCTCCTGCTGGACAGCGGGCTTGACCCGGACGGCGGAAGATACACCCGCGCCTGTTCCATGGCCTGCGCGGGCGACATCGAGGCAGGCAGCTTCGGCGGCGCCAGAACTGGCGCGTCCATGGCCGCGCTTCGCCCCGCGGGCGACGGTTCCAGTCCCGGCTCGCGCGCTCCCGGCACGATCGGCTCCTCCACCAGGCGCGGGTTCGGCCCGCTCCAGACGGCCATCGCTTTCAGAGGCGGCAGCTTTTTCGGCGGCTCGGCGCTTCGTCCAGGCTGCAGGACGAGAGCCGAAGGCCTCTGTTCCGCCGCCAATGCCCCGGACTGCTGCGCCGGCGGCGGCGCCGGACGCGCGCTGGCCCTCGGCCTGCGCGGCTCAGCCGCCCGCCGCACCCGGGAAGGCCGGAAATACAGCTTCTCTTCCGCCACAGCTTCGGGAACTTTCACCAGGAGCGGCGCGGACCGCGCCATCATTCTCTGCACCTCTGGCGGACGGAAGCGCCAGTATTCGATGCGCAGAAGCAGGCCCGGCGCCATCTCCAGAACTGCGCCATGCAACAGCGCCGAAGCCACGAGGGATGTCAGAAATGATGGCTGCCGCCGGGGCAGCAGGTCGAATCGCGGCGCCTGCTCGACCGTCTCCACGGGACGCGCCCGGGGAGAAGACCGGATCACGACGCGCATGGCGATCTACCTTACAGGCCACCTGCCTTGGCCGCCCACGCAGCCTGCCCGCCCCCCACCACCAGCGTCCGCAACCCCCGCCGTTCCTGTTCCCGGATCATCCGCGTCGGCTTGCGGCGGCGGGCAGGCTCGACGCAGCTGAATTCGCCGTTGACCAGGTTTCTCAGGCCAAACAGCGCCAGCTCGAAACGGTCCTTCGCCCCTACCTTCTGGAACAGCTTCGACAGGTACACCTTCACCGTTCCTTCGCTCAGCCCCAGTTGCGCCGCAATTTCCTTATTTTTCAGGCCTTGCACAAGCAGGGTGACCAGCTGCCCCTCGCGCGGCGTCAGCCGGATGCGCCGCGACCGCTGCCGGACTTCTTCGTCCGACTCCGGATACACCATTTCTCCTTCCAGCGCACGGCTCACAGCATCCATCACGGTCTCCACGTCCGCACGCAGGTCAATCAGGGCCCGCACCCCTGCCTCCCGCGCCTGATACACCGTCTCCATGGGGGCATGGCGAGTCAGCACGATGACCGGACGCGGTTCAACGGTCCGGCACAGCGCCGCCAGTCCGCTCCAGTCCAGCAGCCCGCCACATTCAACGATGAATGCATCGGCGTCCAGTCCGGCGAGTTCCCGCAACCCGCCCTCATGACACGTCGCTGTGAAAACCTCCAACTCCTGACGGGTCAGCATCGATCGGACGCTTTCCCGATACAGCGGCACGTCCGAGGCAACCACCACATTTCTCTCTCTCACAGGATCCTCCGTACCCACAGTGGAATTTCTCCAACGCCAGTTGACCGTTTCTGGCGCTGTTCCTCCGATTTCTCCATTCAGGAAATGACCTGAAACAGCCATTCCGGAATGGCATCAGTGTGACTCAGAAACTTCTCTTAGTCAATGCAAAAATTAACCCCACACTCCTCCAGTACGGATTTCCAACCCCTGAATGGATTAACCGTGGCACTTTTTCTTCATATCTTTGGTTAAGTTTAACCAATTGGAGGCTTGCCCATTGCCGGCGAGGAGCTTGACAATCATCCAATTGAGGACATGGGCGAACAACCATCACACGGGCGCACGCACAAGGCCGGCATCCCCTGCCAGCTCATCCTTCCCGGGATGGGCGCCGTTCGAGAAATCGCCGCCGAAGCCGTGAATCTGGACCGGCGGGGCGGCGTACTCTACTTCGTTTCCTCCGGGGTGATGCCAGGGCTGAGGACTCAGATGGATGTTCTGGTTTTTTTCCACCTGCCCCGGGGCCGGGAGACCGAACCCCGCCGGCTGTGCTTCCGGGCGGGCGTGCGCCACGTCTCCACGGCGCTGGCGCCGCACCACTGGATTGGCGTATCGTTTCTGGAGGCCGCCATCTGCGGTTTCGGCCAGTGCTTCCCGGTCTCTGACCGCGCGCCGGACTGCGAAGACTCATGAAAGAAATCATTGGCGCCCTCCACGCCGTTCCTGCGTGCCTGATGATCGCCGCAGCCACCGCGGCCGCCGCTGCCGACATCCGCTCCCGGCGCATCCCCAACTCGCTGGTTCTACCCGCGTTTCTGGCCGGTTTTGCCGTGAACGCGGCGCTGGGGGGAGTCGACGGCCTGTGGCGCGCCGCCGCCGGAGCGGGGCTGGCGATGTTGATCTATTTCCCGCTGTTCCTGCTGCGCGGCATGGGGGCGGGCGACGTCAAGCTGATGATGGCCGTGGGGGCCCTGGCCGGGCCGCGGGCCTGGTTCTGGATTTTCGTCGTATCGGCTGTGGCCGGCGCGGCCGCAGGCGTGATTCTGGCGCTGGCGAAAGGCCGGCTCCGCGCCACGCTGATCAACACGGGCTTCATTGTGCGTCAGCTGCTGAGCTTCCGCAACCCGGCCGTCTCGCGGGAGGAACTCAGCGTCTACTCCGCTGGCGCGCTGCGGCTGCCGCATGGCGTGGCCATCGCCTTTGGGGTGTGGGTCGTGACACTGGCCGCGCTGCTCGCCTGAGCTGGCCGCGGCTCAGCTTGCCAGGCGCAGGATTTCGCTCGCGATCCGGAGAAACGCGTTGGTCAGCTGCTGCGTGTCCGGAGCGTACACGTACAGTCCCCTCGGCCGGTCCGGCTGAAGCCTGGGATCGCCGTCATTGGCAATGCGTGTCATCAGCTCGCCGTCGAAGGTTTCCGCGCCGCCCGTGCCGCCCAGTCCGATGACGTAGATGACGGGGCTCAGATTCGTGTCGCTGCGGATCCGCCAGGCCGCGTGGTCCGCGGCGTTGTAAGCGGCATGGCGAAGCGCCCGCGGCACGTCCGGCCGGATTCTGCCGGCGTAGGGGTGCCCGACAGGGAAGAAAACGCCCGGCTTGTAGCTCTGGTTCACGGTGGAATTGCCGTAAATGTCGGTGTCGGGGATGTAGGCCACGTCGCGCCGCACGGCGTTGGCGTTCAGAGACGTCATTGCGCAGCCGTTGCGCTGGGAGGAGGGAATCAACTGCGTGGATCCGATCACGGTCTGGTTGTAAAGGCCCACGGTGATGCCCGTCATATTGAAGTTGTCCGCGGCGATGAAACCCCTCTTCGGCGCAGGGTTCCACAACGGATTCGGGTAGGTCCTTCCTGATTCGTCCTGGCAGGAGCTGGGCGGCAGACTGTATTGAGTTCCCGTGCTCAGTCCGCCGTTGCCGTCTCCGTACCGTGTGTCAGTCTGCGTCTTGATCGGGTAATCCGCCGTCAGCGCTGTCGGGCGTCCGTCGGTGAAGAACAGGATCACGTTCAGCGCGCCCGGCTCGTTCACAGCCACCAGTTGCTGGTAGCCCTCCCACAGCGCCTGGGAGGTGTTCGTCCAGCCAGCGCACGTGAGCGCGTTGATGCTGGTGTAGATGGACGGGGAATCCTTGAAGAAAAGGCTCATCGGGTAATTCAACCGCGTGGCGCCATTGAACGAAAGCATTCCCAGCCGGTCGCGCCCGTTGGCGAAGCGGTCCACGAACGCCGTGGCCGAAGTGCGCAGGGCGCCGCACGCTCCGGCTGTCTGCATCGAGCCGGAGATATCGAGCACCATCATCACGTTCACATCGCGCCGCTGCGCCGCCGCCTGCACCCGCAGCCGGGCCGTGTTGTGCCCCAGCAGCCGCAGAAAGTACAGCGGCGCGTCCACGGTCGCCGACATTTCCACGCGCCGCAGGCGCAGCTCCGGCTCGCTCACCGAGACGTTGTACACCACGTTGGTGGTCGCCCAGTAGCCGTTGGGGAAATTGACGCGGAAAAAGCGCTCCGCCACCGCGATGGCGTTCGCCCGTTGCGACGCCAGATCCTGGCCTCGCGCCAGGCTCCGCGCTCCAGCCAGGCAGGCGGCATCCACCGCCTGGCTCAGCTTTGCCTTCAGCAGGTACAGGATGCCCACATCGACCGCTAGTCCGACCATCGGCCCGAAGACCAGCAGCGTCAATGTGGTCAGAATCAGCGCCACGCCGCGGCGCCTTCCGTTCCGGTGCAGTCTGATTGCGTTCATCAGAAGATCCCCCGCGCCGACACTCCCGTGCTCGTCATGAAGCCCGGCAGGTCCAGTTCGCTCGAACGATAGTACGCCTCGGCCACATAGGCCGTCTCGCCCAGCTGCATGTCCATCACGCTGGGGTAGAAGTTCACCGTGCGCGCCGCCGGGTTGGTCTGGTAATTCGGCACTATGCCGCCTGCTACTGTCGGGGGCGTCCCGTACCGGCTGGCCCGCAGCGAGGTGTTGCCCAGCACGATCTGCCGCACGAACACCGCCACGCCATGGTTCGCACAGGCTGGCGGTCCCGGGCAATCCACGCGCATGATCTGGGACAGGATCACGACAGACTTGCCTGTCGGCGTCAGATCCAGCCCTCCCGCCAGGTGCTGGAGAATCGCCTGGTTGGCCGGCACCGAGAAGTCCACCCCGCGGGCGAACATATGCCCCGCGTCCCGGTTCAGCTGCGTTACCTGGATGGCCCGGATCAGGTTCATCCCGATGACAATAGTGCCCAGGATCAGCGGCGTGTAAATCAGCGCCGCTGCCAGGACGAACTCGACAATCGCCGCCCCGGCCCGTCTCTGCTTCCTGCTCTCGGTCCCTCTCATGCCTCCGCTCCCTCCCTCAGGGCGTCGGCGGGATGCCCATGGGCGACGCCTCCATCCGGTCCGCCGCCCGCACGCTGAACCGGATGGGATCCGAGCTTCGCACCAGCGGCACCAGCGGCCGCACCTCGAAATTCTCCACCGCCACGATCACCAGGTTGCCGCCCGCGTTGCTGCCTACGCCACTCACCGGCTGCAGCGTCTCGGGGTTGTAGAAACGCACCTGAATGTTGTTCAGTTGCGCTTCTCCAATAAAGCCCATCGAATTCCGCCGCACCACCTCCCGGATCGACGCGATGTGCCCCATCCCTGACAGCGTCTGGCTGGTCACCGCGTACCGGCAGCCCTCCCGCACCGCGTGCTGGATGCTTGCCTTGGCGAAGACCACCCATGATAGATCAATCAGCAGAAACAGCAGCCCGAACAGCGCGATCACGACGAACGACATTTCGACGATCGTCGCCCCGCGCCTCCTGTGGGAACTCTGACGCAGTTTCACGGCGCCATCCTCCTGCGCCCGGCGGGCGTTCTCATCCGCCTGCCCGCAGGCGCGTGCCAGTCCAGGATCACCGCATTCGTTTCCCCGCCATTTTCGGCTTCCCCGCGCTGCGGCTTCAGATTCGCCCCCAGCGTGCTCATGTTCCGCAAAGCGTACAGCGCCAGCTCGAAGCGGTCCTTCACATGAAGCTTGTTGAACAGGTGCGACAGGTAGACCTTCACCGTGCCCACGCTCAGGTTCAGCGCTTCGGCGATCTCCCGGTTCTTCATCCCCTGCGCCAGCAGCGCCACCAGCTCCGCCTCTCGCGGCGACAGCGGGATCTTCTCTTCCGTGTACCCTTCCGGCAGCACGGACGAGTCGATCCTGCACTGCCCGATCAACGCCGCCATCAGCGTGCCATGGAGCACTTCCACAGAAGAAGTCTCGCAGACCACCGAACAGCACCCGCTTTCCGAAAGATGGTGCAGCAGCTCCGGTGTGAGTTGCATGGCCAGCAGCACGAACTGGCAGCCCCGCGCCGAGTCCTGCATCTCATTCAGCAGCGGCAGGTCGAATCCGGCGGTGGCATCCAGCACCGCCACATCCGGCTGAAGCTCCACCAGAAGGTGGATGAAATCGTGCCGGCTCGAGGCCTCGCGCACCTCCCCCGCCAGCCACTCCCGGATCAGCCGCGCCAGACCTGCGCGCAGGATCGGCCTCTCCGAGCAAACCAGCGTCTTCCGCGCCGCGGTGTCAGCCGGAACGCCGGCATCGCCCGTGCGACTTGCAACGGCTTGCCCCGGACTCGCCTGCTGGTTCATTCCCTCTCCTCCAGGGCTGCGGCTCCAGTGACAGCAAGCGGCAACCCTCCGATCAATCGAACAATACCATGATTTCTCATCCGCGCCAATATTGACATTGGTTTGCATCCCGGCCCCTCCGCCCGCGCCAATCCCCGGCATAATCGCTTGAATTCAAAACGATTTTCAGAAAAATCCCGCCCGTTTATTTTCGGACCCATAGTACTGGCAGTACCCACCAAGGTTAGCTAACCAAATCGAGGATTGCCGATTATCCTCTCCGCCCCTACACTCGCTACTGATGCTGTTCATCCGCCAGTCGCCGATGCTGCTCAACACGGCGTGCCGCGTCAGCCTCCCCAGGCTGGGCGTGCGGGCGATGGCGGCGCGCACTCTGGAGGTCAGCAGGGATCTGGTCAAGATCCGCCTTCCCCGTCTCGGCAGCGAAGCCTGGCTCCAGAAATTCCAGCACGGCGAAGAAGCCGTCATCGAAATTCCCCTGCCGCATCCGGACGCTTCCCGCCGGGCGCGCGCTCTCTGCTGCCAGGGGCTGGCTTCCGCCACGATTCACCCCACCAGCCTCCGCCTGGAAGTTCAGGTGGCCCGTCTCACCATCCGCGATCAGCGCGAACCCTTGCGGTCTCTCCGTCCCGCCGAACCTCTGAAAATGCGCAAAGGAGCCGGAAGATGAACGCCGCTGCCGCACAGGTCCGCGTCCTGCCCGCCGCCGCGGCGCCGGCTTCCCTGCTGCGATGGTTCCCCTCGCTGCGCGACGCCGCCTGGCTGATGCCCGTGCTGTTCCTCTTCCTCAAACTGAAAGGCGCGGGCTTCCTGCTCGGCGACGGCGACACGGGCTGGCATCTGCGCACCGGCGAGTGGATCCTCCAGAACGGACGCGTTCCTTCCGCCGATCTGTTCAGCTTCACGCGCCCCGGCGAGCCCTGGTTCGCCTGGGAATGGCTCTGGGATCTCTGCTTCGGATGGCTGCACCTGAATTTCGGCATGGGCGCCGTCCAGGTGACGAGCCTGGCCTTGATCTGCGCCACGATTTACCTGGTGTACCGCGAATCGGCGCGGCTGAGCGGCAACTATTTCCTCGCTTTTGGCGCCGCATTTCTGACGGCCGCCGGCTCCACCATCCACTGGCTGGCCCGCCCGCACGTCTTCACGCTGCTGTTCACCGCCGTGTCGGTCATCCTGCTGAACCGGGCCTCGGAAGGCCGCCTGCGCCTGCTCGCCTGGCTGCCGCTGCTCACCGTCGTGTGGGTGAATTTCCATGGCGGCTTTTTCGTCCTCTGGACGCTCCTGCTGGCGCATCTGGCCGCAGCGGGGCTCAACGCGTTTCTCGACCGCCGGCCGCTGCTGAAATCCGTCGAGCCCTGGGCGCTGGCCCTGGCCGGCTGCGTCGCCGCCAGCTTCGTCAACCCCTACGGCTGGCGCCTCCACCGCCACATATTCGGCTACCTGAGCGACAGCTACCACCGCGAAAAGATCCAGGAATTTCTCTCCATCAGCTTCCACAATCCGGCCGCCTACTACTTTGCCGCCATGCTGCTGCTGGGCGGGATGACGGTGCTGTGGGCGCTGGAGCGCCGCCGCTTCGCCGACGCCCTCATCCTGATGGGCTGGGGCTGGCTGGCGCTCTACGCGGCGCGCAACATCCCCATCTTCCTCATCTGCGCCGCGCCGCTCGTGGCGCTTGCCGTTCGCGAGCGGCTGGAGCGGCTGGCCGCTTCTGAATCCCGCCTCGCCGCGCCCGTCCGCGCGCTGTTCGAGGCGCACCGCGAGTTCTCCCTGCTGGAAGCCCCGGTGCGCGTCGTCTGGCTGCCCGCGCTGGCGCTGTCCGCGCTGGCTCTGCTGCTGGCCGCGCCGGCTTCGTCCGGCCCCTTGCGCAACCAGTACGATCCGAAGAGTTATCCCGAAAACGCGCTGCCCGCCGTGCGCAGCCTAGGGCCCGAGGTCCGCCTCTTCGCCGATGACGAATGGGGCGATTTCCTCCTCTACCGCCTCTGGCCGGAAAGGCGCGTCTTCATCGACGGCCGCAGCGACTTCTACGGGGAAAAGCTTGGCGAGGACATGGGGCTCGTGCTCCAGGCCCGCCACGACTGGGCGGACATCCTCGCCCGGTATCAGATCGGCGCCGCGCTCCTGCGCGCGGAGAGCCCGCTCGCCAGCGTGCTCAAGCTGCACGCCGGCTGGCGGCTTCTCCACGACGATGGCGTGGCGCTCCTGTTTCTGTCGGTATCTCCGGCAACCCGCGGCCCTGCGGCCGCGGAAACCGTCAACGCAGTCTCCCATCCCGAAAAATCCACTACGAGGTGAATCACAATGCAACTCTGGAAGCGTTTCTGGAACGAAGAAGACGGCCAGGACCTGGTCGAGTACACCCTGCTGCTGGCGTTCGTCGCCCTCGCATCGGCCGCGCTGTTCATCGGTGCGGGCACTTCCGTGAGCGAGATCTGGTCGTATGCTAACACGCGGCTTGATACGGCCGCGACTTCTGCTGCCAGCTAAGACCGAGACCAAAGTTCTCAGAGAAGGAGGCGGGCCGGTGCCTCGGAACGCCTCCTTCCCGGAGCCTCACCGCCATGAAACCGCTCATCCACCGCCTGTGGCGGGAGCGCGGCGCGCAGGACCTGGTCGAGTACACGCTGCTGATGGCGTTCCTCGTCCTGGCCAGCGCCGCGCTGTATATGAACGTCAGCCAGACGATCAACGCGCTGTGGACGGCCATTTCCAGCCGCCTGGCCGAGTGACCGTCTGAGCCTGGAAGAAAACGGAAGAGGAGGATCGCGCCCATGAACCGGAGATTCATCGCCGTTCTCGTGTTCGCCCTCGCCGTCTCGGCGGTGGCGAGCACGATCGTCTATCAGCTCATCGCCGGGCGCATCAGCACGCAGGCCAAGCAGAGCACAGCCCGTGTGGTGGTCGCCGCCCGGGATCTGGCCGTGGGCACGCTGCTCAAGCCCGAGGACCTGCGCGTCGCCGAGTGGAGCGGCGAGATCTCCCCGCAGTGGGTGGTGAAGCCCGAGGACGCCATCGGCCGCGGCGTGGTCGCCACCATCTACCGCAACGAGCCCGTGGCCAACAACCGCCTCGCCCCCGCCGGGGCGGGCGCCGGGCTCGCCGCCGCCATTCCGCCCGGCATGCGCGCCGTGGCCGTCAAGGTGAATGAAGTGGTCGGCCTGGCCGGCTTC
>Ga0101944_10003889_pt1 | contig 19714 bp, 16 predicted proteins | sample DewCreD2012metaG_FD_75245 | JGI IMG/M metagenome (GOLD analysis project Ga0101944, IMG submission 75245) | Hot spring sediment bacterial and archeal communities from British Columbia, Canada, to study Microbial Dark Matter (Phase II) - Dewar... ... | reverse complement strand
GCGGAACACGGTCGGCTGCTCGTGCGTCCAGAAAATGGGGAAACTCGTCACTTCGCCCCCATTGAGCAGCACGCCGAGCGCAGCCGGATTGGCCGCATCATCAGGAACGATGTCGGCTATGGCGTCCGTGACTGTGCCCTGAATGGTGAAGGACAGGACACCCGATGGCGAGAGCGTCAGGTCGTAGATCGTCAACGGATCGATGTGGATCAGGGGGGCTTCGTCCGTGCCGTTGATGCCCGTGGGCGGCGCTGAGACTGGGTTGCCCGAAGCGTCGGGCACGACGAAGTCGAGTTTCACGGCCGACGCCAGCACGGTGTCGGAGGCGATGAAGACGGCCTCCGGGCGCGGGTTGAGCGCCAGGAGCGACTCCATCTCCGCCAGCCCGCTCTGCGGAGTGAAATTGCCGTGGCGCACCAGCGCCGGGTCATAGGTCAGTCCGGCGGCTTCCAGGGCCAGCCGATAGCCGGTCCGCCGGTCGGCGCTGGCCGTGTAGGCCGGGTCGGCGTTGGTGATCAGCGCGATCCGGCGGTAACCCACCGACAGCAGATGCTCGGTGGCCAGGCGCGCGCCGCCGACGTTGTCGACGTCCACAAACGGGATGGCCACGTTGGGCAGCTGTCCCATGAGGACCAGCGGGGCGCCCTCGGAATGGACGCGCAACAACTCCTGGTCGTCCAGGCGCGGCCCGGAGAGCACCAGGCCGTCTACGTGACGTTCCCGCAACAGCCGGACGTAGGCGCCCGAGGTGTTGTCGGGCGGAATGGGTTCAAACAGGGTATGGTAGCCCTGGGCGCTGGCGGCCTGGCTCAGGCCGTGGAGCACCTGGGGCAGGAACTGGTCGGCAAAGGCCTGGTCCGGCGTCTGGCGCATCACGAAACCGATCATGTGCGTCTGACCGCTGACCATGCGCCGCGCCGTGGCGTCGGGGTGGTAGTTGAGCCGCCGGGCCGCCTCGAGCACCCGTTGGCGCGTCTCGTCGCTGATCCGCATGCCCTGGACATTGTTCAAGACAAAGGAGACCGTCGTGCGCGAGACTCCGGCGAGCTCGGCGACCTGCCTGGCAGTTGCCCTTTTTGTCATGCTAACACGGTTTGCTAAAACGAGTTAGCGTCAGTATAGGACGACTTGAACTGGGAGTCAATAGGCAGATTTAAAATCGAAGCCAATCACGGCTGCCGAGCCGACCTGCGTTGACTCCCGGCGGCCGTATCCCGGTTTCGGTGTAAAGGGATCGGGGCGCATGGCCGTGCGCCCCAACCGGTGAGGAATTACACACCCCTCGAACAGCGACCCTCCTGGCCTGGTGAGGGACGAACGGCCAGGAGCGGACACGGAGGCGGAGGGGGCGATCAGCGGGAGCGGCGCCTCACGCCTCCGTTGATTGGGGCCAGGCGCGCTCGATGATCCGCCTGAACTCCGTCCCGACCGGCAGCGCCCCGAACATCAGCCGGCCCGCCTCGCCCAGGCGTGACGCGCAGAAGGCGTCGGAGACGGCGGGCGGCGCGTGGCGCAGCAACAGGCTGGCCTGCAATCCCAGGGCCAGCCCCTCCACCAGCCGCCGCGCCCGCGCCTCGGCGTCAGCCGGGTCGCGCAGCTCGGCCTCCAGCCGCCCGACCAGCTGGTCGTAGCGCCGGTCGGCCCCCTGCGCGGCGCGCAGCTCGGCCAGCAACGCCTCGCCCGTCTCCGGGTCGCGGTGCAGGGCGCGCAGCACGTCCAGGCACTGGATGTTGCCGGACCCCTCCCAGATGGCGTTGACGGGCGCATCGCGGTACAGGCGCGCCAGCGGGCCCTCGTCCACATACCCGTTCCCGCCCAGGCACTCCATCGCTTCCGCCACGCCGGCGATGGCGCGCTTCGTGATCCAGTACTTGCCGACCGAGACCGCGATCCGCGCCAGCCGCCGCGCGCCCTCGTCCGCCACGGCTTCGTCGAAGGCCCGCGCCAGCCGCAGCGCCAGGGCGGTGGCGGCCTCCGACTCCAGGCACAGGTCGGCCAGCACGTTTTGCATCAGCGGCTGCTCGGCCAGGCGCCGGCCGAACGCCGAACGGTAATGCGCGTGATGGGTCGCTTCGGCCACGGCCCGACGCAACGTGGCCGCCGATCCCAGGGCGCAGTCCAGGCGCGTGTGGCGCACCATCTCCATGATGTTGGCGACGCCGCGGCCCTCCTCGCCGATCAGGCGCGCCCAGGCGCCGTGGAACTCCACTTCGCTGGAGGCGTTGGAGCGGTTGCCGACTTTGTCCTTGAGCCGCAGGATATGGAAGGCATTGCGCGCGCCGTTCGGCGTCCAGCGCGGCAGCAGGAAACACGCCAGGCCGCCCGGCGCCTGGGCCAGCACCAGGAAGGCGTCGCACATGGGCGCCGAGCAGAACCACTTGTGCCCGGTCAGCGCGTAGGCCTGGCCCGGCCCGCGCCGCCCGAGCGGCTCGGCGCGCGTGGTGTTGGCGCGCACGTCGCTGCCGCCCTGCCGCTCGGTCATGGCCATGCCGAAGAGCGCCCCGCGCTTCCGGTCGGCGGGCAGCGGGCGCGGGTCATACTCGCGCGAGAGGACGCGCGGCTCCCACTCGGCGGCGAGGTCCGGCTGGAGGCGCAGCGCGGGCACCACCGCGAACGTCATCGTCAGCGGGCAGCTGGCGCCCTCCTCGATCTGGTGGCGCAGCATCATCAACACGGCCCGGACGACGTGCGCGCCGGGGCGCGGGTCGGCCCACGGCGCGGCGTGGACGCCGGCTTCCACGCCCAGTTGCATGAGGGCGTGCCAGGCCGGATGGTAGTCCACTTCGTCAATCCGGTTCCCGAAGCGGTCGTGCGTGCGCAGCTCGGGCAGGTGGCGGTTCGCCAGGTCGCCCAGGCGCAGGGTCTCGGCCCGGCCGACCCGCGCGCCGAAGTCGCGCGCCAGCGCCTCGCCCCAGCCGCCGCCCTCGCGCGCCAGCGCCTCGCGCAGCGGCGGGTCGTGCTCGAAGACATTGTAATTTTCCAGCGGCGGGGGTTGATTGAAGACTTCGTGCGGCTCGCGCCGGATTGGGGTCGAAGGCTGCATATCGCCTCCTTGGGGAAGGCTGGCTCTCTCGACTGTTGCAGAAAGCCGGGCAGGTCAAGCGACTTAACTTTAACGCAAAGGCGCCAGGACGCAACGTTACCCCCTTCGTGTCTCTTTGTGCCCCTTCATACCCCTTCATACCCCTTCGTGGATCTATTTCCAGTTGACCATGAGGAGGCTGACCAGATGCCGGCCAGGGTGGTGGCCGAGACTTTGTCCTTGTCGCACACTCTCAGGCGCCGAGCGCGTCCAGCAGATCCCTCAGGCGGACGCCGACCAGGCTGGGGAAGACCGCGTCGGCGGCGCCGACCCGCTCACGCGGCCCCAGGCCCACCGTGCGGAACCCGCCGGCCCGCGCGGCCTCGATCCCGGCGGCCGCGTCCTCCACCACCACGCACTCGGCCGGGGGGAGGCCCAGCTGCGCGGCGGCGTGCAGAAATAGGTCGGGCGCGGGCTTCTGGCGTTCCACGCTGTAGCCGTCGGAGATGGCGTCGAACAGGGGCAGGATGCTCAGCCGCTCCAATACCTCGCGCGCGTTCTTGCTGGCCGAGCCGAGCGCCACTTTAAGACCGGCCGAGCGCAGCTCATCGAGCAGTTCGCGCGCGCCGGGGAGCAGGTCGCGCGGGGTGACCTCCCGGATGAATTCCAGGTAGTAGCGGTTCTTGCGCTCCATCAGCGCCTGGAGTTTCTCTTCCGGGGCGCTCCGTCCCTTGAGGATCAGGAGCAGGGACTCGCGGCGCGGGATGCCGCGCAGGTGTTCATTGTCCTCGCGCGTGAAGGGCAGGCCCTCTTCGTCGGCCAGGCGCTTCCAGGCGCGGTAATGGTATTCGGCGGTGTCGGTGAGGACGCCGTCCAGGTCGAAGATGAAAGCGCGGATCATGGCTGGGAGGCGGCGAGCAAGTGGGCGGGGGAGCGGGCATTGTCCCGATCACCCCCCGCTCCCTTTCACCCCTGCGTCCGCTCAGGCGGGGAGGTCCACGTGCTGCAATTTTCCACGGTGGAAAAAGCGGAAAGCCAGGCGTTTCCAGTGCCGGGGCAGACGCGGCGTCACGGTCCAGCCATCGCGTGTCAGGCGCAGGCCCGCGAAGCCGAAGACCACGGCCTGCCAGGTCCCGCCGGCCGAAGCCCCGTGGATGCCGTCGCCGGCGTTGCCGCGCACGTCGCGCAGGTCGGCGCGGACGGCGCGCAGGAAATGTTCGTAGGCCTCCTCCGGGTAGCCCATCATGCTGGCGATAATGGCCTGGATGCTGGGGCCGAGCGACGAGCCAAAGGTGTGGTCCGTGCGCGGATTGTAATAGTCGTAATTGGCGCGGATGACGGCGTCCGGGTAGTGGTCGCGCAGCAGGTACTGGACCATGAGCACGTCGGGTTGTTTGATGACCTGGCAGTCGTTCGCGCCCTCGATGCCGAGGATCTCGTGCATCGACCTGGCGCGCGGCTCGTAGTCGGCCAGGTTCACGTCTGTGAGGGCGAAGTAGCCGTCGAACTGCTCGATCAGGCCGTCCGGGCCGACGTGCAGCTGCAGCTTCGCGGCCACGTCGCGCCAATGCGCCAACCGGCCTTCGGTCAGGTCCAGGCGTTCGATCAGTTCACCCGCTCTGGCCGGCTCATTCTGCTTCAGCCAGTCCAGCGCCTCCAGCGCCGCCTGCAGATTCCACTGCGCCAGGCGGTTGGTGTAGGCGTTGTTGTTCACATGGTCGTGGTACTCGTCCGGGCCGATCACGTCCCGATATTCATAGCGGCCCTCGGCCGCGTTCCACGCGGCGCGCGCGCCATAGAACTTGGCCGTGTCCAGGACCAGCTCGGCGCCGCGCGCGGCGAACCAGGCGTCGTCGCCGGTCGCCTGCCAATACTGGTGCGCGGCGTAGGCCACGTCGGCCGAGATGTGGATGGCCAGGTCGCCGGTCCACACGCGCGCCAGTTTCTTCTTGTCGTGAAAATCCGGCACCCAGGTGGGCGTCACTTCCTCGCCGGTGTCGGCGCTCTCCCAGGCAAACCAGGCGCCCTCGCAGCCGGCGGCCTGCGCCTTGGCGCGCGCGGCCGGCAGGGTGTGGTAGCGGTAGTCCAGCAGGTTGCGGGCGATGGGCGGGGCCGTGTACGTGAACAGCGGCAGCATGAAGATTTCGGTGTCCCAGAAGGCGTGCCCGCGATAGCCGAAGCCGGAGAGGGTCTTGGCCCCGATGTTCACCCGGTCGTCGTGGCGCGGCGCCGCGATCAGCAGCTGGAACAGGTTGAAGCGCAGCGCGAGCTGGGCCTCGTCGTCGCCGTCAATGACGACGTCGGTCCGCTCCCATTCCTGCGCCCAGGCGGCGGCGTTGGCCGGCGCGGCCGCCTCCCAGCCGGGCGCGGCCCGGACGCGCTCGACGGCCCGCGCCGCGAGCTGCTCCGGCGCCGTGTCGCGCGAGGTGAACACGGCCACGCACTTTTCCACGACGACGGGCCGGCCGGGCTCGGCCGGCGCGCTGAGCGCCAGGGTCGGCGCGTCCGGCACGTCCCAGAAGGCCGCCTCCGACGCCGGGCCGCCGGCCGCCCGCAGACGGAAGGCATAGCCGACTTCGTAGTTCGAGCGCCGCGTGCGGGAGCGGAGATAGGCGACGCCGTCGCGCCGGCCCTGCGCCACGCCGCGCCAGTGCGCCAGGCCCTCGTTGTCCATCCGGCCGTCCAGGCCGGCGCGGAACTCCACCTCGCCCGCGAACTCGGGCGTCACCGTGCAGCGCAGGTAGAGCAGGTGCTCGTCGGCCAGCGACGCGAAGCGCTCGAAGGTCAGGGTGGCGGCGCGGCCGGCCGGCGACCGCCAGCGCACCTCCCGGGTGAGGACGCCGGTGCGCAGGTCCAGCGTGCGCCGGAAGGCTTCCACCGTCCCGGAGTCCAGGGAAAAGCGCTCGCCGTCCAGCACCACGGCCAGCGGCAGCCAGTCCGGGGCGTTGGCCAGCTCGGTGATGACCACGGGCGCATCGTCGAAGATGCCGTGGATGAAGGTGGCCCGCCGGTCGCCGGGATAGCCCTCCTCCAGCGCGCCGCGCGTCGCGAGGTAGCCGTTGCCGACCGTGAAGATGGTTTCGTGATGATGCTGGGACTTAGGATTGAAGAAGTCTTGGGTGACAGTCCACATAGCCGATAGCCGCTGACCGGCAGCGGATGACGGACAGCAGGCGTCGCCAATCGCCGGCCATCCGCCACCCGCCGCGCGTCAGGTTAGCCTTCTTTGGAGCCCGACGTCGCGACGCTCTGGATGAAGTAGCGCTGGAAAGCGAAGAACAGCACCAGGATGGGCAGGGTGTTGAAGAGCGACCCGGCCAGGATGACCGAGTACAGCGTGTAATACTCGCCCCGGAACCATTGCAGCCCGAGCGGCAGCGTGAAGTTCTCCGGCGTGCGCAGGATGAGCAGGGGCTCCATGAAGCGGTTCCACTCGCCCTGGAAGGTCAGCAGCGCCAGGGTGAGCAGTTGCGTCTGGCTGATGGGCAGCACGATGCGGAAGAAGGTGCCAAAGCGCCCGGTGCCGTCCATCTCGGCCGCCTCCTCCAGTTCCTTGGGGAAGCTCTTGTAGAACTGCGTCATCATAAACACGCCGAAGGCGTCCACCATGTGCGGCACGATCACGCCCGGCAACTGATCGATGAGGTTGAAGCCGGTGGGCAGGACCACGCTGGACCCGGCGAACAGGCCGCCGATGAGCGGCAGCTCGCTGAGCGGCAGGCCGCCGCGGATGATGCCCGGGCCGATGATCAGGAACTTGGGGATCAGGGTCACCACGCCGGGCATCATCATTGAGACCAACATGGCGTTGAACAGAAAGCCCTTGAACGGGAAATCCAGCCGGGCGAAGGCGTAGCCGGCCATGGCGCAGAACAGCACCCGCAGCACGGTCGTCGCCAGCGAGATGATGGCGCTGTTGGCCAGCCAGCGCGGGAACAGGTCGAAAGACTGCAGGACGGTGCGATAATTCTCGAGCGTGAACGGCGTGGGGAACCAGAGCGGCGGCGTGTAGGCGTTCTCCACCGGTTTGAGCGAGAAGACCAGGGTGAAGTACAGCGGCGCCAGGCAGATCACCGCCCAGGCGATCAGGATCAGATAGAAGATTGGGTTCTTGAAGCGTTCCCAGACGGTGTACAGGTTGGCGCCGGCGGGGGCGGCGCGGCGGGCGAGTGTGGCCATGGGGATCTCCTCTCGGCCGCGCTAGGCGGTGCTGGAACCGCTGCCCTCGATCACGCGGCGCTGCAGCACGGTGACGGCCAGGATGATCAGGGTCAGGATAATGGCCAGCGCCGACGCCTGGCCCATCTTGATGGTGGTGTCGCGGAAGGCCCACTTGTAGATCAGGTAAGTGACCGTCGTCGTGGAGTCCAGGGGGCCGCCGTTGGTCATGACGAAGATCTGGTCGAAGACCTGGAAGCACCCGATCACGCCGACGGTGACGACGAAGAAGATGACCGGGCGCAGCATGGGGATGGTGACGTACAGGAATTGCTGGAATTTGCTGGCGCCGTCGATCTCGGCCGCCTCATAGATGGCGGGCGAGATATCCTGCAGGCCGGCCAGGAAGATGAGCATGAGCGTGCCGCTGGTGGTGAAGACGTTCATGCCCATGATGACGTAGAAGGCCGTGTTGACGTCGTCCAGCCAGTTGACGGTCAGGCCCGTGATCTGGTTGATCACGCCCTGGGCCGCGAACAACCAGACGAAGATCAGCGAGATGACCACCGACGAGGTGACCGACGGCAGGTAAAAGATGGTGCGGAACCCGCGCCGGAAGCGCAGTTTCTGGTCCATAGCGAAAGCCAGAATCAGACTGATCAGGGTCTGCACCGGGACCACGATCAGTACGTATTTGAAGGTGTTGGGCAGGGCCTTCTGGATGAACAGCTCGTCGGCCAGCACACGCTGGTAGCCCTCCAACCCCCACCATTCCGGCGGCCGGAGCAGGTTGTAGCGGGTGAAGGACAGATAGAGCGCGTAGCCCAGGGAGAAGACGACAAAGGTGAAGAAGATGAACAACCACGGGGAGAGGAAGGCGTAGCCGGTCAGGGCTTCGGCCAGGCGCTTGCCGCGGCGCGAGGCGCCCGGCCGCCGGGCCGCGCCGGCCCCGGCCAGCGGCGGCGGAGACTGATCTTGGGGCATGGATAGGCTCATGACGGCTCTCCTCGGCCGGCCGGTTCCGCAGGCGCAGGGCCTGCCGGGCGGCTGCCGCCCGGCAAGCCCTGCCTGGAAACGCGCAGGTTACTGGTTCGCGAGCGCGTCGCGGATGTTCTGGGCAGCCTCCGCGAACGCGTCCTGGACGGACTGGCCCTCCTTATAGATGCGCTCCAGGGCCTTGCTGATCTGGTCGTTGACGTCCGAACCGACCGCGCCCCAGAAGAAGGGCCGGGCGCCCTCCAGCGAGCCGCGGAAGATGGCCGACGCGGCGGCGTTGTTCTTGAGATAGTCGCTGTCTTTCAGAGCGAGGCGCGACGGCAGCGCGAAGCCGCTCTCCAGCACCTGCTTCTGGCTGGCCTCGTTGGTCAGGAACTCCACCACCTTCCAGGCGGCCTCGGGGTTCTGGGTGTTGGCCGAGATGCCCCAGGCCACGGTGAAGATCAGGTTGCCCTCGCCGCCCGGGCCGGCCGGCGGCAGCACCACGCCGTAGTTGGTGTTCGGGAACTGGTCGCGCAGGTAGGGGATCAGCCAGCCGCCCTCGTAGACCATGGCGAACTGGCCCTTGCCGAAGACCGTGCCCTGCCAGCCCTCGCCCACGTCCGCCGGCAGCGCGCCGCTGCCGTCCGCCTTGAACGCGGTGTAGAACTCGCCCGCGCCCACGGCCTCGGCCGAGTCGAGCGTGGTGTCGCTGTAATCCGCGTTCATGATCCCGCCGCCGTTCTGGAAGACGAAGGCCGGGAAGCGCCCCGGGTCGGGCGGCACGCCCAGGCCGTAGATCGGCTTGTTGGGATCGGAGGTGTCGGTCAGGGCCGCGGCCGCGGCCTTCAGGTCGTCCCAGGTCCAGTCGTCGGTCGGCTCATCCAGGCCGGCCGCCGCGAACAGGTCCTTGTTGTAGAACAGGCCCAGGCTGTTGAAGTCTTTGGGGATGCCGTAGACTTTGCCGTCGAAGGTGAAGGCGTCGATCAGGGCCGGGATGAAGTCGGCCTTCTCGGTCCCGGTGCTCGCCATCAGGTCGTCCAGCGGCAGGAGCACCTCGCTCTTGGCCAGCTCCTGCCACCAGAAGATGTCCATGTAAAAGATGTCGGGCTCGGTGCCCGAGGCGAAGGCCGTCAGCAGCGCCGGCTTGTAATCGCCCGTGATCGGCTCGTACTTCACCGTGATGCCGGGGTTCTCCACGGAGAACTTGTACAGCAGCGACTCGAGCAGGGCGGTCTCAGCCGGGCTGGAGGCCCAGCCCGAGAGGCGCACCACCACCTGCTCGGCCGGTTTCTCCACTTCCACGATCTGGGTCGCCACCTTCTCGACGACCTCGGTCTCCTTGACGATCTGGGTCTCGCGGATCACCTGCGGGGTGGGGGTGGCCGCCGGCGCGCACGCGGCCAGCAGGAGCGCGACGAGGCTCAACGCGCTTAGAGCTTGATGCAGCCGTTTCATGCAAGTCTCCTCCAAAAACGGGAATCGATGGGTTGTCGCAAACCGGAAGTTGGTGTAAAAGGGGGACAGCCCCGGTTCCTGAAGATCGTCGGCGGTGTGTCACCTCCTTTGGGATGGTGAAGGCGCTGAGCGCGCAGCGCGGGTTGGCCTGCGAAACCTGTCCCGCGTCGGCGCGGCTGGCGTGCTCAGGGACCGGGGCGTTGTCTCAACACCCTCAGGCCGAGGCGCGCACGATCAACTCGGGCATGAGCAGCACGTGGCGCTCGGCCAGCGGCTGCCCATCAATCGTCTTGGTTAGGAGTTCCACGCACCGCCGGCCGGCCTCGCGGATCGGCTGGCGGATGCTGGAGAGCGGCGGCCACAAATATTCGGCCATCGGCGCGTCGTCAAAGCCTACGATGGCCAGGTCCCGGCCGACGGTGAGACCCTGGTGCTGGGCGGCGTGCAGCGCCCCGATGGCCATCGTGTCGCTCATCGCCACGACGGCGGTCGGCCGCCGTTCCGGCTCCAGGCCCAGCCAGCGCTGCGTGGCCGCGAAGGCGAAGGCGAACGTGCCCTCGCCGCGGACGATCCACTCCGGCCGGGGCGTGATCCCGGCCGCCGCCAGGGCGCCGAAATAGCCGCCCAGCCGTTCGTTGCCCACCCGCGAGTCCTCGGGCCAGGCCAGCGCCGCGATGCGCCGATGGCCACGCTCCAGCAGGTGCTGCGTCGCCGCCCGCAGGCCGGCCTCCCCATCCACGTCCACCCAGAGATAATCGAGGTCCGGGTTGGAGCGCCCGAAGGCCACGAACGGGAACTGGCGCTCGACCAGGAACTGGACGCGGGGGTCGTCGTAATTGACGCTGGTGAGGACGAAGCCGTCCACATAGCCGGCGTCGATCAGGTCCTGATAACCCTGGATCAGGTCCTGGCCGCCGCGGTAAGGGAAGGGCAGGAGGTGATAGCCGGCCGCCTCCGCCTCGGCCACCATGCTGGTGAGGAAGGTGTCCAGGATGAAGTTGGCCTGGCCGGCCTCGCTGGGCTCCCAGGAGTAGCCGATGAGGTGCGAGCGCTGGACGCGCAGGTTGCGGGCCTGGCGGTTGGGCTTGTAGGCCAGCTGACGGGCGGCGTCCTGGATACGCGTCAGCGTCTCCGGGGCGACGTGGACCTGGCCGTTGAGCACCTTGGAGACGGTCTGGTAGCTCACGCCGGCCAGCTCGGCCACATCCTTCAGGGAGACGCGTTTTTTATTCACTGAGATCGTTCGCGCGAACGTTCGCCTTAGATGTGAACACTATAGAGAAAAAAAATTGGGGAGTCAACTGGAAAGTATGTTCTCCGGGGAAGATTCAGGAGGCCGCTTTGGTCGGGGGCGCCATGACGGGGTCGTGATCCCTGGCGCGACGGAACCGGCTAAGTGGGGTGGGGGTCAGGCGAAGGCTCGTGGCCGTGGCCGCCCATCCGGCGCTCGGCGTAACCGACCGCGCGCTCCATCTGTTCGCGGGTGAGCGCCGGGCCGTGTTTGACCTTCATCCCCGGCGCCGCGATCAGGCGTCGCGCCCGGCGGCGGCCGCACGCGGGACATTTCGGGCGCGCGCGCTCGAGTTGCGCCAGGGACAGTTGAACGTCGAAGGCGGCCCCGCAGTGGCGGCAAAGGTAGGCGTAGGTGGGCATCAGGCCTGGCCCCGCAGGGCGCGCCAGCCCCAGGCCGCCACGAAGCACGCCGTGCAGGCCAGCACGATCGAGGCGCCCGAGGCGACGTTGAAGTAGTACGAGGTGTACAGCCCGACCACGCCCGCGCCCACGGCGACGAGGGCCGACAGCGCCATCATGCGCGGCAGTCGCTGCGTCAACAGCGACGCCGTCGCCGCCGGCGTGATCAGCAGGGCGCTGGTCAGCACGACGCCCACCACCTGGATCCCGGTCACCACGGTCAGGGCCAGCAGGCCGAGCAGGCCGTAGCGGAGCAGGTCGGCGCGCAGGCCGATGGACTCGGCGTGCGTCGGGTCGAAGGACGTCAGCTCCAGCTCCTTGTCGAAGAGCCACAGCGCCGCGAGCACCAGGCCGGTGACGCCCGCCATCAGCCCCAGGTCGCCGGCCGTGACGCCCAGCAGGTTGCCGAACAGGATGTGGGTGAAGTCGCGAAATGAGCGCACGGTGCTCATCAGCAGGATGCCCAGCGCGAACATGCCCGTGAACAGGATGCCGATGGCGGTGTCCTCGCGCAGCGCCTGACGGCGCGAGAACCAGCCGATGCCGAGCGCCGTCAGCAGCCCGGCCCCCAGCGCGCCCAGCGTCAGGTTCCAGCCGGCCAGGTAGGCGGCCACCACGCCGGGCAGGATGGTGTGGGCCAGCGCGTCGCCGATGAAGGCCATGCGCCGCAGGACGACGTACACGCCCAGCGTCGCGCAGGCCAGGCCCACCAGCGCGGCCGCGATCAGGCCGGTCTGCATGAAGGTGTAGCGCAGCGGCTCGGTCAGCCAGTTCATGGTCAATGGGTGTGGTCGCGTTCGGGCAGCTCGTGGCCCAGCCCCAGGCCGAAGAACGAGCCGGGCGGGGCGGCGACCTCGCGCCCCTCGCACAGGTAGAGCGCGCCGTCGAAGTCGGTCTCCAGCCGCCCCAGGTCGTGCGTGGCCGCGATCACGGTTTTGCCATTCTGCTTCAGCTCGTTCAGCACGCGGGTGATGACGGCGCGCGTGTCCGCGTCCACGGCGTTCAGGGGCTCGTCCAGCAGGAGCAGGTCGGCGTCCTGGGCCAGGGCCCGCGCCAGCAGCGCGCGCTGCTGCTGGCCGCCGGAGAGCGCGCTGATCTGGCGGTCCGCGAGATGGGCGATGCCCAGCTGTTCCATGACGCGCTCCACCTGCGCCCGGTCGGCGGCGCCGGGGCGGCGCAGCCAGCCCAGGTGGACGTAGCGGCCCGTCATCACCAGGCGGCGCACGTCGGCCGGGAAGCGCCAGTCCAGGTCCGTGCGCTGGGGCAGATAGGCCACCCGGTGCCGGCAGTCGCCCACCGGGCGGCCGTAGATGCGGATGGACCCGGCCTGGACCGGCAGCAGCCCGGCGATGGCCTTGAGCAGCGTGCTCTTGCCGGCGCCATTGGGACCGACCAGCGCCACGCGCGTCCCGACCGGCACGGTCAGGCGGATGTCTTCCAGGGCCGGCTCGGACGTGCCCGGATAGAGCACGCGCGCGATGGCGGCCTCCAGGGCCGGCGCGCCGATCACCGGGTCGGCATGGTTATGGCGGCTGTAGGGCAGGACGACTTCGGACATGGATCAGTCTGCGGCGTCACCGCAGAGCGCCGACGATGGAGTCGACATTGTAACGCATCAGGCGGAGATACGTGTCGCCGGACGTGCCCGGCCGGCCGAGCGCATCGGTGTAGAGCGGCGGGCCGATCTTGACGCCGGTCTCCTGCGCCAGGCGCTCGATCACCTGCGAGCCTTCGACGTTCTCGGCGAAGAGGGCGGGCACGCCCTCGGCCCGGATCAGGTCGGCCAGTTGGGCCATCTGCGCCGCCGACGGCTCGCCGCCTTCGGTGGAGATCGCGCCGAGCGCGTCGCCCACGATGGTGAAGCCGTAGGCCTGCGCGAAGTAAGCGAAGGTGTCGTGGTTGGTCACCAGCTTGCGGCGCCCGGCCGGCAGGCTGGCGACCTGGTTCTCGATGTAACGCTGGAGCTCGTCCAGTTGCGCCAGATACGCGTCGGCGTTGGCCCGGTAGGCGTCGGCGTTGGCCGGGTCGGCCGCCGCCAGCGCCGCCGCGATATTCCTCACCATCTGAATAGCGTTGGGCACGCTCTGCCAGAGGTGCGGGTCGAATTCGCCGTGGCCGTGTTCGTCCGCCGCCTCGGCGTGCTCCCCGGCCTCCAGCGGCGTGATCCCGTCGGAGACGGCGACGCGGGCCGCCTGTGAGCCGGACGAGGTGTACAGGTCGTCCAGCCAGCTTTCGAACTCCAGGCCGTTCTCGAAGATCAGGTCGGCCTCGGCCAGCGCGCGGCTGTCGCCGGGCGCCGGCTCGTAGCTGTGCGCGTCGCCGTCCGGGCCGACCAGCACCAGGACGTCAGCGCGGTCGCCGGCCACGTTCTTCACCAGGTCGCCCAGGATGGAGAAGGTCGCCACCACAGCGAGGCGGCCCGGATCAGCCGGCGCCGCCGGCGCGCAGGCGGCCAGCCCGAGAGCGGCGGCCAGGGAGAGGGAAAGAAGCTTGAACGCGACAGGCGATTTCATTTCAACACCTTGGATTAACGCGGTTAACTTGCGCCGGCCTGACAGCCCGCGCACAGACCGAACAATTGCAGCCAGTGTTCATTAATCCGGTAGCCCGTGCGCGCCGCAATGCGTCCAATCAGGGCGTCCAGGTCGTCGCCGCTGAAGTATTCGGCCTGGCCGCAGCCCTCGCACAGCAGGAGATGCTGATGTCCGACCCGGGCGGGCAGGTAGGCGTGGCAGCCGTGCGGCTGATGGACGCGCTCGATCAGGCCGAGGGCCTCGAGCCTCTCCAGCGTCCGGTAGACCGTCACCAGGCCCAGCGCCGGGTAACGCTGGCGGGCCAGTTCGAAGACCTGATACGGGTTGAGCGCGCGGTGATGATGGGCCACGATCTCGACCACGGCTCGCCGCGGCCCGGTGATCCGGTAGCCGTTGTGGTGCAGGGCGTCCAGCCAGGCTTCGGCAGTGGGGTGATTCGCTTCAGTCATGCGGTTCCTTGATGAAAACAATTGTCGATATTTTAATGATATTGATATTCATTGTCAATTACAAGAAAAACAAAGCCGGCGGGTTTCAGCCCACCGGCATGGATAAAGAGAAGGAACGGCTATGACCCGGTTATGCCCTCGCCCAGAACTCGCCGCCTGCCGGAGCGATTGACACAGGCAGCGCCGGGGCCGAATTGCGCCGGTGTTCGGGCACGACCGGCAACGGCTCGAGATGGATCTTCAACGGCTGGCAGGCGGACAACGCCAGGGCCAGCATCAGATAGAGCAACAGTCTTTTCATGTCGGCCTCGTCCGCCAGGCTCCCATCGGCTCACGGATGCAGCCGGTAGAAACGGAAGAACAGATTGTCGATGGGCAGGACTTCGACGTCCCGGAAGCCGGCCTCCAGCGCGTAGCCGCGCAGCGTGCCGGCCCGCATCACGGTGCCGGTGCCCGCCGAGGGCTGCTCGGCCATGCCGACCGGCAGGCAGTGCAGCACGCTCCACCCGTACATCATCCACTCCACGTCGTTGCCGGATGGCGTGAACGTGTCGCCCACGCGCTCGTCCACGATGATGACGGCGCCGCGCGGGCCGGCCAGCTGGCGCATCGTGCGCAGCGCGCCGACGGGGTTGGCCATGTCGTGCACCGCTTCCAACGCCATCACCAGGTCGTAGCGCCCGGCCAGGGCCGGGTCGGCCGCGTCGCGCACGTGAAAGGCCACGCGGTCGCTCACGCCGGCCTCGGCGGCGTTGGCGCGCGCCATGGCGACCGAGGGCGCATCCAGGTCGTAGCCGTCCACGCGCACCTGTGGATAAGCCCGCGCCAGGCCGATGCTCGACCAGCCCGCGCCGCAGCCGATGTCGGCCACCCGCGCCGGCGCTTGCAGCCGGGCGTGGATGTCCGGGATGGCGGGCAGCCATTCGCGCCCGAGCTGCTGCAGGAAGGCGGCGCGGTTGACGCCGGCCTGGCCCTCGCGGAAGTCGGCCCCGTACTGGTCCAGCGGCACGCCGCCGCCCTGGCGATAGGCGCGCATCAGCGCCTCCAGCGGGCGGGTGACGCTCACGGCCAGTTGCGCCAGCGGGGCCAGGTAGTTCAGGCTGTCCTTCTCCACCAGCACCTCGGCGTGGCCGGGCGGCAGATGATAGCGGCGCGCCTCGGGGCCGGCCTCGGCCGCCTCCACAGACAACGTGCCCATCACGGTCTGCTGCTCCAGCCATTCGCGCGCATAGCGCTCCACCGTGCCGGTGCGCGCGGCCAGCTCGGCGGGGGTCAGGCCGCGGCCGTTCACCTCGGCCAGGGCGCGGTAGAAGCCCAGCCGGTCGCCCAGATAGATCGTGAAGATGTCGAAGGTGCCGCGCGTCGAGTTGAGCAGCCGTTCGGCCAGGGCGTCGCGCTGGCGGGCGTATTCTTCGGCCGGGGCGGGGAGGGTCGCATCCATAACTGAGATCCTTTCCGGTGAGGCGAGCGGCGGGCGCTCGCGTTCCAAGTGGGCTCAGTGTAGGCGCGGCGGCCGGCCGCCGCATCTGAAAAGGGGCATATCCAGGAGGTATATCTTGCGCCGACGGGGGGTATAGGCGGGACGCCGGAGGTCAGAGCAAGCCCAGGGCGCGCGCCCGGCCCACGGCCTGGACGCGGTTGTTGACGTCCAGTTTGCGGTAGAGGTTGTTGATGTGGACGCGCACGGTGCCGCGCGTGATCACCAGCCGGTCCGCGATCTCCTGATTCTTCAGCCCCTGCGCCACCAGCCGCAGCACCTCGAGCTCGCGTTCGGTGATCGGCTCGGCCAGCGCCGGCCCCGGCCGTCTGGCGGGCGTCGGAGGCGGAGCCGCGGCCGGCCGGGGCGTCGCCAGCATAGCCAGCACGGCCTGGGCTATCGGCGCCAGCCTCTGGTCCGGCTCCGGCGCGGCCTGCGCCTGCGCGGCCGCGAAGCGTTCAGGCGGCAGGGCTTCCATGAGATCCACCAGGCCGGCGGCGGCGGCCTCGCGCGTCTCCCGGTCGGCGCCGGGATGGCGGGCCGCCAGCGTCAACACGGGCACGGCCTGCTCCAGGTCCCCGGTCCGGCGCCACAGCTCGGCGGCGGCGACCAGGCAGGTCAGCGCGAACGGCCGCCATTCGATCTCGACCGCGATCTGGAGCGCCTGGCGCAATGCGTCCCGGGCCGCCTCCCAGTCGCCGGTTTGCATGGCGGCCTCGCCCATCCCGAGCAGGGCGCTGGCCAGCCCGCCCCGGTCGTTGAGGTCGCGGTAGAGGGCGCAGCTTCGCGTATAGAGCGTCCGCGCCCCGGCGTAGTCGTTTTGAAGTCGCGCCACCCGGCCCAGATGGCTGAGGGCCACCGCCATGCCCTCCGGGTCGTTGAACGCCAGGCGCAGGTCATAGCTGGCCTGGAAGTGCTCCCGGGCCTGCGCGTAGTCGCCGAGGGCGCGGGCCACGCTGCCCAAGTCGTTCAAAATGTAAGCCATCATCCAGCGGTCGTTCAGGCTTTGCGAGAGGGCGTAGGCCTGTTGGGCGTGGCGCCGGGCCGCGTTGTATTCGCCCTGCGCCAGGGCCGCGCTGGTCAGGACGTAGTGCGCGTCCATCAGGTTGCCGGCGTCGTCGTTGGCGGCGTGCGTGCGTCGGGCGGCCTCGCCGAGCCGGCGGGCCTCGTCGTAATCGCCGACGACGACGGCCAGGAGGCCGAGCGCGTTGACGGGGTCGCGGCCGGTGCCCGCCGGCGCCGGGAGGTCCAGGGACTCCAGTATCGAGCGGCTCTGTTCCAGGACCGTCCGCGCCGTGGCGAACTGGCCGAGCCGGATGCAGAACCAGCCCTGGTAGACCAGCGCTTCGGCCAGGACCGGGCCCGGCGGGTGGCGGGCCGCCAGGCTGCGCGCGGCCTGCGCGAAAGTTTCCGCGCCTTCCCGGTACCGGCTCTGAAACTGGAAGTAGTAATGCAGGGCATAGGCGGCCTTCTGGAGGCCGTCGAGGTCGGCGTTCTCGACCAGCCAGCCCCAGGCGGCGCGGATGTTGTCGAGGTTGGCAGCGATATGGCGGATCGCCGCCGCCTGCTGGCCGCCCTGCATGTCGGCCTGCCAGCCTTTCAGGTAATCGGCGTAGTAGTCGGCGTGCCGGGCGCGGGTCTCGGCGGCGAGGTCGGGCGTCTCCGCCAGCCGGGCCTCGGCGAACTGGCGCAGCAGCTCATGGAGCGAGTAACGGCCGTCGGCGTCGCGCTGGAGGAGGGCCTTATCCAGCAGCGCGCCCAGGATGGGCAGGGTGGCGCCGGCGACCGGGAGGGCGGCGGCTACCTCGAACCCGGCGCGGAAGACGGCCAGGCGCGCGAAGACGGTCTGCTCCTCCGCCGTCAACCGTTCCCAGGTCTGGCGGAAGATGGCCTGTACGCTGCGATGATGCTCGGGCAGGTTGCGCAGGTTGGCGTGCAGCAGTTCGGCGCCGCCGGCGATCTCGTCCGCGATGGCGGCGCAGGTGAGCGTCCGGGTCCAGGCGGCGGCCAGCTCCAGGGCCAGCGGCATCCCCTCCACCATCCGGCAGAGGCGCGCGATCCCGTCCGCCTCATCGGCCGGCGAGAAATCCGGGGAGACGCGCCGCGCCGCCTGCACGAACAGTTGCACCGCCCCGTAGGTCTCGACTGGAGCCGGAGCGGGGCCGGCCGGCGGAAAGGAGAGGCCGCCCACGGGATAGCGCCACTCGCCCAGGAGATTGAGCGCCTCGCGCGACGTGACCAGCGCCTTCACGCCGGGCGCCGCCTCCAGCAGGTCGCCCAGAAACGCGATGGCCTCAGCCGGGGCCGCGTCCAGGTCCAGGAGGTGCTCGAAGTTGTCGAGCACGAGCAGGCAGCGTTTCTCGCGCAGGTGGCTGATGAGTTGAGCGGAAGGCGGGGCGGCGCCGGCGAGCGGCAGGCCCAGCGCATCGGCGATGGCCTGGGCCAGCCGGCCGGGGGCGCGCACGGCCGGCAGATCAACGAAGCAGGGCTCGTGCTCCGACCCGGCGACCTGCGCCGCCGCCTGGAGGGCCAGCCGGGTTTTGCCGAAGCCGCCCGGGCCGACCAGCGTCAGCAGGCGGCAGTCCGGGTCGGCCAGGAGGCGGCGGAGGTCGGCCAGCTCGCGTTCCCGGCCGACGAATGGCGTGAGCGGGCGCGGGAGCGGCGGTCGGCGGTCGGAGGGTCGCGCCAGTCCTTGCATTTACGGCCTGAAATTGTCCGGATTGTAGGGGATTCACTGGTCGAGGTCAATTGACGCGGCCCGTTCGCCGCCGGCCGCGGCCGGCTTGTTGCGTATAATGAAGAGGCGAGAGGGGAATCTCAGGAAACAGGTTGCCATGTCGAAGATTGCTATCCTCACCGACTCCGTCGCCAGCATCCCCGAGCGGCTGTTGAAGGAACTCAATATCCACACTGTCGCGTACTACATTCATCGCGGCCAGGAGGTCCTGCGGGACCTGGTGACGGTCCAGCGCGACGAGTTCCTGCGCTGGCTGGCGACCGCCACGAGCCTGCCGACGACGGCCTGTCCCGGCCCGGGCGATTATCTTGAGAAGTACGCGCAGTTGGCGGCGGCCGGCTTCGACGCGATCCTGAGCCTGCACATCACCTCCAAGGGCAGCGGCGCTTACCAGGCCGCCAGGACGGCGCAGGCGCTGGCGGCCGAGCAGTTCCCGAACGTGCGCATCGAGGTGATCGACACGCTCAATGTCTCGCTGTGCCAGGGCTGGATGGTGATTGAGGCGGCCCGCGCCGCGCTGGCCGGGCTGAGCGTGACCGAGATCATGGCCCAGGTGAAGCGCATGATCCCGGTCACGCGCATGATCCAGACGGCCGACACGCTCAAGTACCTGTACCTGGGCGGCCGGATCGGGCGCGCGCAGCATCTGGTCGGTTCGCTGCTCAACATCAAACCGCTCATCAGCATGGCCGACGGCGTGATCGTCTCGCTGGGCACGGCGCGCAGCCGCCAGCGCGCTTACCAGATGATGGTCGAGGCGGTGTGCCGGGCGGTCGGGCCGCTGGGCAGGATCAAGATCGCGTACGTCCACGCCGGGGCGCTGGAGGAGATTGCCAAGCTGAAGGCCCTGATCGAGAGCCAGCTGACGTGCGTCGAGACGCTCACCGCCGAGCTGTCGCCGGCCCTGGCCGTCCACACCGGGCCGGGGACGGCCGGGCTGTGCTACTACCCGGTCGAGTGAGAGCGGCTTCTGGCGCGGCCCGGCCGTCCGTAGTCAACCCCTCGGCATAAGAACCTGTCTCTAAACCTCAGCAGAGGCGTCGCCGACGGCACTGCCGTCGGCTATCGAGCGGGTTTAGAGATAAGCTCTAAACGAAATCTCCCGGGCGCGGGCCCCGGGAGATTCTTTTTTGACGGACGCCGTGCGCTTTAGCGGTGGTCCGCCGCGCCGATGGCGGCGTGCGCGGCCGCCAGACGCGCGATCGGGATGCG
>Ga0101944_10003888_pt1 | contig 19717 bp, 14 predicted proteins | sample DewCreD2012metaG_FD_75245 | JGI IMG/M metagenome (GOLD analysis project Ga0101944, IMG submission 75245) | Hot spring sediment bacterial and archeal communities from British Columbia, Canada, to study Microbial Dark Matter (Phase II) - Dewar... ... | reverse complement strand
ACTGGACGGTGCAAGGAGCCAATGCCATCCTCGCTCTTCGCTGCTCGATCCTCAGCGGCCGCTTTCAGGATTTCTGGGAGCGCCGCTCCGAACGGAAGGCCGCGTGAACTACTTCATCTCACTTTCCTGTCGTGCGCCCGAGGCGCCTCACAGGAACCAGTTGGTGGCCACTCCCGGCGTCAACTCCTGGCCGGACTCGAGAAGGTCCTCCAGCCACCAGTTGGCGTCGTTGTAAATGCAAGTGATTTCCCGGCACTCCCGGGTGGCGTGGAATTTCCGAATCTGAGTCTGAGTGGCCTGCATCGCGATCTCGAACCCCTTGCCGGTGCAATAGGCGTCGCGCCCCGCGATGCGGCTGGCGGGATTGCCCCAGTGTGCCGGGCAGGCGTAGACTCCGGCAGGGGTGAGCACCTGGCGGAAGTGCTGCATGTGACACTCCCGGGGCTGGCGCCGGCTCCTTTCAAATCCCGATTTCTGAAGCATGGCCAGGAGGTTTCTGCTTGGCACAACACGGAAGGAAGGAGCGCTCAAGGCTTCCGACTCGCGGAGGCCACGGCGGATCTGTTCGATTACGGCCGCCGGCACGGCCGGAGCCGCCCCGCTTGCGTTCCGGCCGGCGTTCACAATCTCGGCCCGCTCCTCGTTTCTGGCCAGCATGGGCTTGAAGGAGATGTAATCGAAACTGTGGGTCATTGCCAGCTCCGCGGCCAGGCGCATCTCTCCGACGTTGCTCGCCGCCGGCTTTGCGATTTGACCGTCGCCCTCCCACATCACGACGAAGGAGAAGCCCAGTTGCGCCGCCGGCTGCGCCGATTTGATTTGAGCCGCGGACCGGCAGATGTGCTCCAGGCTTATTCTCCGGCGAGGCCGGTGAAGCGCCTGGAATGTGCGATCCGTGCCCGCGTCGAGCGACAGCCGCACCCAGTCGCCTTGTTCCAGGCACGCGGCCGCCGCCGCGATGCTGTCGTTATGCGCGCCGTTGCTCACGATCGCGCATTGAAGCCCCATGGATTTGATCAGCCTCACGATACGCGTGAAATCGGGATGAAGCGTGGGCTCTCCGCCTCCGATCAAGATCGCGGAGCGGAGCCCCCTGGCAGCCAGCACGCGGAGCGAAGCTTCGACCTCCTCGAATTCGAACTTCAATCCCGTGTTCAGAAGATCGGCATCAATGCAATGGCCGCAGCGATAGTCGCAGGCCATGGTCAGATCGAGGTTGATGGAGACCGGTCCGTAGCCGGCCGCCGGGGCCGCGCCGGCTCCTTCGCCGATTTCGGCCCGGCGAGTTCTGGCCCGGCTGAGGTACTCCTGAAACTCCGGGGCGATTCGGGGATCGGAGAGCTTACCCCTGAAGTCATGCATGCGGTTCTCCTGACGCTTCGAGCAATTCAAGTCCTTCCAGAATCGCGGCCGACATTTCCAGATTCCGCCGGATGGCCGCAGGCAGGGCAGTTTCACCGGCCGCGGGTGCGCCCTCCGAGATTTTCCACGCGAAATCTCCGACGCAAAGCCGCATGGGATCCTGAATCTCCAATTCTTTGCCGTTCAGCTTCAAGTAAACGCCGTAGCCCGGCAGAGCGACGCGGCGCCACGCCCACTTGCCGTTGACCGCGTACGCCGCGGGACGCGGCTGTTGCGGGCATTGTTCGAATCGGTAGCAAACCTGCACGGCGCCGCCGGGGCCGCGGCTCTCAAAACGGATCTCGATCCTGGCAGGCGAGTCCTCGCCGGGGGGACGGTAGTCCAAAGACAGATTGCCGGTCCCTGTGCAGCCCAGCGCCAACAGGAGCGAGTTCGCGTGCGGCGCGGCCTCCATGATCATCCCGGGCGGATCGCCGCGCGAGGGCGCGAAGATGCACTCAAACTCCCGGACCTGATCCGGGGTGAAATCGCCGGCGAGTTCGCGATACCCGGGCAGGGTGTACGGCCATTGCGTGTTCTCGTGGATCAGGAGCGGCTTCGGACCGCCGCGCGCGGCGGCATCGAGTTGCGCGGTGAGTCGCCGCAGCGACGCGGCGGAGTGATCGGGCGGCCAGACCAGCGGTTTCTCGCACAAGACGCCGAGCGACCGGCGCAGCGCGGCGGCCAGGAAGGCGAAGTGCGTCTCCGGCGGCGAGCAGATGGCGATCGCCTCAACCGGCGGGAGGGCGCAGGGGGAGGAAAGGAAGGCCTGTGCCTGCTGGCGGCCCCATTCGAGGACTTCAAAACCGTACTCCCGGAGGAAGCGGGCCACGTAAGGGCCCGTGCCCGTGCGGGCGCGCCTGGGGCCGATAACGGCAATGCGGGTGCTCATCTGGTCAAGCGGGAAACCGCGCGCGCCTCCATAGCAGGACCGGTCCTGCACCGCGGGCTTCGCGCGGCGTCGTCCGGCCCAATGCTCCAGTTTCCTCTCTCCGCGGCCGTATTGCAATTGCGGCCCGCAGGGAAGGTCTTTCGGCGGCATCGCTGCTAGACTGGGAGTCTGAATTCGGGCCTTACGACAGTCCATGCATTCTTCAAGCGCCGGCGTGCTGGATCAACTTCCCCAAGGCTCGCGCGTTCTCATCGTGCGGCTGCGCTCGATGGGGGATTGCGTGCTTACGACGCCGGCGATCCGAATGCTCGGCGAATACAGGCCGGATCTCAGGATCGGCGTTGTCGTAGAGACGCGCTTCGCCGATATTTTTCGGAACAATCCAGCGGTTTGCGCGGTGCTGCCCCCGTCGGTCCCTCAAGTCGTTCGATTCCGCCCGCGCCTTTGCCTGAATCTGCATGGAGGCACGCGCAGCCAGATCTTGACGCTGGCTTCGCGGGCGCGGGTCAAAGCCGGTTTCTCGCATCACCGGGGCGCACGTTTGTACCGGGTGCGCATCCCGCGGGCGCAGGAAATTCTGGGCGAGGAGAGGCCGGTGCATACGGCCGAGCATCTGGCTTCGGCGGTGTTCTACCTGGGATGTCCGCGGCGTGAGATTCCGCGCGCGCAATTGTTCGCGGCGCCTCCGGGGCGGCCTCGCCCCTATGCGGTGGTGCATCCCACGGCGGCGGCTGCTTACAAGACATGGCCGCCGGCGGGATTCCTGGCGGTTGCCACGCGCCTGCGGGAGAGGCACGGTCTGGAGGTCGTGTTCATCGGCAGCGCCGGTGACGACATGAGTCCGTTCCGGGGGTATGAATCTCTGGTTGGGGCGCCGCTGGGGGAGGTGATCTCGCTCATCTCGGGCGCGGCCTGCTTTGTCGGCAACGACAGTGGGCCGGCGCACATCGCGGCGGCGTACGACGTTCCTCTGGTGGTGCTGTTCGGGAGGCGGGAACACGAGGTGACGTGGGCGCCCTGGCGGGCTTCGGCGGCGCGGACGCTCGTGGATCCGGAAGGCATTGGGCGGATCGCGGAAGCGAAGGTGCTTGAGGCGCTGGAGGAGGCGCTTAGCCGCCGGGGGAATGGCGGGTACGGCGGAGGGTGACGGCGGCGAATGGGCGAGGGTCGTGCCGGCGGGTTGCCGTGGTGTTGGGGGCGCGGGGATTCCGCTTGGCGGTGAGGGCGCGAGGCGGGAGACGAGGATTTCGCAGCGGCTCCGTATGCTAGAATCAGAGGTCGTCGAGACCCACCCAGCGGGCCCGTAGCTCAGTTGGTTAGAGCGCTACCTTGACACGGTAGAGGTCACAGATTCGAGTTCTGTCGGGCCCACCACGCGTTTCCCATGGTCGTCTATCTCCCCTTCCAGGGCGCTCCGACGCAGGCTCGCAGGAAACCCGTGGCGGCCCAGCGCGCGTGCAGCGGCCTCGGACCCCGATTCACGCAGCATGATGCACTCGGTTCTGAAACGACATGCGGACCGGAAAAACACCCTCGCCTGCTTTCCTGGCGCCCAGGCCGCGGACGCCAACTCCGGGACGCCCAGCGAAGTTAGCCCACGATACAATAATCGCTTCGTATCCGGCCGCGCGGTCAGACATCTATCCCGCGCCACCGTACAGCAAGGAGGCGCCGAAAATGGAATTCCAGCCAGGGGCAATCGCAAATGCCATCGAAGTGCTCCGGAAGCGCATTCAGCAGATTCGTGAGCGGAAGGAGAGCATCGGGGAGGAGAACACCAAGGCGACGTTGATCGATCCACTGCTGGAGGCCTTGGGCTGGGATCTCCAGGAGATCGACGAGGTGCGCCGGGAGTATCGCCGCAAGCCGCAGGACAATCCCGTCGACTACGCTCTCTTCCTGAACCGCACGGAGTGTCTCTTCATCGAAGCGAAGTCGCTGGAGAAGGATCTCAACGATCGCCGCTGGGTGACGCAGAACCTCTCATACGCGACTGCGGCCGGGGTCCAGTGGTGCGTGCTGACCAACGGGGATGAGTGCCGCATTTACAATGCTCATGCTCCGGTCGCCGTAGAGGAGAAGTTGTTTCGGAGCGTGCGAATTTCCGAAACAGAGCCGGAATACCTGATCGGCACACTCCTCCTGCTGTCAAAGGAACAGATGCGGGGCAGCCTGCTCGAGGAGATGTGGAAGCTCCATTTTGTCGACAGAAGAGTCCACCAAGTCATCGAGAGCTTGCTGGCGGAGGAGGATGGCGGCTTGGTGCGCGTGATTCAGAAGAAAGCAAGCGCACTGTCCGCGGCCGATATCCGCGCTTCGTTGAAGCGCGCCAGGATCCGGATTGATTTCCCCATGCCGGCAATCACGCCTTGGGTTGCGCCCACCGAGTCACCAAGCGCCGCCGAGGCTACCTTGGAGAAGCTCATCGCCGCCGGACTCGTCCGGCCTCCGCTCGAACTCGAGCGCGACTACAAGGGGGTCCACCTCGTGGCGGTAATCCAGCAGAACGGAAAGGTCGAGTTCGCCGGCGAGCAGTACGATTCCCTGTCGACGGCCGCCGGTATGGCGCGCAAAACCGTGATCGGCAGAGACATACAGACCAACGGCTGGAGTTTTTGGCGGTATCGCGACAGCAAGACGGGCGAGTTGCGGAGCATGAAGTACCTCCGCATGCAGTACCTGGCGGCCCAGAAGTGAGCCCGCTGCGGCAACAGGCGGTGGACCGCTCGACGGATGATGAGCTTGAGAAACCTACACTGCTGGTTTAGACCTCTCAAATTCAGTGTATCCGCCGCGCCGTCCCGAAAGTGGGGTTGTACGCGGATCGTTGCTTCCCAGCGGTAGCGCTGACCGGACCTCGTCAGACCGGAAATCACGCCCACGCTGCCCCGCCTGATTCCGCGCGCCGCCTATGGGCCCTTGGAAGATCCCGATGTTCAGGCCCGCGCGTCCCGCCACGGCCGGGCCGTTGGAGTCGTTGCGCCGGTCCATGGCCGGTCGTCAGACAGTCCGGTTGGCGGCCGTGGATCGGGCTTCCACCACAGCACCGACAGGCCCGCCCGATTGCGACGCTTTCGCTGCGGATCCGGGACATGAATCCCGACTGCCGCTTCCCCGATCTCCCGCACCCTATGCCCGCTGTGGCGCCTTTGGCGGCGGCGCGGCGGCATCGACAAATGAAACGGCCCCCGCCCGGCGGTCTGCGGTCGTGTCAGCTTCTGTCACCGAGGGGCGCGCCCGGATCGAACGGACAACAGGCGACCAGAACGCGCGACTTCGGCTTGCCGAAGGAAAACCAGGATCCGCCCGGTTTGCCGCTCAAGTCCAGCGGCTCGCAGTGGCGGTCACAGACGAACCTCTGGCAGCGGGGGCATTCGCCGATGAACCGGACCGACTGGCTGCTTGCCGGGTCGAGGAAAATCCGGCCGTCACTCAGGATTCCCGTTGCGCCGCAAACATAGCACGATTGTGTCTGTCCCATAATTGTCCTCAAAGAACGCCGGGCGCCGCGCTTGCGGCGCGCGCGCCCAGGCTGGGAATAAGAACGGACCAGGAAACCTGCGGGTGGTCTTCCAACGCCCGCGTGATGGCGCGGCGATGGAAGCCGCCCGTCACCAGGACCGCCCGGTCCTCCTTGCGCTGTTCCATCAGTTCCAGCGTCCTGCTGACCATCCGCTCTCCGCGCTCCCTGGAGAGCGTAAGGAAGCTGGAAGCGGCCTCGAGGGCCGGATCCATCGCCTGCGCCGCCGCGCTCACCGGCTCCGGCACGTCGCAGCGGGCCAGGCCGGCCGCCTCGGCGAGCAACGCGCTAAGGGCCCCGGTTTGAAGATTGGCTCGCTCCGCTTCCTCCGGAGGGACCCCCAGCGCGAGCGCGCGGTAGATGCCGTCGATCTCGTCTTCGGCTTCCCGAAAGCGTCCTGCCTTGGCCGGATTCAGCTTGCCGGCCACGGCCTCCGTGCAATCGGCGATCTCGCCGGTGATCCGGCTCTTTACCATCGCGGTATCGCGCTGGAGGGCAATGGCCTGCCGGAAGTCCAGAAGATCGAAGTAGGAGACCCCGGCCCGGAGGGAGAAGCGCATCAACTCTTCGAAGAAGACATGAGCTCCGGCGCCGCTTTGCCGTCCGGCGAATTCGAGGATCCAATTGTCGTACCACTCTTTCATGGCGCGGAAGACAGGCTCGGCGCCGCCCAGATCAATGCGCCGGGCGATTTCGGCAGCCGGCTGGTTTGTCTTCTCCATCCAGAACTCGAGCAGGGCCTCCACCTTCTTGAGGTCGATATTCACCCGGTTCTTCCCGGCGGTCTTGTACCAGCCGTGAATGCGGCCCATAACGCGCTTGAGGAACTCGGCTTTTTGGACCTCGGCGCGCTTGGAGTCAATCTGTTTCTCCCTGGCCTGCATGTCGAGAAATCTCGCCAGGGCGGGGTAATCGCCGAGAGGCACCCCGAGGCTTTGGGCGCTCTCTCGTAACAATCCCGCCTGTTCTGCGAGGCCGCCGGTCTCCGCGTAGAGCTTCAGTTGGGTCCGCCGGAGCCTGGCGAGCGGGGGCGGGTAGAGGATCTCCTGCAACTGGCGCAGGAACTGGCGAATCGTCCCGAAGCTCCGTTCGCGAGCCGGCACGAGGCTGAACAGTTGACTCATGCAAGCGTGGGACTGTGAAACCTTCTCCATGTCATCCACGCCCCAGGCCTCGACCGGCACGCGGCCCGAGTTCAGCACGGAGGAAAGGCCGGCCGAGATGCTCTTGGTCTTGATCAGCCTCTCAACGCTGACTTCGCCTTGCTCCGGCGCGAGTTCCTGGCCGGCGTTTTCCACTGTCATGAGCCGGACTCCGGCATCCTTGGCCAGCCGGGCGCAGACTTCCGCGACGTTTGTCTGCTGCCCCACATCGTCGTATACCTGCAACAGGATTACGAGCTTCGGCCCTGCCCGGTCACCAGACAGGTAATGACCGGAAAGGGTCGCGATCGCATCCGGAATGGATACCTCAAGAAGAGGTTCCCGCATACTTGGCCTCCCTCACTCCTCACATTTCAAAACCACCACTCCTCCCGTACGTGTCCCCGCCACGACGCAGCCTTCCGTGGCGAAGAGCAGCCGCCGGCAGGCCGCGCCCAGGAAGGCTACGGCTCGTGCGGCGCCGCTCTCAAGGTTCCACACGAAGACACAGCCGTCGTCCCCGGCCGAGACAGCGCGGCCCGCGCTGGCGTCGAGCAACACATCCCGGACCGGCGCCGAGTGCCCGCGCAACACGGCGAGCTGCGAGCCGGTTTCAAGCTCCCAAAGCCGCACGGTGAGATCCTGGCCTCCGGATGCGGCCAGTCCGGATGCGGAATCCAGCGCCACGCAGTTGATCCTGTCCTGATGTCCCGTGAGAACGGTCTCCCGGCCGGCGCCCGTCAGGGGCCACGCGCGCAGCGTGCGGTCCATGCCGCAGCTCACCAGGGTGTTTCCGGAGACCGCCAGCGCGGTGACTGAGCCTTCGTGTCCGCGAAGGCGGGCGAAGGGCTGCGAATCGCCGGGCCGCCACAGGAAGACTTCTCTTTCTACGCCGGCGGCGGCGAGGATGCCGTGCTCGCCGCTATATTGCAGGCATTCCAGCGGGCCGCCGGCTCCGGCGAAGAGGGAGAGCTGCGCGCCCGTGGCGGCGTCCCACAGGCGGACGGTCGCGTCCCGGGATGCGGACAAGATCCGGCTTCCTCCGGCGCAGCAGACTTGCGTGACCACGTTAGCGTGACCCGGCTCGGAACGCAAGGATTGCGGCAGAGATGCCGACGAGCCGGCTGCTTGCAGCAGGGCGTTCGAGAAGGGAGCGCCGAGACTGCGCTCCAGCGCGCCGGTCCTCTGGTTCCAGACCTTGATCGTCCTGTCTGCGCTGCCGGAGACGAACCTCGTCTCATCGAGGACGGCGGCGCAGGTCACGGGTCCGACGTGACCGCGGTAGGCCAGGAGGCAGGATCCGTCCGCCCCGTCCCAGGCGCGGAGCGAACAATCCTCGGAACCAGAGACGAAGAAGCCATCGCCGGAAGCCAGGCAGGCGACGGCAGCTTCGTGTTCCCGGCAGGATGGGGATGCTGCGGACGCTGGTGTAAGTCCCCAGACCCGCACGGTCCGATCCTCACCTCCCGAAGCGACCCAGCGTTCGAGGGGATCCGGAACGAGGCAGCGAACGGGCCCGGTGTGTCCTCTGAGTGAACCTTTCTGCTCGCCGCTGTGCGCGTCCCACAGCTTGATGATTTCGTCGTCCCCGGCCGTGGCGACGATCCCGGCCTTGGCCGCCAGCGCCACGCCGGCGATCCGCTGGCGATGCGCCGCCACCGAGTGGATCTGTTTTCCAGCGGGCACATCCCAGATGCGAAGCGCGCCGTCGTCGCCGCCGCTGATGGCGGCCGCTTCGCCAGGAGCCAGCGCCACGGCACGGACGGCTGCCTCGCTCGCACGGAGGGCGCGCCCAGGCCCTCGGTTCTCGAGGTCCCAGAGCATGAGATTCTTGTCGTCGCTCCCCGAGATTGCGAGCCGTCCCGAGGCGGACACCGTCCACACGCGATCCTTGTGACCGCGGAGGACTGCTTCCTCAACGCCGGTACGGAAATCCAGGATGCGAACGGCGCCGTCGTCGCCGCAGGTGATGGCGCGGCGGCCGTCTGCGAGAATCTGGATTGCGCGGATGCGGCTGTGTCCCGACTTCCGGGCTAGGACGGCTCGTTCGGCCCGCCAATCCCAGACGCGAATCCACTGGTCGCGGCCGGCGGAAGCCAGTTCGAAACTGTCCGCTTGACCAGGAATCCAGCTTAGCCCCGAGACTTCTCCGGCGTGAGCCTGGAAACGAGCGGCGACCGAGCCGTCGGTCGAGTTCCAGACGCGGATCTCGCCGCGGGCGGAGCCGGAGGCGATCCAGTCGCCGGAGGAGGAGACGGCCACAGCAGTGACGGGCTGGTCATGACCGGTGAGCGTTCTCAACAGGAGCCTGGATGTGCTGGTGTCCGGCCCTGAGTTGAGGCGGCGCAGCCAGGGCCTTGAACCCGGGTAATCGCGAGTGACCGCGAATGCCTTCAGGACTTCGCCGGTCCTCCCCTCCCAGCCGGAGTGCGCGAGCAGGTTGTTGTACATTTGCTGGGCGGCGATCTCCGGTCTCGCCAGGAAGGCGTACATCTCCTGGTGGTAGGCGCTGGCGAAGTCGCGGAAGAGAGCTTTGCGCGTGAGGACGGCGTCGTCGAACTCGCGGCCCGTATCCAGGTAGCGCTCCCTCAGCAGTTCGTAATCCTCAGCGGCCTCATAGGCCATTCCCGCGCCGGCTTTGACATGCAGGAAGGCGAAGGAGGCGAGAGTGTCCTCGGCCGCCTCCCAAGTTTCGCCGCTGATTTGCTGATAGGGAGTCTCGGCCAGTTTCCGCAGGTTGGGGACGGCGGCGCCCTCATGCACGCGCAGGAGCGGCTGCTTTTCAAAATAGGAGGCCAGCTCACGGTGGCGCGGGAGGCGTGCTTCCTTCAGGTACATCTCCCTGGCCACTTCGCCCAACTGGCGGTGGAAGAAGGTAATGAGGCACGACCCGTCCGCGCTGCGGAGAGCCAGATAGGGCTCCAGATCGAAGTAAAGCCGGCTCCAAACGACGATGGGGAGACGCGGCTCGGGCGGCTCATGGCGGGCGCGGGCGACGAAATCGTGCAAAACTTCCGGGTTGGCCGAGAGCACGTCGACAAGTTCGTCCTCGGACAGGCCGTTCTTGGCGGCGCCGAGGTAGCCGAGGCTCCTGGATACGAGGATCTCGCCGTGCTCCGATTCAGAAGCGAGCCGTTGGAACAGGCGCCGGACCTGATCTTCGACGCCAGCGCCAAGTTCGCAGCGTTCCGGCGCGGCGTCGGAGCGCCACCGGCGCGCTTCCTCGAAGGCGAGCTTCAGGTAAAGGGGCAGGCCGCTCTTATGAAAGCCCGATAGAACCAGGTCGCTCTGCCAGGGTTGCAGAGTCCGCCCGGCCTGACGGAGCCAGAGCTGGAGCAGCGCATGGCCCTCCTCCAAATCCATCGGCTCCAGGCGCAGGAGGTTCTCCGCCGGGAGCTTGTTGCGAAGCAGGCCGGCTGCGTCTCCGGGGAGCGTGGAAACAATGACCTTGACGTTCTCCGGCAACTGCGGGGGCAGCCAAAGAAGGCTTCGCGCCCCGTCGGCGGCCGAGAGCTGGTCCAGGGCATCGACGAGGAGGATGAGCGGTTTCTCGGGGGTTGCGAGCGCCAGCCGCTTGGGGAATTCGTCCGCCAGGAATCGGTATTCGGCGGATTCGAGTTGCTCCTCCGCCGAATACTCCCGGCCCAGCTCACGGCAGAGTCCTTCGAGCAGAGACCTGCCCTCGGCCGAGGCTGGGGTTGCGCCGATGAAACGCTGGCAAAGGAAGGCGCGCGGAGAATGCCCGCGCAGTAATTCCGCGGCGCGAGCCAGGAGAGCGGACTTACCGGAACCGCCCGCCCCCACGATGGCGAAGGGGGCGCGACTTGAGCCTCGGACGTACCCAAGCAGCGCATCCAGCGCGGACTGCCTTCCCACGAAGGAAGCGGCGCGGCCGCGCCCGAAGTTCATGTGCGCGGAAATCTCTTCCCGCAAAGGATCGGAGACCTCCAGGGTCCGAATCGTGCCAAGGATCACGCCGGCCAGCCGGCGCCAGACGTCGGCGCAAAATCCCGAAGCCGGGCGGTCCGGGTCGAGAAGCTTCAGGCAGCCTTCCAGGTTCCCGGGCAGACTCCCGATGTGGTCCGTGGTAATGCCGGCCCCGGTCCAATCGGCTTCGTAGTGATGCAGATTGCCAGGGAGCCGGAGGGGAAGGCGGCGGCGCTTCAGGTCATCGAGCCGGCCGCGAGCGTCGTGGTCTGGCTCGAACATTCCGCCCCGATCCGTGAAATCCAGAAAGTCCTGCGCCGCCTTGTCCTGGAGGGCGGCTTCCAGGTTTCGGATCCGGCGAAGGAAGCAAAAGACGTGTTCTTCCGCGCCTTCTGCTCTCAAAGCGCCCTCCAGGATCTCCTGCTCCGTGGCGGAGGCGAAGTACTTGACGAGGGCGTCTTCGGGCAAGCCCGCCTCGCGCAACGCGCTTTGAAGAATGCGACGCAGCTCTCTTTCGGTGCGGGACCATAGGCGGGATTCTTCTTCGATGGCTTGAGCGGACGTTCCCGGAATGCGCGGGCGCAAGCAGTAGGCGGGTTCGGGGAACGCGTTTTCGTCGCGGCGGTACCAGTCGAAGAGCAGCTCGCGGTCCATGGGGTGGGAGGTCCGGGCCGCGACAATCTCGAATTCGGATGCGGGAATCTCCATCGGAAGCGGCCGCCAGCCGTAGCGGTCGCCGAGGAGGACGAGGAAATTCGGTCGTGGCGTGGTGCGCTGGGAGCGGCGAACCTCCTCCAGGCAGATGCGCATGGTCTGCTGGTCCAGCGCGGCTTCTTCGCGGACGCCCCAGCGAAGGTCGATGGCCTGGAAACGGCATTGGTGGAGATTACAAAGATCGCGCAGCCGGGGAAAGACAATTTGCTGAAGGGCGTTGCGCTCGGCCGAGAGGTCGGCGAAGGTGGAGCTTACAAAGATACGGAATGTTCTGGATAGCGCCGCCATGGACCTCCGGAATGCTGCGAACCGGTATTTCCAGTCCTCAACCCGGCAGCTTCACGTTCGGATTCGGCGTTAGAATTTGGGAGCAGTTGCCGCAGGCCAGCGCCCACAAGCGCTTGTCTTCCACGTCGGCCCCGATGAAGGTCGCATGCTTTGGACAAACGTAGTTCTTGCAAGAGTGGCAGTAGCCGCCGAGATCCACGTCGAAATCCTCATCCGTGACCTTGTTTTCCGCCATAACCTTCAGGCTCATTTGCGCCGAGAAGAGCCGCTCGGTGGAGGAGAACGTGGCCCCGCACAGGCCGCATTTCCGCTCCACGAGGAGCTCGCCCTGAGACAGCGCCACTTTACGCAAGCTGAAGCGCTTCGTCGGGAGCGTTGAGAACTGAGCCATGGCGCTGGCGATCGCTTCCTTCATGGTCTTGTGAAAGCAGCCGGGATGCGGTGCTCCGGGAACGGTTGTTTCCAGGGGCTTTTCTGTGGCGATTAGAGGGAATCCTTTGCAGGTCCCGCACTCAACCTGCCAGTAGATCTCGTTCGGGTTGCCGGCGTCGATGCCGATGGTAGCGTGCTTCGCGCACACGAAGTAGCCGCAGCACTGGCAATAGCCTCCCAGATCCACGCTGATGTCTCCCGGGCTGACTTTCGTGTCGCCCGGGATGAGAAGGTAGTCGTTCATGGGGTGGGGATAGGAGGCGCCGCACTCCTTGCAGGTCCGGGAAGTAATCTGAACCCCTCTCTCCTCGATCATGGCCTTCAGGCTGAACTTGTTCTTCTTGGCCGGCGGGACGCGGATTAAGTCGATTTGAGGGTACACCAGGAAGCTGCCGCATTTTGAGCAGGCCGGCCGATGGCAGCCGTTCTCGTATGCCTTTTCCGAACCCTGGACCTGCTTGAATCCGGCATGGCTGGGACAAAGGTAAACGCGGCAGGTGCGGCAATACCCTCCGGCATCCATGACCCAGCCTGTCAGGGACGTCGTAAAGATATTGGCGTAGCTGCTGGGGAAGGGAAAGGTGCGTCCGCACACGTCGCAGCGTTTGTTGCGGACGGTGAACTTCTGATCCTGCTTTTGCAACACGGCGAGGTAGCTGATCTTTCCGCTTCCGCCGGCCGCCTTGCCGCTGCTCTGTCCGCCGAACAGTTTGCCGAATAGGCTCACGGGGACTCCTTTCTGAAGCGCCTACGGATTATACATCAGGGCCAATAAGAATGGATTTCAGAAAATGAAATAAGTGTAATCACGAATTAGCGAGAGGCGGCGCGCGGATAGCGGGTTGAATTCAGCGATCAGCGGGGAGCCGCCATTTCTCAGACCTCTCCAAATAAGCGTCTCGGAAGCGGTCGCCGGCTTTGCTTTCAGCAGCAAAGCTGTGCCCGCCTATTGAGATCCTCGTAGCCCAGCGCCGGCGCGTAAACCCGCTGCGTCACCATCTCCTCGACCGGGCGCCGCGCCAGCAGCGGGTCGCGGTGATCGTCGAAGCAGGCCGTCAGCCGCTGGATCGAGTTGACGCGGTGGCCGGCTTCCCGCAGCCCCTATGTGAGCAATGGCGGCTGGCACACTGCCGTAGCGCGAAGCTCTCCGCCACAAGAAGTCCGACCAGCGCAGCCGTTGCGAGCAGATCTTTCCATCAGCTCAGCCCGACGGCCGCCTCCAGACCTGCGTGCGGTTCGGGGTCCTCAAGGTACGCTGCTATTGGCCCCACACACCGAGGATCTCAAAACAGCGCCAAGGCCCTGATGGCGCGGTGGCGGACACAGAGAGACGGGTCGCGAAGCGCATTGAGTAGCAGCCCGATTACGGATGTGTCCTGGAGCATCCCGAGGGACCGGGCCGCCGCCGCCCGCACGCGCTCCTCGGGGTCAGCGGCAGCGGCAGCAGCAGTTGCGCGACCCGCAGATCCCCCAACTGACCCAGTGCCCCGGCAGCCGACTTGCGCGGAAACCAGTGCTTGTCAGCCGGCAAACGGAGGAGCGGATCAACCGCGCGGCGATCAGCAACGGCGTGCGGCCGACGCTGTCCCGGAGATTCAGGTTCGCGTGGCGCTCGAGCAACACCCGAACTGTCGTCTCGGCGTGCCCGAGCGAACAGGCCACGCGCAGAGGCGGGTCGCCGGCGCGGACTGCATCGGCAAGCGCTTGAGACCCGCGGTTGGGGTTCATCTCATTCCTCACTGGCGATCCCTGGATGGCGCGGAGAGAAGCGAGTGTGGCAGATCGGGTACCGCGGCAGCCCACTATACAGAAGACCCAAGGACGGCGGCCGGTTGTAGACTGATCTGAAGGCGGGAGCTGAGAGGAACCTTGGATGGACGCGGCGGAAATCCGTGCCCTTATCTTGAACGGAACGGCCCCATCCGGCCTGTCGGTGAACGGGGACCTGAACCTGAGCGGCTGCGCGTCACTGGCGGCTCTGCCCGAGGGTCTGTCGGTGGGTGGTTGCCTCTATCTGAACGGTTGTACAAGGCGCTCGGCTTTGCCTGAGACACTGTCCGTGGGGATGGGCGTGGACCTGAGAGGTTGCACCGCACTTCTCGAGAAAAGCAGCAAGGCGGGGGTAGAGGGATGGTGTGAGCGGAACAGGATCGTGCCGGCTACCGGGAAGGTGGTTCTCTTCAAGCGGACATCGATCGGCTTTCTGTCACAAGACGTGCAAGGGTGGGGGACAAAATGGGAGCCGGGCACGACGGTTGAGCACCCACATTGGGACCCCGGGCTTGGCGAGTTCGGCGCGGGTGTATTCCAGGCGTGTTCGAAACCGGTCTAGTGCCAGCAATTCCGGCACAAGAGGAGCGATGTCCACGTAGCGATCGAAATTGCGCTCGGAGATCTCTGTGTATGGGAGAACAGCGAGTTCCCCACCGCGATCGGGTTCAGGAAATGGCGCGTGCTCGATAAGCGTGAATCAGACGGTAGAAAGATTCGCTAGAAGCCAAGAAACTTGTTGTAGTTGAGTCAAGTTTCTTGGCTTAAGGATTTTAGCTACGCTGCGGAATTTCCGAGGCGTGGCTTTCGTGCGTCGTGGATAGCGGCGTATGGAGCTTGCGGCAGCCCGGTTCGCCGCCCGGCGGCGTCAGGGATAGCGAGCCGGGTCTGCGACGATTGCGAGGGTTCGGCGCGGTCTGGCCACTCGCTGCGCCTGGCGCCGAGAATGCTGACCCAGGGAGACCGCTCGAAAGCGGAGTAGCGGGGCTGGGGGCCGCCCCAAAGTCGGCTACCGCGGATACGGGTGGCCGCGCAATGTCGCCAGAGCGCGGTAGATCTGCTCGGCCAGCAGGACGCGCGCGAGTTCATGCGGGAGGGTCAGCGGGGATAGGCTCAGCAACAGGTCAGCATGGCGCCTCCAGGCCTCCGGCAGGCCATCGGCGCCGCCAATCACGAAGATGACGTCCTTGCCTTCCATCCCGGATCTCTCGAACAGAGAGGCGAATTGGGGGGAGGAGAACGCCTTGCCTGCGGGGTCCAGAAGGACCTTCCGCCCCGAGGCATGCTTCTCCCACCAGCGGCTGCGCGCTGGGTGAATCTCGGCCATTTCACACTGGGTGAACCGCCCGGCGCGCTTGACATACTCTCCGGCCATCGCGTTGGCGTGCGCATCGCGCGGCTTGCCCACGTAGTAGAGCCATACCTTCACGCCTCCATAATAGCGGCCGTGCTACAACAAGAGCGGAGAGCTCATGATTCAAATGGAGATGTTTTCTTTGGAAGGCAAGACGGCCGTCGTGATCGGGGGTGGGGGCGTGCTGGCGGGCGCGATGGCCGAGGGCCTGGCGGCGGCGGGCGCCGCCATCGTGATCGTCGACCCGAACCAGGCCAACGCCGAGGCTCGGGCCGCGTCCCTTCGGACGAAAGGGGCGCGCGCCGTGGCTGTGGTTGCCGACGCCAGCCGACGGGAGGATTTGGAACGGGCGCTGGCCTTGACCCGGGAGAGCTTCGGAGGGGTGGACGTCCTGATCAACGCGGCCGGGATTAATTCGGGCACGCCGTTTTTCGAAATCTCCGAAGCGGAATGGCAGAAGATCCTCGACGTGAATTTGAAGAGTGTCTTTCTGGCTTGCCAGGTGTTCGGGCGCGCCATGGCGGACGCTGGGCGCGGGGGATCGATTATCAACATCTCGTCGGTCTCCTCCGGGCCGCCGCTTTCCAAAGTATTCACCTACAGCGTCACCAAGGCCGGAGTGAACCAGATCACCCAGTTTCTGGCCCGGGAGTGGGCGCCCCTCCGCATCCGGGTGAACGCCATCCGGCCGGGATTCTTCCCGGCGGAACAAAACCGGGCGCTGCTCAGTCCGGAGCGCACCGCGCAGATCCTGTCTCATACGCCCTTTCAGCGCTTCGGGGAGCCCGGTGAACTGGTGGGAGCAGCCATCTTCCTGGCCTCGGAAAAAGCGTCCTCCTTCGTAACGGGTTGCATTTTGACGGTGGACGGCGGCTATACGGCAATGACAATTTGAACCAACCGGCCCTCCCGTGCGTATCAATTCTGTGATGCGCATTGCGGGACTACTTCTGGAGCCGCTGCGGCAGACCGCCGCCAGCATCTGGAGACATAAGCTGCGCAGTTTCCTGACGATGTTCGGCATCGCCTGGGGAATCGCCTCGCTGGTGCTGATGAGCGCGCTGTGCGACGGTTTCCGGGTGGGGCAGCGGAACAACATGAAGCAACTGGGGGACAACATTGTCCTGCTCTGGAATGGACGAACCGAAAAGCAGGCGGGCGGACAGCGCGCCGGCCGCCGGGTGTATTGGGACGAGCAGGACGTGCTGGCCATCCGGGAGCAGTGCCCGGCCGTGAGCGTGGTCGCCGGCGAAGTGAAGCGGAGCGTTACGGCGGCCAGCGAGTTCAACGCCGGCCGCTTCTTGGCGCTGGGCGTGACCGAAGAGTATCTGCAACTCAGAAACCTGCCGGCATCCTCAGGTCGAAACATCGGCAAGCAGGACGAAGCGGAAAGCCGGCGAGTCTGCGTTCTCGGGGATTCGGTTCGAAAGCAGTTGTTTGTGAACCGCTCGGACGTGGTCGGCAAGACCATAAGCTTGGAGGGGTTTCCCTACACGGTGATCGGGCTGATGAGCGAGAAGAACCAGAACAGCTCCTACGACGGGTGGGACAACGAAAAGATCCTGGTGCCGCAGACCAGCCTGGTCCGGGATTTCCCGCCCACTTCTCCCGATTACAGAAAGGGCAGGCTGGGCCCGATTGTCTACCGGCCGGTTTCGGTCGAGCGATGGCAGGAGGCGCAACGGCAAGTCCGGGAGGTTCTCGCCCGACGGCATGATTATGACCCCACGGACGAAGGCGCCGCGCCGGCCTGGGACATGATCAAAGATGCGGAGCTGTTCGACAAGTCCTTCGCGGCGACGGAGATCTTCCTGGCCCTGGTGGCGGCGATCACGCTCAGTCTCGGAGGAGTCGGTGTGATGAACACGATGATGTCCGCCGTCGCGGAAAGAACTCATGAGATTGGATTGAGGAAGGCATTGGGGGCCACGCGCCGCCGGATTCTGGCGGATTTTCTGCTGGAAGGGATCCTGCTGGCGCTGGCGAGCGGGGCGCTGGGGATGTCCGCGGTCACGTTGCTGGCCGCTGCCGTAAACTCCCTGCCTATGCCGGATATGTTCGCCGGCCTGCCCATCCGGTACCACACCGCGCTGCTGGCCCTGGCGGCGCTGGGTTCTGTGGCCGTGCTGTCGTCGCTGCCGCCGGCCTTGCGGGCCTGCCGGCTGACGCCGGTCGAGGCGCTGAGAGAGGAGCGGTGAGATGCTGGACTGGCGCCAGATGCTGAATGAGTCGGCCGCATCGCTGAAGCACTACCGGCGGCGGTCGCTGATCACAATCGTCAGCCTCGCCTGGGGCGTGGCGTCGTTCATCATCCTCATGTCCTACGGCGATGGCTTCAAGCAAACGCTTGTGAGCGGATTTGAAGCGGTGGGGCAGGATCTGGTGATCATGCACCAGGGCCAAACGAGCCTCCAGGCGGGAGGAATGCGGTCCGGCCGGCGGATCCAACTCGACTACACGGACGCCGAGGCGATCAAGGAGGCGGTCCCCCTGGTGCGGGCGATCTCGCCGGAGCGGATGATCGGCAGCATTAAGATTGTACGGGGCACGCGCGAGAAGGAGTATGGCGTTCGCGGCGTGTGGCCGGAATACCAGTTGGTCCGCAACATGCGCTTGGCGTCCGGCCGCTGGATCAACGCCGAAGACGACCGGCAGAGAAACCGGGTCGCGGTGCTGGGGGACATGGTCGCGCGGCAACTGTTCAGCGGCATTCCGCCGGTTGGAGAGGAGATCAGCGTACAGGGGGTCCGGTTCACGGTGGTCGGCGTTCTGGATGCGAAGAGCCAGTTGGCCAACTACGACCGGCACGACAACGAATGCATATTCATCCCCTACAACGTGATGGCCCTGTTCGGTGATATCCGGCATCCAACCTACCTCGTCTGGACGCCCGTTTCGGGGTCCGTGCGCAACGACGCTGTCCGGGCGGTCCGGGCCACTCTCGCCAGCCTGCACCGCTTCAATCCCGGCGATGAGAAAGCCATCTTCATCCTGGCCTTCAGCCAGTTCCGGCACATCATTGACGGAATGACGCTGGCCGTGAAGTTGCTGCTCGGCTTTGTCGGAGCCTTGACGCTGGGAATCGGCGGCGTCGGCCTGGCCAACATTATGCTGGCGTCGGTGGTGGACCGCACGCGGGAAATCGGGATCCTCAAGGCCCTGGGAGGGCCGAGGCGCGCGATCCTGGGCCAGTTCCTGCTGGAGGCGATGCTGATTGTCTGGGCCGGCGGATTGCTCGGCGTGCTGGGTGGAGCGGCCGCCGTGCATGCGATCGGCTCGATGCCCTTTCTCGGCGCCGTGACCGAGAGTTCGGACGGCAAGGGCGATATCGCCTTGCAGGTTTCCGTTGCCTCGGTGCTCATTTCCGGCGGCGTCCTCTTCGTGGTGGGGGTTGTCGCGGGCATGATCCCGGCCATCAAAGCCTCGCGCCTGGACCCCATTGAAGCTCTCCGCTACGAGTGATTCAGGCCGTCTCCGCCGGCCGCTATGCTATCCTGCTCACACGAGCATGAGGCTAGGGCGGCAAAACGGCGCGGAAGACCGGTTGAAGAGGTTTGTCCGCCGCATCGAGGAGATGTCCCGCAAGGACGAGGACCGGCGGAAAGAGGCGCAGGAGATCTTCGCGCTCCGCCTGAGGGCGGCCGCTCAGCTTCACGCCGTGTGCGTCCGCTTCGTGGAGTCGGTGAACCGTCTTCTTCCCAAACCCATTCTGGAACTCTCGCCTCCGGAGTGGTCGGATGCCTTTTTTCGAGACTCGGCGGTCAACGTGTTCCAGTTGGCTCTTGCGGGCCGCATCGTCCACCTGGAGTTCCGGGCCCCGGAAACGCTGATCTCGACCGAGAAGTTCCGGGTTCCCTACATCCTTGAGGGCGCGGTGCGCGCGTTCAACCAGGACATGCTGGATCTGGCGGTGGTGCCCGAGAGGCTTCTGTTCTGCTGTCTGGAACGCGGCCAGACAAGCTGGCTCTGGTTCGACCCTCGAACCCAGCGCATGGCTTCTCTGGATGAGGAGCACCTCATCGGTCTGTTCGAGCGTCTGCTCTGAACGACCCCGGCGACTCGCGCGCCCAACGTCCCCGTTCCGCCGCATCGCGGCCGTGGTCAGTTCTGATTTGGCGGCGGCAGCGGGTCCGGGCCCCGCGCCACGCGGCCCGCTTTGGCCTTCTCGACGACCTTCTCGTCGATGGCGTCCATCATCCGGTAGACGCTTTGCAGGTGCAGATGCACGCCGAAGTCTTCTTCCAGCGCCGACACCGTCGCGCGCTTGCTCCGCGGGT
>Ga0101944_10003887_pt1 | contig 19717 bp, 16 predicted proteins | sample DewCreD2012metaG_FD_75245 | JGI IMG/M metagenome (GOLD analysis project Ga0101944, IMG submission 75245) | Hot spring sediment bacterial and archeal communities from British Columbia, Canada, to study Microbial Dark Matter (Phase II) - Dewar... ... | reverse complement strand
TCCCTCCCCAACCCCAAAACGCTCCTTCCTGCGCTATCCCCACTTGCTAAACCTTGGCCGGATCACACACCCCTCGCCCACCTCTCACCCATCTCACCCCAAACTTTGACGTCACCGTGCTTTTTTCCCAGAAAGGCCTTGCAATCGCGACCTCTCCTTCGGTATATAAGGGCAATTTCAAGCAGCTGGCATGGGGAGTGCACTTGCGGAGCGCCATCTCCCGTCGCACCCCAGGCCGTTCCGACCAGAGACTCAGGCCTTCGAGCTGAACCGGAAACGAGAATTTCCTCGGAGCAAGGCTTACGGAATTCTGATTCGGCGAGGGAACATGGGAAAAAGCGCGCAGGCAAGGCTGTTCGGATTTCTGGTCGCCTGGTGTCTGCTTCTGTCGAGCTGCGCAGGCATCCGGCCTCTGACGCACAAGAAGCCAGGAGACGCGACAGAGCCTCGATCGCGGGCACAGGAGGCCCACCTGGATTCAGCAGGGCCCGCGGAACCCGCTTCCAATGAAGAAGCGGACAAATACGAATCTGAAGAGACCGAAGATGTAACCTTCCTTTCCGAAATTGAACAGGGCGAATCCTCAGAGGGAGTCTGTGGCCCTGTCCTGATCGAGACGAACGACAAGGTGAAGTTCTTTCTCGACTATTTCCAGGGGCCCAAGAAAGGTTGGATGAGCCGCGCCTTGCAGCGGTCAGGCCGATACAGCGCTCTCATGAAACAGATCCTACGAGAAGAAGGCCTTCCCGAGGATCTCTTCTACCTGGCCCTGATCGAAAGCGGATACAATCCATACGCGTATTCTTCGGCCGGGGCTGTCGGCATCTGGCAGTTCATAGCCGAAACGGGCATGCGCTATGGCCTGCGCGTTGACTGGTGGATCGACGAACGCAGGGATCCGGAGAAGTCCACACGGGCTGCCGCCCGGTACCTGAAGGATCTCTACACCCAGTTCGGAGACTGGTACCTGGCCGCCGCAGCGTACAACGCTGGGGAAAGACGGATTCAAAAGGCAATCGACACTTGCGAGAGCAACGATTTCTGGCACCTCTCCAGAAACACGAACCTCAAAGGGGAAACCAAGGATTACGTACCCAAGTTTCTGGCCGCTCTCATGATCGCCAAGGATCCTGAGAAATATGGTTTCGGCCCCATTGCTTACGATCCTCCGCTTCTTTACGAAACCGTGGAAGTGCCCGAACCCCTCGAAATCGCCACGCTTGCCCGAATCTGCGGGCAGCCGGCCTTTCTCCTGCGAAGCCTCAATCCCCAGATCAACCGTCCGTACACGCCGGCTCGGTGCGAAATCAGGGTTCCCCAGGGAAGCGCTGCCACCTTTCGGGCCAACTACGCAAAGCTGACCCCCGAAGACCGGGTTTCGTTCCGCAGGCACGTGGTCCGGAAAGGAGAAAACCTTGCCGCAATCGCTCGAAAGTACGGGGTGCCGGCTTCGACGATCGTCGAGATGAACGATCTTCCCCGGGGAAGCAAGCTCCGCGGGGGCACAGCCCTGACCATTCCGGTCGTCCAGGCGTCAGCGCGAAAGATCAGCAGCCCCGAACGCGAACAGGAGTCTCCTTCCGTCAACAAGACTTCCGGGACGCCGCTCCCCTCTGAAGCGCCCCGGCGTCAGGCGGAGACCCGGACCCGGTACGAAGTCCGGCGCGGCGACACCCTTTGGAAGATCAGCCAAAAGCATGGCGTCAGCCTCCAGGATCTTTGCGCCTGGAACGGCATCCGGCCTTCTTCCCGCATCCATCCGGGCCAGGCGATCCTTGTGCGCAGACCGGAGCCGACATCGACTCCCGCCCCCGCCACGGCTTCCTCAGCCTCAAGCCGCTCGCTCGTCGCAGCCCAGGCCAGCGGCGAAGCCTCCCCCCAGCGGGAAATGTTCTGGCATGTGGTGCAAGCAGGCGAGACGCTCTGGAAGATCTCCCGGAAGTACGGCGTGACCCTGTCCGAGCTTTCGGCCTGGAACGATCTGGATGCGGACACCATCCTCGTGCCGGGAACGGTCCTCAAGGTCTACGCAGAGCGAGAACGTTACGCCGACATGGACTCATATCCTTCCGGGACCCTCAAGGATTGAGACATCATGGATACAGCAGCCCTGAAGGCCATGATCGAGGGCACCATCCCCTGGGTCCGGGATTCCGGCCTCCAAGCCGAACTCCTCGAGGAAAGACACGTCATCCTGCGCCTGCCCAAGGACCGGCATCTCAACCACGTGGGAATCGTTTACGCGGGTTCGCTTTTCATGCTCATGGAAGTGAGCGGAGCGGCCCTTTTCGCTTGTACCTATCCGCTCGGCAAGTACATCCCCATCAACCGAGAAATGACGATCCGTTTCGTCCACATGGGCGTTACGGACATCCTCTGCGAGCTTTCCATCTCAGAGGAGAAGGCTCGCGAGATGATCCGGCCCATCGACGAGAAGGGAAAGGGGGAGTGGGTTCTTGAGATGGACTGCCGGGACACGGACGGGAACGTCGTCGCCACCTCGACGTGCCACTACTACATCAAAAAAATCGCCTGACCCGCAGGCAATGGTCCAACGTGCCCTCCATGTGCGAACCCGGGCAACAAACCGTCTTACGCCCTTCCCAGCGTGACGCCTCGACCCCGCCGCTTGCCTTACGAACCCGTAGAGTCGAGGCACGCCCGCAGGGATCTCTCCACAAGCCCGGGATCCACGTCTTCGACGACCCGTGCCTTGCCCACCTTCTCGAGAAGGACGAAGCGGTTTCTGCCGTGGATGAACTTCTTGTCCCTCTTCATGGCGTCCAGGACGCGCTCCGCATCCACTCCCCGCAAAGGTGACGCCAGGCCCATACGCTCGAGGAGTTTCACGATCCTCTCCCGTTCCCCTTCGGCCAGCATGCCCAGAGAGACGGACAACTCGGCCGAGCAAAGAATCCCGGCCGCCACGGCCTCGCCGTGGGCCAGCCGGCCGTACCCTGTAGCAGCCTCCAGGGCATGGCCGAAGGTGTGGCCGAGATTGAGCAGAGTCCGAATTCCCTGTTTCTCCCGCTCGTCCTGGCCCACGATCTCGGCCTTGATGGCGCAGGACCTCCGTACCGCATGGCCGAGGGGTTCTCTCTCCAGCGAGAGCACCGCGGCAAGCCGGCTTTCGAGAAAGGCGAAGAACTCCTCGTCCCGGATCAAACCGTACTTGACGACCTCGACGAGCCCGGACCGCACCTGCCGGTCCGGAAGGGTGCTGAGAGTCGCCAGGTCCGCGACGACGGCCGAGGGCTGGTGGAAAGCGCCGATCAAGTTCTTGCCAAGCGGATGGTTCACACCGGTCTTGCCGCCCACGCTGCTGTCCACCTGGGCAAGGAGAGTAGTGGGAACCTGGACGAAAGGAATGCCCCTGCGGTAAGTGGCCGCCGCGAAGCCGCCCAGGTCGCCCACCACGCCTCCGCCGAGGTTGAGCAGGAACATACTCCTCACCGTACCGTCTTCCAGACGGACCAGCCAGTCCAGGATCTTCCTCCAGTTTTCGATGGACTTGGCATCCTCCCCTTCCTCGATCACGAAGGTTCCCGCCACCCGGTAGCCCGCCTCGTCGAGGGATTTCTCGGTCCTGGGGCCGTAAAGCCCCCAAACCGTCTGATCGCTCAACACGAAGGGATCTCCCTGCATCCCTGCGCGCCGCAACAAGGCGCCCAGGTCCTCGAGGACCCCCCAGGCCACCCAAATGGGATAGGACTGCCCGCGGGGCAGGGTCACGACAAGAGCTTCGTTTTCGAAAGGGGTCACCATCGGAATTCCTGCGGATTCGGTTTCAAGGCAACACCCTCAGGAGGCGTGCCGGTTCAAGGTGGAGAGCCTATTTCAAGCTAAATTCTACCACCAGTCCTCGGAAAAGATCGACCACATTGACAACGAGATGCGGTTTCCCTTACAAAGCGGGCACGGGAAACACATGACCCGGAGTGGAACAAAAGGAGTCTGCAACAAAAGGCAGGTCCTTCGCGCGATGGATCCATCCAAAGACAAGGTACGCCCCCCGAGCACTCCCAATCGCCTCCCAGGCGGATTCGACCGCTTCGTTGCCGTCGTCCTTGCGCTGGCCTTTCTGGCACCGTGTCTGCCCCGGTTCGCGCTCCCTGCCGGGGCCATTGCGGAATTTGAAACCGGGCTCCTTTCCGGAGACTTGCGTGGATCCGTCGAGCTTACGGCGCCGATCCGGTTCGAAGATTCCACGCCCGCCGAGGCGCCGTCGACCTTTCTGAGCTTCAAGTCCGATCTCAAGATCGGCTCTCACGCGTCCTTCTACGGAGAGATCCGGGGCGGCTACGACGGCCGTGCCCGATCGCCAGCGAACCAAGGAGTCCTGCTCCGGTGGGACGAAGCGTACCCGAGCAAGGACCGGTATCTCGATGTCCCGGAAGCCCATCTGGACTTGTACCTCCCCGACCTGGATCTGCGGGCCGGCATTCAAAAGTTCGCGTGGGGAACCCTCGACCAGCTCAATCCCACGGACAACCTGAGCCCCATGGACTTAAGAAGCCTTCTTGCGGCCGAGGCTTCGGAGCGAAAGATCGGCGTGCCGGCTCTCAGAGCCCTCTACGGCTCAGTCTCCGAAACGGTTCAAATCGAACTGGTATGGATACCATTCCTGGTCCCTTACCGGTTCCCGGATCCGTCCGACCGTTGGTATCCGCCCCTCCTTCAGGCTCCCCAGGAAGTCGTCGTGGCCGTGCCCGAATTCCCCTTGCCGGTGCCTCTCACGATCCGCCAGACCAATCGCGAGCCCAACCTGCCGGCGCGCACCTTCCGGCACAGCGAGGTCGGCGTCCGCGTGGCCCGGACCCTGGGCAACGTGGATCTGGGCGTGAGCTATTTCAACGGGTACGACCGCAGGCCCGTAATCCGAGCTGACGGGGTGGTGGTCGCCGAGTTCTTGCTCCTGCCGCCCCAGGCCGACTTCACCTACCGGCTCGACGTTCGGCCGGACTTCCACCGAATGCAGGTTTTCGGCATGGACATGGCCGCGGGGTTCGGAAACTTTACGATCCGAGCCGAAGCCGCCTATCTCAAGAACCGCCACATGAACATCTCCTTGAAGGCTCTGGACGAACTCGTGGACCAGTTTCGGTTCCCGCCCCTTTCCAAGTTCACCGTGGGCACGGTCCCGGGCGGCGTCGAGGTCTCGTTCCCGTACTCGCCGCGAATCTCTTTCTCCAAAAACGTGCTCGCCGCGGGCGGGGGCGCGGACTACCAGTGGGGCGACCATCTGCTCACGTTCCAGGTCGTGGCGGAAAAGATCCTGAACGATCACGGCGAGGATCTCATTTACAAAGAATTGGAACTCTATCTCCTGCTGGCGATCCACTCGCGTTTTCTTCAGGACACGCTTCAGGTCGAGACGGGCCTCCTGCACAACCCGGGCGAGGCGTTGTGGCTCTTGAGCGGCGAGGCCACTTACGCGCTCACGGACGAGCTTTCTGCCGGCTCCCGCCTCCTGCTCCTGGAGGGCAAGAAGCACTCGCCTTTCGGCCAATACCGCTCCAACGACCAGATCGAATTCTTCGTTCGATACAGTTTTTGAAAAGGGCCGCGGCCATGAAGACCACTGTGCTGTCCCTCCTGAACAACCGTTCACCGTACCGCGCGATTGCCGAAAGACCCGTGGAGCCCGAAAAAGTCCGCGCCCTGTGCGAGGCGGCCCAGCTTTCGGCTTCATGCTTTAACAACCAGCCGTGGCGTTTCCTTGTCCTTCAAGCGCCCGAAGCGCTGGGAAAAGCCCGCGAAGCCCTATCCGAGGGGAACCGCTGGGCGAGATCCGCGCCCGTGTTGATCCTAGGCTTTTCCCGGCGGGACCTGGATTGCTTGCCCGCGGACGGACGGGAGTACTATCTGTTCGATCTGGGCATGGCGACCCAGAACATCCTGCTTCAGGCCACCGAGCTGGGCCTGGTGGCGCGGCCCATGGCCGGATTCTCTCCGGCGAAGCTTCGCGAGGCTTTTCAAATTCCCAAAGAGTATCACTTGATGGTCCTGGTCGCCGTTGGGTACCCGGGCAACCTGGATTCTTTGGACGAGGAGCACCGCAGAATGTCGACGGCTCCGAGAACGCGAAACCCTCTGGAGTCGAATTTTTTCTTCGACCGCTTCGACGCCAGGGTTTTGCCCTGAAGCCGCTCCCCCGGCCGCGCGGCCGGCCTCCTTGGCGTTTTGCGATTCCCAGGCTCTTATGGTATATAAAATCGTCGACTTTGCTTCAGATGGGGTATCCGGATTTTGGGCCACGGTGTTTTCCCCGATCCTTCCGCAATCAAAATCCTTCGCTTTCCGCACACCTTCTTCCATGCACTGGCAACGCGGAGCGGGATCTGCGGTTCTTCCATGCAGATTCCCCCGCCTCTAACTTCGGTCCACCTTTCGACCGGCAGGCCCGGATCCGGTTTTGCGGGCACGTGCCGGCAGAGGCACTCTCAGGTCAGGAGGACAGCATGAATCTGTACGTGGGCAACTTGCCGTTTGAGACCGCCGAGGAGGAACTCCGGAAGCTCTTCGAGGTTTTCGGGCAGGTCTCGTCCGTCAACATTCTCAGGGACAAGTTCACCGGCAAGTCCCGGGGATTCGGATTCGTCGAGATGCCCGTGGGCGAGGAAGCCCAAAAGGCCATCGAACGTCTGAACGGCAAGGAGCTGCGCGGGCGGCCCCTCAGGGTCAACGAAGCCAAGCCCCGTACCGACAGTGGCCCTTCCCGCGGAAGATCCAGCATGAGTGACCGGGGCCGCTGACCTTTTCCGTCGCGCCGGCCTCTTTACGATCCCAAAACAGGCCGGCCGACTTTCTGCGGCGTTTTCCCCTGTCGGCCAAAAAGCGGTAGCCGTCTCGAGGCGCACCGGCGCGGCAGTCAAAATCCGCCGCGCGGTCGGAAGGGCTTAGTGCGAGTCTTTTCCGCCCTTTTCCTCCCGGCGCTCTCTTTCCAGCTTCTCCCTGTAAAGGCCAAGGAGCATGCGATAGGGACCCGGCGTGCCGGCCGGGACAAAGGCGATCCGGTCTCCGGGGAAAAGGAGATCGTAGAGATTCTGAACGCGGCCGTTTCGGAACACGGCCTCGATCTCTCCCACCGGCAGGCCCTCGGCAGAGGCGATTTCATGCCCCGTTCTTCCTTCAGCCGGAATCTCGACCTCGAACTCTGTCGGAAGGCCCTGGCTCGCGCGAAAGGTGTGAAGCCGTCCAAAAAGGCGGACCGTGGCTCGCTTGGCTTTTTCCATGATCCCTCCGCGAGGCCGGTGGCCCCCTTTTGTGACCGGTGTCTGCTGCTCTGGCCTATTTTGCCCTCGTGCAGTATTGTAGAGGCTCGGACAGACAGTCTCAAGGAAATCCCGAACCCGCCGGAGCGAACCCTGCATGACGGACGACCGCGAGGAATCGCAAGCTTCGAGCCCTCTGTTCCACGTCGACGGCGTTCAGGCCGTTTCGATCCCGCTGCCCGGCTATTCCAACCTTCGCACGGCCAATATCTACATCGTGGGCCGCGGGCCGGTCACGCTGATCGACACGGGCCCAAAGTTTCCCGGAGCGTTCGAGGAACTCAAGGCCGGAATCGAGAGGGCGGGCTTCGGGCTCGAGGACATCGAAAGGATCCTTCTCTCCCACGGACACCTCGATCACTTCGGACTGGTTCGCAGCCTTCGGGAAGCTGCGGGCAGACCGATCCCTTGCCACGTTCATGCCGAGGACCGCTGGAGGGTGACCGCCGAAGTCCACCACGAAGAGATGTGGACCGACGAGGCGGACCGGTTCATGGCCATGGTGGACATGCCTGCCGAAGAAGTGGAGCGAGTCCGGAAACGATTCGAGCTCTTCGGCCTGCTGTGCGACCCGGTCCAGGACGTCCTCCCCATGGAGGACGGGGATGTCTTCCAGGGAAAAGACTACCGCCTCCAAGTGGTCCACACGCCGGGCCACTCCACCGGCACCTGCTGCTTCTACGAGCCCGACAGGCGAATCCTTTTCAGCGGGGACCACGTCATCGGACACATCACGCCGAACCCGTTCGTCGAAATCTCCAGAAGCCGCTTGCGCGATCCGCAGTACCGTTCGTTGAGAGCGTATCTTGACTCCCTCGAACGACTCACCCTTCTCGAGGTCGACCTCGTCCTGCCGGGGCACGGGTCGCCCGTAACCGACCTGGCCGCACTCGTCGCCGGTTACAGGGCTCATCACGCGCAACGCAAGGAACGGGTCTGGGAGGCCCTCAAGCGAGATCCAAGGCCGATCTTCCACCTCATCCGGGACGTGTTCCCCGAAGTGCCCGAAGACGACATCTTTCTGGCCGTGTCCGAGATTCTGGTCCACCTGGAACTCCTGATCGACGAGGGGAGGGCCGAGCTCAGCGATCCTGGACCCCCGGCCGTTTTTCGAGCCTTGTAGCAAGAGCCCGTAACCCGGTGCCCCACACGCCATTCGACGGAGGAGCTAGCGCATGCCGAAAAAGGTCGTCATTTCGGTCATGGCCCGGGACCGGGTCGGCATCGTCGCGGCCGTCAGTCGGGCCGTCTACGGTCTCAAGGGCAACATCGACTCCATCAACCAAACCGTCCTCAGGGGATACTTCACCCTGATCCTCGCGGCCGACTTCCGGGAGCCCCTGTCCCTGGATCGCATCCAGCGCGCGGTCGAGCAGTCCGGAAAACCCGGGGAGCTGGAGGTGTCGGTCAAAGAAAGGGATCCGGCGGCGGAGCGGGTGCCCGTCGTGCGCGACGGCGAGCCTTTCGTCCTCACCCTGATCGTGAAGGACCGCACGGGCATTCTCAGCCGCACGAGCGCCTACCTGGCCAGCCGCAACATCAACATCGTGGACCTTTACGCACGCACGGAAAAAGGCCGGTTCGTGGTTGTCAGCCAGCTCATGATCCCCAGGGAGCAGGACATCCGGCAGATCCAGATCGACCTGGAAGCTCTCTGGAAGGGCCGGGAAGCGACCGTTAGCCTTCAACACGAGAACATCTTCGCTGCCACCAACGAGGTCGACTTCCGCCATGACCGGCTGAAGGCCCACCGGACTTGAAAACCTTGTCGATCGCCGGCCGCCCGTCGTCGGTCACGGGCCGCCACACTGGATAGAAGGAGAGTCCCCGCCATGCTCCGATCCGAGGAAATTCTCACCACGGTCCGCATGTTCCGGCAGGAACATCTGGACGTCCGGGCCGTCACGCTCGGCATCAATCTTCTCGACTGCAGCTCCCCGGACATCGACCAGCTCTGCCGGAAGATGGAGCGGAAGATCCTGAGCAAGGCGGCCCGCCTGGTCCCGGTCTGCGAGGAGATCGCGGCCAAGTACGGGATCCCCATCGTGAACAAGAGGCTCGCCGTGAGTCCCTTGAGCTCGGTCGCGGCCAGCCACGGTGAAGAGGGAATGCTCGAGGCCGCGCGAAGCCTGGACCGTGCCGCGGCAGAGGTACGAGTGGATCTGGTCGGCGGGTTCACGGCTCTCGTGCAAAAGGGATTCACGGCCTCCGAGAGATCCCTGCTCGACGCGCTGCCCGCCGTCCTGGCCGAAACCGAGCGGGTGTGCGGTTCGGTGAACGTCGCCAGCACCAAGGCCGGCATCAACATGGACGCCGTCCTCGAGATGGGCCGGGTCATCGCCGAGACGGCGCGCCGCACGGCGGACCGGGACGGATTCGGTTGCGCAAAGCTGGTCGTGTTCTGCAATATCCCGGAAGACAACCCGTTCATGGCCGGCGCCTACCTCGGCGACGGGGAGCCGGAGTGCGTGGTGAACATCGGCGTGAGCGGGCCGGGCGTGGTGAAGCGGGCCCTGGAGAGGCTCCTCGGCGCCGGCAACCGCCTGGACGTAGGGGACCTCGCCGAAGAGATCAAGACAACGGCTTTCCGCGTCACGCGGGTGGGCGAACTCATCGGACGAGAAGTCGCCCTCGCCCTCGACGTGCCCTTCGGCATCGTGGACCTCTCTCTGGCGCCCACGCCGAAAATGGGCGACAGCGTCGGAGAGATCCTCGAGGTCATGGGAATTGAAAAGATCGGAGCGCCCGGGACCACGGCGGCTCTGGCCTTGCTCAACGACGCCGTCAAGAAAGGCGGCCTCTTCGCCTCCTCCTCGGTCGGAGGCCTGAGCGGAGCCTTTATCCCGGTTGCAGAGGACGGCGCCCTCGCGCGGGCCGCGGCCCGAGGGTACTTGAGCCTCGAGAAGCTCGAGGCCATGACGAGCGTCTGCTCCGTGGGTCTGGACATGATCCCGATCCCGGGCGATACCGACCCCGAGACGATCGCCGCGATCCTGGCCGACGAGATGGCCATCGGCGTTGTGAACAACAAGACCACGGCGGTCCGCGTCATCCCGGTGCCGGGCAAAAAGGCGGGCCAGAAGGCCGTCTTCGGCGGGCTGTTCGGCCAGAGCACGATCCTGGCCGTGCCGCATCCGGGAGCGGCCCGCGCCTTCGTGAAAAAGGGCGGCCGCATCCCCGCTCCCCTTCACTCTCTGACGAACTGAGAAAAGGGGTCAGTCCTTCATTTTACAGGACTAGAAAAGGGGTCAGTCCTTCATTTTACGGACTACCCCGTTTTCAGGGCGGCCCAGGCGGATTGATGAGCTCAACGACACGGGCAGGATGCATGAGCGTAAGCCGGCAGAACGGTTCCTGAAAGCCCGTGGAGGTATTGGCATTATGGAAAACGAGAATCTCGACCTGACCCGTTTCGCGCTGTTGACACACTGCGAGGATTTCGTGAGTTCCCTCGACAACGTCAAGGTCTTGGACGCCTCCCGGATTTGGCCAGGCTAGCAAGCTGTACCGGGGCGCATCGGGCAGCCAGAAACCATGCCCCGTGTTTGGATCTGTGACCCAGTCGCTTTGCCAGTCATTGGGCCTATGGACGATGTACACAGCTGTCGAACCGTTCCACCCATCGTCGGCAGCTACATAGAGGACGTTACTTCGTTTGCTATAGACTCCTCTCGTAAACGTGGTGCTCTCTTCTCCGCCAAAAGCCACCCATCCCCTGAACCGGGCGCCATGATCAACTGAACCCAGGGTGTAAGCAAAAAGTCCAAGCCCGGCTCCTGGGGGATCGATCACGGAATACCTTCGAATCAGGTGCAGCGTATTTTGAATGGGTGCCAGGTAATCGACCGTCAAGCTTTCAGGGTTCGGCTGATTCGGATAATGAAAAGAGACATGCGTAACCTCGTCGCAGAGTTCCGGCCGGGTCGAGGCCTGGCCGTAGACTCGGACGACGTCCCCTAGGTTTGCACCCGCATCAAAATCGTGGACAAACAGCCTGTCTCCGTCAGGATCCACACAAAGTTGTCTGAGCCCGAAAGACGGTGCGTTGATACGACCATCCGGGGGGCGGTCTCCAAAATGGTAGATGGGATGGTCGTACCGGAAAAGATTGAAAAGGCCATTTTCATCTTTCATGATCACCCACAGGATGTCATGGGCACAATCGTATTCCATATCGACGAGCCCGCGCATCATGTGGTTGCGGCCGCCTAGGGAATGCTCACCGAGAATCTCTCCCTGCAGTTCCCAATAGGGGTCATAGAATCTCACCCCAAGGCCCGTCCCTTGAGCTACGGGCCCGTAAACCGCCACGTACGGTTTTCCCCCACGCCGATCCACGATATAGACCAGGCGTCCCCGCATCAGAGCAATGGAAACCCCCTCTTCTTGAAGATAGGGCAAGGCATCCGCAACCTGTCGAGTGCACCGCTCCGTTTCCACCCAGACTTCGGCGTAGTATCCTTCTGTCAGATTCTTGAAAGAAGACACTTGCACATTGCTTGTGATCTCAGAACCGGAGTCGAAGACCGCCCGAAGGGGCCTCACCACGTCGCTGACAAAGGAGGCATAATTTCCAGCTCGGGCAAGCACGACCAGCTTCACATCTCCTGCGAAAATCAGTTCACAGTGCGCATAGGGATCCACGATCGGCACGGAGGACGGTTCCCCATCGGGATTTACTTGATAGGGGCCTTGCATGGTCGCGCTGATGGTTTCCCCATTCTGAAGTCCACACGCTGCGGCAAAGAGGTTCGCATAGGAGGACCGCACCCGAAACCGTCGACCATAGTTTTCCAGACGCCCCATGGACGGTTCGGGCCCGTTGAACACAACCCATTGTGTCGTTTCAGGCATCTCGCCCGGCGGGATGTCCGTAAACAGCCAAGCATGAAACACCTCTGCTGTAGAATCCTCTAAGACTTTCACGCGGTTCATCGGAGTCTGTGTCTGGATTACGCAATCATAAATCGGAGACGTTTCGAGGCTCGATGCGACATTGGTTTTTCGAACCGGAGGTCTGCCCACCGCATAGGATCCTGCCCTGGGCACGGAGAACCTTGCGTTTCCGTCAGCTTCCACCGCTGAAGACGCGACAAGGCGCCAGAGGGGGGTCGAGCTCCCGCTGGAGCCCTCCAACATGTACAGGGAGACTTCAGCTCCCACTGGAAGGCCCAGAACGCCCAAAGGTGCGCTGAACCATGCCCCACTCGACCGGTGCTGCGGATCCACAACCGTCTGGTCGCTGAGCGTGCTGAACAAAATGTCGTCTTCCACGCCCACCAGCTCGACAGCCACGTCGAACGTCCAAACCCAGTTGGCGAAGCTCACCGGCGGAAGCTCCCAGACTCCCCGATCACGAAGGGTCACCTTGGCTGGGCCATCCGGCAATGGATCGCCCAGAAGGAGGAGTCGCAGTCCCGCAGCGAGTTGCATGGCCGAACCGTCCGGGATGGCAAGCGAGACTTCCTCGCGAAGCCCCCCATGATCCCACTCGACGATTCCCTCAATTTCGCCAGGCAGCGCGGCCCTCGAAAAAAACGCCGTAACCGAGGCATACCTGCTTGCGGTCACGGTAGTCACAGGGACATGGGGCTCTTCCACCGGGCCTTCCCAGTGGTCGAAGCGCCAGCCTGACGTGGGCAGAGCTGTCAGGGTTACCGTGCCTTCCGCCGCGTATCCTTCCGGGACCCAGCTCGCATGGACCGAGCCGGCACCGAAAGGTGTCGCCGCCAGTTCGAGTATGGGTTTGCTTTCAGACCCGCAGCCCTCGGTGAGCAACAAAACCATAAGGCAAAAAAGAAGGAGCATCCTTACGAAAACACGGTCTAATGGCACGGACTTCACCCCTTGCTTTTAAGAGCCGGTTGGGCCGCTTCGAGAGATCTATGGACGAGAAGGTCTCAACGGAGAAGATCGGCAGGAGAAAAGAAGGGCTTTAGCCCGCCAAACATTTAAAGGCTCTCGTAGCCCACGGCCCAGTAAAAGTCAGCGGGAGGAAGAGGAATGGGGGGAATCTCGACGTCCATGAGCCGGCTCCGCTTCTCCTCGGGGATCTCCACGGGCAGAGGCAGCACGATCGCGTAAGGCAGGGGCAACCTCCGGAAAAGCCGCCTGGGGATTCCGAGGCCGTGGCGCACGTGGTTTGCGCCCGCGAGAATCAGCATTTGTTTGCCGCTGCCCTCCGGGCTTCCCAAGTACCCGGCAGCGGCCTCGGCCATGGCTTCGTCCCAAAGAACCTGCACCCGGTAAAACGCCTCAAAGTGGCCGGCTCCCATGGGATGGGCCGCCAGGATCGCTTGGACGTAGGCCCTGTGATAGGGATCTTCAAAATCCATTTCAGGAAGGCCTGAATCCTTCGCGGCTCCCTCCGGAGCTCCGGCCAACCTGCGGGCCGCATCCCGCAGTTCCCCTCCGACGTTCAAAGCCCGAACCGGCACGGCCTTCGCGCGGGCGAAATCCAAGATCTCCCGATAATAGGGGTACGTGTCCCCCCAGTTCTTCCGCCAGACCTCGATGAACGCTTTCTCGTCAAGATCGCCGCGCAGCCACGCATCCACGTCCGGCTGGAAAGACCTCTGCAGCATTTCCAGGCCCAGGGCCAAACCGCCGGGCTTGGCCTCGACAAGGCCCTTGAGAATCGCAAGCTCCACGGCATGATCGTCCAAGCTGTCGTGGGTCTCGCCCACATAGACGACTGGGAAATCAGCCAGGTAGCGGACAAGCTCTCCGGCCGTGAAAAGCCTACCGGTGGCCAGGTGCAGGATCTGGCCCTTCTGGAGGCTCGAGAGCGGAAAATACGGCGACTCGTCGGCCGATCGAGCGGGCTGGCGGCCGGCGCAGCCCAGAGCGAGGCAGAGCGCCACGATCCCACCAGTCCATGCCATGCGCGCACCTGCACAACGCACGACCAAGGCTCTCCTCCAAGCACGGTGGCTTCAGCCGTCCGCCCAATCTGCTCCACACCAACACGTTACTCCCTTCGATTCTCCGGTACAAGCCGCTAAGGCGGAAGAAAAAGCCGCCAGCATACGGTAGGTTGGCGCTTCGTGGTGGCCAGTGGCGCTCCGTCGCGGAGCGGGCCGCAAGAGCGGGTCTTGACAAGAAAAGGCTCGTGGCCTAAGGTACATGTCGTATTCGATGGCATGAGGTCGGCGGACATGAGTGAGCTCGAGGCTTTCGTGCGGGTTGCAAGTGGATGCCCCTTCTTTTACTTTAGGGGCGTCCACCCGGTCACGTAGCTCCCAGCTCCGTTGACCCCGGGTGGACCGGAGCCGGTCGTCCCGGGGTTGACCCGCTGTTCTCGAATGGAACAAGAAGCCCCGGGGCGAAAGGCTCCGGGGCTTTTTTCGTCAGAGGGAGGGCCTGATGATTCTCGTGTTGAAGCCTGGCGTGACAGACGCCGAGAAAGACCAGGTGAGAGCCGTCCTGCGGGAGGAAGGGTGCATGATCCGGGAGCTGAGCACCGGAGACGAGATCGTGCTCGGCGCCGTGGGCAAGGTGAGCCGGGATCTTCGCTTTTTCGAACAGCTCCCTGGCGTGGCCCGGGTCATCCCTGTCAGCCAGCCCTACAAGCTGGTGAGCCGTCAGATGCACCCCCAGGACACGGTGGTCCAAGTCGGAGAGGTGGAGGTCGGCGGCCCGAGGCTCGTCGTCATCGCAGGCCCTTGCGCCGTGGAAAGCCGGGAGCAGGCCCTGACCATCGCCCGCCAGGTGAAACGTTGCGGAGCCGTGCTGTTCCGAGGCGGAGCTTTCAAGCCCCGCACCTCCCCCTACTCGTTCCAGGGGCTGGGCGAAGAGGGCCTGAAGATCCTGGCCGAAGTCCGGGAGGAGACCGGCCTGCGGGTCGTAACCGAAATGACCTCTCCGGGCCAGGCCGACCTCATGCTCAAGTACGTCGACGTCGTGCAGATCGGCGCCCGGAACATGCAGAACTTCGAGCTCCTCCGGAGCGCGGGTCGCATCGGAAAGCCCGTGCTGCTCAAGCGGGGTCTGTCAGCCACCATGGAAGAATGGCTCATGTCGGCCGAATACATCCTTTCCGAGGGCAACGACCAGGTGATCCTGTGCGAACGGGGCATCCGCACCTTCGAACGGTACACCCGGAACACCCTGGACCTTTCCTCCATCCCGGTCATCAAGGATCTCACCCATCTGCCCGTGGTCGTGGACCCGAGCCACGCCACGGGGCTCCGGGACAAGGTAAGCCCCATGGCCCGGGCCGCCATCGCCGCGGGCGCGGACGGCCTCGTGATCGAGGTCCACCATGATCCACCCAGAGCCCTGTCCGACGGACCCCAGAGCCTCTACCCGGAGCAATTCGAGCAGCTCATGCGGGACCTCTACGTCATCGCCCCGGTCGTGGGCAAGCAGCTCGACTTCGGCTACCTGGAAAAGTCCCGGGCTTCGCGGCCCACGGCGGCTCGCCGTGGCGCGGCCGCCGGCAGGCCCCAGCGGGCTGTTTTCGCGGGCGAGATGCAGGCTTTCGCCCACAAGGCGGCCACGCAGTTCTTCGGCAGCGAGGTCCAAATCGAGCCTGTGGGCTCTTTCCGGGCCGTATTCGAGCAGGTCAAGGCCGGAAGTGCGGATTTCGGCGTGGTCCCGCTCGAGAACTCCCTCACCGGAAGCATCCACGAGAATTACGATCTCCTGCTGGAGTTTGACGTCCGAATCGTGGGAGAGATCACGCTCAGGATCATGCTCAACCTGGTCGGCCACCCGGAGACGCAGCTAGAGGAGATCCGCCGGGTGATCTCCCATCCTCAAACCTTCGAGCAGTGCCGCGAGTTCCTCCAGCAGCACCCCGAGTGGGAACTCGTGGCCGCCCGCGACACCTCGACGGCCGTGCGGCTCGTCAAGGAGGCCGGGGACCGCTCCCAGGTGGCCATCGCCGCCCGGGAGGCCGCTGCCATGCACGGCCTGGCCGTGCTCAAGGAAGGGATCGAGACCAATCCACGCAACTACACGAGGTTTGTCGTGATCTCCACGCGCCCGCCGGCCAACGGCCCCCGAAAGAAATCGTCCTTGATTTATTCGACAAACAACGAGCCCGGCGCCTTGTACCAGACCCTGAAGATTTTCGCAGAAAATCAGGTCAACCTCGTAAAGCTCGAATCCAGGCCCATTCACGGGAAGCCCTGGAATTACATGTTCTACGTGGACCTGGAGGCGGACGTGGAGTCGCCAGAGCTGGAGAGCGTGATGGCCGAAATCTCGAAGAAGACCGAGTTTCTTAAAATCCTGGGGAGCTACTGAACCCGTTGAAGTTGAAGGCTGCACATACGCGTCCTGCTGAAGGCCCCCTGACACTAGAGGATCCCGCACATGCCAAGCGCCCGAAAACCTCCCGGCACCCGGAGCGGCACCAAGACCCGGCAGCTCCTCGCCTGCCTCGAGATCGGCAAGCTTCTCACCTCCACCCTGGATCTCGGGCAGATTCTAGGCGTGATCATGGGCAGGATGAACGAGCTTTTCCCGGCGAAGAATTGGTCCCTTCTTTTGCGGGACGATCAGACGGGCGAACTTCGCTTCGGGGCGGTCGTGGGCATCGACAGGAGCAAAGTGGAAGGGATCCGGCTCGGCCGCGGCGAGGGAATCGCGGGCCACGTGGCCGAAACGGGCGAGCCCCTTTTCGTGTCGGACGCCAAGAAAGACCCCAGGCACTGCGGCAGAGTGGACGAGACGACCGGCTTCCGGACGCGCTCGATTCTGTGCGTGCCCCTGAAGACCCACGGCAAGGTGGTGGGTGTCATCGAGGTCGTCAATCCCGCTCGAAAGGCCCTCGCCCGGTGGGAAGGGCTGCCCGTGCTGCAGATTCTGGCTGATTATGCGGCCATCGCCATCGAGAATTCCCGCCTCATGGCCGAGGTCAGGCGCAAGTGCATCACCGACGACTACACGGAGCTTTTCAACGCCCGCTACCTCCACGAAACCCTCGACCGACTCATCGCCAGGTGCCAGAACGAAGGGTGCGGGTTCGCCCTGATTTTTGTGGACATCGACAATTTCAAGCAGATCGTGGACACCTACGGCCACCTGCTGGGCTCCCAGGTGCTCCGGGAGGTGGGGCAGACGATTCTCTCCTGCCTGGCCCCCCAGGACATCGCAACCAAGTACGGAGGGGACGAGTATGTCATCATCCTGCCCGGACGGAATCGCGAACAGGCGATGGATGCAGCCCTCCGGATTCTCGACGCCCTCCGGAACTCGGTGTATCTTTCCTCTGAGCCCGAGCCCGTGCGCCTGACCGCGAGCTTCGGCCTCGCCCTGTTCCCGGACGACGCAAAAACCAAGAAGGACATCCTGTTGCAGGCGGACAACGCGATGTACACGGTCAAGCGTTCCACCAAGAACGGAGTGGCCACCGTGCCGTGTCCTGCCTGATTCGACGCTTCGGAAGCGGATCCCAAGCCGACCCTCTCACCCCAACCGGTACATCCGATGAGCGAGGACTTTCTCAACATGAATGCAGACGCCGCAAACCCCCTCAAAGACATGCTAGAAGCCGAATCCATCGCCTTCGCGGGCGCCTCCAACGATCTGCGGACCATGGGCACCATCCAGCTTCTGAACCTGCTCAAGGGAGGGTATCAAGGTAAGATCTATCCGGTCCATCCCAGGGAGAAGACGGTCCTCGGCCTTAAGGCCTACCCCAGCCTCCGGGACCTTCCAGAGCCGGCCGACCTTGTGGTCATCACGGTGCCTGCCGCGGTTGTGCCCCAAATCCTCGAGGATGCGGGCGCTCGAGGCATCCGGCGCGCGATCGTCACCTCCGGAGGGTTCGGGGAACTCGGCCCGGAAGGAAAGGAGAACGAACGCCGGATCGCCGAAACGGCCCGCAGGAACGGGATCCGCTTCATTGGCCCCAACTGCATCGGAATCATCAACCCCCACCGCCGGATCAACGTGACGATGTTCCCCTACCTCCATGCGCCAGGACCTCTGGGCCTGGCCTCCCAGAGCGGAACCTATGTGACTCAGGTCCTAGCCTTTCTGGCCGAACGGGGCATCGGTTACAGCCGCGCCATCAGCGTGGGGAACAAGGCCGACATCGACCTGGTGGACTGCCTCGACTATCTCGGCGAGGACCCGGACACGCGGGCCGTGGCTCTTTACATCGAGGGGCTCAAAAGGCCCAGGCTGTTTCTGGAGACTGCCGCACGGGTAAGCCGGACGAAGCCGGTCGTGGCGTTGTACGTGGGCGGGACAGAGGCCGGAGCCCGATCCTCGGCGAGCCACACGGGAGCAGTCTGCGCGCCGGCAAAACTCGCTGCAGATCTGTTCCGCCAGTCCGGTATCGTGGAAGCGGCCACGGTCGAGGATCTTTACCAGTGGGGCTGGGCCCTCGCGACACAGCCACCGCTCCGTTCCAACCGAATCGCGGTCCTTACCCACTCCGGCGGGCCTGCCACCTCCACGGCCGACGCATGCAATCGGATCGGTTTAGAGGTGCCGGCCCTGTCCGCCGGGACTCAGGAAGCTCTCAGGCGCCTGGTTCCTCCCACCGCATCGGTTCAGAACCCGGTGGACCTTACGTATTCCACTCAGCCCTCGCTGCTCACCGAGACGATCCCGCCTCTTCTTCTCGAGGATCCCAACATCGACGGCCTCATCATCCACGGAATCATGCTGACCTCGTGGATGAGCGGCCTCCGGCAGATCGCCGCCGACGTGGTGCCGGACTTTCCGCCGGAGCGGGTGGCCGCTTTCATCGAGCCTGCGATTCGCACTTTGGCCTCGCTTCCGGCCCGCTACGGGAAACCCGTAATCTGTTCTTCCTTCATGGGCCCGTCCATCGAGGTGGCCACCCGGCTCCTCCAGGAGCACAGGGTTCCAACGTTCGACGCACCTGAGAAGGCCGTAAGCGCCATGGCGGCCCTGTACCGGTACGGCCGCTATCAGGCGAGACCCAGGGCGTGAGAAGTATGGCCCGGGGCTGTCTCCTGGCGCATCCCCGGGGCAGGCTGGCGCGTCAAACAGGATGTCGCATGCAGTGTCTTCTACCCTGTCCAAATATAGGAGCAGCCTGTGGAATCGAACCCTTCCCCATGGCCCGTGCTCGAGTTCGCTCTGGAGCGCGAAAAGGCGGCGTACCGGTTTTACGTGGATCTATCGCAACGAATCAAGGACCCCGGAGCCCGCGACGCTCTCGATTTTCTGGCCAGGGAGGAAACGCGGCACAGGGAGCTTCTGGAATGGTCGGGTCCGTGTTTCAAGGGTGGAAACCCTGGAGGGACGCGCTCGGTCGCATCCGTCCTGCAAGCCTTTTCGGCCGACCGTGGCAACCGCAAGGACCCAGCATGATCGCCATGAACGCTTGCTTTTCTATATAGAACGACTTAAATAACTGCGCATAGTCGTCTGAGTGTGTGATTCGGCCGTGACCAGGTTTCGAACTGAGAGAATACCCTTTCGACCAGATCATCGAGTACCGGAAAGTATTGATT
>Ga0101944_10003886_pt1 | contig 19718 bp, 11 predicted proteins | sample DewCreD2012metaG_FD_75245 | JGI IMG/M metagenome (GOLD analysis project Ga0101944, IMG submission 75245) | Hot spring sediment bacterial and archeal communities from British Columbia, Canada, to study Microbial Dark Matter (Phase II) - Dewar... ... | reverse complement strand
TGGCCGCTGGAGGGCGAGCAGAAACCCGGAAGACCCTGTCTCGACACCTTCCACTGAGGCAGAAATCGAAAAACGGAACAATTTTCCGTTCAGCAAATGCGATTTTTCAGCGACCTGCTAGCCCAGTCCAGCTCGCCGCACCCCGATCAGATCACTCCCCGGGGAGAGGCTGTTGATCTTCGGACCGAAACCACTGAAATGACAGACCCTCGCGGGGGGATAACTCTCACCTGCTGGGGGACGGAAGGTGATAGTACAGGAAACAGAATTCGTAGCTTCCTCAGGCCCTACGGAACGTCCCAAAAGCAACGGCCCAAACCCGTCGCCCGGACGGATTCCGGCCGCAAGTCACTTTGCAGAGAAAATCTGAACCCTAGCTCCAGCGCCTGCGGAGCAGTCCGAGCGCGGCGAGTCCCACGCCCAACAGGGCGTATGTACCGGGCTCTGGAATAGCTGCGCCTGTCTGCCGGTAGAGTTGACGCACATCCGACAGGGAGGCAAAGGCGTTTAGCCCGTTCACGACGTTCGCAACGAGGAGGATGTCCTTGTTGACATGGATGGTGGAGTAGGCCTCCGGCAGCGCGATGAACGTGGAAAGCACTGACGGGTAATAGACCGTGCCATCAGCAACAATGGAGGGTCCGCTGTAGATGGTCTCAGTGACCGATGCAATCGAGGATGGAAAATTCGAGGCAAACCCGTTGAAGGACAGGTAGACGCCGTCAATCAGATACGGCGAGGCAGCAGTCACGTCCCATGAAACATTCAGGTCCCACGTCGTCGGGCAGCTCTCGGGAGCGCACGACACAATCATGCCGCCGGTCAGCTGGAGACCATACAGCCCGGCCTGTGTCAGCGGGTTCACCATGATGCCGGAGAGATCCAGAGGGGCCGCAGTCCCCGATCCGAAGGTCGTCAAAACTGCCTGAAAATTGCTGAACGTCTTGTCTCCATGCGTGATGGTTCCATTCGTGTCAATCAGGGTTTGCAGCGAAACTGGAGTCGCCAACAGGATGCCGCCGGCGACCAACAGCCCAATCACCAATGTGCAGATTCGTCTCATTTCTGCTCCTCCTGGCAGATATGCGGCACTCGTGCTCACTTCCTGAAGGTAGGAAACAACAGCGTAGAATTCCACGCATTTTGGCCTAGTACTGATCCGCGCCTGCCTCCGATCAGCCGGACGGTGCGCCTTCCTGGTAACGCAGAATCGGCCTCAGTCGCATCCCGGACTGGTGCAGTTCGACTATGTGTGCCTGAATGTCCGGGCGAAAGTACTGGGAGTTGATGTCAGATGCAGATCAAGGGTTGTAGTACTCTTGACACTCTTTTGATCCGGGCGAAAACAGCTGCTGCCTTTGAGATTTTTGGCGTGTCTTCGCAAATACGGTTGGCTTTCAGACGCAAAGCTTCTGCCCCCGCGTGTTTCTTCCCTCAAAGAAGGGGATGGCTGTTCTTCCCGCGAACAGCTCTCCCCGGTCAAGGTGAATCGGCTGTCGACGGCAGGAGCTCCGTGGCTGGCTCCTTACGCAGGCAAGTCCGCACGCGGGGGCGCCGGCAGACGTTGCAGGCGGGACAGGGCGCCGAAAGCCCGCTTCCTGTAATAGGCAGGCAGTCGCCACAACAGGGGCGTCTGTTCGAACCTCTTGAGCGCCTTCATGATGCGCGACTTGCGGAGGCTCTCATCCAGGTGGGCGGCGATGTCGGAGCGTCCATGCCGCTCCGCCAGCTCTCTCAGCCGCCCGATGAGAATCCGCCCCTTGGCTGTTGTGGCTTCGAGCTGAGCGGCAAGTTCCACGCGGTAGAGGGAAAGGTCGAATGTTTTGCACTCGCCCAGTTTCCCGATCGCATCCAGAGCCAGCATATTCCGGAGGCACTTCTCGCAGCGGCTGCAGTTGCGGTCGTCCTGTCCGTGCGTGTCCTGTCCGATGAAGCAGACATGGAGGTTTTCAAGCACCAATGGAAAGCGGGCGACGAACTCGGTCTTTTCGAGCCGGTTGTGGCTGAGACCGTCGTGCAGAATCCGCATCGACGAGGTCGAGAACAGAGAATCCGTGAGGGGATGCGAGCCCCAGGGGATGTCCGGCGAGAGTTCCGAAGAGGGAATCAGCCCGGCGCCGCAGATGCTTTCCATTTGCAGGTGAGAACCCGCCAGCGCGGCGCCGGAGGCGAAGGTTTCCCAGGGCAGTTTGCCCCAGCGGGTTTCCCGGAGATTCGTGGCAAGGCGGTAGAAGCGCGCGCCCATCTGGGCGGCGATGCTTTCCAGCCGGGCGGTCAGCCGGGCGTGCGCCTCCTTTTTCCAGATGGGCATATCCAGACCCAGCACATGAATGTAGTGCTTGCACTCGGGATGACGGAGCACGGTGAAGAAGCTGTCCACTCCTGCGGTAAAAGACGAGACGACTCCCGGCTTCGGCAGCTCCGGGGGCAGCGCATCCGCATGGATCTGAATGGCCTTCGCCAGATCCGGATACCAGTGCCGCCAGACGGCAAGCAGACTCTCCGCATTGAGCTTCAACCATGCATCCACGGGCAGGTCGATGCGGAGGTCTTCTCCAAGGACGGCAGCCAGCGGCAGCGCCAGAGCGAGCCAGGCGTTGCCGTTCTCCGGGGCAGGCACTTCTTCCGGAACCCGGAACCACAACTGCTCCTTCGTGCCGTCTCCGAATTCCAGATCCACCGTGGACTGGCGGAACCCCCCGCTCACCGGCTCATGCCTGAGATTGAGAACCCTCACTCTTCCTTCTCCCCCTCTACTCTAGCCCACGCTGCCGTTCCGGGCGCGCTCCGTGACCCTGCAGACCATCCGCATGGATGAAAATCAACGGATCTTGCGCCGGGTTCGCAGCCGCAAGCGAGCCGGCCGCAGGCCTCGAGAGCGGGCGGCCCCCCATCCGTGTCTCCCGCGCTCTCCCCAACCGGTTTTCCCTTGCGCTCGCGCGAGGGCTGCGTCCCTACCGTGCTCGGCTGAGTCGCGAGGAGCGAGCGGTCCCCCAGCCCGAACGGCCGTTTCCGCGCGAGCGGCCGCGTGCGAAGCCCCTGCCGGCGGACCGCTCTCAGATCCGCGGCTGACAGCGCACCCCTCGCCCGCACGCTGCCCGGGTTCTAGCTGTACAGCCGGTCCCAGCTCCGCTCGTTGTTCCAGTTCTCTGTCGGCTCGAAATAGCCGGTTCCCGGCGCCAGCCGCCGTTTCACCTCGTCCGGGTTCGGCTCCACTCCAAGCCCCGGCTTCTCCGGCACCACCGCAAAACCCTTCTCATACAGCGGCTGGTCGTTGCCTGTCACGAGGTTCGACCACCACGGCACATCCACCGAGTGATGCTCCAGCACCAGGAAATTCTCCGTCGCCGCCGCGCAGTGCACGTTCGCCATGAAGGAGATCGGCGTCCCCGCAAAGTGCATCGCCATCGCGTGCCCGTATTCCATCACGGCATCGCCGATTTTCTTCGTCTCCAGCAGCCCGCCTGACGACGCCAGGTCCGGATGGAAAATGTCCACCGCGTGGTGCTTCGCCAGCTCGATGAACGGCTCTTTGAGATAGATGTCCTCTCCGGTCAGCGTCGGAATGTCCACCGCCAGCGTGATCTGCTTCCACAGCTCCGTCTCCGTCCATGGAATCATGTCCTCGAGCCACGCCAGGTTGTATTTCTCCAGCGCCTTCCCCAGCCGGATGCACGAGTTCACGCCGATATGACCGAAATGATCCGCCGCCAGCGGAATGTCCCACCCCACAATTTCCCGGATTTGCGCCACATAATCGCACATCAGCCCGATGCCTTTTTCCGTCAGCTCCATTCCGGTGAACATGTGCTTCGTCCATACGGAACTCCGCTGCGTCACGCCCGCCGGCGCCGTCACCGCGCCCGGGATCTTCTCCACAAGGTCGATCCCCAGGTCCATCTTGAGCCACGTGAAGCCCTGCTCCCGCCGCTTCTTCAGCCGCTCGCCGTATTCTTTCGGATCATGCGACTCCGTCGTGTCCGCGTACAGCCGGATCCGGTCCCGGAACTTCCCGCCCAGCAATTGGTACGCCGGCACGTTGTACGCTTTGCCCGCGAGATCCCACAGCGCCATCTCCACGCCGCACACGCCGCCCGCCTGCCGTGCATGGAATCCAAACTGCTTGATCTTCCGGAACACCTTGTCCACGTTGCACGGATTTTCCCCGAGGATTCTCGACTTCAGCATCAGCGCGTACGTCACACTCGCCCCGTCGCGGACTTCGCCATAGCCCGAGATCCCCTGGTTTGTATCGATCCGGATGATCGGCACGCGCATCGGCGCGTTCACGATGTGCGCGAACCGCAGGTCCGTGATCCGCAGCGCCGACGGCTTCGAATTCGTATTCACGTTGTTCTGGTAAGCCTGAATCGTTTCTTCAGCCCAGAATCCTGCCGCCGCGCCCGCCGCGGCTTTCAGAAATCCTCTCCGGCTCGCTCCGCGCCGGTTCTGCCACCATTTCTTCGTCGCTCGCTCCATGGCGCCCTCCCTTCGGATCACTGTTCCCGCTTCGGCATCCGGACCTTCGAGCCCTTCGCCTCGGCCCACTTGTTGAATTCATCGATCATCTGCGGCGTCCACCGCGTGTCGATCTGCCCCGGCGTGTACTTCTGCTCCCGCAGCATCTGATGGCCCCACTCGTCCTGCAGCCGCGTCAGCTCGCTCTCATCGGCCACCTTCTCCGCCAGATGCGCCGGAATGAATGTGATCCCCTCCGGATCGCTCAGCACCACGTCGCCCGGCAGCACCGTCGCCTGCCCGATCCGCACCGGCACGTTGATCCCCATCAGCGTCACTTCCGCAATCGCCGACGGATCAAAGCCGCGGCAGAAAATCTTGAACCCCTTGATCTCCATCAGCCCGCTGACGTCCCGCACCGATCCATCCACCACCAGCCCCGTCCCCGTCTTCGTCCAGATGGAAGTCCCCAGATTGTCCCCGATGATTGTGCCGTCCTTGATCTTCCCGAACAGGTCCGCCACCATCACGTCCCGTTTCACCAGCGTGTCGATCACCCACGAATTCTGCCCCCTGCCCACGCGGTTCTCCTTCTTGCCCATGTCCATGATGTAGGCGTCCATGTCCGGCCGCTTCGGCATGAACACCGCCGTCACCGCGCGCCCCACCAGCCGGTCCCCCGCCGGATCGTCCACGTTCACCGTCTTCCAGTTGCCCTCGAACTGGTTGTGATACCCCATCCTCCGCAGCGTCGCCCACGCCTCCTCCGCCGTCGTCAGCTTCAGCCGGTCCAGCACTTCGTCCGGCACCTTCGGCCTGCCGTCGGGGAACCGCTCTCCTTTCCATTCCCGCGTGATCTCGATCCGCTGCTGATTGGAAAACATCCCGAGCTGCGCCATCGCGCCCGCCGCCAGCAGCAAGGCTGCCGCGCCCGCCGCCGTCATCGCCTGTTTCATCGCTCTTGACCTCCCGTGAGAATCAGCATCAGAAAACGCCACCGCGCTGCCTGCCGCCCGGCGCCCCCGCTCACCAGAACCTGTGATTGTGCGCCACCACGCCCGGCAGCACGTATGCATACAGCATCACCAGCAGTCCGATCACCAGCGCCAGCGCCAGCCCGTGCTTGGCCGCCGCGCGGAACAGATCGCCCTCCTTGCCCTCGATCCCCGCCGCCACGCACGCGATGATCAGCGACTGCGCCGCCACCATCTTCCCCATCACCCCTCCCGTCGAATTCGCCGCCGCCATCAGCACCGGATCCAGCCCCAGCTTCGTCGCCGTCACCACCTGCAGGTTTCCGAACAGCGCATTCGATCCCGCGTCCGTTCCGCTCAGCGCCACGCCGATCCATCCGATGAACGTCCCGAAGATCGGATACAGCGCGCCCGTGTGCGTCATCGCCAGCCCCAGCACCGCATCCATCCCGCAATACCGCATCACGTACGCCATGCAGATCATGCACAGGATCGCCAGAAAACTGAACCGCATCCGCTGCATCGTCCCACGGAAAACCCGCAGCGTCGTCCCCATCGACAGACCCAGCACCGGTCCCGCCACCAGCCCGGCGAGCACCGTCGCCGTTCCCACGCTCGCCAGCCAGTCGAAACTGAACACCGCCGTGTCCAGCACGTCCTTTTCCACCACCGGCGCCGTCCGCAGCACCATCTGGTGCAGCCCCGGCACAGGCGTCTTGTAGCTCGTCTGCGAGATCACCGCCTTCACCGCCGGAATGCCCCACGCCACGACGAACAGCGCGATCAGCGCGAACGGCGACCACGCATGCACCACTTCCCGCGCCGTGTATTTCCGCTTTTCCGGTCTCGGTTTTTCCCGTTCTTCAGGGAAATGGAATTCCTGTTTCGGCTTCCAGTACTTGAAAAAGACGGCGCAGATCAGAATGGCGCCCATCCCGCTCATGATGTCCACCAGGTTCGGATCCACGTAATTCGACCAGAAAAACTGGATCCCGGCGAACGAAAATCCTGCTGCCACGCACGCCGGCCACACCTGGAATGTCTCCTTCCACCCCACCATCGACCGCACCAGATAGAACGGCAGCAGCGCCGCGATCGGCGGCAGGATCCGCCCCATCGTCGCGCTCAGATCCGACTCCGGCAGCCCTGTCACGGCAGCCAGCGCCCGCACCGGGTTCCCCATCCCTCCCCACGCCACCGGCGCCGTGTTCGCCATCAGACACACGACCGCCGTCTCGAACGGCCGGAATCCCAGCCCGATCATCATCGCCGCCGTCACCGCCACCGGCGCTCCTCCGCCGCCCGCGCCCTCCAGCACCGCTCCGAAGCAGAACGCAATCAGCAGCATCTGCACGCGCCGGTCGTCCGTGATCGCCCCGATCGAGCCCTTGATCGTCTCGAAATGCCCGCTCTGCACCGTCAGGTCGTACACGAACACCGCTCCCACCACCACCCACGCAATCCACAGCGCCGCGTACACCGCTCCGTGCGCAGCCGCTCCAGCCACCATGTGCACCGGCATGCGGAAGATCAGCGCCGCCACCGCCATCGCCGCGATCAGCGCATACAGCGCCGCCAGATGCGCCTTCGTCTTGCGCACCGCCAGCAGGTAGAACAGCACCGTCACCGGTACCGCCGCCGCCAGCGTCGACAGCACTGCGTTGCCCAGCGGATCGTAGTTCTGCGTCCAGACCTGCATCTCGGATGTCCTGCGGAAAGCGGCATCATATCAAACCTCGTCTCGAACCTCGTCCGCCCGCTGAAACACCCGCCGCCACCAGCCACGAAAATCCCCGCGGCTTCGCAGCGGGTTCCGATCCATGGGAGAAGGGCGCGAAGCGCCCGGGAGCGAACGGTCCCCAACCTTGCCCCCCCGCGCCCTCCCCACGGGCTTCCCCTCGGCCTTCAAATTCCCGTCGCGCTCGCGCGAGGGCTGCCGCAGCCGCACCAGCGGCTGCCACCGGCAGTTCGCGAGGGCCCAACTGTGTCCGGTTCCCCTTCTCCATCGGGTTTCCCCTCGGCCTTGGCCGAGGGCTGCATCCCAACTGTGTTACCCGCACGCTCTCCTGCGGGCTTCCCCTCGCGCTTGCGCGAGGGCTGCATCCCAACCCTTCCGCCCTCGCCCCCTCCCAGGTTTCCCCTCGGCCTTCAAATTCCCCTCGCGCTCGCGCGAAGGCTGCCGCAGCCGCACCAGCGGCTGCCGCCGGCAGTTCGCGAGGGCCCGACTGCGCCCGGTTTCCCCTCTCCATCGGGTTTCCCCTCGGCCTTGGCCGAGGGCTGCATCCCAACTGTGTTACCCGCACACTCTCCTGCGGGCTTCCCCTCGCGCTCGCGCGAGGGCTACCGCAGCCGCACCAGCGGCTGCCACCGACAATTCGCGAGGGCTGCATCCCAACCGCGCCCGCTTCCGTTCCTCGCACGAACCGCGCACAGCGCCTGCCCGCTTATGCCTCGCGCCGGTCTTCAGAAAATCTCCTCCCGGCTGCGGTCACGATGCTCCAAAAACGAAACCCCGGCCCCCTCGTCGGGGGCCGGGGTCGAAAGATCCGTGAACTGGAAAAAAACTAGAACAGGATCTTTGCACTCAGCAGCATGGTGCGCCCGCCGGGATCGGTCACGTTCTGACCGAACTGCGGGCTGCTCATCACTGCGATCGGGTTGCCGAAGTTGCGGTGGTTGAACGCGTTGATCCAGTCCGCGCGCAACTGCAGCCGGAAGCGCTCGGTGATGTCGGTCGTCTTCAGCGCCGCAACGCTCCAGTTGCGGAAGCCAGGTCCGCGGAAGGTGTTGCGGCCCAGATTCCCGCCATTCGGCTTGGAGTTGGCCAGCGGCGTTCCGCCGGTGGTCAGGTTGGTCAGGAAGATGCCCCCGCCGGTGATGGGCGTGGTGAAGGTCCGCCAGTTATTGGTCACCGGGTCAAGCGTCAGCGTGCCGTTCGGATTGTAGTCCGGACGGTGCGGCGCAGGCGTGCCCGTGCCGCCGGTGTCGACGCCGGTGCGGACCGTGAACGGCTGCCCGCTCTGGAAGTCCGCCGTTCCCGTGAACGACCAGCCCTTGCCCAGACGGCGGGCGAAGCCGTTGTTCCACGCCGGCAGCAGGTTCGGCAGATCGTAGTTCCAGTAAGTGGCCACCCGGTGCGGACGGTCGAACACCGAGCGCGACCACTCGTTGCGGTAGTTGAAGAAGTCCTGCGGCACCTGCGGGCTCGAGTTCACGATGTCCGCCACGCCCAGGGACTCGTCGTTGTCGGAGTAGTTGGCGCTCCACGTGTAGTTGCCGCCGATCGTCAGCCCGTTGGCGAGCCGCCGGTCGAGCTTCAGGAACATGGCGTCGTAGCGCGCCTTCGCCGTCGATTCAATCAGCACCCGCGATCCCCACGCCGGATTCAGGCGCCGGGAAACAGGGAACGCCGCCGTCGGCAGCAGTCCCGGGATCGCGTTGGGGTTCCGCGTCTCCAGCACCCGCGCAGCCTGTTCAGCCGTCAGGATGCCCGGATTCGCCTGCCCCTGCCGGATCTGCGCGTAGCTGCTCGAGCCGCTGTAGCCAAGCTCGAACACGTAATTGCGCAGGAACTGCCGCTGCACCGAGAAGCTGTAGAACCGCGTCGTCGGATGCTGCATGTCCGTGGGGCTGTTGACGAACGTCGCAAACGGATCCAGCCGCGGCGTGGCGCTCACAGGCAGCAGGTTGGGCCACTGGTTCACCAGTCCCGTCCGGTCCACTTCGCCCACGACCACGCGCGGGAAGTTGCTCGCGTTGACCGTCAGGATGTTGAAGAACAGCACGTCGTAGCCCATGCCCCAGCCGCCGCGGAACACGGTCTGCCCGTCGCCCAGCAGCTTGCCCAGCCAGCCGCCCTTGCCCGTCGGGCTGTAGGCGAACCCGGCGCGCGGAGCCCAGTTGTTGCGGTCCATCCGCACGTCGCGCGGCACGCCCACTGCCGCAACCGCGTCGTTGGCGGCGCCGAAGAACCCGAACGGAACCGTGTTCACCTCGTACCGCAGACCGAGGTTCAGCGTCAGCTCCGGCGTCACGCGCCAGTCGTCCTGGAAGAACAGGAACGTGTTCCACTGCCGCGCATCAAACGTCGCCGTGTTCAGCGCCTGCCGGAACGCCGCCGGCCGGTTGTTCAGGAAGTCCTGCAGGTTGTCGAACGTGTACGTGCCCTTCGAGTCGAAGGCGGCGTTGTTGAACAGCTTGTTGTACCGGATATCGGCGCCGGCCTTGATCGAGTGGCGGTTCCACAGATACGTCGACGTGTTCTGGAACTGGAAGGAATTCTGCAGCCGCCCCTGCGGGAAGTTCGACAGGCCGCCGATCGTGAAAAATCCCGTGATGCCGGTGGTCGGCGTGCGCGGGTCGTTCTCCGGGAAATCCAGGAAGCCGCGGATGTAGGCGAAACGGAATTCGTTCACCCACTGCGGGCTGAACGTGCGGGTCCACGACGCCGCATGATTCTGCCGGAGAATCTCCTGCGAGGCTGCGAACAGGCTGCCGAACTGCAGGTTGCTCGTCACGTTCGGCTGTGTGCGCTGGTCCACCTGCAGGCGGTAGGTCAGCGCGTCCTTCGACGTCAGCGCATGATCCACGCGCGCCGTGCCGTACCAGAAGTCGTAGGGGTTGGCCAGCGGAAGCTGGATCTGTCCCACCGGAATCGAAACGCCGTTCACGCTGACGTTCCTCGGATTGGTGTAGCGCGTCACGCGGGGATAAATGTCCTCCAGAAACCGGATGCCGCCCAGAATCGCCTGGCGGCTGGCCGGCGTCTGGTCCTGCCCCAGCGGAACGTTCCGCAGCAGCTGATAGCCTTCGGCCGTGGGAATCGTCGCCACCGCCGCATTGCGGGCGTCAGGTGCCTCGCGGCGCCGGTTGGCTTCGATCAGCGCGAAGAAAAACGTGCGGTCCTTGCGGATGGGGCCGCCCAGCGAACCGCCCGCCTGGTTCTGGTTGAAGCGCGGCGTCGCGTTCACTCCTGCGCGCTTGTTCACCAGGCTCACCGGCTCCACCCAGTTGGCGCGGTAGTAATTGAACACCGAACCGTGGAATTCGTTGGTCCCGCTGCGCGTCGTCACCATGATCTGCGCGCCGCTGTTGCGGCCGTACTCTGCCGAATAGGCCGCCGTCTGCACCTGGTACTCGGAGATCGCCTCCGGGATGATGCGGTTGTTGGAGATCGTGACCGAAGGATCGTTGTTGTCCACGCCGTCGATCATGAAGTTGTTGTTGCGCGCGCGCTGCCCGTTGGCGGAAATGCCCGTCGACCCGGGACCGCGCGCCGCCGTCGGCGCCAGCAGCGCGATCTGGTTCACGTCGCGCGTCGCCCCGGTCAGCGGCAGGTTCTCCAGAACCTTCACGTCCAGCTTGCGCTCGATCGACGCGGTCGCCTTCGACAGCTCGACGCCTGCGGGCGCGGCCACGACTTCCAGCGTCGTCGCCGCCGACGCCACTTCCAGCGACTGGTTCAGGACCACTTCCTGCGTTGCGCCCACTTCCACCGGACCCACGCGCCGGGTGGCGAAGCCGCTGCTGGCGAACTCCACCATGTACCTTCCCGGTTCAACAGCCGGAAAGCGGTACAGCCCGACCTCATTGGTCTTGGCGCTGCGCCGGATGTTGGTGTCCACATTGATGATGGACACATCTGCGTTGGCAATCACCGCGCCGGAACTGTCCGTCACGGTCCCTGAAATATAGCCGCGCGAGAGCTGCCCCCATGCTGCGAAACCGCATAGCAGCATCAGCAGAATTACACTCGCACGGCGGGTGAAATTGGCCATGGTTCAATTCTCCTGAAGAACGCGAATGGTGTTGGCTTTTCCCTGAAGCTCGCGGCCTTTGGTCCTGCAGGGCCGCCCTTCCTGTCTTTCCGGGCCAGCAGAAGGCCGGGAAATTCTTGCCTCCCGCAACAGGGCCGGCGCCGCTTTCCGGCCCCTTCGCACAAGGCCTTCCAGCGCCACCCGCCGGGCATTCCGCCTGTTGAAATGCGCCCCTGGCCCAAGGGAAAAAGCGCTCGCTTTCTTATATTACAACACAAAAAACCGGCTATTACAATCAAGCGACTGAGCCGCACCGCAGAAGAACCATCCGGATCCCGCCGCCTCCTCCATTCCCCGCCGCAATCCCTGCGCGCGATGCACACGGTCCACGAGCCCTGCCATGGCAGCGCCCCGCGTCGGGTTCCGAGCCGCGAGGGAGCAGCCCGCAGGACTTCGACCGGGCGGTGAAGATGCCACCTTCCCTAGCCTGTCAACCCCTCCCCAGCGCCCGAGCAGAGCGCGACCATGCCGCCGCGCGCCCCTCCGCATCAGGACGGCGTTCTTGAAAGCCGACCCTTCCAGCGTGCTACCCTTTGCCTGCCGCCACGGTTTCCCGCTGCCCCCTCGCAGGTTCCCCTTCGGATCCGCGCGCCCGGCGCCGTCACGCGAGAAAGCAATAACACAACCGCCCGGGAGCTCCTGCGAGCCCCCGGGCGGTTGTCAAGGGTCAGCCGTGAACCTGGCCTAGAAGTTGTAGCGGACCGTGAAGATCATGCTGCGGCCGCCCACGTCGGTGAAGCCCAGGTTCATGAACGTCACGTTGTTCGTGTTGGTCGAGACCGTGTTCGCAGGCAGGGCGTTGAAGCTGCGGTAGTTGAACACGTTGAACACCTCCCACCGCAGCTCCAGGTTCTGCGATTCGCCCACCGTGCGCACGCGCTTCACCAGCGCCGCGTCGGTGTTGTAGGTGTTGCCCACGCGGCGGATGTTGGCGCCGGCGCCGATCAGACCCGAGTTGTTCGGGTACGCCATCCACATGGGGTTGGGCTCCGTCGGGCTCGTGCCGGTGTTCGGGTTGCCGTTGGGATTGAAGCCGGCGCGCTGGCTGAAGTTGATCGTAGCGATCTGCCCGGGCAGGATGCCCAGCGGGTTGTTGCCGTTCAGGATGCTGTACGGCCAGCCCTGCTGCAGCGTGGTCACGCCGCTGATCGACCAGCCATCGACGATCCGGCCCCAGAGCCCCTTCTGCTTGAAGAACTCGGGGAACTGGTAAATGCCGTTGACAACCAGGCGGTGCGGCGTGTCGAAGCCCGAGCGCGCCTTGTCCAGCCGCATGTTGAACGGCACCGAAGGCAGCGTCCGGTTCACCTGGCCGCCCAGAATGTCATCGTTTTCGCTGATGAACGTCGACCAGGTGTAGTTGGCCTCGAACTGATAGCCCTTCGAGAACCGCTTCTCCACCGTCATCTGCATCGAGTGGAAGTTCGACATGCCGTAGCCGTCGCCCACCAGGATCGAGCCCCGCGTCGGATCGACGCGCCACGCCGCCTGGCCGCTGACAGTCGTCGCCTGCATGCCGTAACCGCGCACAACGGGCTCGAGCAGCGTCGGGTTGGCCCGCACCGCCGCATCAAAGAAGCCCAGGTTGCGCTCGGCTTCGCGCACCAGCCGCACGCCGCGCGTGCCGACGTAGAACAGCTTGAAGGCGTAGTCGGTTGTCAGCTGCCGCTCGAATCCGAAGCTGACCTGCTGCGAATACGGCTGCTGGATCCGCTTGTCAGGCGAATAGTAGCGGTAGGGCAGCAGCTTCGGGTCGCCCGTGAAGTCGCTCGGCTGAGGAGGAGCCGGGCGCTTGGCCGGGTCGAAGATCTGGGTGCCCGTCAGGTTGGCCAGCGTCACGGTGACGCCGCGCGGATAGTTGCGCGCCGTGTTCAGAAGGATGTTCTGGAACACCTGGTCGTAGCTGATCGCGTAGCCGCCGCGCAGCACGAACTTGCCGCCGCCGCTGATCCAGCCCAGCAGGCCGTCGTTGGCCTTCGGCGACCACGCGAAGCCGAAGCGCGGCGCCCAGTTGTTCACGTCCGCCTTGGCGTTCGAGAAGAAGCCGAACGGCGCGGACGTGTACTCGTAGCGGATGCCCAGGTTCAGCATCAGGCTGTTGGTGATGCGGTAGTCGTCGGCCAGGAAGCCCTGGAACTCATGCGTCTTGGCCGGAACCGACCCGGTGCCCGCATACTGGCTGAACTGGGCGTTGCGGTCGAACAGGAAGTCCGCCAGGCTCGGGTAGCTGATGACGCCGCGGCTGGCCGGGGCGAAGAACGAGTTCAGCCTGTACTGCAGATAGTTGAAGCCGTAACGCAGCGTGTGCTTCGACTTCATCTGCGACCAGTTGTTCGTCAGCTCATACAGGTTGTCCTGTGCGGTACTGCGGGAAGTTCTGGTTGCCGATCGTGGGCAGTCCGGAGCCCGTGACGGAGAACTGCGCCGGGAAGTTCTCGGGGAAAGTCGCCTCGCGGCGCGCGTAGCTCAGACGCGTCTCCATCACCAGCGTCGGACTCCACACACGGATGTGGTTGATCGTCGCGTTGTTGTTCACAAGCACCGAACCCTGCTGGTTCACCGCCAGCGCCGCAGGCACGCCAGGGTCTGTGTTGTCGTCCTTGATCCACCGCATCTGCAGGTTGTCCTTGTCAGTCAGCCGCCAGTCATAGCGCATCAGCCCGCGGTGGATGTCTCGGCCGTAGGGCAGAGCCTGGCCCGCGCCCCTGCGGTACTGCTGGATCGGCAGCGCCAGAGTGGGACCGCCAGGAATGGCGACGCTCACCGTGCCGGCGGGCGTCGGGTCGTTCGCCACCGGATACCACTGCTTCAGGAACGCCACCGTGCCCGGAGCGAAGCTGTTCTGATACTGCGTCAGCAGATCCCACGCCTGCTGCGAGAACGTCGTCGTCACAGGATTTGCGGTGCGGCGCTCCCGGTCCAGGTCGTAGCCGCCGAAGAAGAACAGCTTGTTCCTGATGATCGGACCGCCAATCGAGCCCAGCACCTGGTTGCGGACGATGACGCCGCGCGCCCGCCGCATGGCGTCGTAGTCGCTGGCGCCGGCGGCCTTCTGCGCGTTGAAGGTCCGCTGCTGGCCGGTCGTGAACGCGTCCCAGCCGTTGCCCAGCCACGTCCAGCGGGCGATGCCGTGGAACTCGTTGGTGCCGCTGCGGGTCACCTGCATCACCACAGAGCCCGAGTTGCGCCCGTATTCGGCCGAAAACGTGTTCGTGATGATGCGGAACTCGCCGAGATATTCAGGCGCGGGCGACTGCCGCGGAATCGACAGCGACTGGTCGTTGTTGTTGGCGCCGTCGAGCATGAAGTTGTTGGAGCGGGTGCGCGCGCCGTTCACGACGAAGCCTGAGCCGGGCCGTCCGGCGTTGTTGCCCGTCACGCCCGGCTGAAGCAGCGCCAGGCCGGTCAGCGTGTTCAGGCCCGGCAGCTCGAGGATCCGGCGCGACTCGACGCCGCGGCTGATCTGCGCCTTCGTGGCCTCGATCAGCGGCGCTTCTTCCGTAATCGTGATCACTTCCTGCGTGCCGCTGGGCTTCAGCGTCACGTCCACGGCGCGCTCGACGGACGATTCCACCGTCAGAGGGCCGCGGATCACTTTCTCAAAACCCTTCGCCGCAACCTCAAGCTGATAGCGCCCGATGGGGAGCGAAGGGGCTCGCCAGAATCCGGTCTCGTCGGTCTTCAGTTCGCGGGTCAGGCCCTGGTCCATGGAGCGGATCACCACGTCCGCGCCCGGCACCACTGCGCCGGAAGCGTCCGTTACCGTCCCAGCCAGCGACCCGTAGATGGTCTGTGCAGCTATCGGGCTGGCCAGCGCCACTGCCACCAGCAGCGCCAGCGCCCATCGCACGACAAGCTGTCTGTTCATTCCATTCATCTCCTGTGCAGACTTGAAAGAACCTGGGCAGGCGGGCAGGGCAGACTGGCCGCCGCGACGCCATGATCGCCTTCGCGCTCACCCGCATGTCAGGGATCATGGGGTCTCGCCAGAGACCTAACCTCACCGCACCCCTCGGTGATTTATGTATATCACATTTCGAATATGAAGAGAAGTAATAGCTGCCCGGCGCATCCACTTATCCGTGGGTGAGCGCTGAGGCAAGCCAGCGTTCCCCGGCGCCGGGCGGCGCCGCCGCCCGGAGCGCCTCCGCGCCACTGCCGGCACGCTCCCACTTCATGGCTGGAAAAACAAAGCCGCCGGGCAGCCCCGCAGAGGCGCCCGGCGGCTCGAAGTCAGACGGTTGGAGTGCCCGCGGTTACCAGAAAGCCTTGAAGCCGATCTGGACCTGGCGCGGATAGCCGTTGCCGATCCACGCCTGGTGCGGGAAGATCGTCCCGAAGTTCGGGTCGTTGGGGTTGGTGTTGAAATTGCTGTCGCGCCCGAAGAAGTAGTAGTTGGTGAGGTTGAACGCCTCGCCCCGGATCTGGGCGCGCAGCCGCTCGGTGAACTGGATCGTCTTCGACAGCGCCAGATCGATGTTGAACAGCTGCTGCTTGCGGATCTGGCCGCTGCGGAAGGGAGTATAGCGCGGGGCGAAGCTCGACGTCATCAGCCAGGCGTACTGGCTGAAGTCGGTGGCCGAGCAGCCGCGGCTGATGCTGAACGGCTGCGGGACGATCCGCCCGTCGTCGAACTGGCGCAGCACGCAGGGGTTCCAGCCCTGGATCTGGTGCTTCTTCCAGTCCACCGTGCCGTTCCAGTCGCCGCCGATCGTGCGCGGATCTTTCAGCATGATCGCGTTGCCGGGCAGGTTGTTCGGCTCGCCCGAGCCCCACTGCGTATAGGTGCTGACCGTCCAGCCGCCGATGAAGGCGTTGGCCAGCTTGCCGACGTTGCCTCCCCACTTCTTGCCTCGGCCCATGGGCAGGTCGTAAACGGTGTTGAACTTGAAGTAGTGGGGCCGGTCGTTGAAATACAGGCCCTGCTGGGGCACGTTGTTGTAGGGATCGTTATAGCCCCAGCGCTCGACCATCTTGCTGAGGGTGTAGTTCCACATCAGCGTCAGGTCGCGGCCGACGCGGTGGTTGTAATTGATCTGGAGCGAGTTGTACCAGATCTTCGACGTGTTCAGACCCTGCATCACCATGTCGCCCGAGAACTGCGGGAACGGCCGGTTGAGCTGGAACCGCGTCAGGTTGGCCGCTGTGAAGTGCGTGGTGCCGCGGAAAGCCTCGATGCCGCGGAACGGGTTGGGGATGGTGGCGTTGCAGAAGTTCGGGTCGCCGCCCTCCAGCAGATAGCACTGTTTGCGGAACGCCGCCGACGGGATGTTGAATGCCCGCTCGTCGTTGGCGCCCACCGTGCGGCTGCCGACGTACGAAATGTCGATCGTCGAATTCCCGCTCAGCAGATACTGGAACCCGAACGAGAACTGGTGCACGTACGGCGTCCAGAAATCGGGGTTGAACCAGGTGGTGTTGTTGCCGAGGAACGTGTTGTATCCGCCGGCGGCGCCAAGCGGAAAGACGATGCCGCCCGGGTAAGGATTGGTCAGCAGCGTGTTGGACACCAGAGTGCGCCCGCCGTCCTCGCTGTTGACCATGGACGTGGTCTGGCTGAACCCGGCGAACTTGAGGAAGTCGTTGTTCGGGTTCATGTAATACAGTCCGTAGCCGCCGCGCATGACGAGCTTCTGCGCCAGCTGGTAGGCAAAGCCCACCCTCGGCTGCCAGTTGTTCAGGTCCCGCCGCGCCGCGATGCGCGGATTGCCGCCGGCGCCGACGAACTCGAGCCCGCCGGTCAGGTTGGCCAGGTTCGGATACAGCGCCAGCATCGCCGCCGGGATCTGCCGCGCCACCGGGCTGGGCGCGTTGGGATTGAAGCCGCGGTTCATGCGGTTCCACTTCTCATCCGGCGGCCCGTTGTAGTCGTAGCGGAGGCCGAGGTTCAGCGTCAGGCGGCGGGTGACTTTCCAGTCGTCCTGGAAGTACGGAGCGAAGTACCACTGGCGGTTGAACGGATACAGCGGGATGTTCACCGAACCCGTCACGCCGCCGATCAGGAAAGAGGCGTAGGAATCGCCCGCAGTCGGCTCGCCCTGGTTCCAGAGCCGCTGCGTCCACTGCGTCTGGCCCTGGAAGAAGAGAATGTTGCCGGTGTTCTGCTGAATGAAGTGGATCCGCCGCAGGTCGATGCCCATCTTCATCGTGTGCCCGCGCCAGATCTTCGTCACGTTGCCCATCAGATTGTAGTTGTTCGTGATGTTGATCGACTGGTAGCGGCCCAGCGAGCTGTAGCCGGGGAACTCCCAGCGCCCGAAGTAGCGCGGGGTCGGCAACTGGTTGATCAGCGACGCCGGCAGCCCCAGGCTCGTCAGGTCGAAGCCCTCGTTGGCCCGGCCGAACCCTTTCTCGATGAACCGGTTGTAAGAGCCGCGCACGTTGATCACGGTCGTCGGCGTGGCCGTCCATACCCAGTCCGCCACGTAGGCGTCGTTGATCCGCTGGAAGGGCTGCTGGCCGTCCGTGCCGATCTTGTTGTCCAGGTTGTTCACGGCGCGGTCCTCCGTGCGGTCGTTGGAGGCATGGCGGACGAACGCCCGGTGGTTCTGTCCGAAATTCCAGTCGAATTTCAGAATCAGGTTGTAGAATTTGTCTTTCGCCGCGTATTCCGGATTCAGATTGTTGACCGTGGAATAGCGTACGCCCGAGGTTCTGGCGTTCGGCAGCGGCATGTACCGCGTCACGGCCGCCGCCACAGGGCTGATCATGCTCTGCGGAATGATGTTGCCCGGGAACGGCTGCCGGACCGGGTCGCCTGCCTGGAGCGTGTAGGCATACGGATTGTAGATGATCACGGGCCGGCCGTCGGCGGCCGTCAGTTTCGAGAAATCGCCCTGGCGCATTTCCGGCTCAGGGTAAGAATTCTGCAGAAACTGCGGCCATTTTTCTCGATAATTTTCAAAGCTGCCCATGTAGAAGAGGCGCACCGCGCCGTCCTTCTTCAGCAGCTTGGGCATGTAGACGGGTCCGTCGAGCTGGAAGCCGTACTGGTCGAGCGTGTGATCCGGGCGGGGCGCGCCGACGGCGTTGTTCTGGTACGTGTTGGCGTCGAGCGCACGGCGGCGCATGAACTCCCACGCCGTCACGTGGAACTCGTTGCTGCCGGACTTCAGAACGACGTTGAAGACGCCGCCGCCCGTCTTGCCATACTGCGCGTCATAGGAATTCTGCTGCACGGAGAATTCCTGCACGGCGTCCACGATCGGCACGTACGCGATGTTGTTGCCGCCAGCCTGGCCGTTGTTCGGCGCGCCGTCCATCAGGAATTCGTTGTTCGACTGGCGTCCGCCGTTCACCGACCACTCGGCGATGGCGCCGTTGTCAAAGGGGCGCTGCCAGATGGCCGCACCGCGGAACGTGACGCCGCTCATCATGGCGCCCAGCATGAAAGGGTTGCGCGAGTTCAGCGGCATTTCCGCCACCTGCCTCGTGTTGACAATCGCGGCGCGGCTGGCAGTCTGCGTCTCCAGCACCGCCGCTTCCGCCGTGACATTGATCGACTCCGTCACCATGCCTACTTCCAGCGTGATGTCCAGCGGAACGATGCGGCCGACTTCCAGGATCAGGTTCTCGCGGTTGAACTGCTTGAACCCTTCCGCCTGGACAGTGACGCGGTAGTTGCCGGGACGCAGGAACGGGATGGAATAGGTGCCGGTTGAGTCCGTTGTCGCCGTTGACGTTTCGTTGGTCGCCGTGTTGATCGCGGTGACCCTCGCGTTGGGAACCACGCCGCCCGTGGAGTCGAAGACGCGCCCGGAGATCGTGGCGCGGAACTCCTGCGACATGGCAAAGGTTGCCAGCGCTCCCAGCAGGATGGCAGCCCTGGCAATTGCGAGTCGACTCATTCGGTAGAACCCCCTTTTCGATGGTCAAGTCCCCATGAGCGGACAGGAAGGATGTCACGCACCCCCTGGCTCACCACACAGGTAGGCGAATTCTATCAGAGGATCAGGCGGGATTCAATGGTCCATGAAAGTCCATGCCGGCAACATGGGAAATGTCCGGCTGCATGGGCAGATCAACTGCCCGGAATGCCCGGGCGATGGAGTTGAGCACCGGCATGCGGTCCGTGTTCGGGCCGGACGGAAGAGGCAGCGCGGAGCCGAGCTGCGAGCGGGACCGCAGCTCGGCAGGCGGGCCGAAGTGGAAGGTGGCGAGGGAAGTGCCCAACCCGCCGCGCATCCCGGCCGTGCACGTGTGGTGAGAAAAACGAAGAGGCCCGGTCCGTGCGGGAATGCACGGACCGGGCCGGAAAACCGGCGGCTGCCCCCGGCTAGAACGGATAGAGCGAGATGGGCTGCGGGGCGGAGCCGGCGCCGACGGTGGCGACGTCGCCCTCGGCCGGGATCTGGCGGCAGAAGATGCCCGTGTCGCCGAGATAGACCTCGTATTCGGCGTTCTCGCGGATGGCGCCCTGGATGAGCGCCTCCGAGAGCGGGTCTTCGACATACTTCTGCAGGGCGCGGCG
>Ga0101944_10003884_pt1 | contig 19719 bp, 15 predicted proteins | sample DewCreD2012metaG_FD_75245 | JGI IMG/M metagenome (GOLD analysis project Ga0101944, IMG submission 75245) | Hot spring sediment bacterial and archeal communities from British Columbia, Canada, to study Microbial Dark Matter (Phase II) - Dewar... ... | reverse complement strand
GTCCAGGTCGACGACCGTGACGGTGGGGCGGTAGAGGGCATCGTAGAAGGTGTAGGTGTCCCGATCGGCGCGGGCGCCGGCGAAGTCCTCGTTGAGGACGGTGACGCGAACGGGTTTGTGGACGCGGTTGTACTGGGTGCGCAGCCTGATTTGTGCGGGGCTGCTCGCATTCACCGACCGGCATTTCATGAACCCGGACGGCATGAGTTACCTTGACATCGCCCTGGCGGCTGCCAACAACCAGTTGTCTGAACTGGCGAATGGTTACTGGAGTCCTGGTTACCCGGCGCTGATCGGTGTTGCGATCTGGTTGTTCCGTCCAGCGCCGGAACAGGAATTTCCGATCGCCCACTTTGTAACCTTTGGGGCATTTGCGTTCGCGTTATGGTCATTCGCCTTCTTTGTGCGGAACTGGCGCGCCGCCATTTCTGAGATGAACGCGGAGGGGGCGGCTGAAACGGACCGCCATTTCACTCCACTGGCGTACTCGACGTTTATGTATCTGACTTTCACATTGCTGCCAGTTGAGCTTGTATGTCCTGATATCTGGGTGTCTGGGTTGGTGTATCTGGTAGCCAGTCTTGCCTTGAGGGCTGTTCTGCCTGGGGTAGGCTGGGGGAATTTCGTTTCGTTGGGCTTAGCCCTCGGAGCGGGCTATTACTTCAAGGAAGCCATGTTTCCTGCTGGGCTAACGGTGTGGGCGATGCTGTTTTTTTCACCACGGTCGCTCTGCACAGTGAGCCGGCCTCGCCTACTATTGACTCTCTCGGTGTTTCTGGCCATAGCAACCCCGTTGTTTGTTGCAGTGAGCGTGAAATCAAACAGAGTGACGTTCGGAAGCGCAGGAAGGCTGAATTATGGGTGGTTCGTCAACGGCTTGCCGTCGATTCCTTTTGGAGACGGTACTGAAACTGGCGCACTTATTGAACACCCGGTGCCGAAGCTCTCGGATAGGCCCCTGATGCTCGATCTGAGCGCTTCAACCGGCGGCACATATCCTCTTTGGTATGATCCGTCATTCTGGTTCCGCGACCAGACGCCCCGTTTCGGTCTGCGCGCGCAGATGAAGGCATTGTGGATCGGGTTGAAAAGATACATGAAGATTTTGGTATCGTCGGCCTGGCTTCCCTTGGGTGCGGTTGCGCTCATCCTCTGGATACCCCGGAGTTCCGTAGGCCCTCGGCCGATCCGTAAGTTCTGGTGGCTGTTTTCATGGCCGTTGGTTGTCTGCGCGATGTATGCATTGGTTTGGGTGGAGGGTAGGTATGTGGGCGGATTCTTGGTTGTTTGGTGGACAGCCTTGTACGGGCTTCTGATGCTGAGAGCCGGCAATGCGAGCGGACGGTCTTCAATTGCCTGGGTTGTGATATGCGTGGCAGTGCTCTCCTGCACTGCCGGCCTCGCCAGAGTGGCTTACGGCCTAGCTAGAGCGTTGAATCGGCCTCATCCGCCAGAGTACCAAGTGGTGGGGGCTGCGCTCCGCCAAGCGGGGCTGAGTGCCGGCGACCGGGTGGCGGTTGTGGGGCCGGGCATAGATTTTTATGGCGCCCGGTGTGCTCGAGTCCAGATCGGAGTTCAGATTCCATTTGCGCAGGAGTTCTGGCGTCTGAGTACAGAGGAACTGAGGATGGTCTGGGAACGCCTACATGCCGCCGGTATCAGGGTTGTCGTTGCTAAGAACCGGCCGGAATATGCTGCTCCGGCAGCCTGGAGGGATATCCGACTCTCGGCCACCTCCAGCCTGAGCATATTACTGCTGCCGCCGTGAGAAGCCTGGGCCGTCCAATCCAAAATGAGGCGCCTTCACTCTGCCTCCAGTCATCGCTGGGGGGATAGCGCTGACCCGACCCAGCCGGTCAGGGCCGGTCTTGTCGCTTCTCCTCGGCATCGAACAGATTCGCCGCCAGCGCCTGCCGCATGTGGCTTTCCACTCTTGTGGACTGCTCTCCATACCAATATGGATGAGCCACGCTCCTCGTTCGTAATCAGTGGGCGGGGCGAGAATGGGAATCAATGTGAACCCCAAGACGAAAAGCGATCAAAGGCTTGCGCCTCTCCCTCCCCAGCGTCCGCGTCAGCCGCAGGCGCGCCGCTGCGCGATCTTCTCCAGTTCCGCGCTAACTCTTCGGGCTCATTCCTCGATTAGGATATCCTGATTGCTGATCCCGCGCTACCCAAGGATCCACGCGCCCGCGGCCAACGTGATGATGGCCAGCGGCGCGCCGACCTTGAAGTAGGTCCAGAAGCTGATCTCGGCTTCGCGCCGCGCCCGCTGCACTACGATCAGGTTGGCCACCGAGCCGAGCAGAGTCAAGTTGCCGGCGAGGGTGGATGACATGGCGAGCACGAGCCACGCTTTGGTTTGGTCCGGCAAATGGCCGATGATGGGCTTAAAGACCAGTACGGCGGGCACGTTGCTCACGATGTTCGAGAGCACCGCCGATACTGCCGTCAGCACTGCGGTCTCTTGCAGGCGCAGCCTTTCGATGGCCGGTTGAATATTCGCCGCGATTAATGTCCTCTCCATTCCTTCAACCAGGACGAAAAGGCCCACGAACAGGACGAGCAGCGACCAGTCGATCTCCCGGTAGACTTTCTCGGGCTTCACGCGCCGGGTGATGAGCAGCATTGCTCCGGCGACCAGAGCGACCTTGGGAACCGGCCATCCGGCGAAAAACAGCACGATCATGGCGGCTGAGGCTGCCAGGGCTTTCCACATGAGGACGCGGTTGACCCGGACCGCGCGGTGGGCGAGGTCCACCTTCTCCGCCGCCCGGAATTCCTTGCGATAGACGAGGGCGATCACAGCCACCGTGGCGGCGAGTCCAAACGCCGCGACCGGCGCGAGAGCCGCCGCGAAAGAACGGTAGTGTATGCCCGAGAAGCTGCCGATCATCATGTTCTGCGGGTTTCCGGTGATAGTGGCCACGCTGCCGATATTGGAAGCCATAGCTACCGCAAGCAAGTAGGGGGTAGGGTTGCGGCGCAGCGATGCCGTGATCTCCAGAACGAGCGGAGTGAGCACGAGGCACATCGTGTCATTGACGAAGAAGGCGGAAAACACTCCGGAAACGAGCACGATGGCGCTGAGCAGCGTAAGAGGACGGTGGGCGTGCTCGACCACGGCTTCGCTGACCCAGGCGAAGAAGCCGGAAAGGCGCAGGTTGGCTACGACAATCATCATTCCGAACAAAAGTACGATCGTGTCGTAGTTGACAGCCCGGTAAGCCTCCTCGAAGCTCAGGACGTCGAACGCCACCATCAGGCTCGCGCCGATGATAGCCGCGCCGGTCCGGTCGATGCGGAAGCCCGGCAACCGCCCGATAGCGAGTACGAGATACGTTCCGGTGAATATGAGAACAGGAGCCAGCGGCAAATCCCATGGTAGCGCCGGAGGTCCGGCCTGAGATGGCCTAAAATAGGAGATGCCGGGCCCTTAGCACAGCGGTTAGTGCAGCGGACTCATAATCCGTTGGTCGCTGGTTCGAATCCAGCAGGGCCCACCACCCATTGCCGCTGCCGCCGTAACGTTGGCTCTACGTTAAGAATGGCGACGCCCCGGCTTTCAGAACAGTTTCCGTGACCGGACCAACCGTATGCTAACAACACCTCTCGTGAACGCACCAAGCGAGATTCAACGGGATTCCCCTGTAAACGGTCCCTAACGGGAAGGCGGGGGAGGCTCGTAAGGCAAGCTCAACGTTATGGGCTTGGCGATGAAGCGGGAGGGGAGCCAGGGGCTGATGCAGCGCTGTTCATAATTGCGGATGACGAGACGGAGGCGGTCGTCAGTGGTCCCCGGCCCGAGGCGTTGGACTTCGACCATCGACCGGTTCAGGTTGAGGGCAGGTTCAGCGCCCTCCGGTTCGTCCGCACGCCCGTACAAGACCATGTTCTGGATGGGAACGGGATCGAACGGCTTTACCACCCCGTAGCGCAACGCCGCCCGTCCCCTTTCATTCAGCGTCTGTTGGACAAACAGCAGGTAACTGAATTCGAAGATCGCAAACAAAGCCATGGCGAAGGCGAGCAGGCACAATGCCGCTTCTACCATCCCGCTTCCGCGCTGTCCGAACCGCTGTCGGCCAATCATTGGGGTGAATACCTGCCCTGATAGCGGAAATGAGCCGCCGGCTTGCCCCTCCAGTTGAATCGGGTAAAGATGGCGTCAAACGTGTAGTTGGCCACCTTCACGGTGACTTCCTCGGGCACGTTTTCCGCCATGGTCATTTCCACCGAGATATCGGGCGCCGACAAGCCTTTTACCACGGGTTCGGCGGCGCCGGCGGGATCGCCATACAGCACCACGTTGCGTACTGCCGTTACGTAAGCCGTCGAGGGCGTGCTGGTGCTCGAGTCATACGTACGCATGGCCGCATAGCGCGCTCCGGCGCGCACGGCGGTTTGCAGTTTGCTGTATTCAAAGAAGGCATAGCCGAACTGAAAGACGCCAAACAAGAGCACGGCGCACACCGGGAACGCCAAGGATAGTTCGACCATCGCATTTCCACGTTCGTTTCGCTTTGGACGAAGTCTCATTTGATTAGCCTCACTACATGAGCGCCGGACTCTTCGACGCCTTTGTGCGAACTACCCTGCACCCATGCGCCCACATATTCTGCGCAGAAAGGGCGGTTGCCGCCGCCGTTATATTCGCGCACCGGCAGCAGAAAGAAGGCGCCAATTTGAACGATCCTGTAATCCGGCGCCCCGGTATTAATCGGGGCGCCCACCAGGCGCCGGCCATTGCCGCGCCTGGCGGCGACATACTCCGCGTAGGTCACAGAGGCGGGATCGGTGTCCTGGTTGATCCGGTTTTGCAGACTCGTAAGTTGAGTCTGCTTGGCGCCACCGGTCATGATCACGGTATCGCCTATGCCGCGCCACACAGTCTGGTAGTCCCGTTCGATCGCATCGCGGATGACCGAGGAGCTGTTCTCTTCGATAAAACCGCGTTCGCTGGCGCCACCGGCTTCGGCCAAGTCTATGATTTCCTGCCGGTTGTCCCCCGGGCACACGTTCTGGTTCAGCCGTGGGTTCGAGGCCCAGCGCAGGGTGTATTTCTGTCCTGGCGCCAGTCCGAAGTGCGGTCCGATGTTATTGTGGGCGAAAGGCGAAAATGGGAACAGACCCTCGCGGAAGGCGCCTTGGGGGACCTGTCCGCTGTGCGAATCCGCCCGAACGCTGGCTGTCGCGCCGGCAAGCAGCAGAAACGCCGCCGGGCTTCCGGTGCTGTCCCCGCGGGCCTGGAGCGAGGCCGGAAAGAAAAGCAGCGGCACGGAGACTTGAGCCACCACCCGGGTAAACTTGTAACCATTCGGCCGGGTTGGGTTTGCTTCCCACGGTCCCGCTTCGTTTTGTGCGAAATAGATCTCCCGGTTCAAAATTTCATTGGCGCCGAAGTTCCACCGGTTCCGGTTGGCGGTGACTTGGGCCCGGGCGCGGGTAAGCCCGTCCCAGGTGCCGTCCAGCTCCATGGTAGCGGCCAGAGCCGCCGAATCCGAGAAGGTCTGAACTTCACCCTTAGCCACATACAGCCTGCCGAGATCTACGGCAAGCCCAACGACTCCCAGCAACCCGATGGCGCATAGAGCGACAACCAACAAGACGAAGCCGCGCTTCTTTGTTGACCTCGGATCCGCCGGTAGCATGAAAGGCGTCATGGTCCACTCCCTGGTTTCGCCTGGATCCTTGCACGCAGCTTTCCATTACGCCAGTGTCCGCATTCAAAAGGTTTCCAATTCAATAATTGCGCTATCCGGCATATGAAACGGCTAAAAATGAGATTTGTGTCGCAAAAATGAACAATCGTAAACCCCGATGCCGAGAGTACTAGGAGGCTGCATCTTTTGCTAACACATGGCTGAATGCCGCTTTGCAAGACGGGCGGTCGCGAGTGGCCCGAAGAATGCATGGATACACGCGAAAGGCACGTAAAAATGCTGGACGTTTTCTTCTACACCTTTGCGATCCTCTGCCTCTGGCTTTCTATCTGCTGTCTGATCTGCGGCAAGAAATCAAGGCCGGCATCGGAAGCCAGCGATCGCAAACCGGGCGGCGGCGCGGAATCGCATAGCCCGTCCGTAGGGCGAAAAATCACTCCCGGCCGCTTCTGCGGCGCCGGAGAATAGCGGATGCTGCCCCGTTTTTCTCCAGCCAGTTAAGCCCAGCCTTTGCTAAAGGTTTGCCGCCGTAAATCCGATGGATGGATGTTGCCGTTTACCGGCTAATTCTTATCCGGGAGAAATTGAGTTGGCGGTGCCTAGCGCAAGACTTGCTGTGGGAGCGCAGGGGCCTCTGCACGCTGGAAAGGCTCCGCGAATGCTCGTGGTCGACGACGAGCCGGGGGTGGCCAAGCTGTTGCAAGAAATCGTCGAGCCACTTGGCTTTGAAGTCCGCAATCTGATCGATCCTCGTGTTTGCCTCGATGCAGTCAAGGACTTCCGGCCTCAGATAGTCATCACGGATCTTATCATGCCGGACGTCAACGGCATGGAACTACTCGACCGGATCACGGCTTACGCCCCCGACATCGACGTGATTATTCTTACAGGCTGCTATTCGACGGATGCAGCCGTGGAAGCGGTAAAGCACGGCGCCTACGATTTTCTGACCAAACCGATTGAAATGGGCGCCTTCAAGGCGAAAATGGCCAAGTGGTTAGAGGACTACTATAGGCGGTTGCGAGCCGATTCGCTGGACGGCGAACTGGCCGACGCCTGCTGCTTTGAGGGCATGATCGGCCGGAGTCCGGCGATGCTAAGCGTCTTCTCCAACCTGCGGCGCATTGGCCCGCACTTCCGGGTGGCGTTGCTCACCGGCGAAACGGGCACCGGTAAGGAACTTGCGGCGCGCGCGCTGCACCGCCTCAGCCCTTCGGCGTCCGGACCGTTTGTGGTGTGCAACTGCCCGGCTATCGTGGAAGATCTGTTCGAAAGCGAGCTATTCGGGCACAAACGGGGAGCATTCACCGGAGCGCTGAGCGACAAACAAGGACTCTTCCAGAGCGCGCACGGTGGCACGCTGTTCTTGGATGAGGTGGCTGAGTTACCGCTGGCGATGCAGGCCAAGCTGCTTCGCTTTTTGCAGGACTTTGAAGTAAGGCCTGTCGGCTCGACCACGACGCGGCAGGTCGATGTACGCGTGGTCGCCGCCACTCACCAGAATCTTCGGAGGATGGTGGAGGACGGGCGCTTTCGGGAGGACCTCTCTTACCGGCTCTCCTCGGTCCAAATTCGACTGCCCCGGCTTGCCGACAGACAGGAAGACCTGCCGCTTCTGGTGCGGCATTTTCTCCGCCGGTTTGCCACCCAGTACCAAAAACCACGGTTCACTCTTTCCACACGCGCTCAAGGGCTCCTGATGCGGCACCCATGGCCTGGGAACATCCGCGAACTGGAAAACGTCCTCAGCTTCGGGTGCATGATGTCGGAGGACGGGACGATCGACATACGCCACCTCCCCGAGTACCTTCGCGGCAGCCGGCCGGGACCGGGGGATGAATCCGATTGCTTTCTGACTATCGAGGCTATCCAAAGGCGCCACGCCCTCAAGGTGCTCGAGAGAGTAAACGGAAACCGGCGTCAGGCTGCCGAAGTTTTGGGGATCAGCCGCGCCACCCTCTACAGACTCTTGGCCGAACTGGACGGACACAGACGCGTATCCTGAATGGCCTACCCTCCGAGGGGTCAACAGTTGCTTCCTGTTGGGCCGAATCATTTCCCGGAGCCCCGCCATCATCGTCCGCGTCGATTCCTCCTCCACCTACTGCGCACAGGAAATCTCGCTGGCGGCATCATCCAAGATCACGATCCAGTCGCACCAACGCTCTTCGCCAAACCACTGGCGCTAGCTGCCATCCCTCTGGAGTATCATGCCCGCCAGCGGAAGCCGCGACCGCCACCGCCGCCTCGTTCGATCGCGTACCCCGATAATCCCGGCTGCCTCCCACCACTTCAGCTTTCCGAGCATCGCTTGCAGGATCACTTCCTGGTCCTTCGTCGCGCGCTCCATCGCGGCTTGCGAGCGCCGCCCTTGGCCGCTCCTCGCAGCTGCCCTCGCTTCTCGCTTTTGCACCCACCACCGATCGCCGCTTTTCTTCCAGGATCTTTTGTGATATACGTATCCTCCACTCCGTAACGGAAGGAAGGTGGACAGATGAGCCGAAAGTCTCACATGCTGGCGGCGGCAGTGGTCTGTCTGGCGCTGGCGGGCGGCGCCGTTTGGGCGCAGGGCCTTACAGGCCAAATCTCCGGAATCGTTCAAGATTCGGCTCGCGCCGTCATCGTCGGCGCGCAGGTGACGCTCACCAACGCCGGCACAGGTCAGGTGCGGCAGACCGTGACCGATCCAACCGGCGCGTACATCATCACGGATCTGCTCCCTGGGACGTATAGCCTCACGGTCACCATGGCGGGATTCAAGAAGCACGAGCAGAGCGAGATCGTTTTGACCGCAACCGAGCGCATGGTCATGCGCCCCATTATGCTCGAGCTTGGCGAGCTGACCCAGACCGTGCAAGTCACCGCGGAGGCGCCGCGCATCCAAAGCCAGAGCGCCGAGCGCAGCGGTCTGGTCTCCGCCGAGGAGATCACGGATCTCGGCCTGAAAGGACGGGATTACATGGAGCTGCTGTCGTTGCTTCCCGGCGTCGTCGACACCGCGAACCGCGAGGCGCCCGGGTGGAATAACCTGGTGGGCGTCACGGTCAATGGAAACCGCGAGGGCAGCACAAACCTCACTCTGGATGGCGTCTCAAACCGGGACACGGGTTCTGGCACGGGCCCGTACCTCGCTCCTGGAATGGACGCGATCGCCGAGGTCAAGGTTCTGCTGTCCAACTATCAGGCGGAATATGGGCGCTCCTCCGGTGGCGCGATTAACGTCATCATCAAGAGCGGCACGCGGCAATTCCGGGGCGGCGGGTTTTTCTACGGGCGCAACGAAGCCTTTAACGCCAACGGGTTCTTCTACAATCGCGACGGCTTGCCCCGGGCGCCCTACCGCTTCACCTCGCCGGGCTATCACTTAGGCGGACCGGTCCATTTCCCCGGCCGGAAGTGGAAGGATCGCATGTTTTTCTTCTGGAGCCAGGAATGGACCCCGCGCCGCAATCCCACCCGCGTGGGGCGCCTGACCATGCCGACCGTCCTCGAGCGCGAAGGCGACTTCTCCCAGAGCCTGGACCTGAACGGACGCCTGATCAGCGTCCAAGACCCCTTGAACGGCAAACGGCAGTTTCCGGGCAACATCATCCCGAAAGACCGCATTGATCCCGCGGGTCAGAAGCTGCTCAAGCTGTTTCCCCTGCCCAACACCGTCGATCCCCAACGGACGTACAACACCGTCTTCCAAAGCCAGATCGACCACCCGCGCCGCGACGAGGTGATGCGGCTGGATTTCAACATCGATCCGAAGACCACGTTCTACATCCGCGGCATTCACGACGTGGAAGCTTTCCGCGGGGATTTCAACTTCACCTTGGCCAGTAACATTTGGCCACAGCTTGCCATCGATTACTCGATCAACTCGCGCGGCGTAGTGGCGACTCTGATCCGCACTCTCAGCCCTACCATGGTGAACGAGACCACAGTGGGTATGAACCACGCCGCTCAGGAGGTGAAACCACTCAATCAGGAAACCTTGGACCGGAACAGCCGGGTGAAGATGGGCGTTGATTTTCCGCAAGTCCACCCCGAGATCAATCCGTATAAGCTCATTCCAAACGCCACCTTCGGAGGCGTAACGAATGCGCCGCAGTTCTCCATCGAAGCCCGGTTCCCTTTCCGCGGGCGGAACACTACCTGGAATCTCTCCAACAACCTGACTAAGATCTGGCGCACTCACACGATGAAGTTCGGGTTCTTTTTCGAGCGCACGCGGCGCGACGCTGCCCGGGCTTCGCAGTTCAACGGCACCATCAACTTCGGGCGAAGCTCCACGGCGAACTACGACACCAACTATGCTTTTTCGAACGCCATCCTCGGTTCGATTACCAGTTACACCGAGTCTGACGCGCACCCGCACGCTTATGCGCGTTTCAAGAATATCGAATGGTTCGCGCAGGAGAACTGGCGCGCCAGCCGCCGGTTCACTGTCGATTGGGGCGTCCGGTTCTACCGGATTGTGCCGACTTACGTTTCGAATCAGAAGCTGGCGTACTTCGCCATGGAGGACTACCGCAAGGAGGATGCTCCGCTGCTGATTCTCCCCTACCGTCCGACGCCCAGCGCGGCGCGCGTCGGCTATAACCCCATCACCAAAGAGACCGTCAACGAAGCCCTGATAGGCACTTTCGTGCCCGGCTCCGGCAACATCTACAACGGGATGCGGGTGCGCGACAACCGCATCATGTTCACGCCGAACATACACCTGGCGCCGCGCGTCGGCTTTGCGTGGGACCTGTTTGGCAACGGCAAGACCGCTTTACGGGGCGGTTTTGGCATCTACCCGGACCGGTTCAGCGACGATCAGGTTCTGGTGATGGTGGAGCAACCGCCGCTGGTGAATACATACGCGGCGTATAACACGACCATCCGCTCGCTGCTGGCCACCACGTTGACGCAAAGCCCTCCCAACGTGCTCGGCATACAAACCAAGTTCAAGTCGCCGGCTTCCTACAATTGGAGCTTCGGCATCCAACGAGATATCGGTTTCAAGACCGCCCTTGACGTGGCGTACGTGGGCAATGTGGGCCGCCACTTGATTCAAAGACGGACTCTCAACGCCTTCCCGTACGGCACCAATTTCCAGGGGAACGCTTACGATCCGAGCGCGCCCGACATCCCGCTCCCCGCCAATTTCCTGCGTCCTATCCGCGGATACGGGAACATCGGCTACATCGAGTTCGCCAGCTCATCCAACTACCATTCGATGCAGACGCGCGTCAACCGCCGCTTCAGCCGCACTTTCACGTTCGGCTTGTCGTGGACGTGGTCGAAAGCCATGGACCTGGTGGACACTGCAAACCAGTATGTGAATCCTTTCCTCGATTACCGCATGCGCAATTACGGCAAGGCAGGCTTCGACCGGCTGCACAACGTGTCGGTCAACTACATCTACCGCTTTCCACGCTTCAGCCGGTACTGGAATAGCGGTTTCTCCCGAAAGCTCTTTGACGGGTGGGAGGTTTCCGGCGTGACGCGCATGATGACCGGACCGCCGCGCGGATTCAGTTACTCGTTCCTTACCAGTTATGACGTCACAGGCACGTCCGGCGACGGCGTGGATAGCCGCGTCGTATTGACCGGCAACCCCAACCTGCCTAAGAGCGAGCGCACGATTTACCGGCATTTCCGGACCGAAGTGGTGACCGCGCCCACCCGCGCGGATTTTGGCATGGGCAACGCGCCCAAGGATCCCATCCGGGGACCGGGCATCAACAACTGCGACCTGTCATTTTTTAAGAACACCACCTTGACCAAGGACGGCAGGCACCGGCTTCAATTCCGCGCGGAGTTCTACAACGCTTTCAATCACACCCAGTTCAGCGACCTGGATGTTGCGGCGCGGTTCGACAACGCCACGGGCTTGAACGTCAACCCGCGTTTCGGCGAATATACCGCCGCGCGCGATGCCCGGCGCATTCAGTTCGGATTGCGATATAACTTTTAACCCGGCGGACGGGTCTTCCAACGCCGGTGGATCCAGAGCCACTGGTCCGGGTACTCGCGGATGGCCCGCTCGACGGCTTTCTGGATGCGTTGGGTGTCGGCGGTGAGATCTCCGCTGATCTCCACCGGCGGATAAAACTTCAGCCGGTAGCGTCTTTCCTGCGCCACCCATACCGCAAAGCCGGGGATCACCGCCGCTCCCGTATGCGCCGCCAAGCGGGCAAACGTCGCGTTCGTGCAAGCCGGGATCCCGAAGAAGTCGACGAACACCCCCGCGTCGAGGGTGGTGTTCTGGTCCACCAGAATTCCCACGGCTTCGTTCGCCGCCAGCGCTTTCAGAATCGACCTTGCGAAATCCCGCTTCTCGATGATCCGGTTGCCCGACAGCGCGCGCCGTTGCTCGACCAGCCGGTCGATGAGCGGATTGTCGAGCGGGCGCACCACCACGTTCAGCGGTTCGCTCAACAAGCCGTGGGCGAAGGCGCTGAGTTCCCAGTTCCCAAGGTGACCGGTGGCGAACAGCACGCCCCGCCCGCGGCGCTTGGCTTCCTCGAAGTGCTCGTACCCGTCATACTCGATCCACTGCGCGATGTTCCCGCGGTGCAAATCAGGGAAGCGGGCGAACGCCAGCAGCACCCTGCCGATGGACTCGAACACTCCATCGGCAATTTCCTTCCGCCGCGCAGGATCGAGTTCTGGCATGGCCATGGCAAGGTTGCTCAGCGCCGTGCGGCGCAGCCGCGGCAGCGCCAGATCGAGCAACCGCCCGGAACAGCGGGCCAGCCAAGCCGCCGCCCGCAAAGGCAGCCGGCGCAACATTTCCACGAGCGCCCGCGCGATGAGGTACTCCGCCCAGTTGCGCAGGGGAGAACGCCGGCGTCCGGGCATCGTCGTTCTATTCTATCCAGCCTCCGCCCAAGACCAGATCCCCGTCGTAGAGGACCGCCGCCTGCCCGGGCGTCACGGCTCGCTGCGGCTCGTCAAAGCGGACTTCGACGCGCGCCGCGCCGCTCATGGGCAGCACCGTTGCCGGGGCGGCGACATGCTTGTTCCGGATCTTGACTTGCGCGCGAAGAGGCGCACTTGGCGGGGGAATGGAAATCCAATTCATCCCTGAAACAGTGAGGGAGCCGCGCAACAACTCCTCTTCTGGTCCCACCACCACCCGCTGCTCCGCCGGATGCGTCGCAATCACATAAAGCGGGCGCCCCACCGCCACGCCGAGCCCTTTCCTCTGGCCGACGGTGAAGCGGTGTACTCCTTCGTGCTCGCCCAGGACCTTTCCTGACGCGTCCACGATTTCGCCGCGCGCCTCCGCCCGGCTGCGGCCTTGCTCTCGGAAATAGGCGTCCATGAACGCCGAATAATCTCCTGTGGGAACAAAGCAAATCTCTTGGCTGTCGCTCTTGTCCGCGATGGGCAACCCGAAGTCCCGCGCCAAGGCCCGCACTTCCGATTTTGTGTACCCGCCCAGAGGGAAGACAGTCCGCGCGAGCTGCTCCTGCGTCAGTCCGAAGAGAAAATACGTCTGGTCTTTCGACTGGTCCACGCCCCGCAACAACTGCAAGCGGCCCGTGGTTTCGTCCTTGCGGATGCGGGCGTAATGCCCCGTGGCGATGCGTTCGGCGCCGATGCCCTCGGCGAACTCAAGAAAGCGTTCGAACTTGATGTGGTTGTTACACAGCGTGCACGGAATGGGCGTCCGCCCCGCCAGGTACTCGGCCACGAACGGCCGCACCACCGCGCGTTCGAATTCCTCCTCGAGATTCACGACATAGTGAGGAATTCCGAGGCGCTGAGCCACCCACCGGGCATCATAGACGTCATCCAAGGAGCAACAACGCCCCGTGGCGCCCTCCACCGCCAGTTCCGGCAAGCGGCGCTGATTCCAGAGTTGCATCGTCAGGCCGACCACGCGGAACCCTTCGCGGGCGAGCATCGCAGCCGCCGCCGAACTGTCGACGCCGCCGCTCATGGCGGCCGCAATCAGCGGAGCCTCAGGCATGGATGCTCCATCCCGGCGCCGTCCGCCGCAGCCGCTGCGCCAGGCGAACCACGGCGCCCGCGAGCGCGGCTACCTCTTCTTCGGTGTTCGAGGGGCCAAGCGAAATCCGCAGGCTGGCGCGCGCGTCGCCCGGCGTGAGTCCCATCGCTTTCAAGACGTGGGAGGGCTCCACCGCTCCGCTGGAGCAGGCTGAACCGGTCGAAACCGCGAAGCCCTCCAGATCCAAGGCAATCACCAGCGCCTCAGCAACAATCCCGGGAATGCGGATACTCGAAGTATTCGGCAGCCTTTCAGCGCCGCCGCCGTTCACTCGCGCGCCCGGCACGGAATCCAGAATCGACGCCTCCATCTGGTCGCGCAACGCCGCCGTCCGGTCCCACGCCGCGGGGCCGGTTGACGAAAGCGCAGCCGCCAGCGCCACCGCGCCCGGGACATTCTCCGTGCCGGCGCGCCTGGCGCGCTCCTGGCGCCCGCCGTATAGCAATGGCCGCACGGGGACGCCACCGCGGACCACCAGCGCCCCGACTCCCTTCGGCGCAAAGATCTTGTGCCCGCTTACGGAGTACAGGCCGCACTCCTGGCAAAGTGGAATCTTGCCCACGGCCTGCACTCCGTCCGAGTGGAACGCAATTCCTTGCTCCTTCGCGATCCGGGCAATCTCCTCCACCGGCTGTATCACGCCTGTTTCGTTGTTGGCGTGCATGATGCTGATCAGCGCCGTTTCGGGACGCAAGGCGCGGCGCACGTCGTCCGGATCCACCCAACCGTCTCCGTTCACCGGCAGATAAGTGACGCTCGCCCCCTCCTTCTCCAATTGAGCGCACGCCGCCAGCACCGCCGGGTGCTCAATGGCCGAGGTCACGATATGCGGCGGGCGCCTGGCTGCGGCGCGCGCGACGCCGAACAGAGCCAGGTTGTCCGCCTCTGTGCCCCCGCTGGTGAACACCACTTCGTCGGGCTTGCACGCCAGCGCCGCCGCTGCCTGCGTGCGGGCGTCGTCCAGCGCCCTGCGCGCACATTGCCCGAAATGGTGGATGCTCGACGCGTTGCCCGGAACCTCCGCCAGTGCGCGGCAATACGCTTCGAGCACCTGAGGGGACACGGGAGTTGTGGCGTTGTGGTCGAAGTACCAGCGGTTCACTGTGGAGGTTCTTCCCTTTATTCTAACAATTGATGCCTCAACGCATTCTCACGCTGACCACGGACTTCGGTTTGGACGATCACTTCGTGGGAGTCATGAAGGGCGTGATCCTCGGCATTGCGCCCTCAGCCCGGATCGTCGACGTGTGCCACTCCGTATCGCCCTTCGAAGTCATCGAGGGCGCTTTCACCATCGCTCAAGCTTACACTTACTTCCCGCCAGGAACGGTGCACGTCGTGGTGGTGGACCCCGGAGTCGGCTCCTCGCGGCGCCCCATCGTCGCACGCGCCGCGGGGCAGTATTTCGTCGGGCCCGACAACGGTGTGTTCTGCATGGTGTTTGCGAAGGAGAAACATCAGGTTCGCGCCGTAACGGCTGGGAAATACTTCCTGCAAGACGTCAGCCACACGTTCCACGGACGGGACGTCTTCGCGCCGGTGGCGGCGCAGCTATGCCGCGGATTGCCCTGGTCCCGTCTTGGCAAGTTGATTGACGACTACCACCGCGGTTTCCAGGTCGAGCCTCAACGCATCGGGCGCCGCATTTGGTCCGGGATGGTCTTTAAAGCCGACCACTTTGGCAACCTGATCACCAATTTGGAAACCGCCGAGTTTCCGCAGCTCCGTTTGCGGCCCTTCGAACTCGCTGTCGGCGCGCGCCGCCTCAGCCGGCTCGTCTCGACCTTTTCTGACGCTCCACCGGGCGAACCGGTCGTGGTGCCTGGGAGTTGCGGCTACTTGGAAATCGCCGTCAACCAGGGCAACGCCGCCAAGATGCTTGGCTGCGGCACAGGCTCGCCGGTCGAACTGTCGATCTATTGAGCCTTAGGGTAGACCAACGGCTTTTTTTTCTGGCGGTATTCCGACAGACCGCATGAGCCTAGAGTCTTGTATCCGTGTTTCTCGAGGATAGCCGCGGCACGCGCAGCTCTGCCACCCTGGCTTCAAAGCGTGACGACGAACTTGTCTTTGGGAATCTCTTTCAAGCGGGCTTCCAACTGGCCAATCGGAATATTCACGTAGCCCTTCACGGAGCCAAGGCGTTCAATTTCGAAAGGCTCCCGCACGTCCAAAAAAAAGATGGCGTCTTTCCGTTCCAACAGCTTTTCCAGTTCCTCTGCGGAAATGGTCTTGGATGCCGGAGCCTGGCCGCAGGCTAACTGCCCGAGCGAAAGAATGGCCAACCCCATGAGCGAGACCCAGCACGACCTCATATCGCCATTATAACGGCCGGGCGGGCGCCCGCGCGAAGTCTGCCATTAACGGTAACTCACGCTCTTCATTTCCCCAATGCTGAAATTGAACAGCGCAAAGTCCGTGTTGCCGCCCGCCGTCAGCGGAGCGGTGAACCGCCCGTTCTGCCCGTCGCCGAACTGCTGAATCCCCAAAACGCTCATGCCTTCGGGACCAGCATCAGCCGGCAGTTGGGTCAGCACCGAAGCCGGCACCGTAAACGTTCGGGCGCTGGCATTGGTGATGCAATTAAAGACCACTGCCTGGTAGACGGGGCGCGTGTCTGTGCCTCCGACTCGCTGCGCCGAAGTGCCCATGATACTCACCAGATCGTTCGACCCGCCCCCGGACCATGTCACCGTCACTCCCGAAGAGCGGGTGATGTTGCTGATGCTGCTTTTGTTGGTCCAAGTGATGGGCTGTGGCACCGTCACCGTGGCGCTAAACGCTCCCACGTCGGCGCCGCCGGTTCCCCGCAAGGTGTAGGTCCCTTGAGCGATGACCGGGGAACCGCTGCTCCCCAGACCTGGGATGTTCGGCAACCCGCCGGGCAACCCGGGAATTCCTCCGGGGAAGCTGGTGGTTTGCGCCAGGCTCTTGTAATACGCCCTCGTGTCCGCGTCGCGCGGCACGGCGATGTTGCTGGCGTTCGGTCCGTTTAACGTCAACTGCGCTCCGGCGTCGAGCGGTTGCACCGGCGGCGGTCCCAACAGCAATACATCCTGGTCGCCTCGGGAGCGGTAGACCTGGCACGCGCCTGACGGCATATCCATGCCTTCTGACACGTCAGCCAAGCCTCCTACTCCCACCCGCTGGAAACTGCCGCTGAGCGACTCGGTCACCATGTCGAGCGCCATGCCCTGGACGGAAACGCTCGTGCTCTGCTTGAGGAGCGCGAAGCTTCCTGTGACCATTGTGCCTCCCTCGGACAGCCGCACCAGCGTCTGCTCACTAAGATACGGATGCTGGCAGGCATTGCGCCCGGCGGCGGCGATAGCAATGTAGGTCGTGTTGCTGTAGCTGTCGCCGATGCGGACTTGCAGCGGAACGCTGCATCCCGCCGGCGCGTCCGCCGGCAGAGTAAAGTTGATCTGATCCGTGCCCGGCAAGCCGGATGAGCGTCCAGCATAAGCGGGAGTAATTTCGCGTCCGGCCAGAATCACGCGAGTGTTGGCGGTGAAATTTTGGCTCACTCCGCCGTTCGAATCTGAAGCGGAGTCTGCCCCCAGACCAGTTCCCCAAATCACCAACACCTGTCCCGGGTTGGCCGGCGCCGTAGTGTACTGCCCCAGGCGTCCCCGCGCCACGCGGTTCAGATCCCACTCTGTCCCGGTGCGATAGTTCTGGACTTGGGCTTGGCCGCCTCCCGAGCTATCGGCGCTCACCACTCCAAAGTTCCTCGCCACCACGGAAACTCGCGCGGCAGGCGACGTCTGGTTGTTGTAAGTTACGGTGACGTTATAATCGCCCGGCGCGGCGGACGATGGCAGCAGCCCCGCCACCTGGTTCCGGGTCGTATACACCATCAGCGCGTTAATGGCCGTTCCGCCGCCCACCGGCGTGAAGCGTACCGACACTCCTCCGAGCTCTGGCCGCATGGGCAACGACTGGTTCAGCACCACGTCCGGCCCCCCCAAGTTGGTGCCGAAGACTACGAAAATGGAACCCGGCGCGATTCCCGGCGCATAGCTCCCCCCGTTCACCACGGGATCCGTCGAGCGAAGCACCGGTTGGCCCCACGCAAGCGTAGCCGCAAGAATACCCGCTACAAATCCTATTCTTCCCATATCCCTCCTTCGTTTTTCACCGGCCATGGCCGATGGATATTCCAATTCTACAGCGAATCTATTCTTTCAGCGTAATGCCCAACGCCTTCATCTTGCGATACAAGTTGCTGCGCTCGAGTCCCAGCAGTTCAGCCGCGCGCGAAACGTTGCCGGAGGTTTCTTCGAGCTTCTTCAGGATGTACTCGCGCTCGGCGGCTTCGCGAACCTCCTGGAGGCTGGCGAAACGGCTATGCGCCGGCTCGTAAACCGCGCGCTTGGCCGGGTTCAACGGCAGATGACGAGCCTCTACCCGCTGCTGGGAATGTAAAATGACGATCCGCTCCATGACATTGCGGAGCTCGCGCACGTTCCCCGGCCAAGGGTGCTCCGCCAGCGCCCGGTAAGCGTCCGGGGTCAGCTCTTTGGGCTTGCGCCCATAGGCGGTTGCGAATTCCCTCAAAAAATAATCGGCCAGAAGAGGGATGTCCTCGCGGCGCTCGCGCAACGGCGGGACATAGAACGGGATCACGTTGAGCCGGTAGAAGAGATCTTCGCGGAAGTTGCCGCGTTCGATCTCCAGTTCCAGGTTCTTGTTCGTCGAGGCGATCACGCGGACATCCACCTGAATGGGCTGTGAACTGCCCACCGGCTCGAATCGCCCCTCATCGAGAGCTCTGAGGACCTTGGCCTGCGTTTTCAGGCTCATGTCGCCGACTTCGTCAAGGAACAGCGATCCGCCGTCGGCCTTTTGAAATTTGCCGATCTTGTCCTCGCGCGGACCGTGGCCCGCCCCCTGCCGCTGACCGAACAGCTCGCTTTCAATGAGATCTTCAGGGATGGCCGCGCAGTTGACGGCCACAAAAGGCTCCGAAGCACGCTGGCTCATGGCGTGAATGGCGTGAGCCACAAGCTCCTTTCCCACCCCGCTTTCGCCGTATATCAGCACGCGCCCGTTCGTGCCGGCCATCAGGGCCAACTGCTGCCGCAGTGCCTTCATTGGCACGCTCTCGCCCACGATGGTGTAGCGTTGAGCTCCGCCGTTCCGGAAGCGCTGCAACTCCGCTTCCAGCCGCCGCTGCTGTATGGCGTTCTTGGCGACCACGGTGACTTTTTCAAGCGTCACCGGCTTTTCCAGAAAGTCGAAGGCCCCCATTTTGGTCGCGCGAACGGCGGTCTCGATGTTGCCGTGGCCGCTAATCATCACCACCGCGGGACGGTCGGGTAGGGGCATCTCCTGAATGCGGGCCAAGGTCTCCAGCCCGTCGATCCCCGGAAGCCATATGTCGAGGAGCACGAGATCATACAAGCTGCGGTGCAGTTCCGCCAGACAGGCTTCGCCGGACGCCACGGAAGCGGCTTCGAATCCTTCGTCTTCCAAGATGCCGGTGAGAGTCTCCTGAATGCCCGGTTCGTCGTCCACAACAAGGACGCGCGCTTTCCTCATGCACGGCTCCTGGCGGTTGGCATTTCAGAGACGGGCGCGGCTGCGGGCGGAAACTCGATGGTGAAACGGGCGCCGGCGGGCAGATTGTCCTCCACGCGGATCTGCGCGCCGTGTTCGGAGAGGATATGATTCACGATGGCCAGGCCTAATCCCGTGCCGCGGCCCTTGGTCGAGAAGTAGGGCAGAAACAGTTTCTCCTTTTCTTCCATGGAGACCCCGCAGCCGCTGTCAGCCACCGTCAGTTCCACGGTCTCAGTGGACGTGACTTGCGTCGCGATCAGCAGCCGCTTTACCGGCGCTTCAATCATCGCCTCGGCGGCATTGTCCACCAGATTCACCACTACGCGCTTGATCTGCTCGCGGTCGATCAACACGCGCGGGAGATCGGGCGCTAGCTCCAGCCGGACTTCGATGTCCTCCAAGCGCCCCTGAAAAGCGTCGAGAGCTTCGCGGATGACCGGATTCAGTTCTGCGGGCTCCATCTTCGCCGCCGGGAACCGGGCGAACTGAGAGAACTCG